>JGI26084J50262_1001924_pt1 | contig 11182 bp, 9 predicted proteins | sample SaaInl6LU_22_DNA_FD_50262 | JGI IMG/M metagenome (IMG submission 50262) | reverse complement strand
TGAATTATTGAATAAATCTGCTGATTTTATGCATGTAGGAGAAGTGGAGACGGTAAAGGCAGGTAAATTGGCTCATTTACGAACGATTATAAAAGGCGAGATAAACCCCCAATTTAATACCACCGACATTGCAAGGGTTCTGCATCCTACAGCTGCTGTTTGTGGTTATCCGAAACGTTTAGCCTACCGATATATAGAAGAAAACGAAATTCTTAACCGGTCCCTTTATTCTGGTTATTTAGGAAGAGTTCAAAAAGAGTCCTCTTCCCTTTATGTGAATTTAAGGTGTATGTCTTATCAAGAAGGGATGATCAAGGTATATGTTGGAGCAGGAATCACAGCCGATTCTGATCCTGAACTAGAAACTGAAGAGATTCGAATTAAAACTTCAACTTTAGCTTCTATTTTAATGGCTTAGATTACTCTCTGCCTTCTTACCTTTGTCGAACAATGTATAGTTCGATTCCATCGGCATTTTTAATCGTAGAGCTTTTGCGACTTCATGGCGTAAAAGAGATAGTGATTTCTCCCGGCTCACGAAATGCTCCATTAACTATTGGTTTTTCTGAAAACAAGGCATTTAATTGTCATTCGATTGTTGACGAACGTTCGGCCGCTTTTTATGGTTTAGGACTTGCGATGGCAAAAAATGAACCCGTGGTTCTGGTATGCACATCTGGATCGGCTTTGCTAAATTATTTTCCGGCCGTAGCTGAAGCCTACTATAGTGATGTTCCGTTACTTGTTATATCAGCTGATAGACCAGAATATTTGTTAGAAATAGGGGATGGTCAAACGATTCTTCAAGAGGGTGTTTATGGCAGAATGATTGCCCATTCAACGAGCTTATTATTGGATGATTCATCCAACCAAGATTCTATTAATTCAATTAATAAACCACGTATTGAAGAGTCACTTGTTCAACTAAAAAACACACAGCGACCGGTTCATATCAATATCCCTTTTGATGAACCACTTTATAATAAGACCGAAGAACCGCTATTCTTTGTAGAGGCAGAACGACTTAAAAGTAAAGATCAGGTTGAGGATTCATTATCCATAGAGTTGGTTTCAACCAATCGTCCACTAAAGGTGATGTGTTTGGTAGGTACTTTGAGGCCTTCAGCAGAGGAAATCAGATGGCTCACAGACTTACAATCTCATCACTCTGTATTATTTCTTCACGAGAGTTTGTCCCAATTGAATTTAGCAGATACTATTGACAGTATAGATACTTTAATTGCACCTTTAGAGAAATTGGAGAATTCATCGGTTTATTTCAATCGATTATTACCCGATTTACTCATTACCGCGGGCGGAATGATTGTTTCGAAGAAAATTAAAGCACTTCTTAGAGCCCATAAGGACTTAATTCATGTACACCTTAAAGGATCTCCAGCTAGAGACACCTATTTTGCGCTAAAAGGTTGTTTAAAAATAGATTCTCTTAAAAATCTTTTAAATACTCTAGAAATTGACGACTCCTATCAAAAGTATTGGATGAGTTATTACAAAGCACTTGAAAAACGCAGAAGTGAGTATATCGAGAATGCCCCTTATTCTGATTTTAAAGCCTATGCCAAGATTTTTAAAGCTATTCCCGAGAGATATGTGATACATATGGCGAATTCTTCGGCTATTCGATATGCCCAATTATTCCCAACTGCGAATGATCAGTTTTGTAATCGAGGTACGAGTGGGATAGAAGGCAGTGTTTCAACGGCTGTAGGATATGCTAGGGGAACCGATCAACCCGTAATTTTAGTAACCGGCGATCTTAGTTTTTTATATGATTATAATGCTTTATGGACTCGAGATCTACCTTCTAATTTTAGAATTATCATTGTGAATAACAGCGGAGGAGGTATTTTCAGAATTCTACCCGGAAAAGAAAATAGTTTGCATTTTTCAGAATACTTCGAAACGCGCCATCAGTTTACCGCAGAACATTTGGCTGAACACTTTGATTTCGATTACCATTCTGTCAAAGCGTCAAACGATTTAGAAAATGCCTTAGATTCATTTTTTAATTACTCATCAAAACCAAAGCTTCTGGAGGTAATTACTCATCCTCAAAATAATGAGGCTATATTATTAAATTACTTTAAAGCGCTCGAATGATTGGTTTAGGATTATATAATGAACTGCAAGCCTCACATAAAACACCTCAAGGCTGGTATTTTACTGACGAGGAAGGAACTGAGGTTTTATTGCCCAATGCTGAAATTACCCCAGACCTTGAACAGGGGATGACAAAGTCCCTCTTCTGTTATCTGGATCATGAAGAAAGACCCGTACTTTCACTTAAAAAGCCAAAGGTGATTCGCGATCATTTTGGTTACTTGAAAATTGCACATCGCTCAAAGAGTGGATATTTTTTAGATTGGGGATTACAAAAACAACTCTTTCTACCTTACCGAGAATCTTCTGAGGATCTTGAAGTAGGTTCTTCTGTTTTTATCTATTGCTATTTAGACGAATTGTCGGGTCGATTAGTAGCTTCAAAGCGATGGAAGCGATTCATAGCGCCCATTACTGAATCCATTACTCCTGGCACCTCATTTCAAGCCATTGTTGCCAGCCGCTCCGATTTAGGATTTGAATGTATTTTAGAGGGTAAATGGTTGGGGCTAGTTTATCACGACAGAGATACAGCTAAAATAAATAGAGGGGACGAGTTAACTGTCTTTGTGATTCGCCAGCGTGAAGATCTTAAAGTCGATTTAAGTTTACACCCGATCGGATTAAAAGCTTTAGAGGAGGGCGCAATGAGTTTGTTGAAAATATTAGAAGCTGAACCCAAAGGCTTTCTTCCTATTCATGATAAATCTTCACCAGATCAGATTTATACACTTACCCATATGAGTAAAAAGCTTTTTAAAAAGGCGGTAGGAGGTCTCTTAAAATCTAAAAAAATCTCAATAGAAGCTACAGGTATTCGACTTCTGCGATAATATCTAATTAAGGGAGTTTAAGTATATTTACGCATCAAAAATAATTTCTGTGTCTAAACAACTTTATTCTCTAAAACGTCAAAACAGTCTGCTTTCGTATAGCTTAATGGTGTTATCCATATTGGTAATCGCCATGGTTTTTTTTGGAAGTCTATCAGAGTGGTTGGTTAAGATTCCTGAGGTTGATACCACTGAAATTACCCGTCTTGAGGAAAAAATTAATTTGTTAGAAGAAGAAAACACCGAGCTTAAGAAAATTCAAGATTTCTATTTGGCTCGAAATCTAGTGACTTCAGATACCATTTACAGCGTTCAAACTGGTATGTTGCCGATGGAGGCTACCGGTTTAATTTCTCCAGGTTTAGCTAATGGAATCTTTGTAGAAGCTCATCCTTACATGAAATATTCTATCGGTCTATATGAGACTTTAGAAGAGGCAAACGCATTAAGAAGAGGGTTGGTTAAACTTGGTTTTTCAGACGCTTTTGTTGCTTCTTACAAAGGTACTACACGTCTTAAGATTCACCGCGCTGAATAATGAAGCAAACCTTTATTGCTTGGTTAACTGCGGCTCGACTTCGAACGCTTCCTCTTTCACTTTCAGGGATATTTTTTGGAGCTACAGTAGTCCTAGCTATCAAAAACTTTAATCCTTCTGTCTTTCATTGGGCCTTGATAGTAACCATCTCGTTACAAGTCTTATCCAATTTTGCTAATGACTTAGGGGACGGTTTAAAAGGAACGGATAATGAGAATCGAATTGGGCCAAAAAGAGCACTGCAAGCAGGTTTATTGTCTGCTCGAGAGTTGAAAACTGGTATTGTAGTACTTGTTATTCTGACTGNNTTAGCGATCTATCAGTTGCTTCAAGGCGCAAATCTAAATAGCACTTCTTATGCTGTTCTTGCAGTACTAGGCGCATTATCTATCGTTGCTGCCCTCACTTACACCTTAGGCAAAAAACCGTACGGTTATTATGGCTTAGGTGATTTTATGGTTTTCTTCTTTTTTGGAGGTGTTGCCGTTTTAGGTACCATAATTTTATTCACTCCAAAGATTCCGTATTCTGCTATCGGATACACATTAACGGCGGGCTCATTGAGTACTGCAGTTTTGAATTTGAATAACATGCGTGACCATCAGTCAGATAAAGCGTCTGGGAAGAACACTTTAGTGGTTCGAATGGGAGTGGAGCGTGCTAAAATTTACCATTATTTACTTCTAATCACCGCCTATATTGGGTTTACCTTTTCAACGATTACTATTCTTAGCTCGAGTAGTGTCTTTTTAGTACTTGCTTTCGTTTTTCTTATACCTCACATCCAAAAGGTTCGCAAAGTTGAAGACTATCGAAATCTTGATGATGAACTGAAGAAAATAGCTTTATTCTGCTTCTTGCTTTCGGTGGTTAGTTTCACAATTGCTTATCTCAAATGATGCATTTTTATATTCATAAACACGTTTTGAATTTTAAAATACCTGGTGGTACCTCAAGAGGTGTTTTAACGAGTAAGGACACCTACATTGTTCGTCTTTTTGAGGTAGATCGTTTAGTCGCAATTGCTGAGTTTAATCGATTTGAAGGACTCAGTATTGATCCTCTGTCTTCATATCTAGATCAACTTAAGAAATCAGTTGAGCAATGGTTAGGGCTGCTAGGCTCTGTAGCCGATCTTAATGATTCCAGAATCGTTGACTTACTTCAAGAAAATTCAGATTATCCATCCATACAATTCGGTCTAGAACAACTTGCCTTAAGTTATCTATCGAATACATCTCCTTTTCATCTCTTTGATTCTCCATTTTCGAGGGGTGAATCAAGCATTTCAATTAACGGCCTAATCTGGATGGGTGATGCCAATTTCATGAAGGCTCAAATTGAACCTCTACTAGAAAAGGGGTTCAAATGTCTTAAAATGAAAATTGGAGCAATCAACTTTGACGAAGAATATCGATTATTAAAATCTATAAGAGATCGTTTTAGTCATCAAGAGCTTACCTTGAGGGTAGATGCCAATGGTGCGTTTGATTCTGAGTCGGTTTTATCAGTATTAGATGAGTTGGCAGTTTTAGGAGTACATTCTATAGAACAACCCATCAAGGCTGGACAATGGCAAGAAATGGCGAGAGTTGTTGAAGAAAGCCCAATTCCTATTGCTTTAGACGAAGAACTTATCGGTTTAAAAACGGTAGAGTCAAGAACCAATTGCATTCATACGATTCAGCCCGATTACCTTATCTTCAAGCCTGCTCTAATTGGCGGCTACGGTGCAATCGAGCAGTACAGACATATTCACGATCAATTTTGGATTACGAGCGCTTTAGAAAGTAATATTGGACTAAATGCTATTGCTCAATACACTGCAACCTTAAACCCCACCCTAGAACAGGGATTAGGCACAGGAAGCTTATACACAAACAATTTTGATTCGCCACTACTCGTTACTAGTGGTGCCCTGTCTTATCAAAATGAATTACCTTGGAAAATCCAACTTTAAAAACCAACTAATGTTTATACAGCGTTTAGAACAGACCAAAGCATCCTTTTGGAAATTTCTATTAATCCCTGTTTTGTTTTTTGCACTGATGGTTTACAATTTTTGGGTAACCATTAACAGTCCTGTGGATACAGAAACGGCGATGAAACAGATGATTGAAATGTTGGGTTCGACAACTACGCTGTTTGTCATTTTACTACCTCTGGTCTTGGGATTCTGGATAGTACTAGTCTATGGTATTCTCGTTTTAAAGCTACCCGTTGTAAAACAATTTACAGGAAGACCCAAAATTGACTGGGGTAGAGTAGGTTTCTCCTTTTTTATCTGGTCGATGGTTGTTTTGGTGTCTGTGCTTGCTGAGTACCTGTTAGCTCCAGAACATTTTATCGTGCAATTTGATTTCTCAACCTTTTGGCCTTTTTTAATCGTAGCACTAGTGATGATTCCTTTTCAGACTTCATTTGAGGAGTTAATGTTTCGGGGTCATTTAACTCAAAGTATAGGTTTCTTTTCGAAAAGAAGATTCTGGGCACTGGTCATTCCCTCGGTATTGTTTGGCCTTATGCACATTGCGAATCCAGAGGTGGAGAAACTTGGATATGGAATCCTAGCTTATTATATAGGGTCAGGTTTCTTCTTCGGTGTCATGACCCTAGCTGATGAAGGAATTGAATTAGCTCTAGGTGCTCATGCTGCTAATAATTTAATGGGAGCTTTATTAGTATCTGCTGACTGGACCGCTTTCAATGTTCCTTCGATACTTAAAGATGTAAGTGAACCAAGTTTTGGAATGGATGCCTTATTACCATTGNTAGTGGTTTATCCACTTATACTCTATGTATTCTCTAAAAAGTATCAATGGAAGAATACGAAACAAAAATTATTTGGATCAACTGATAACGATGCATTTTAAGCCTTGGAAACTCAATGGTCGACTTGTTCATTCTTCTGAGTCTCTAGCTCAATTAGAAGAGGAAGTATTTTTTCATGCTCCCGAGGGTTTAAATTTTGTAATTAGTGAGTTGTATAAGCTTTCTGAGGGTAAAATTCCTTTTTTAAGTATGCACACCTCAGGCTCTACAGGTGCGCCAAAAGAAATTCAATTTACCATAGAGGAGTTGGTGGCATCCGCAGACTTGAGTATTAAGGCGCTCGAGTTGACTGCACATTCTAATTTATTACTTTGTCTTCCTTTAACTGGTGTTGGGGGGCTTATGATGCTTGTACGTGCGATGCGTGTGGGGGCAGGGTTAATTACCGTCATACCTTCATCTGGGATTCAACCTTCTATGTTTCATCATCAAAAAATACATTGGGCTTCTATGACACCGCATCAATTAGTGAAAAGTCAAGAAAGCTTTCAATCTATTGAGAATATTTTGATAGGAGGAGCTGCTTTGTCCGATGCCACACTAAGTAGTTTACTAAAGAAACCTGAACGAATTGTAGAGTCCTACGGAATGACTGAGACCTTATCTCATATTGCTTTAAGGGAGCGTTACCCTAATAACTATCGATTTTTCAATCTAATTGAGGGCATTAAAATTTCAAGAGCGGATAATAGTGCGCTAGTTATTGAAACACCACATCTTCGTGCCAAAATGCATCTTACTAATGATGAAGTTGAACTTATTGATGAATCTCATTTCCGCTTGATTGGACGATTAGATGAGGTCATTAATACAGGGGGAATAAAAATTCATCCGAGCGTAGTAGAAGAAATTTTGAGTTTGAACCGCCTAGACAAGGAGTTTTTTGTTTGTGGAACACCGCACCCAGAGTTAGGTAGTCAGATTACTGTCGTAATTCATACCGAGAAAGATTCTGAATTATCCTCTGTACAGGAATTCATCGAAACTCTAGATTGGCCAAACTATCACAAGCCACGTAAAGTGATTGCTAGAGACTTTATTTATACTGCAACTGGAAAAATCAACAAGAGGGCTACACTTTAGACTTGTAGTACTCCCATATTGAAAGTCTGCTTTTCGTCATTGTGATTGGCCATATCAATCCCAAGTGAAATTAATTTCCTAGTTTCAACAGGATCGATGATCGCATCAACCCATAACCTAGAGGCAGCGTAATATGGCGAAGTACTTTCCTTGTATTTTGATTCGATGTTTTCCAGTAAAGTTTGCTTTTCTTGATCTGAAAGTGCACTTCCCTGTTTCTGAAGTTTAGCCTCTTCAATTTGTAATAATACTTTCGATGCTGAACCTCCGCTCATAACAGCGATCTCTGCAGATGGCCATGCTATAATTAATCGCGGATCATAGGCTTTTCCGCACATAGCGTAGTTGCCGGCTCCGTAAGAATTACCCATGACTACACTAAATTTTGGAACCACTGAATTGCTAACTGCGTTTACCATCTTAGCTCCGTCCTTGATGATTCCTCCATGTTCACTCTTGCTACCTACCATAAACCCTGTGACATCATGTAGAAATACTAGTGGAATTCCTTTTTGATTACAGTTGGCAATGAAACGGGTTGCTTTATCGGCTGAGTCTGAATAAATCACTCCTCCAATTTGCATCTCACCCTTTGCATTTCTTTCTATCTTACGCTGGTTAGCCACAATTCCTACCGCCCATCCATCGATACGAGCATAACCAGTGATGAGGCTTTTTCCATAAGATTCTTTGTAGGCTAAAAATGAATGTGCATCAATGATAGCTTCAATGATGGTATGTGTGTCGTATGCTTCACTTCGTTTTGAAGGTAAACGATTGTAAATCTCTTCAGAGGCTATGATTGGCGACTCACTTTTGATTCGGTCAAAACCTGCCTTTTTTGGCAGTTTTAATGAACCGACTAATTGCTTTAGAATATCTAAAGCCTCTTTGTCATCCTTTGCTTTATAATCTGCAACTCCAGATATCGCATTATGGGTATGTGCACCACCTAGAGTCTCGGCATCAATAGTTTCTCCTATAGCTGCTTTTACTAGATATGGGCCAGCGAGAAAGATTGATCCTGCGCCTTCAACCATAATTGTTTCATCGCTCATGATAGGCAGATAGGCACCTCCTGCCACGCAAGATCCTAAAACGGCCGAGAGTTGGGGAACCCCCATGGCACTTAATTTCGCATTATTTCTGAAAATTCTTCCAAAATGATCCTTATCGGCAAAAACTTCATCTTGGAGGGGTAAATAGATCCCAGCACTATCTACTAGATAAAGAATAGGGATTTTATTCTCTATAGCAATCTCTTGAGCTCTAAGATTTTTCTTTGCGGTTAATGGAAACCATGCCCCTGCCTTAACGGTAGAATCGTTTGCAACTACGATGCACAGTCTTTTATTTACATAACCGAGAATGGTGATCACACCTGCAGAAGCACAACCGCCGTGATCTTGGTATTGATTATGAGCTGTCAACGCACCAATTTCTTGGTAAGGTGTGTTCTTATCTAATAAATAGGAGATGCGTTCTCGTGCAGTTAGCTTTCCTTCTGATTTTTTCTTTTCAAGACGTTTTTTACCACCGCCGAGATAAACTTCTCCTAAAATNGATTGAAGTTCTTTTACTGAATTGNGATGATGAATTTCGTTCTCAAGTTGCTTTTTGGTCTTTTTCATAGTCTGCTTATACCGATTTATACGATTAGCAATAATGCCGTGAAGGTACAATTTATTGAGCCATTTTTACGAACTTTGGGCTCTGCAACAAATACCAAACCATGAATAAAAATACAGTTTTAGCCTACGCGACATTTCTGATGATCCTTATGGGACTTGTGCTTTTAGCCTTGGCTGCATTTAAGTACGATGAGGTTGCCGGATGGGGGTTTGCCACAGTAGGAATCGGTTTTTTTGCCATCGCCTGGGTATTTAATGCCCTTAAAGGAAGAGTTTAGATTTTTAATTTATAGACCAGCATATGTCAGACGATAAGAAGGTAATTTTCTCTATGTCCGGAGTGACTAAGACCTTTTCAGGTGCTCAAACTCCAGTTCTCAATAATATTTATCTGAGTTTTTTCTATGGAGCCAAGATTGGTATTCTCGGTTTAAATGGATCAGGTAAGTCTACACTGCTTAAGATTATTGCAGGATTAGATACCAACTACCGAGGGGATGTGGTTTTTTCATCGGGTTACACCGTTGGGTATCTAGAACAAGAGCCCACATTAGACGAGACTAAAACAGTAATTGATATTGTACGTGAAGGAGCTGCAGAAACGGTAGCTATCCTTGATCGATATAATGAAATCAATGATTTATTCGGACTTCCAGAAGTTTATGAGGATGCAGATAAAATGCAAAAGCTTATGGACGAGCAGGCCCGCTTACAGGACCAAATCGATGCTAGCAATGCTTGGGAATTAGACACCCGATTAGAAATTGCCATGGATGCGCTACGTACGCCTGAGCCTGATACTCCTATATCGGTTCTTTCTGGNGGTGAACGTCGAAGAGTAGCATTATGTCGACTTTTGTTGCAACAACCTGATGTTTTATTACTTGATGAGCCAACNAACCATTTAGATGCCGAATCGGTTTTNTGGTTAGAGCAACACCTCTCTCAATATTCAGGAACTGTAATTGCCGTTACACACGATCGTTATTTTTTAGACAATGTAGCTGGATGGATTCTCGAGTTAGATCGAGGTGAAGGTATTCCATGGAAAGGAAATTACTCTTCTTGGCTAGACCAAAAAACAAAACGTTTAGAACAGGAAAGTAAACAGGCAAGTAAGCGTCAAAAAACCCTAGAACGAGAATTGGAATGGGTGAGACAAGGAGCAAAGGGCAGGCAAACCAAACAAAAGGCACGTCTAAATAATTATGANAAACTGTTAAGTCAAGATCAAAAACAACTAGAAGAAAAGCTTGAGATTTATATACCGAATGGTCCTCGATTAGGTACTACCGTAATTGAGGCAAAAGAGATCAAAAAAGGTTTCGGAGATCGTTTGCTTTACGAAGACTTAAGTTTCAAATTGCCACAGGCAGGGATTGTGGGAGTTATCGGACCTAATGGCGCCGGAAAAACAACTCTTTTTAAAATGATTATGGGGGAACTAACTCCTGACAGTGGTTCTTTTGAGGTAGGTGAAACTGCTAAAGTGGCTTATGTTGATCAAAGTCACAGTAATATTGATCCGGAGAAAACCATTTGGGAGAATTTTTCTAATGGTCAAGAACTCATCCTTATGTCTGGGAGAGAAGTAAATTCAAGAGCTTATTTAAGTCGATTCAATTTCTCAGGTAGTGAACAAAACAAGAAAGTTAAGCTGCTTTCTGGAGGGGAACGAAATCGATTACATTTGGCAATGACTCTTAAAGAAGAAGGAAATGTGTTGTTACTCGATGAACCTACTAATGACCTGGATGTCAATACATTGAGAGCCCTAGAAGAAGGGTTAGAAAATTTTGCTGGTTGTGCGGTAGTGATCTCTCACGATCGTTGGTTTTTAGATAGAATTTGCACACATATACTTGCCTTTGAGGGGAATTCTTCAGTGTATTTTTTCGAAGGATCATTTTCTGATTATGAAGAGAATCGGAAAAAACGATTGGGTAAGGAAGTGACCCCTACACGAATCAAATACAAAAAATTAATTCGTTAACTACTAAAACTTGCCCATTTGGCAAGAATCCTGCTATATTTGCAGCATATTTAAAGACTTTAAATCAATATCATTATGGAAAAATCAGGATCTAAAGCGTTACCCGCAATATTAGGTATCCTATTTGTAGCCGCTGCAGCATTTGCAATTA
>JGI26084J50262_1001923_pt1 | contig 11190 bp, 10 predicted proteins | sample SaaInl6LU_22_DNA_FD_50262 | JGI IMG/M metagenome (IMG submission 50262) | reverse complement strand
AAAACTGCAGCTAAAATAGAAGAAACATCAGAAGCATTAAAGAAAATTGCTAACTCTGGTAGAAAAATTTTATTTGTAGCTACAAAAAAGCAAGCAAAAGATATTGTTGCAGACAAAGCAAAGGCAGTAAACATGCCTTACATTACAGAAAGATGGCCTGGTGGAATGCTAACTAACTTTGTTACTATTAGAAAAGCTGTGAAAAAAATGGCTTCTATTGATAGAATGAAAACAGATGGTTCTTTTGACGCTTTGTCTAAAAGAGAAAAATTACAAATTAACAGACAAAGAGAAAAATTAGAAAAGAATTTAGGTTCTATTTCTGATATGACTCGTTTACCTGGTGCATTATTTGTAATAGATATTAAAAAAGAGCACATTGCTGTAGCAGAAGCTCAAAAATTAAATATCCCAATTTTTGCAATGGTAGATACAAACTCTGATCCAAGACAAGTAGACTACGTAATTCCAGCAAACGATGACGCGTCTAAATCGATAGACAAAGTATTAGGTTTTGTTACAGAAGCAATTGCAGAAGGTTTATCTGATAGAAAAGCAGACAAAGAAAAAGTAAAAGAAGCTAAAGAAGCTCCAAAAAAGGAAGCTNCTAAAGCAGAAGTTACTGAAACTGCAACAGAAGAAAAAAAATAATTAATATCAATTTAGAAACAATCGTTTCATAAAAAAAGGAAGTGACATGGTAAAAGTAAGTGCTGCTGACGTTAAAAAATTAAGAGAAGCAACTGGAGCTGGTATGATGGACTGTAAAAAGGCATTAGTAGAAGCAGAAGGTAATTTTGACGAAGCAATAAATATTTTACGTAAAAAAGGTCAAAAAATTGCTGCAAAAAGAGCTGATAGAGAATCTACAGAAGGTGTTGCAGTAACTAAAATTAACGACGATAAAACAGAAGGTGTAGCAATTGTATTAGCTTGTGAAACTGATTTTGTTGGTAAAAACGAAAAATTTGTAGCATTAGCTGGCGAATTTGCAGACATTGCCTTAAANTATGATAGCAAAGAAGATTTCTTAGCTGCAGATTTTAATGGAATGACAGTTGCCGATAAATTAGTGGAACAAACTGGTGTTATTGGAGAAAAGTTAGACATCACTGCTTTTGAAAAAGTAAAAGCTGCTTATGTTGGTGCTTACACACACATTGGTAAAATTGCTGCTTTAGTAGGATTATCTGCAGTGGTAGATAATGCTGAAACTTTAGCAAAAGACGTTGCAATGCAAGTTGCATCTATGGGAGCTACAACTCTATCTTACAAAGATTTTGATCCTGCTTATGTTGCTGCAGAAACCGAAGCAAGAATTGCTGTGATTGAAAAAGATAATATTGAGTTAGGTAGATTGGGTAAAACATTAAAAAATGTTCCTCAATACATCTCTATGTCTCAAATTACTGATGAAGTTTTANCAAANGCAGAAGCAGATGCNAAAGCAGAATTAGCTGCAGAAGGNAAACCNGAAAAAATCTGGGATAGAATTTTACCAGGTAAAATGGAAAGATTCATTTCTGACAATACAACTTTAGATATGGAGCAGTGTCTTTTAGACCAAACTTTTATTAAAGATGAAAAGAAAAATGTTGCTGAATATGTAAAAACATATGGTGATGTTGAAGTATCTTCTTTTAAAAGAGTAACTTTAGGATAAGACAAAACTGTTACTCCTGTAAAAACAGGAATCTATAAATTTTAAACCTTGCATTCTATTTTAGAAATGCAAGGTTTTTTATTTTCTAACAAAAAAGAAAATCAAAAAAAAAACGTAATTTTGCGCAACATTTAAAATAAACTATGCAATACAAAAGAATTCTTTTAAAACTTAGTGGAGAAGCTTTAATGGGAGAAAGACAATATGGAATAGACCCTAAAAGACTCTCAGAATACGCAAAAGAAATAAAACAAGTAGTAGCAAAAGGAGTTGAAGTAGCCATAGTTATTGGTGGTGGAAACATTTTTAGAGGTGTGGCTGGTGCTGCAAATGGTATGGATCGTGTACAAGGAGATCACATGGGTATGTTAGCAACCTGTATAAATGGTTTGGCACTTCAAAGTGCTCTAGAAGAAGAAGGGGTTTATACACGTTTACAAACCGCACTAGAAATTAAAGAAGTAGCAGAACCTTATATAAAAAGAAAAGCAATACGTCATTTAGAAAAAGGACGTGTAGTAATTTTTGGTGCAGGCACAGGAAACCCATACTTTACCACAGACACAGCAGCCGTTTTAAGAGCTATTGAAATTGATGCAGATGCCATTTTAAAAGGAACACGTGTNGATGGAATTTATAATACAGATCCAGAAAAAGATAAAAATGCTATAAAATTTGAAACAATTACCTTTAAAGATGTAATTACAAAAGGTTTAAAAGTAATGGATATGACTGCATTTACTTTGAGTGAAGAAAATAAATTACCTATTATTGTATTTGATATGAATACTAACGGAAATTTACTAAAATTAGTTTCNGGAGAAAAAATTGGTACTGTTGTTGATAATCAATAATTAAAAACTAAAACTTACAAGAAGATGAACGAAGAAATAGAATTTATATTAGACACGGCTAAAGAGGCAATGAACAAAGCAATTGCCCATTTAGAAAAAGAGTTGGTTTCTATTAGAGCAGGTAGAGCAACACCTGCAATGCTAAGTACAGTTATGGTAGATTACTATGGGGCTCAAACCCCATTAGGACAAGTTGCNAATGTAAATACACCAGATGCAAGAACACTAAGCATACAACCTTGGGAAAAAAGCATGTTGCAAGAAATTGAAAAAGCAATACAGATAGCAAACTTAGGTTTTAACCCAATGAANAATGGTGATATTATTATGATTAATGTACCACCGTTAACAGAAGAAAGAAGAAAAGGGNTAGCTAAACAAGCCAAAGCAGAAGCAGAAGACGCAAAAGTAGGTGTTAGAAATGCTAGAAAAGAAGCTAATAACGAAATTAAAAAAGTAGANATCTCTGACGATATGAAAAAAATTGCAGAAGATGACATACAAAAATTAACAGATAGTTTTGTAAAACAAATAGATGAAAAACTNGCTGTAAAAGAAGAAGAAATAATGACNGTTTAAAACTGAAAAANATAAAAAAAGGGCGTTTTTAAAACGCCCTTTTTTTTATTTTAAGAACTATGTAATTTGGTTACCTTTGNATAAAATTTTCTCTATGAATTTCTGGACAAANGCTGCTGGTATTATATTGCGAAACCGTTATTTGGTACTACTTTTTATTGCAATAATAACTAGCTTACTTGCTTCGCAAATGAAATATATGAAATTTTCATATACAGAAGCCAACCTNTTACCAGAAGACCACGAAGCAAATATAGACTACAACAAATTTTTAGACATCTTTGGTGAAGAAGGAAATCTTGTAATACTNGGTATTAAAGATTCAACTGTTTTTNCACCACAAAAATTTAATGCTTGGAATAAATTAACAGAACAATTTGATGATAGAGATGAAATAGATTTTACCATTTCAATATCAGATGTACAAAAATTAAAAGCAGATAGGAAAAANCGAAAGTTTNTTTTAGAACCACTTTACGAGAAAGAACCAACAACATCAGCAGAAGTAAATGCTATAAANAANCAGCTTTTTGAAAAACTTCCTTTTTACGATAACCTACTTTATAACAAAGAAACAGNAACCTTACAGACAGCTATTTATATAAAAAAAGAAATTATAAATACACCAAAACGTAGAGATTTTATATTTGATGTATTAATTCCAAGAATAGAAAAGTTTGAAAAAGAAAACAATGTAAACGTTCGTGTTTCTGGTATGCCTTACATACGAACGCTAAACGCACAAAACATACAAGATGAAATTGTACTATTTGTAGGAGGTGCATTATTAATTACAGCCGTAATTTTCTTTTTCTTTTTCCGTTCTTACAGAGCTACCTTTATTACACTTTTAGTGGTAATTATTGGGGTTGTTTGGGCATTTGGTTTTATTGGTTTATTTAGGTATGAAATTACTGTTTTATCTGCTTTAATACCTCCTTTAATTATTGTAATTGGGGTGCCAAATGCTGTATTTCTCATTAATAAATATCAACAAGAAATAAAAAAACACGGTAACCAAGCTAAATCTTTACAAAGGGTAATTGCNAAAATTGGGAATGCTACTTTAATGACCAATATTACTACAGCCTCTGGTTTTGCAACTTTTGTTTTTGTAAAAAGTAATTTATTACGAGAATTTGGAATTTTAGCCTCTGTAAACATTATCAGTATTTTTATTCTGGCACTATTAATAATTCCTATTATTTATAGTTTTATGCCTCTTCCAAAGAAGAAACATTTAAATCACTTAGAAAAAAGGTGGATAGAAAATGTGGTAGATTGGATGGAAAAAACGNTAAAAAATAAAAGAATTACCATTTATTTTGCCACTGTAACCGTAATTATTTTAGGTATTATTGGGATGTATATGATTAGAGTTTCTGGTAGTTTAATAGAGGACATGCCTAAAAGTCTTCCTTTTTATAAAGACATAAAATTCTTTGAAAAAGAGTTTGGTGGTATTATGCCTTTAGAAATTTTAATTGATACTAAAAAGGAAAAAGGTGTCATGAAACTTTCCACTTTAAAAAAGATGGAAAAATTAAATGAAGCTATTGAAACTTTTCCAGAATTATCGAAACCAATTTCTGTAACTAATATTGTAAAATACTCTAAACAAGCCTATTATAAAGGAAATCCCAAATATTATCAACTACCAACCAATCAAGAGCAAAGCTACATTTTTTCGTATACCAAAAACTCTAATAGCGATGCCAGTATGTTAAAAACGTTTGTAGATTCTACTGGTAGATATGCCAGAATTACTACGTTTATGAAAGATATTGGTACAGACAAAATGCAGGTAATTCAAGAACGATTAAAAGCTGTTATAACCAAAGAATTTCCAGCTGATAGATATGAAGTTTCTTTAACAGGTAAAGCTTTGGTTTTTATAAAAGGNACTAATTATTTAATTAAAAACTTAGTAATTTCTTTNTCATTGGCTATTTTGTTAATCGCCATTTTTATGGCGTGGATGTTTAGGTCGCCACAAATGATTTTTATATCCTTAATCCCAAACATGCTTCCTTTACTAATTACAGCTGGTTTAATGGGCTTTTTAAGCATCCCTATAAAACCATCTACCATTTTAGTTTTTAGCATTGCATTTGGTATTTCTGTAGATGATACCATTCACTTTTTAGCAAAATATAGACAAGAATTAATGGCAAATAATTGGAATATAAAGCCATCTGTTTACGCCGCTTTAAGAGAAACTGGTGTAAGTATGTTTTATACTTCTATCGTGTTATTTTTCGGATTTTTAGTATTTACACTCTCTAGTTTTGGTGGCACTATTGCTTTAGGTGGTTTGGTTTCTGTAACCCTTTTATTAGCCATGGTTTCTAACTTNTTATTGCTACCATCTCTTCTATTGACTTTCGAAAAGAAAATAGCTAATAAAAAAGTATTTAAAGAACCTAAAATGAAGATTTTTCCTCCAAATGAGGATAAAACAATTTAANTTTTAAGAGGATATAGCATTTTGTTAGATTGTTTAATCCCTAACAATAAAGTATCTTTACTCTTTTNANAAAAGCCTATTTTAAAATATAATATTTACACTAATGATGATGAAAAGCAACGTTGATGAAATCTTAAAATCAGGAACAATTTTACAAGAAGTAGCCTTAAAAGGTTGGGTTAGAACTTTTAGAAGCAATCGTTTTATTGCTTTAAATGACGGTTCTACCATTAAAAATATACAATGTGTTATCGATTTTGAAAACACACCAGAAGAAACTTTAAAAAGAATTACAACAGGAGCTGCAATTTCTATAAAAGGAACTTTAGCAGAAAGCCAAGGAAAAGGACAATCTGTAGAAATTCAAGTTTCAGAAATAGCAATTTTAGGAGATTCTAATCCAGATGAATACCCTATACAACCCAAAAAACATAGTTTTGAATTTTTAAGAGAGAACGCACATTTACGTGTTAGAACCAATACNTTTAGTGCTGTTATGAGAGTNCGNTCCAAACTATCTTTTGCGGTGCATAAGTATTTTCAAGATAATGGATTTAATTATGTAAACACACCTATTGTTACTGGTTCAGATGCAGAAGGAGCAGGAGAAATGTTTAGAGTAACTTCTTTTGAAGACAACAAAGCACCTGTTACAGAAGATGGAAAAATTGATTATGCTAAAGATTTTTTTGGTAAAGAAACCAACTTAACAGTTTCTGGTCAATTAGAAGCAGAAACTTATGCAATGGCTTTGGGTAAAGTATACACATTTGGCCCAACTTTTAGAGCAGAAAACTCTAATACCACAAGACATTTAGCAGAATTTTGGATGATAGAACCAGANGTTGCTTTTATGGATTTAGATGGTAATATGGATTTGGCAGAAGATTTTATTAAAGAAGTTTTAAGCTATGTGTTAGAAAACTGTAAAGACGATTTAGAATTTTTAGACCAACGATTTAATCAAGAAGAAAAAACAAAACCACAAGCGCAAAGAAGTGAAATGAGCTTGTTAGAAAAGCTAAAATTTGTAACAGAAAATAACTTTAAACGNNTTTCTTACACAGAAGCNTTTGATATTTTAAGAAACTCTAAACCTAATAAAAAGAAAAAATTTCAGTTTCCTNTAAACGAATGGGGTGTAGATTTACAATCTGAACACGAACGTTATTTGGTAGAAAAACACTTTAAATGTCCAGTAATTTTATTTGATTANCCAGCAAATATCAAAGCATTTTACATGCGTTTAAATGANGATGGTAAAACAGTTAGAGCTATGGATGTTTTGTTTCCTGGCATTGGAGAAATGGTTGGTGGTGCACAACGTGAAGAACGTNATGATGTATTATTAGAAAAAATGAAAACCATGAATATTGANGAAAAAGAACTTTGGTGGTATTTAGACTTACGTAAGTTTGGTACAGCGGTTCATTCTGGCTTTGGTTTAGGTTTTGAAAGGTTAGTGCAGTTTACNACAGGAATGGGCAACATTAGAGATGTGATTCCTTTCCCAAGAACACCTCAAAATGCAGAATTTTAAAAAATAGTTGAATTTTTATTCAATCGTCATTCCCCTAAAAGAATGACGATTTTATTTTAACCTATTTGTTATATTTGTATATATGCTAAAACAAAGCTTACAATACAAGTTACTTCAAAAATTATCTCCACAACAAATACAGTTGATGAAGCTAATTCAATTGCCTACACAAGCTTTCGAAGAGCGTTTAAAACAAGAGATAGAAGAAAACCCGGCTTTAGATATTGGTAAAGATCAAAGCGATTCTTTTGACGAAGATTTATCAAATGAATTTGATGAAACTGGAACAGAAAAAATTGAGGCTGAAGACATTAATATAGATGAGTATTTAAGTGATGATGAAATACCTAACTACAAAACACAAGCCAATAATTATTCTGCTGATGATGAAGAAAAAAACCTACCCTATGCAGCTGGTACTAGTTTTCATCAATCTTTAAAAAACCAATTAAATACCTTTCGTTTAAATGAAGAAGAATTTGCTATTGCAGAGTTTTTAGTAGGCAGTATAGATGATAGTGGCTACATTAGAAGAGAAATTATAGACCTTGTAGACGATTTGGCTTTTACTGCAAATGTGTTTACAACGGAAGAAAAAGTAATCTCGGTTTTAAAAAAAGCTGTACACAATTTAGACCCTTTAGGGGTTGGTGCTAGAGATTTAAAAGAGTGTTTAACTATACAATTAAAAGCAAAAGATAAAACTAAAATTAGAAGTTTAGCGATAGATATTTTAGAAACTGCTTTTGATCATTTTGTAAAAAAACATTACAATAAATTACAAGAAAAATTTCATATATCTAAAGAGGAATTAAAAGAGGTAAATGTAGAAATCTCTAAATTAAATCCAAAACCTGGTAGTTCTTACGCTGGAAATAATAAAATAGCAGAACAAATTGTACCCGATTTTTCTGTTAAAATTATAGATGGCGAATTAGATTTAACCTTGAACTCTAGAAACGCACCAGAATTGCGTGTTTCTAGTGAATATAACAACATGTTAAAGGGGTATAAAGAATCTAATATAAAAACCAAATCTCAAAAAGATGCAGTATTTTTCATCAAACAAAAATTAGATGCAGCAAAGTGGTTTATAGATGCTATAAAACAACGTCAGCAAACCCTTTTAGTAACTATGAACACAATTATGCACTACCAGTATGATTATTTTTTAACAGGTGATGAGCGCAAGTTAAAACCAATGATTTTAAAAGATATTGCAGATAAGATTAATATGGATATTTCTACGGTTTCTAGAGTAGCCAATAGTAAATATGTAGCTACACCATATGGAACAAAGTTAATTAAAGAGTTCTTTTCTGAATCTATGAAAAATGATCAAGGTGAAGATGTATCTACTAGAGAAATTAAAAAAATATTAGAAACTGTAATCGCAGAAGAAAATAAAAAGAAACCTTTAACAGACGAAAAACTAGCGGGTATTTTAAAAGAAAAAGGATACCCAATTGCTAGAAGAACTGTTGCTAAATATAGAGAACAATTAGACTTGCCTGTTGCTAGGCTAAGAAAAGAAATCTAGTGGAAAAATTTTACAAAACAATATCTGTAGTTTTACACCCAATAGTCATACCAACTATTGGTGTATTTCTATACTTTTTTTTAACGCCCAATAATTTAGAAAGCCAACAAAAACTAGCTATTTTAAGTTTGGTTTTTATAACTACTTATTTAATACCCTTGCTAATTCTAATTATTTTTAAAAAAATAAAACTAGTAAAAAGTTTTAAAACAAAAAGTATAAGAGAAAGAAAATTACCCATAGCAATAATGATTATATTATTCTATCTCTTAGGAAACACCATTGTTAATATTTCTCAAATAAGAGATTTAGGGATACTTTTTTATGCTTCTAGTTTTGGTTTAATTCTAATCTATTTTCTTTTTGGTTTTAATTTAAAAACAAGTATACATTTAATGTCTATTGGCATAGCTACCAGTTTCTTCTTAATTTTAGGAGAGGTTTATCCTATTAATTACGTACCAATAATTGTAATAGGTTTTTTATTTGCAGGATTATTGGGTAATGCAAGATTGTATTTAAACGCTCACACAACAACAGAAGTTTATTTAGGTTTCTTTACTGGTTTTATAGCACCAATTAGTGTTTACTTATTTCTATAACAAATAATAAATAAGACCAAATTTTAAAATCTTGGTATTTATAGCTTCTGTGTTGATAGCTGCATCTTTAAAAATTGGTGATAAACCATAAAAAAGGTGCACATTAAATTCATCATAACCTGCAGAAAACGTTAAGCCATATTGCAAATTATTATAGGCATTTAAATTCTTATACTTAAAATTTTGTTGATTGGCATCCGTATACGAAAAAGTATTCTGTAGATTATATATAAACTTTACCCCTGTGTAAACTCTCCAAAAATTATATTTTTTTGCATTAGAAGTTCTCCATCTAAACTCTAAAGGAAATTCTAAATTGTAAGTTTTAAATATATTATTATTAATCGTATTATCGCTACTAAAGGTTGTAGATGTATTTACTTCATCAACTTTTAGTTTATGATTAAAATAATCGTAACCAAAACCAACACCAGCAGCAAAAGAAACGCTACCTTGTTTGTTTAGAATGATATCTTTAAGGAACCCAGCAGATAATGCATAAGAGAAATTACTTTTGCTTATAAGTGAAGGTTGCTCATTTAGTTGGCTATATGATATAGAAATATATAATTGATCTTCTGCGTACCTATCTCCCAATTGCAAAGTGTCTTTTTGAGCAAAAGAATTGACTACTGTGAATAGTAAACATAAAAAAGCAACTTTGATTTTCATAATAAATGTAACGTAGTATAAAGATACAATATTTCAAAAATATGTTATAATTAAAATAAAAAGCAAAAAAAAGGGATAATTCTAAGAATTATCCCTTTTCTAAATACTGTATATAAAATTAATTACCACCTCCTTTAGAAGCAGAATAACTAATTTTAAGTGCATTCACATCTCTTAACTTTAATCTAATATCTGTAATTGTACCTACATTAGATTCTTTATCAGCCTTAATAGAAGTTGTCATAAAAGGTATTTCAGCTTCAGAAACTTTTTCTCTAGAGTTCATAATAAAAGCAGGTACATCATCTGCAGATGCTATTTTATCATTTAATTGAATTTTATTATACCCTACACCATATTTAGAGTCTTTAGCTTTACTTACATAAATAGTAGTAACTAAGCTTTTGTGCTCTAACTTTTTAACTTCTGTTGCAGAAGGTAACCTAGGAGCTTCTAATTTTAAATCTGTTTCTCTCATGGTAGTAGTTACCATAAAGAAAAATAATAACATAAATACAATGTCTGGTAATGCCGCTGTATTTACTGCTGGCATTCCTTTTTTCTTCTTTCTAAACTTAGACATATTATTATATTTTTAAATTAATTAGCAGACGTTGGTTCAGCATCAGAAATAATTTGAGGATATGCTAATTTTATATCTTCAACTTTTTTCTTTAAAGACTCGTCAGTTCTTGCTTTCTTATATGCTTCTTCTAGCTCATCAAAAGATATGCCATAACGCTCCATTGCCAACCTATTACGTAATTCTGTATAAGCTTTTAAAAGTTCATTTTGTACTTTTAAGTAGGTACCATAATCAGTACCTCTATCACTCTGTACAGAAATAATTGCTTTGTTGGGATGATCGGAAGATGATTCACTCTTTTCTCCTTTACAATACGTACAAGGACCAGTTGCTATACCATTTTCTACTTTTCCTTCACCTCCACCATTATCTATAAAAGCTTTTGCAGCTTCTTTTAATTCTTTAATTTCCATACGAGCGTCTTCTACAAGAAGTTCGTTATTTCTATTAATATTTACTTCGAAGATGTTTTTCTCCTTAATAATTGGAGGTACATAATCTGGTGGTGGTTTTTCTGATAACTTTTTAGAAATACCAGAATCTACATTCATAGTGGTAGTTACTAAAAAGAAAATTAATAGCAAGAAAGCAATATCTGCCATAGAACCTGCATTAATTTCTGGATTCTCTCTTCTTGCCATAATTTTATGATTTTATTAATCCTTTAACTAAATCGTATACAAAAAA
>JGI26084J50262_1001917_pt1 | contig 11205 bp, 7 predicted proteins | sample SaaInl6LU_22_DNA_FD_50262 | JGI IMG/M metagenome (IMG submission 50262) | reverse complement strand
ATAATTATTTTGGCAACCCTAATTCCGGTTATCTTATTTGCCAAATTGAATAATATTTATATTATTATTTTAATTATTACTACCCTATGGATGGGGTTGATAGGTTTTTTAGACGATTATATCAAAGTCTTTAAGAAAGACAAAGCAGGCTTAAAGGGCAGGTTTAAAGTATTAGGACAAGTAGGTCTTGGAATTATTGTAGGATCTATGCTCTATTTTAATGAAGGAGTAACGATTAAAGAACAATTGCCAGTATCAGAAAGAGTACAACAAGAAAATGGTAGATTAAAAGTCTTCGGCGAAGCACATAAATCTACAAAAACAACAGTTCCTTTTTTAAAGAATAACGAATTGGATTATTCCAAAGCACTCAGTTTTTTAGGAGATGGATACGAAAATTATGGATGGATAGTTTTCATATTCATTGTTGTCTTTATTGTAACAGGTGTGTCAAATGGCGCAAATTTAACAGACGGTATCGATGGTCTGGCTGCAGGATCATCCGCAATTATGGTCATTACATTGGCTGTTTTTGCATGGGTTTCAGGGAATATCATTTTTGCTGATTATCTAGACGTTATGTACATCCCCAATTCTGGTGAAATGACTGTTTTTATCCTGGCTTTCGCAGGGGCACTTATAGGGTTTTTATGGTACAATACTTTTCCAGCACAAGTTTTTATGGGCGATACCGGGAGTTTGACCATTGGAGGAATTATTGCAGTGATTGCTATTGCGATTCGAAAAGAATTATTGCTACCCATTTTAGCAGGTGTTTTTGTTATTGAAAATCTCTCTGTAATTCTTCAAGTTTTTTGGTTTAAATATACTCGGAAACGGTTTGGAGTCGGAAGGCGAATTTTTAAAATGGCCCCATTGCACCATCATTATCAAAAAATGCAGTATCACGAGAGTAAGATTGTTGTCCGCTTTTGGATTGTCGGAATTTTGTTGGCGGTATTGGCAATTGTGACTTTGAAGTTAAGGTAATGAACTTTCCTTAGAAAGGATAAGGAGTTCATTTTAGAAAAGAGAGAATAAATTTTATATAAAAATAGATGCGTAATCAAGATTTAAATAAGCAAAGGATCATTTCTTCTCAAGGAGAAAAGAAACTGCTTGTTGTTCTTGGTGGAGGAGAAAGTGGCGTGGGTGCAGCAATTCTTGGAAAACAAAAAGGATTTGAAGTTTTGCTTTCAGACAAAGGACGCGTTGCCCAAAAGTACAAAGATGTTCTTTTGCAATATCACCTCAATTTTGAGGAAGGAAAACATTCTGAAAATAAAATTTTTAAAGCTTCTTTAATTGTAAAAAGCCCTGGAATTCCCGACACGATTCCCTTGTTATTAAAATTAAAGGAAAAAGGAATCGACGTCATTTCAGAAATAGAGTTTGCCGCAAAGTATACCACTGCAACGCTGGTTGGAATTACGGGTTCTAATGGGAAGACTACCACTGCACTTTTAACACAATTTATTTTAAAAAATGCGGGAATAAATAGCGGAATTGCGGGCAATATTGGAGACAGTTTTGCTAAGCAAGTCGCTACCCAGTCCTTTGAAAATTACGTATTAGAATTAAGTAGTTTTCAGCTAGATGGTATTGTAGATTTTAAATGCCACATCGCCATTATAACAAACATTACACCCGATCATTTAGATCGATATGAAGATGATTTTAATAAATATATCGACGCTAAATTTAGAATTACAAAAAATCAAACAGCATCCGATTACTTAATCTATGATGCAGATGATGAAACCATAAATACATGGTTGCAAAAGAATAGTACAAAAGCAACTTTAATTCCATTTTCGTTAGAAAAACAATTGGCGTATGGTGCTTTTATAAAAGATAATAATATCATAATCAATATTAATAAACAAACAATACAGATGCCTATCTCAACTTTATCCGTAAAAGGAAAACACAATACTAAGAATGCAATGGCAGCAACGATGGCTGCACAATTATTAAAAGTTCGAAAAGAAGCAATCAAAGAAAGTTTAGAAAACTTTGAAGGTGTCGAGCATCGATTAGAGCATGTTGCAAAAATAAGAGGCGTAGAATACATTAACGATTCGAAAGCAACTAATGTAAATGCTGCTTTTTATGCTTTGGAGTGTATGGATAAAAATACGGTGTGGGTTTTAGGGGGTGTTGATAAAGGAAACGATTATTCAGACTTATTACCGCTAGTAAGAGAAAAAGTAAAAGCGATTGTTTGTTTGGGTATTGAAAATGATAAAATAAAACAGACGTTTGGCAATGTTGTTGAGATGATTGTTGAAACTGCCGGGGCAGAAGAGGCTGTTAAAGTGGCGCAAAAATTAGCAGAATCCGGTGAGNCNGTATTACTTTCTCCTGCCTGTGCAAGTTTTGATTTGTTTGATAATTATGAAGACAGAGGACGTCAATTTAAACAGGCGGTAAGAAGTCTTTAAAAGAGTTCTTTGTCAGTCGAGAACATTAGATGTATTGTGATTTTTGAATTTTTAGAAATATAAAGTGTTCAATAAAAGTATCGTGTAATTACAAGAATTTAAAAAAAGGAATGAAAACCATTTTTCAACATATTAAAGGAGACAAAGCAATTTGGGCAATCGTAACTGTGTTGGCGATATTCTCATTTATGCCAGTCTTTAGTGCAAGTACAAACTTGGTCTATGTGGTTGGTTCTGGTTCTACATTGGGTCATTTAGCAAAACATATTGCCTTATTAATTATTGGTTTTGGGATTATTTATGGAGTACATAAAATACCCTACAGATACTTCTCTGGAGGCTCTGTCATTATGATTCCAATCGTAATTGTTTTATTGGTTTTCACCTTAGCCCAAGGAACGGTTATTGGAGGAGCAAATGCGAGTAGATGGATTAAGTTTGGCGGTGTTGGTTTTCAGACATCCACATTGGCAAGTGTAGTGCTGTTGGTGTATGTCGCAAGATATTTAGCTAAAAACAAAGAGAATGTCATTCATTTTAAGGAAAGCCTGTGGCAATTGTGGTTGCCAGTTGCACTTATTTTAATTCTAATTTTACCAGCAAATTTTTCGACAACGGCAATTATTTTTACCATGGTGATCATCGTTTGTTTTATAGGAGGTTATCCTATAAAATACATCGGGTATATTCTTGCAATCGGCATTACATTTTTATTGTTTTTTGTTTTGGCCGCAAAAGCATTTCCAGATGCGATGCCCAACAGAGTGCAAACCTGGACTAATCGAATCGAAAATTTTTCAACGCAAGATGGAAAAGAACCCTATCAGGTTGAAAAAGCTAAAATAGCCATAACCACAGGAGGTACACTTGGCTTAGGGCCAGGAAAAAGCGTTCAGAAGAATTTTTTACCACAGTCCTCCTCAGATTTTATCTATGCAATTATCGTGGAGGAATTTGGTTTGGTCGGTGGATTTGGAGTTGTTTTTGTCTATTTTATCTTACTCTTTAGGATTTTTGTCGTGGTCAAAAAAACAAAAACAATTTTCGGGACACTGTTGGTAATCGCAACCGGGCTTCCGATTATTTTTCAAGCAACGATAAACATGGCGGTTGCAACAAGTCTTCTTCCTGTTACAGGACAAACACTGCCTTTGATAAGTAGTGGAGGTACTTCTATTTGGATGACTTGTTTTGCGCTCGGAATGATTTTAAGTGTGAGTGCATCAAAAGAAAAAACAGAAGATGAAATTTTAGATGATAACCCTTTAGATATTTTACATGAAGCAATCGATTAACATATTAATTTCTGGTGGTGGAACGGGCGGACACATATATCCAGCAATTGCGATTGCCAATGAATTAAAACTGCGATACCCAAACGCTAAATTTCTATTTGTTGGAGCAAAAGACAAAATGGAAATGGAAAAAGTGCCACAAGCAGGATATGAAATTAAAGGATTATGGATCGCAGGAATTCAACGTAGAATTACTTTTAAAAACCTATTATTTCCTTTTAAATTGTTGAGTAGTTTATTAAAATCGAGAAGAATTATCAAGCAATTTAAACCCAATATTGCCATTGGGACTGGTGGCTTTGCGAGTGGTCCAGCCTTATTGATGGCTTGCAGAAATAAGATACCAAGTCTTATTCAAGAACAAAACTCATACCCTGGAATTACCAATAAATTATTGGCCAAGAAGGTCCAAAAAATATGTGTCGCCTATGATCATTTAGAACGGTTTTTCCCTGCCGATAAAATTTTAAAAACAGGCAATCCTGTACGTCAAGATTTGTTACTAATTCATACGAAAAGAGACGCCTCTCTTTCTCTCTTTAATCTAGACAAAAACAAGAAGACTGTTTTAGTATTAGGGGGCAGTCTTGGGGCCAGAAGAGTGAATGAGTTGGTTGAAAGTCAATTAGATTTCTTCAAGCAACAAAATCTTCAAGTAATTTGGCAATGTGGTAAACTTTACAATGATACCTATCAGAAATACAATGACCTTGCCCATGTGCAGGTGCATTCATTTATCAATCAAATGGGGATGGCATACGCCGCTTCCGACTTTATTATTTCGAGAGCAGGTGCGAGTTCTGTTTCTGAACTGTGTATTGTTGGTAAACCGGTACTTTTTATTCCTTCTCCAAATGTTGCTGAAGATCATCAAACAAAAAATGCGAAGTCTATCGTAGATCATCACGCGGCAATTTTGATCAAAGAAAGTGAATTGGATTCCTTTGCTGTTGTTTTTGAAACCTTATTAAAAGATCAAGGCAAACAACAAAGCCTAATAGAAAATATAAAAGCATTGGCGTTGCCAAGTGCCACAAGCGATATTGTTAACGAAATTGAAAAGCTCCTAAAGAATTGAATTTAAAAAACATACATAATGTCTATTTTGTAGGAATTGGAGGCATCGGAATGAGCGCGATTGCACGCTACTTCGCTGTCAATAAGAAGCAGGTTGCTGGTTATGATAATACGCCTTCAAAAAATACAAATTCATTAGAAGATATTGGCGTAGCCATTCATTTTGAAGCGGCTGTCAAAAATATTCCATTGCCTTTTTTAAATAAGAAAACAACATTGGTTGTTTATACGCCTGCGATTCAAAAAACGCATGTAGAACTTAATTACTTTTTTCAAAACGATTTTACGGTGTTAAAAAGAGCAGAAGTTTTGGGGAATATCACTAAAAACACATTTTGCCTTGCCGTTGCAGGAACTCATGGTAAAACAACGACTTCAGCTATTTTGGGGCACATTATGCAGCCGAATTTAGCAACTTCTTTTTTAGGTGGAATTGCAGAGAACTACCATTCTAATTTAATTTTAGGAGAAGATAAAGTAACGGTTGTAGAAGCCGATGAGTTTGATCGTTCTTTTTTACAATTGTCTCCAGATATTGCCTGTATTACCTCGATGGATTCGGATCATCTTGATATTTATGAAAACTCAGAGGCTCTAGATGCCACTTTTAGCGCTTTTGCTGAGAAGGTTTCTCAAACTTTAATTGTTGCCAAAGGACTTCCTTTGGAAGGGCTTACCTATGGTATTGATGCCGCAGCAGATTATAATGCTTATAATCTTGAAATTGAAAGCGGCAAATATATCTTTGACGTACAAACACCTTCAAGAAAAATAGAGAATATTGTTTTTCACCTTCCTGGAAAACACAATGTAATGAATGCACTTGCAGCNCTTGCAATGGCAGACGTTTATGGGATTTCTTTGGNTGAAATAAAAGAAAGTTTAGCCAGTTTTAAAGGGGTGCAAAGAAGGTTTTCATATCGAATCAAAACGCCCAATTTTGTTTTGATTGATGATTATGCACATCATCCAACAGAAATTGAAGCTGTAGAAAATTCAGTTAGAGAAATGTATCCAAATAAAAAGGTTTTGGTAATTTTTCAACCTCATTTATTTTCTAGAACAAGAGATTTTGTCGAAGATTTTGCGAAAGTGTTATCAAAATTTGATGAAATCGCTTTATTGGGTATTTATCCAGCAAGAGAATTGCCTATAGAGGGAGTAAATTCAAGTTGGCTATTTGGCAAAATTACCAACACGCATAAAAAGTTGGTTCAAAAAAATAATTTAGTAAAAGTTATTAAAAATTCATCCGCAGAAGTGGTCGTCATGATGGGGGCAGGTGATATAGGTGCTGCCGTAAATGAAGTAACAAATGAGTTGTTAAAGCATCAAGAAAATGAAGTTTAAAAAAGTATTAAAATATTTGTTTTTCATACTGTTGGTAGTAAGTTTGAGCCTCTTGTATTCTTTTGCTTCTGAGCGAAATTTGCAAAAAAAAGTAAAGGATATCAAGATTGAATTTTTGGGTGAAAACACTAATTTTTTGACAATTTCAATGGTTGATAAATTGTTAATACAAAATACAAAAACAGTAAGAAACTTAAAGAAATCTGTGATAGATTTATATGGTTTAGAAAATCAAGTAAATAAGAATCCATATGTAGCGGAATCTTCCGTTTTTATGCACATAAATGGAACCATAAAAACGATTGTAAAACAACGTTCTCCAATCGCAAGAGTGCTACATGAAGATACTTCTTATTACATTGATAAACAAGGTGTAAAAATACCTTTATCCCTGATCCATTCAGCAAGAGTTTTGTTGATTTCAGGGGTTGATACATCGGAAGACTTTAAAGAAATCATTGCATTGGTCACCACCATTTTAGACGATGATTTTTTGAAGAAAGAGATTGTAGAAATTCATAAATTAGACAACGAAGAGTATCAATTCTCCGTTCGCAGTGGAAATTATAAAATCGATTTTGGTAAATTAATCAACATTGATATAAAATTTAAGAAATTAAAAGCGTTCTATAACAAAGCTTTTTTAGACAAAACAATACACGAGTATAAAACGATTAACGTAAAATTTCACAACCAAGTTGTGTGTACAAAATAAATCAGAATGGAAAACAATAAATTAGCAGTTGGTTTAGATATTGGTACCACCAAGATTGTTGCTATGATTGGGCGTAAAAATGAATACGACAAAATTGAAGTTTTGGGTATTGGAAAAGCAAAAAGCCTAGGAGTAAAAAGAGGCGTTGTAAGTAATATCACACAAACCATTCAATCGATTCAGCAAGCAGTTGAAGAAGCAGAAAGTGTTTCTGGACAAAAAATTGAAGAAGTAGTTGTAGGGATTGCAGGGCAGCATATTCGAAGTTTATATCATTCGGACTATATCACGAGAACCAATGCTGATGAAGTGATTGATGAAAATGATATCGATAATTTAGTCAATCAGGTACATAAATTGGTTATGCTGCCAGGAGAAGAAATCATACATGTATTACCACAAGAATTTAAAGTGGACTCTCAAGCAGATATTAAAGAACCTATTGGGATGTATGGTGGGCGTTTGGAGGCCAATTTTCATGTTGTTGTTGGACAAGTATCTTCGATTCGAAATATTGGTCGTTGTGTAAAAAGTGCCGNTTTAGATTTGGCAGACATTACCTTAGAACCTTTAGCTTCAGCATCAGCAGTGCTGAGTCAAGAAGAAAAAGAGGCAGGAGTTGCATTGATTGATATTGGAGGAGGTACTACCGATCTGGCTATTTTTAAAGACGGAATTATTAGACATACAGCCGTGATTCCTTTTGGAGGGAATGTAATTACAAATGATATTAAAGAAGGCTGTTCTATCATTGAAAAACAAGCAGAGTTATTAAAAATAAAATTTGGTTCTGCTTGGCCAGGAGAAAATAAGGAAACCGAAATTGTTTCCATTCCAGGTTTAAGAGGAAGAGAGCCTAAAGAGATTACCTTAAAGAATTTGTCATATATGATCCATGTAAGAGTTCAAGAAATTATTGAACACGTCTATTTGGAGATCAAAAATTATGGACATGAAACACAAAAAGGAAAACTAATTGCAGGAATTGTTTTAACAGGTGGAGGTTCACAACTAAAACATTTGCGTCAATTAGTAGAATATATTACAGGAATGGATGCACGAATTGGGTATCCAAATGAACATTTAGCAGGAGATTCAGAAGACGCATTATCAAGTCCGTCCTATGCAACCGCCGTAGGATTGTTAATGGAGGGTTTAAGCAAGCAATCTAAAGAAGAGGAAGCAATGTCGACGATAGAAGAAGAAGTTTCTTCAACCAAAGAGACAACGGTTGAGACTCCAGAAGTTGTTCAAGAGAAATCAAAAGACAAAGGCAAATCTTTCTTCGAGAAGTTTACCGCCAGATTAAAAGATTTTTTAGACAACGCTGAATAAAAAGGGCCAACCAAACAAGAAGAAATTAGGAATAATGAAACAATTTAAAATAGATACGTTATTATGAGCACAGAATTTGATAACATATTATTTGACATGCCAAAAACAAAATCGAATACGATCAAAGTAATTGGTGTTGGCGGTGGCGGGAGTAACGCTGTAAACCATATGTTTACACAACACATTAAAGGAGTCGACTTTGTAATTTGTAATACAGATTCGCAAGCATTGGAAAACAGTCCAATTCCGAATAAAATTCAATTAGGTGCAAATTTAACTTCTGGCCTGGGTGCTGGAGCCAACCCAGATGTAGGTGAAAAAGCAGCACAAGAAAGTATCGAAGAAATTCAGCAAATGTTAAACACACAGACAAAAATGGTGTTTATTACCGCTGGTATGGGGGGAGGAACAGGAACAGGAGCTGCTCCAATTATTGCTAAAATAGCCAAAGACATGGATATTTTAACTGTAGGAATTGTAACTATGCCTTTTCAGTTTGAAGGAAGAATGCGATCTAAACAAGCCCAGATTGGGATTGATACTTTACGAAATAACGTAGATTCTTTAATCGTAATCAACAATAATAAATTAAGAGAGGTCTATGGGAACCTTGGCTTTAAAGCAGGTTTTTCCAAAGCTGATGAAGTATTGTCTACTGCAGCACGTGGTATTGCAGAAGTAATTACACACCACTACAAACAAAATATAGATTTACACGATGCCAAAACAGTACTTTCTAATAGTGGAACCGCTATTATGGGGTCTGCAAAAGAAGAAGGAACAAACCGAGCAAAAAATGCGATTGTAAAAGCCTTAGATTCTCCATTGTTAAATGATAATAAAATTACTGGCGCCAAAAATGTGTTGTTGTTAATTGTTTCCGGAAGCAACGAAGTTACATTAGATGAAATTGGAGAAGTAAATGATTATATTCAAACAGAGGCTGGATATGATGCCAATATCATTATGGGAATCGGAGAAGATGATTCTCTTGGAGATGCCATTGCAGTAACCATTGTTGCAACTGGTTTTGCTGCAGATCAACAAAGTACAATCACCAATACAGAAGTGCGAAAAATTGTACACACCCTAGAAGACGAACAGAAAGCAACCTATAATTTCTCGGACACACCAATTCAAAAATCATCTGCTTTTGATGCACCATTGTCCAACAAACCTTCTCCTAAAATTGTACACATTTTAGAAGATGAAGTCGAGGAAGTAGCGCCAAAAATGAACTTAGTTCCAACAACGGAAAGTATTAAAAACACACAAGTTGTTTATGATGAAATTGCGATAGAAACTGTTTCTGAAGACGATTTTATCATCACAGAGGTGTCTGTTACAGAAAGTGAAATTATCCCAGAAACTACAGATCCAATGGCACTCCAGGGCGATTTGTTATTTGATTTGCCTTTACATTCTTATGAAGAAGTTTCACCCACCGAAGAAATTCGTTTTGATCTCAATGCTGTTGAAGAAACAAAAGAAGTTGTCAATGTAAATGAGATTGAAGTTTTTGGTGCAGAAGAAATTATCTTTGAGAAGAAAGCTCCCGAAACAAGATATGTTTTAGAAGATTTTGATGTACAGCCAACCATTGGGAAAAGTTCTTCAATAACAGCAAATGCTGTTGAAGAAGAAAGCATGCAGTTTGAATTAAAAACGGGAAGTCCTCAGGTAGAAATTAATGATATAGTAACCGAAAGCGAAGAGGTTTCTCCTTTAAGTTTGACTATTTCTGAGTTGCAGAAAAGAGCCGAAGAGCGAAGAAAAACAATGAAAGGGTTCAATTATAAGTTTTCAGATCAAATGAATAAAAACATTGACGATCTAGAACGAGAACCAGCATTTAAAAGATTGGGTTTAGAGATTGATCTTGTAGATCGATCAATTAGTAACTCGAAAACACCTTTAAGCATTGAAGACGATACCATTCAATTAAAATCGAATAATTCTTTTCTACACGATAATGTAGATTAATTGTAGAGGTATTCATAATGCATTTAAGTCATCTCTAGAGATGACTTTTTTTTGATTTAACACCGACACCGCTATGAGTGACTTTATTTCTGTGTCTCATAAAAAAACCTTCAGTAGTCTGAAGGTTTTTTTAATAGAACATGTAAGCTAATTTAGCTTACGGCTTCTTTAATTCGTTGAATCGCTTCTTTTAATTGGACAACAGATGCTGCATAAGACATTCTAATACAGTTTGGAGCACCAAAAGCATCTCCAGTTACCGTAGCAACATTTGCTTTTTCTAATAATAACAATGAAAAATCATTTGCATTTTCAATTTTCATCCCATGAACTGTTTTTCCAAAAAAAGCAGAAATATCTGGGAACACATAAAAAGCACCTTCAGGAATGTTTAGTTTAAATCCTTCTATTTCACCCAATAGATCCAATACAAGATCTCTACGTGTTTTGAATTCATCTACCATGTATTGTACTTTTTCAACAGGAGCTAAAACGGCAGTAATTGCAGCTCGCTGAGCAATACAATTGGTTCCTGAAGTAATTTGTCCTTGCATTTTAGTACATGCTTTTGCAATCCATTGAGGAGCGCCTAAATAGCCAATTCTCCAGCCCGTCATTGCAAATGCTTTTGCCAATCCGTTGACGGTAATAGTTCTGTCNAACATGTTTTCAATGGCTGCAAAACTGAACGGTTTTACCCCATAATTGATGTGTTCGTATATTTCGTCAGATAAAATATAAATCTGTGGGTGCTTTTCTAAAACAGCTGCCAATGCACGGTATTCCTTTTCGCTGTAAATACTACCACTCGGGTTGTTTGGCGAATTGAAAAAGACCATCTTTGTTTTTGGCGTAATCGCTGCCTCCAATTGTGCAGGCGTTATTTTAAAATCATCGTCTATGGAAGATGGGATTTCAATAAATTTTGCTTCACACAAAATGGCAATTGCTGAATAACTCACCCAATACGGTGCAGGAAGTAGTACTTCATCACCTGGGTTCAATA
>JGI26084J50262_1001916_pt1 | contig 11205 bp, 9 predicted proteins | sample SaaInl6LU_22_DNA_FD_50262 | JGI IMG/M metagenome (IMG submission 50262) | reverse complement strand
AAACCCAATTGTTTTTTGTGTCAAAGTTTAAAGGCAATCCCAGCTTATAACACCAAATGGTAGATGCACAAAACAATCATAGCATAGACTCCATACATTTTGGAGTTTGGCTCAATCATTGGTTTGAAACTTTGGACACTTTTTTTATAGGAGATCGAGCTGAGCTTGCCAAAGCCAGAGCCAGAAACTTAGGAACGCATCTGTACCTTGAAATTTTTAAAGCTAGACCTAAAAAATAGCGACCTAATTTGTATCTTTATAACACCAAATCCTAACCTATGAAATACTACAACTCCCTCCAACGTTTTTATCTCAGCAAATTTTATTTATTAGTCCCTGCCGCCATTATTATTTTAGCCTGTTTAGGTTCTTTTGCAGGGTATTACTTAACCAAAGCCGGCATGAGTGGTGCCAATTTTTTTCTCCTCTTTTTGAGTGTGCTGGGTGCGATGTCGTATTTGACTGCAGTGTTGGGTCAATTTCCTCCCAAAACTACTTTTAAAGTGTTTGTGTTTGGTTTTGCCCTAGAACTTATATTATTGTTGATTAGTCTACTGCTATAAAGTGTGAAAATTCTGTGCAAATTGGAGCGCATAACCTATATTTGCATCCGATCGATGCCGAACTTTGATGAAAGACCAATTTGCTAAAATTTTCTTTTCCACACGTCTAACTGCCGTTCTTTTTATCCTGTATCCCACAGCAATGGCTTTTGGAACCTTTATTGAGAGTTGGTATAGTACAGATACCGCCAAAATTTGGATTTACAATGCGTGGTGGTTCGAGGTTTTAATGATCTTGATGGCTATCAATTTTGCGGGAAATATTTTTAAATATCGGTTACTTCGAAAGGAAAAATGGGCCGTTTTGTTACTTCATCTTTCTTTTTTACTCATTCTTCTAGGTGCTTTTATCACTCGTTATATCGGTTATGAAGGAGTCATGCCCATTCGTGAAGGAATGATTGAAAACGAAATGCTTACAGACAAAACCTATCTTACTGTTTATGTAGATGGTGAAATTGAGGGCGAAGCGCGCAGAAAGAAATTGGAAGACGATCTTCTACTTTCCGAACATGTCAATAATGATTTTTCATGGACTAACAATTTTAACGGCCAGGAGTTTACCATAGCCTATGTAGATTTTATTGAAAACGCTACAGAAGGATTGGTTTTGGACGACACGGGAGAGCGCTACCTTAAAATTGTAGAAGCCGGAGACGGTAGCCGTCACGATCATTATATCAAAGAAGGGGATATTGCGAATATTCACAACATATTATTTACGCTCAACCGACCACAAGAGGGGGCCATCAATATTACCCTAAAAGACGGATTATACACCATCAATTCTCCTTTTTCAGGGCAGTTTATGCGAATGGCCGATCAGTTTCAAGGGGTTTTGGATGCAGAGACAGAAAGCCCTTTACAATTACGCTCATTGTATACCTTACCAAATTTCCAATTTGTAATCCCCGAGCCCGCCCTACGTGGAAAATTCGATATAGTAAAAGCTGATACCCAAGGGGAATCTGTTCAAAATGCCTTGCGTTTGGAAGTCCAATCTCAAGGGCAAAGCGAAATAGTAACCTTATTAGGCGGCAAAGGAATCAGTAACAATCCGAAAAAGGTATCCGTAGCAGGTCTGGACTTTTATTTACAGTTTGGTTCCCTTGCCATAGCATTACCATTTGCCATAAAACTCAACGACTTTATTGCAGAAAAATACCCAGGAACGGAAAAGAGTTACGCCTCTTTTATGAGTAAAGTACGTGTAGAAGACACCGAATCCTTTGACTATGATATTTATATGAACCATGTCTTGGACCACAAAGGCTACCGTTTTTTTCAAGCTTCTTTCAATCCAGATGAAAAAGGAACCATACTTTCTGTGAACCATGATTGGTGGGGAACCTACATTACTTATACAGGCTATATATTGTTGTATTTGAGTATGATCGGAATCTTTTTTATCGGAAAAACCCGTTTCCAGGACCTTTCAAAGGCATTAGATAAGATCAATCAAAAAAAGAAAACCCTTACCGCTTTCCTTCTCTTTTTTGCCTTACAGTCGGTAAGTTTACAAGCTCAAAATCCTGTTCATCAGCAACGTAGTGCCATCGATTTTGACTCCATCATCAATGCAGATGCCTTTTCGGAAGCTCATGCTCGTAAATTTGCAGAGTTGATCATTCAAGACTCTGGTGGGCGAATGAAGCCCGCTAATACGTTTTCTTCTGAATTGTTGCGTAAAGTGAGTAAAAGTGATACTTATCAAGGATTGAACTCGGATCAGGTATTGTTATCCATCATGAACAATCCTGCAGTTTGGTACAACGTTCCTTTGATNTATTTAAAACGAGGGAATGACAGTATTCGTAAACTCGCAGGTTTGGATGCAAAGGCAAAATACGCACCGTTATTATCCTTTTTTGACAATACAGGAAACTATAAACTGGCAACTCCACTAGAAGAAGCCTATCGTGCGGCTGTGCCCAATCAGTTTCAAAAAGATTTTATAGAACTAGACCGCAAAGTCAATCTGTTGTATTCTGCCTTAGAAGGCAAAGTTATGCGGATATTTCCCTTGCCCAATGATGTGAATAACAAATGGGTTTCCTATCCCGAATTAGCCGAGGCGAATTTTACAGGCAACGATTCCCTTTACGTCCGCAATATTTTGCCCTTATATTTCCAATCCCTCAGATTGGCTCAGCAAGATGGGGATTATACACAAGCAAATAATTTGCTGGAAAGTATTCATGGGTTTCAAAAAAAGTTTGGAGGGGAGGTTTTGCCCAACCAAGAGAAAGTTAGGGCAGAAATCGCTTACAATAAATACGATATTTTTAAGAAATTATTCAGTTGGTATATTTATGCAGGAACTCTGTTTTTTGCGGTATTAATTTTCCAAATTTTTAAATCGAATCGTTTTATTTCCTTTACCGTAAGAGCTTTTCAGGTTATTTTGGTAGTCTTGTTTCTTTTGCATACGGGTGGGCTTATTGCCCGTTGGTATATCTCGGGACACGCGCCTTGGAGCGATGCCTATGAATCGATGATATACGTGGCTTGGGCAACCCAATTTTTTGGCTTGGCTTTTGGGCGTAAATCGGCTTTGACGATGGCTTCCACAGCTTTTGTTGCTGGAATGATTTTGATGATTGCACATTGGAACTGGATGGATCCTGCCATTGCCAATTTGGTTCCCGTTTTAGACAGTTACTGGTTGATGATCCACGTAGCTGTGATTGTAGGAAGCTATGGACCCTTTGCTCTGGGTATGATCATTGGTGCTGTAGCCTTGATTTTGATGTTGGTTGCCAACCAAAAAAATAAAGAGAAAATCAAATTACAGATCAAAGAACTCACCATTATAAACGAGTTGGCACTTACGGTAGGTTTGATCATGTTGACCATCGGAAATTTCTTAGGAGGAATGTGGGCCAATGAAAGCTGGGGACGTTACTGGGGCTGGGACCCTAAGGAAACTTGGGCATTGATCAGCATTATGGTATACGCTTTTGTTATTCATATGCGTTTAATCCCAGGACTGCGAGGAACTTGGATTTTCAACCTGATGAGTGTAGTCGCTTTTGCGAGTATTTTGATGACTTACTTTGGAGTGAATTTCTATTTGGTCGGATTGCATTCTTATGCCAGTGGAGATAAAATTATAACACCAGATTTTGTGTATTACTCAGTGGTTTTCGTTGCACTTTTGGGGACAGTATCTTACTTTAGATCCAAAAGCCTTTATGGGAAATAAGCTGTGGCATAGTTTTTGAAAATTGCAAACACTAAAACCATTTGATGAATCATTTCCAAATAATCCCTTTAATTTTAATTTTTTTGAATTTTTCATGTGTGAAAAACACAGAAATGCTCCCTGAAGACGATCTTAGTGTTGAAGAAAAAAAGTGGCGCAGTCAGAATTTAGAAGATTATGAATTTACCTTACAAATCAGTTGTTTTTGTGTTTTGGAATATACCTATCCCAAACGAGTTGTCGTAAAAAACAACGAAGTATTTCAAGTAAATGAAACACCTATTGAAGAAATCAACGACCCCTCTATTCGAACCATTGACGGGTATTTTAGTTTTATCCGCGAAACACGAAAAGAGAAACCAGACGAGGAAGAGATTACTTTCCATCCTGAAATGGGGTATCCAACCACTATTTTTTTCGATATCAGCTATATGATGGCAGATGAGGAAATTAGATATTCGATTAGTAATCTGATTGCTTTAAAATAAATTAAAAGGAATATATTTTTTTATTTTCATTTTTTTTTAATTTAGTATTTAGATTGGACATCTAAAGAAGTTATTGTCCTCAAATCGAACACTATATCTACTACTTATGAAAAAAAAATGGTTAATCTATTCCATCCTTGGAATGATACTTTTAGGTCTTGGACTTTCTCTCATGGGAGAAGCCATCATTCACAAATCGAACAATGACATAGACTGGTTTTACTGGGGAACTGCAGCACTAGCAACTTTTAATGCTGGTATTGGGTTAGTTGGAGAAGCAATAGTACTAAAGGTTAAGCTAGGGATCTAGTTAAAAGCGGCGACAAAATCATCCTGATCACTTCCATTTTTGATTAGTGTAAATGCCTTGTCTATGGTGGATTCTACCTGATCTGTGGGAAATCCCAATCCAATCAGCAAACGTTTCATCAAGTCTTGCTCTGCCTCATCAGCAATATGATCTGCAAAGACCATTCGAGTTAAATCGTATAATCGTTCTAGACGTCGCTCTTTAGTGCTAGGTGGGTTAATAGGATGTTTATCAATATGTTTCATTATCTCTGTAACTTCATCTGCCTCAATTTCAAGATTAATTGCAGTTCGGTTGAGAAAGGCTTGTTCCTCCTCTGAGATAATTCCGTCTGCAAGTGCTATTCGTACTATGGCCGCAAAATGATCTCTATTTCGTGATTTAAACCCAGGAGTGTATAGGTCTGAATATGACATATTATTTTTTTTCACAAGATAAAAAATCGAATTGGCAAAGAGTTTAATTTTTAACTATAAATTTAACCTAAGAAATATTTTAATGAAACCGCTTTATATTTTAAAAAACAGATCGGATATAGGTGCTGGTACACGCGGCTCAGACATGGGGATTGATGCCCTTGAAATTGCCGCAATTAACTCGCAAAATGATTTTTTTAACAGACATCCATTTAAGGATATAAAAACACATAATGAAACGGTCTATGACAAGGTCAAAAACACGACTGCGAAAAGGATTAATTTTGTTTTAGAACAATGCCAGCGCCTAAAAAAAGCAACAAAATTGGCATTGGAAGCGGGCTCTTTTCCGCTTATTCTTTCTGGAGATCATTCCTCAGCCTTAGGATCTTTGGCAGGAATAAAGGCTGCGTATCCTGATCATACTTTGGGAGTCGTTTGGATCGATGCTCATGCCGATTTACACACCCCTTTAAGCACTCCTTCTGGAAATGTCCACGGCATGCCCTTGGCGGCAGCTTTGGGTCACGATAACAGTGCATATCAAATCAATTCAGTAAGTAAAGAGACTTTAACTGACTGGGAACAAATGAAAAACTTGGGAACGGTTACACCCATAGTACAACCCGAACACCTCATTTATTTTGGGGTACGCGATACTGAAAAAGAAGAAGACGCACTCATGTCTGAAAAAGGAATTCGCAACTACCCAGTCCATGAAATACGCCATAGAGGATTGGTCCAATGTGTCGAAGAAGCCTTGAGCCAATTGGCTCAAGTAGATTTAATTTATATCACTTTTGATGTGGATGCTCTGGATTGTGATTTAATTTCTCATGGAACAGGAACTCCAGTTTCTAAAGGGTTCGACCCCAAAGAGGTAATACAGCTTATTCAAGGAATACAAGCGAGCAATAAAGTTGTTGCATTGGAGGTTTCTGAAATTAATCCTTTGCTAGACGAAAAAGGCAATCGAATGGCAGAGACTGCCTTTAAAGTGATCGATGAGGTGTTTGGTTAATCAATATCAAGACGGATTCCCAAGGAGATGTTGTTTTGTAAATACGATTGATTCTTAAAAAGTGGCGAAAGATCAGCTTTGGCATAAAGTGTGAGTACTCTGGGAAGTGAAATATAGCCACTTACTCCATAGATCAGATCGTTAAAATTTAAATTATTTTCAATTTTTTCTTTAAAATCCTCACCCTTTATGCGCTGTACATTATGAAAGTTAAATCCTCCATAGGCTCCAGCACCCAAAATTATTTTTTTTAAAATTTACTTCATCTTAGTAATTTCAAAAAGATAGCGAAAGTGATTTCTTTCTTTGACAGTACCCGTTTTAGCTCTTTTCTTTGCTTCTTTGTGCAAGTTATTTTGAAGCGCTTTTAAAGAGGCTTTTAAGCGCGGATTTAATTTCTTCTCTTCTGAAAGCATTTTAATGTGTTCCGCAAAACGAATTTGGAGTACCATTCTGGAATCATCCAAAGGGGTTTTAGAATCGATTATACTAGAGTAAATTTCCTCTAGGAGCGCGTCGGGAGAAAGTCCCACCCCCTCGAGTGTCAATCCAGCAGAGAGCATCCTATTGAGCCTCACTACGCTTAAAATTTGATATAAGGCACTGTATTGAATGTTTTGCAATCGTTCCAAACCTCCCTCTTTTTTGATTTTTGAAATCAATTCAGGATCTACCAGCCAATTTTGTGTACTCCAAAGGTGTTCGTCTAGAAAACTTAGAGCTTTTCGCTGTTCTGAAGCAGCAACATTTTTATAGGGAGTATTTTGTTGTCCTTTGAACATTAAGGTTTCATTTATTCCACCAATCATTTTGACCACATGATAGACATAACGTCTATATACTCCTAGAAGTTCATTGTACAATTCGTTCAAGTCCTCATAAGACTGTCCTTCAGAGGTTGTCCATTCTTCAAGATTTTGTGCTACTATTTTTAAATTTTTTAGTCCGTATTTACTTGCTTTTACTGGATCATCACCTATGTTTTCGGTTTGTGTATCAGGATCATTCCCCCCAGATCCGAACATAAAAATTGGATTCATACTTTTTTCATCTACCATTTTTTTCAAGGAAACTTTTTCCGTTTCAGAAGTTTCCCCGATGTAATAGCGATAGCCCCATTCGATGGCATAATCGTCGTAAGGGCCCAATTGACGTACAAAGCGGATGTTTTCATCACCTGGCTGAGCTATATAGTTGTACCGTGCATAGTCCATGATGGTGGTAGCAATTCCCATTTTTTGGGTAAAACTACCTGATCGAAGAGAATCTACAGAATAAGCAGCACTAGCTTTCATATTATGTGGAAGCCCAAGCGCATGACCGATTTCATGAGATATGACGCGGCGCATCATTTCTCCAATTTCTTCTTCAGAAGTATTTAGTGTTCTCGCTTTGGGATTGGCTGCTCCGGTTTCTAAGAGATAACGATTGCGGTAAGAACGCAAATGGTTGTGATACCAGATGATATCACTTTCAATAATTTCACCTGTACGTGGGTCTGACACACTAGGCCCTGTGGCATTTCTTGTAGTAGATGCAACATAGCGAACGGTAGAATAGCGCACATCTTCAGGGCTAAAATCAGGATCTTCTTCTGGACTTGGAGGATCTTTTGCAATTATCGCATTTTTAAATCCTGCCTTTTCAAAAACTTGCGCCCAATCCTCTATGCCTTGTTTAAAATAAGGGCGCCATTTGAGTGGCGTTGCGGGATCCAGATAATAGACAATTGGTTTTAGGGGTTCTACGAGTTCTCCCCGACTGTAAGCATCTTTATCCTTGGGTTCTAACCTCCATCTTCTGATAATTTCAATATTGTCTGATTTTAACGCCTCCGAGCTGTAATTGTATTTTCTCAAACTAAACCAGCCCACGCGAGAATCCGCATAACGCACTGGCATAGGGTTTTCAGGTAATAGAATGAGGGAATGGTTGACTTGAAAACTGAATGTTTGTGCGCGATTATTTCGGGGAGGTTTATTGGCGCTGTAGGTTAGGGTATGACGAATTTCTACATTATTGGGAAAACATTTGATGGTGTCAATAAAGCTGCGTTTGGGATCGACATTGCCGATACCAAATTGTTTTTTTTGTGAAGAGCGTAAAATATTAAATCCTGGAGAATCTGTTTTAAAGTAGCTACTCACATCAATTAAGAACCGATCGGTTTCTTTGTTTTTGATTGGAAAGGTTGCTAAAATTGGAGGGAAATTATTTTGTGATACACTTTGTGCTATAGGATCCTCTTGATCAGCAATATTGATATAGCTTTTTTGAGTGAGAACAATTTGAGATCCCTTTTTAGAAAAGTGAATGAGTTGTTCACTGGTTTTGGACCCTGCATTTTGATAAGCTTGAAAATTTGCAGGAAATTGAACAAAACGTGTGACCATCAGCAAATCCTTGTCCAATAAATCATTTCCAATTTCAAAATAAATTTCACCCTCTTTGTGATAAGAAATTAGTAAGCCCACCTGTTTTTTTAGGCCTTTGGTTAGGGAGTCAATCGATTTTTTATCATCCTCTTTTAACTTAGGCTTTTGTGCCATAGTGAGACTGTAGTTCAAAAAAAGAAATAATAGGAATAGGTGTGATGTTCGCATTTTGTTTTTTTTACAATATCAAAAAAAATGATAGATTTTAATTGTTTGAGCGCGAATAAAATGTAATTTGGAATTACTTTAATAAAATACTTATGAAATCATTGGTTCTCTCTTCATTGTGCGTGCTCTTATTTATTCCTTTTCAATCTGTAGAAGCTCAAAAACGAAAAAGTAACACAACTACCAAAGCAACTCCTGAGGTATCTTTAGATGCTTTTTCACTTCGTAACGTAGGCCCAGCCTTTCTATCAGGAAGGATTGCAGACATCAAAACCCATCCAGAAAACGAAAATGTATGGTATGTAGCTACGGGATCTTCTGGGGTTTGGAAAACCAACAACGCAGGAACCACATGGAATCCCATTTTTGACAAGCAATCTTCATATTCTACGGGATGTATTACATTGGATCCGTCCAATCCCGAAATCGTATGGGTTGGGACAGGTGAAAACGTGGGAGGAAGACACGTGGCCTATGGAGATGGAGTATACCGAAGTGATGATGGAGGAAAGACATGGAAAAACAAAGGTTTGAAAACTTCGGAACATATCTCAGAGATCATTGTACATCCAGACAATTCTGACGTTGTATGGGTGGCAGCTCAAGGCCCTCTTTGGACCAAAGGTGGAGAACGGGGACTTTACAAAACGACCAATGGAGGTACTACGTGGAAGAAAGTTTTGGGGAATGACCAATGGACTGGGGTCACCGATATTATGATCGATCCTAGAAATCCACAGATTCTTTATGCAGCGACTTGGGATCGACACCGAACCGTGGCTGCGCTGATGGGCGGAGGGCCTGGAACCGCTATATACCGATCTGAAGATGGGGGCGATAATTGGACAAAACTCAGTAATGGCCTACCCAAATCTAATATGGGTAAAATCGGGCTTGCCATTTCGCCTCAAAACCCTGATGTTGTCTATGCGGCTATCGAATTGGACAGGAAATCTGGAGCCGTATATCGTTCTTCAAATCGAGGGGCATCGTGGGTTAAAATGTCTAATACAGTTTCAGGAGGAACAGGACCGCATTACTATCAAGAGCTTTTTGCCAGTCCGCACGAATTTGACCGTTTGTATTTGATGAATGTGCGTGTCCTTACATCAGGTGACGGTGGAAAAACATTTGTACAGTTAAAAGAAAGTGATAAACATTCTGACAACCATGCCATTGTATTTAAAAAAGACGATCCTAATTATATTATGTTAGGAACCGATGCAGGTATATATGAAACTTTTGACAATGCAGAAACATGGAGGTATATCAAAAACCTTCCTTTGACCCAATTCTACAAGGTTGCGGTAAACAATGCTGAGCCTTTTTACCATATTTTTGGAGGTACGCAAGATAACGGCTCTGCAGGTGGCCCCTCAGCCACGGATGAACGTGAAGGAATTGCAAATAAACACTGGTACAAAACACTCTTTGCGGATGGGCACCAATCGGCTACCGATCCCGTGTATAATGATATCATTTATGCAGAAACCCAACAAGGGGGGTTGTATCGTGTGGATTTGACTACAGGTGAACAAGTTTCCATTCAGCCTAAAGCCCGTCTAGGAGAACCCCACGAGCGTTTCAACTGGGATGCTCCAATTTTGGTTAGTCCACACAATCCTAAGCGTCTCTATTTTGCTTCATATCGCGTTTGGAAGTCAGAAAGTCGCGGAGATGACTGGGAACCCATCTCGGGAGATTTGACTCGAAACGAAAACCGTTTGGCACTTCCTATCATGGGACGTACACAAAGTTGGGATAATGCTTGGGATGTAGGAGCCATGTCCAACTACAATACCATTACTTCTCTAGCAGAATCACCTGTACAAGAGGGATTACTCTATGCAGGTACTGATGATGGTTTTATTCAAGTATCAGAAAATGGAGGAGATAGCTGGAGAAAAATTCCTGTCACTGCACTCGGATTGGCTCCGCGTACTTTTGTCAACGATATCAAAGCTGATTTATTCGATGCCAATACCGTCTATGTTGCCTTGGATAATCACAAAGAAGGGGACTTTAGTCCGTATTTGTTTAAAAGTACAGACCAAGGTAAAACCTGGAAATCCATCAGCGGGAATATACCAGATCGAACGTTGGTATGGAGAATGGTTCAAGATCCAGTAAAAAAGAATCTGCTTTTTGTTGGAACAGAATTCGGAATTTACACTTCTCTAAATGGGGGAGAAGAATGGCATAAACTAGGGGGTGCACCTACGATATCTTTCAGAGATCTGGTCATTCAAAAGCGTGAAAATGATTTGGTTGCTGCTTCTTTTGGACGCGGGTTTTTCATATTGGATGATTACAGTGCTTTACGAGAATTTACAGATGATAATCTGAAACAAAAAGCAAAACTCTTTACTCCACGAACTGCGAAATGGTTTGTTCCTAGAAGTAATATTGGCAATACAGGGGCTGATTATTATTTTGCAAAAAATCCCACCTATGGAGCGGTATTTACTTATCATTTGGCAGAAGATTACAAAACAGCCAAAGAACATCGCACAAAAAAAGAGGCTGATCTGAACAAGAAAAATGCAAACATTCCCTTTCCAGGATGGGATGCATTGGACGCAGAACGGGAGGAGCAAGC
>JGI26084J50262_1001915_pt1 | contig 11209 bp, 10 predicted proteins | sample SaaInl6LU_22_DNA_FD_50262 | JGI IMG/M metagenome (IMG submission 50262) | reverse complement strand
CAGATCAATCTCGGCCTCGACCTCGGGATGAAGATGGAAGCGAAGGGAAAACCCGATGCCGTTTCCGCCCGCATTAGCAAGCATATGGTCCAGTACCTCGCGGTCGGTATCCTCCATCGCGGCCAGACCATCTTCGCCTTGCAAGAACCTGCCGTCATTATCGAGGGTGAGCGAGCGAATATGCGTCAGACCATGGCTGTTGACATAGCCGTCATGGCTCAGCGTGATCTGGCGGCCGTTCTCAGACGGGAAATCCTGCATCTCCACCTTCTCTGGCCCCTCAACCACGTCTTGCCTCAGAATGCCGTCATCATTGATGCCAGCACCGAGCCGTGCGGAGGAATACCCGTCAATATTCAGCGTGGAATGCGAGAGGGTCGCGCGCCCTGCGCGTCGCCATTCGGGCCCGAAGCTCACGCCTGATCCGCAGCTTACAATCACGGGCCGCCGCCCTGATGTCATCTCCATTGCCAGTGTGGAGGCGTGGGCATTATAGCTTTTCGGCCCTTTATGTGGAGGGGCGGCATCCACGATAACGCTCACCCGTCCCGCCGACATCCGCGCATAGCCCATGGCCAGCCCGTTCATCACCGAGGGACGCACGCCTGATTGTGATAGCGCCTGATCCAGCCGTCCTGACACGCCGCGCCCGCCGCCATGGAAACGGGCAAGCCCGCCATCGCTGTGGCGCAGATTGCGCAAGGTGGGTGCGATGCGCATGATGGCCGTTTGAACGGCAGGGGCGGGTTCGCGCCCTGTTTCTGCAAGGATCGCAGAGACCCAAGTCAGCAGCGTAAAGACCTCAAGCAATTCTTCGGGGTTGCGGGTTATGATCCCGCCTGATGCATCTACCTCGCGGCTGCATTCGCGGGCCAAGGCGCGCATCGCGCGATCCAGATGCCGCTCCATTCCTGTCAATGTGCAGGCCGAATAGATCAGCCCTGTGAGGGCTTCAAAGCGGGGCAAGCCATGGCTGGTGACATGCCAGCGTCGGGCAAGGAACTGGGTTTGGCGCGACAAGGCGGAGGTAAAGGCGCGGCTTTGCGCGGGTGCCTGCCCGCTGAGAAGAAAGAAGGCATGGCTGATCCAACGGATTTGCCTGCGCCCTGCCAAATCGGGCTCCCATCCCGGACCTCTGCCTTTGCCAAAGCGTGTGAGCCAATCGGCAAGCCATGCCTGCGCGCGCTTCTGGCCCGAGCCATCGGTGATCGCGGCAAGATGGTCCATCCAGCCAAAACCATGCAATTCGTGCAAGAATGCGTCATTGGGCGGGTCGATATCCCAAGGCAGGGTGTCGGGGGCTTCAACCAGAACACCGCCAAACATGAAATTCCCCGCCAAAAGCTGGCGACCGCGCGGATCAAGCCCGATTGTTTTGGGCTCGGGCTTCCATGTGAAGCCCTTGGCCGATCCTGAAAAGCCCGCGCGCCATGCAGCCCATCTATTGGCCGAACTGCTCTGCCCTATGCGCTGTTTCTGCGCGGGGGAGGCGTTTGATGATTGGGGTTCGGACATTGCTCGGGGCCTGCTCTGGCGTCTTTTATGCAGCAGTCTTACCGTCCGAAGGCCACGGTGTCACCGCCTTTGCAGGCGCGCCATGTAAAAGCCGTCTATCCCACCCTTGTCCGCCCAAAAGGAGGGTAGGATACGCAGGCCACCCTCAGGGCTGGCCCATTCCGCATCACCGCCAACCTCTTCTGGGTCGATCGGGAGAATTTCCAGATCGGGATGGCGTTTCAACGCGGCCTTGATCTGGTTTTCACCTTCATTCGGCAGGATGGAGCAGGTGCAATAGACCATCACGCCGCCCACGGTCAGCAAGCTGGAGGCATGGTCGATCATTTGCATTTGTAGCCGCGTCAGATCCTCGACCTCGCGGGCGGATTTGACGAAAGGCAGGTCGGGATGGCGGCGGATTGTGCCCGTGGCCGAACAAGGCGCATCCAACAAAATCGCGTCGAACCCCTCGGCCTCAAAACTGAGGGCGTCATCAATGACCAGATTGGCCTTCAGCCCCGTTCGGGACAGGTTATCGCGGACACGGTGCATGCGCTTATTGGAGATATCGAGCGCTGTTACATCGGCTCCCATCGCGGCCAATTGCATCGTTTTGCCACCGGGTGCTGCGCATAAATCCAGCACGCGTTTGCCAGCAACTTCGCCAAGCAGGCGCGCAGGCAGGGCGGCGGCCGCATCTTGCACCCAGAACTGGCCCTCAGAAAACCCAGCCAAGGTCGAGACTTGGCCCTGCGCAAGGCGGTAGCTGCCTGTTGGCAGGCGGTTTGCCCCTTCAATCGTCAAGTCACCATCACGCGCGGTCAGATCAATCGGTGCGCCTTTTTCATGGGCGGCCTCAATCGCGCGTGTGATGTCTTCGCCCCATTTGCCGCCAATGGTCTTGCGCATCCATACGGGGATGCGTTGTGGTGGAAGTTCTTCCCAACGGTCGCGCGCCTCGGTGTCGATTTTGCGCAGAACGGCATTGATCATCCCCGCCCCGCGGGATGTGGCATGGCTGTATTTGGCGATGGTGACGGCGGCATTGACCACGCCATGCGCCTCGGCCCCGTCAATCAGCAATTCGGCGGCACCCAGACGCAGAATATTCAAGGTCGGCGGGTTTGGTCGGCGCTCGAAATAGGGGGCCAGCAATTGATCGATACGCCCCAGATGGCGCAAGACAGTCGCGGCCAGCCGCGTGGCGCGGGCGCGGTCTTCGGGGGGCAGGTACTCGGGTTCGGGCAGATGGGCCAGCATGCGCTGTTCTTGCAGTACCGCTTTGAGTGCTGCCAGCGCGGCACGGCGCGGCTCCAGTCCTTCGCTCGACATGTTCAGCTTACCCTTGTTTGGCAGAGGCTGCGGCGTATATCACAGGGTAGGAAGTTGCAAGGAGGCGTGCCCGTGGCTGATACATCCAAACCAGAATTGCCCGAAGCCGCCAAGCGCGCTTTGGCCGAGGCCGAAGAGCGGCGCCAGAAGCAAAAGGAATTGGAGCTTCCCACCGAGCTTGGGGGCCGCAATGGCCCTGAACCCGTTCGCTATGGCGATTGGGAGAAAAAGGGCATCGCCATCGATTTTTAGAGCACTGTCCTATTGCAGGGACAGATCGGCATAATTCCCTGTGCCGCGATCCGAGGTGAAGCGGATGGTGCTTTCACGGATCTGCACCATCTGGCAATTGAACCCCAGATCTGTATCGCCCCAGAAAAGATCACGACAGAAATAACCGCCATTCCAGTCCCAAGCCCCTGTGACGGGGGTGCCAAAGGCCCGCCCGTTGATTGCCCCGTCTGGGGTGACGGTCAGGCGAATGCCAAATCGGGTCAGTTCGCGTTGACTTATCAAGCCCACGAAACTTTCTCGCGATTGCACGATATCGAATTCTTCGGCTTTGGCGTGGTTTGCTTGCACTGAAATCAGCGCGGCTGCCACCATAACGATCCACCGCATCTTTTTGCCCCCATGACTCGATGATCACGAAGTTTTACGCAGCAAAATCAGATATGGATCAAGAAAGCCCCAGAACATCGAGCATATCAAACTCGCCGGGGCCTTTATTCTGACCCCAAAGGGCGGCTTTCAGCGCACCGCGGGCGAAAATGGCACGATCTGTGGCGAGGTGGCGCAGAACAATCCGTTCGCCCGCTGCGGCAAACATCACGTCATGCTCCCCCACGATATCCCCGCCTCTGATGGCTGAAAACCCAATCTCGCCACGCTTGCGCGCGCCTGTGATCCCGTCACGGCCGCTTTCCATGGCATCCTTGAGGGAGATACCGCGCCCTGCGGCGGCGGCTTCACCCAGCATCAGCGCCGTGCCTGAGGGAGCATCCACCTTTTGGTTGTGATGGGCCTCGATCACTTCAATGTCGAAATCCTCATCCAATGCGGCGGCAACCTTGCGGGTGAGTTGCACCAAGAGATTGACGCCAAGGCTCATATTGCCTGCGCGAATAATCGTTGCATGGCGGGCTGCCGCTGCAATTTTTGCCAAATGCGTATCGTCAAAGCCGGTTGTGCCAATCACATGCACACAGCGNGCCTGTGCGGTCAGTTGCGCATGGGCGATTGTGGCCTCGGGCGAGGTAAAATCGATCACGGCTTGGGCTTTGACAATCACGTCGAGCGGGTCATCGCAAACAGGCACACCGCTTGGCATGCCGCCCATGACCTCGCCCAAATCCTTGCCGACCCAGTCATGCCCGCTGCGCTCGGTCACGCCGACCAGATGCGCCTTGTCGCTTGCGGTGATCGTATTGATCAACATTTGGCCCATGCGCCCCGAGGCGCCCATGATGGCGATGCCTGTGCTATCGGTCATGTCTTTTCTCCGGTAAACTCAGGTTTCTCCTAGCCCAAGGGCGCGGATTACGAAAGCGTTGCTTGCGAGAAGGCGGGTGTTCCCCTAGATGCTGGGGAAAGGATGGTGTGATGGCAAAGAACAAGTTTCATGACGGGCCTGGCCCCTCGCAGCGGCAATTGAGGGTTGGTGAATCGCTTCGCCGAACCTTGTCTGATGTTCTCAACCGAGGGGATATCCACGACCCCGACCTCAACCGCATGTCGATCACGATCGGCGAGGTGCGCACCTCGACGGATCTCAAAATAGCGACCGTCTTCGTGATGCCCTTGGGCGGCGGCGACCGCAAAGAGGCGATTGAGGCGCTCAAGCGTAACAAGCACGAGCTGCGGCGGATGGTCGGGCGCGAGATGAGCCTGAAATACGCCCCCGATCTGCGTTTCCTGATCGACGAGACCTTTGACCGCATGGATGAGGCACGCCGCCTTTTCGCGGATGAACGGGTTGCNCGNGATATAGCATCAGGTGGCGAGGGAGAGGACGCATGATCAGAAGCGCCATTCTGGCGTTATTTGGTTTGGTCGTTTCCAACGCGGCTTTTGCGTCATGCGCAAGTTTCGAATTTGACGGCGCGGAGTTTTCGGCCTGCGAGGTTGATGTGCCTGCGGCTGATCTGCGCCTTTGGCTGCGCAATGAAGAGGGTGAGGTTTTTGGCAGCTTCACCCGTTTGAACAGCAGTTTGCCTGACGGTCAATCCATCGCATTCGCAATGAATGCAGGCATGTTCCACGATGATCGCAGGCCCGTTGGCCTCTATATTGAGGATGGCGCGCAGGAGATGCGGGTTGTCACCTCTGAGGGGCCCGGCAATTTCGGTTTGCTGCCCAATGGGGTGCTTTGCGTCAATGATGACCGCGCACAAGTGATTGAAAGCCGCAATTATGCGAGCGCTTTGCCTGAATGCCGCTTTGCCACCCAATCGGGGCCAATGCTGGTNATTGATGGCGAATTGCATCCNCGTTTTCTGGAAGACAGCACCTCNTTGAATTTNCGNAATGGNGTTGGNGTGGANGAAACAGGCACGNGNCTTGTGGCTGTGATCTCGGATCAGGCGGTGAATTTCCANCACTTNGCGCGCGTCTTTCGGGACCATTTTGACCTACCCAATGCCTTGTTTCTGGATGGTCGTGTCTCGCGACTTTATGCGCCTGAGCTGGGGCGCTCGGATTTCGGCTTTCCAATCGGACCGATCCTTGGGGTCGTGGTTGACGAGGACGCCTCGGGCGGGTAGCAGCACGGCCTTCCGATAAAGGGCAAAGCGCATATGGCACGCAGGAAAAAAGGTCGTGATATTTCGGGGTGGCTGGTGGTGGATAAACCCGCTGGGCCGACATCGACCGCTGTTGTGAATAAGGTAAAATGGGCGTTGAACGCCAATAAGGCGGGCCATGCAGGCACGCTTGATCCTGAGGCGACGGGTGTTCTGGCCATTGCCCTTGGTGAGGCGACAAAGACCGTTCCCTATATCACCGATGCGATGAAGGCCTATGTTTTCACGATCCGCTTTGGTCAGGCCACCAATACCGATGATGCTGAAGGCGAAGTGATCGCGACAAGTGAGGCCCGCCCCAGTGATGCGGATATCACAGCCGCGCTTGGCCAATTCACGGGCGATATCCAGCAGGTGCCACCGCAATTCTCGGCGGTTAAAATCGACGGAGAGCGCGCTTATAAACTGGCGCGCGATGGCGAAGACCTTGAGCTTGCGGCCCGCCCGCTCTTTGTCGAAAGCCTCAGCCTGCTGGCGCGTCTGGATGATGAGCATGCGGAATTGGAACTGGTCTGCGGCAAAGGCGGTTATGTCCGCTCGATCGCGCGGGATCTGGGCGAGGCGCTTGGCTGCTATGGCCATGTCCTCAAGCTGCGGCGCATCTGGTCGGGCCCTTTTGATGTGGAAGACGGGGTTAGCCTTGAGACAGTCGAAGAACACGCCCGAACCGAAGGGCTGGACGAGTTTCTGCTGCCTGTTGCCACGGCCTTGGACGAGTTGACTGAATTGCAATGCACCGACCAAGGTTTTGCACGCCTGAAAAACGGCAATCCGGGGCAGGTGGTTCCTACCGCTGATCTGCCTGAATATGGCGAAGAGGCTTGGGCCTCGTATCAGGGGAAACCCGTAGCCGTGGGCATCTATCGCTCGGGTGAATTGCACCCTGCGCGCGTGTTCAATCTGTGATTACGCGCAGTCATCAAAAGGGGGATGCCGATAGTGTGGCGGTTTATTCTCCTTGCGAGAAATACCGCTACTCGCTGACCCGTATCTGGGAGGGGGAGGGCGCGCGTGCGCTGTTCATAATGCTCAACCCCTCTACCGCGACCGAAGTACAAAACGACCCGACTGTCGAGCGTTGCGAACGCCGTGCGCGCGCGCTTGGATTTGGCGGGTTTCGTGTCCTCAACATCTTTGCGTGGCGCGATACCGATCCGCGATTGATGCGCAAGGCGGTTGATCCTGTTGGCCCCGCGAATGACGCCGCGATTATTGAAGGCGTGGCTTGGGCCGATCAGGTGATCTGCGCTTGGGGCACCCATGGGGCGCATCTTGGGCGTGGTCCCGAGGTGGAGGCGCTGCTGCGCAAAACAGGCGCGCCCTTATTCCATTTGGGCCTGTCTAAAGACGGCCACCCCAAACATCCGCTTTACATCGGATATGCCGTTCAGCCCGAGATTTGGCCCGCCAGCGATTGACCCGCTGCGCGGCGCAGGCTTTGATCGGGCGCACTGGCAATCATATCGAGGAGCGGCCTATGTCTGATATCGAGGGTTTCACCCAAAGCATGATTGCGACAAACGGCACGCGCTTATCGGTGCATCAGGGCGGGCAGGGCGCGCCTTTGATCCTGATCCATGGCTATCCACAAAACCATATGTGCTGGTCCAAGATCGCGCCTGAGCTGGCCAAGAAATTCCATTGCATCATCCCTGATCTGCGCGGTTATGGCGATAGCGATATCCCCGAGAATACGGCGGATAACCAAGCCTATTCCAAACGCGAAATGGCCAATGATATTCTGGGTATCATGGATGCGTTGGGGATCGAGCGTGCGCATATCCTCGGCCATGATCGGGGTGGGCGCGTTTCCTATCGCTTTGCGCTTGATCATCCAGACAGACTGGCGCGGCTTGGGATTATCGAGATCGTCCCCACAGGTGATTTCTGGGAGGCTTGGACGGCCGATCTGGCGCTGAAGGCCTATCACTGGACCTTTCTTGCCCAACCCGCCCCTTTGCCTGAGCGGATGATCAGCGCCGATGGCGTGGCTTATATGGATTGGACCTTGGCGTCTTGGACCCATGTCAAAAGCCTCCAGCCCTTCTCGGATAAGGCTTTGGCCAGCTATCGCAAACAGGCCGCTGATCCTGCCCGAATTGCTGCCATGTGCAATGATTACAGGGCAGGGGCGAGTTTTGACCGTGCTTTGGACAATTCCGATAAGGCCGAGGGCCGCAAGATTGCAGCACCTTTGCTATTTGTCTGGGCGCAAAACGGGTTTCCCGCGAATACGGGCGATCCGCTTGGGCTTTGGCGGGAATGGGCCGATGATTTGCATGGTATCGAAGTGGCCGAGACAGGGCATTTCGCCATGGAGGAGGTGCCCGATGCGGTGCTGGCAGCCGTGCTGCCCCATTTTGAGGACTATCCTGCGAGGTGATCCTCAGGCGGCGTTGTCGATGCTGCGCAAGGTAATGGTTTCGGGATCAAGGCCTTGGCCACCCGTCACCCGCAGCACAATCTGACCATTCAACAGGATATTGGCCCCAGACCCATCGGGGAAATCCTGCACCGAGAGGGTCGGGTCAGGGCTTTCACTGGGATTATAGAGCAATTCGATCCTGTCCTCGCTTGGGTTGAAATCAAGGATATGGCTGGCTTGTTCGGCCTGTTCGATATGGCTGCCTGATATAAAGTGATCGGCCCCCTCGCCGCCAGTGACGGTGTCATCTGCGCCTGCCAGAATGGTGTCATTGCCCGCACCGCCATCCAGCGTATCGCCCGTATCCAGATCAGGGCCGCCATCGGGTGCGACGCTTCCATCGATCAGATCATCGCCCGCGCCGCCTGCAATACTGTCAGCCCCCAGCCCGCCTTGCAGGATATCACCGCCATCGCCCCCATCGAGGCTGTCATTCCCCTCGCCACCTGCAAGAAAATCATGCCCCGCACCGCCGCTTAGGCTGTCATCGCCCTGATCGCCGTAAATCTCGTCATTTCCGCCAAGGCCTGACAGGGTATCCTCGCCCTCATCACCAAAGATCGCGTCATTGCCGCTGCTGCCGATGATCACATCTTCCGAGGCCGAGCCTGTCAGGGCATCGCCTTGGTCAGGATCAAGCACAGGGGCCATCGCATTGCGGATATTCAAAGCATCCGAGGAATAGGTGTTCTCGACCTGCCCTTCGAAAATCGAGGCCTCGGGCGCGTCAGAAAAGCGTAGTTCGATATCATCAATGGTTAGCCCCGATACGCCCTCCAGAAAGGCGGTGGCGACCCCTTCGGCCATGACAAGGGTGTTCCCAGGCTGGCTTGTGTCATCGAAGCTGATCTCGGGCGGGGCGGTTCCATCGCCGTCGAATTTCAGAACCAGCATGTCCTCGCCCTGTTGAAAGTCGAAAATCTGCGGAATAGCCGCGCCCTGACCCGGCGTGCCGCTGGTTTCGAACTGGTCGGCCCCTTCGCCACCAAAAGCAAGGTCGCCGTCTTCAAGGCGCAGGATATCATCGCCAGCGCCGCCATTCATCAGATCACGGCCAAGCCCGCCATCAAGCGTATCATTGCCATCGCCGCCAAAGATATCGTCATCGAGAAAACTGCCCTGAAGGGCGTCGCCATCTTGGGTTCCGATGATGGTGGTTTGAACGGATTGGGTGCTGCCCGCATCGAATTCATTATTGCGGATGGGCGGGTCTTCATCCGTATCTTCTTCACTGATCAGAAAGCTGGTCAGCGCGAAGCCTGCCATCAAGCTGGAGAATAGCCCTGTCAAAAGAAGCATCGCGCCCTCCGGCATCGGAACAAATAAAATTCGGGGATGTTCCGAGGCGGGTGGGGCCCTCGCCGTGATGGCGATACCGCTGTATCAGGACAGATAGCGCGGTGCGTTGTGACACGGGCTTGTGCCGAATCTGTCGGCTCAGCAAACCAGATACCCCTCAATCTATGAGAAGCGGCGGCAATGTGAGAGGGGAAATTTCCCCAATGGTTAACGAAACATCCCCAAAAACCCTTGGAAATCGGGGATTGGGGGCGGGTTTCGAAGGAAACCTCTTTTCTTTGTCGATGTTTTCTCCTACACGCGCGCATCTGCATCGGAGTTATCTGGTGTAGCACTCCAAGGGCCTTGCTGGACGACATCCCGGCCTGCGCCATGACCCTTAACCCTTAAAGGAGCCCACGATGTCGATTACTGCTGAAGAAAAAGCACGCTTGATGAAAGAATTCGCGACCAAAGAAGGCGATACTGGTTCGCCCGAAGTACAGGTTGCTATCCTGACATCGCGTATCTCGACGCTGACCGAGCACTTCAAGTCGCACAAGAAAGACAACCACTCTCGTCGTGGTCTTTTGATGATGGTTGCACAGCGCCGTAAGCTGCTCGACTACGTCAAAGGCAAGGATGTGTCCCGTTACCAATCCTTGATCGAGCGTCTCGGCATCCGCCGCTAAACGCCGCTAAATGAGATTTTTGAGGGGCCCGCTCTGCTTGAGCGGGCTCTTCTTTTTTGGCCCTTTTGCCAAGCCGCTTTCCAAATAGCGCAATCCAGTGTATGTGCCGCCCATCTGAGACGTGACGCTCTAGACCCCGGCGTTGTGCGAAGGATTGGGGTCGGTGGCAATGGGGCCACCCATGAAACGGGAGACCCGACAAGGGGTCGGGAGTGCTCCCTTACAGGAAACGATAATGTTCAACGTTACGACGAAATCTATTCAGTGGGGCGAAGAGACCCTCACACTCGAAACGGGCAAAGTTGCCCGCCAAGCTGACGGTTCGGTGATTGCCACCCTCGGCGAAACTTCGGTCATGGCAAACGTGACCTTTGCAAAAGCACCTAAGCCGGGTCAGGATTTCTTCCCGCTTACGGTCCATTACCAAGAAAAATACTATGCGGCCGGTAAGGTTCCTGGTGGCTTCTTCAAGCGTGAAGCACGCCCTACCGAAAAAGAGACGCTGACTGCGCGTCTTATTGACCGTCCGATCCGCCCACTCTTCGTTCCCGGCTTCAAGCATGAAGTTCTGGTGATGTGTACGGTTCTGAGCCACGATCTGGTCAATGACCCTGATGTGGTTGCGATGATCGCGGCCTCGGCTGCGCTGACAATCTCGGGCGCACCTTTCATGGGCCCAATCGCATGCTGCCGCGTTGGTTATGAGGATGGCGATTACATCCTGAACCCAACCGTTGATGACATGCATGACCTGCGCAACAACCCCGATCAGCGCCTTGATCTGGTTGTCGCTGGCACCAAAGACGCCGTGATGATGGTTGAATCCGAGGCCTATGAGCTTTCGGAAGAGGAAATGCTGGGTGCGGTAACCTTCGCGCATGAGCAAATCCAGCCTGTGATCGACCTGATCATCTCGCTGGCTGAAGATGCCGCGAAAGAGCCGTTTGACTTCCAAGCGCCTGATTACTCCGCTCTCTATGAGCGGGTAAAAGCCTTGGGTGAAGCCAAAATGCTTGAAGCCTATGCTCTGACAGACAAGCAGGAGCGCACCGCTGCTGTTGCCGCCGTCAAAGAGGCGATCAAGGCTGAATTGAGCGAAGAAGATCTTGAGGATGCAAACCTCGGCTCCGCGCTCAAGAAGCTGGAATCGGGCGTTCTGCGTGGCGCGGTCGTGAAAGACGGCA
>JGI26084J50262_1001914_pt1 | contig 11209 bp, 12 predicted proteins | sample SaaInl6LU_22_DNA_FD_50262 | JGI IMG/M metagenome (IMG submission 50262) | reverse complement strand
AATTAACGAAGAATTGTGGGATATCGAAAACTATAAAAGAGAATGTGAGGCTAATAAAGATTTTGGAGAAAAATTTATTCAATTATCTCGAGATGTACATTTTAAGAATGATATTCGCGCTCAAATAAAAAAAGAAATTAATCTTTTAACTGACTCGACTGTAATAGAAGAGAAAGAATATTCTAAATATTAGCCCTATAAAGACTAACTAACTTATCTTTCATTTTAGACCTCCCATTAAGAAAGGCCAGTTCAAGCAAAACAATAACCCCTTGAGTTTTTGCTTTAATTTTATTTACAAGTTTTATTGAAGCTAGGATAGTCCCACTAGTTGCAAAAATATCATCTATAATTACTACTTTATCTTTTTTATTTAGCATATCTTTTTGTATTTCTAATTGGTTTCTTCCATATTCAAGTTTATAAGCGGTGCATAATGTTTTTCCAGGAAGTTTGCCCTTTTTTCTAATCATCACTAATTTAAGTTTTAGTTTATAAGCAACAGCAGCAGCAAATATAAATCCCCGTGAATCAATACCTACAATTGTATTTGCCTTTAATTTTTTTACTTCAATTGCCATTTTATTAATAATGTTATTAAATTCTTTTGGGTCAGCTAGAATTGATGCAATATCATAAAAAGCTATACCTTTTTTGGGAAAGTCTTTTATAATTCTGATACTTTTAGGCACATCTTTCATGAAGAGACAGATTAAATCAGTATTTAACAAAAAAAACAAAAAGAAAATTATTTGTTTAACTTCTTATAGTTATAATTTTACAAAAATTATTGATGGATTGGTTGATGTAATACTTGTTGGCGACTCTATGGGAATGGTTCTTTATGGTATGGATAATACAAGAGAAATTACTGATGAAATTATGATTAGACATGCCTCTGCTGTAAAAAAAGCTTCCAAAAATTCTTTAGTATTTTTTGATCTTCCTTATTCAAAAAATTTTTCTGAAGAAAATATTATCAAACGATCAAAAAAAATCTTTAACAAGACAAAATGCGATGGGGTAAAAATAGAAGGTAATTCTGAATTGGCAGATGTTATTAAATATTTAAAAAAAATAAAGATTCCAGTTATGGCTCATGTTGGTCTTCAACCCCAAAAATTTTCTTCTTCTAGAAAATTTAAAATATTTGGTCGAAAAGAAGAGGATTTAGAAAATATTTTAAATGATTGTATGATTTTAGAAAAGGCGGGTGCTGTATCTTTACTATTAGAGGGTATGCTTACTAAAATTGCCAAACAAATAACTTTATCATCAAAAATACCAACAATTGGTATTGGTGCGTCAGAGTATTGTGATGGCCAGATCTTGGTGTCAGAAGATATGCTAGGAATGTTTACTGAATACCATCCAAAGTTTGTAAAAAAATATGCAAAACTAACTTCAAATATTCAAAATGCGATTAGAAATTATAGCAAAGATGTAAATAGTCTTAAATTTCCAAATAAAAAATTTAGATATGATTAATTTTGTCTTTCAATAGAGTTAATCATTAATTCTTCCAGAAGTTTTGATTGTTTGTTGTTAAAGTCATTTAAAATAATCTCTGATTTTTTTTGGAATTTTTTAGTATAATTAAGACAATATTTTTTTATTTCAAATCTTTCTAACAAATTCATAGTAAAAATAAAATCTTTTTGGTTTCTGGTTTTTTTCATAAATATCTTTTTTAACTTTAATTGGTTATTTTTTGATACTTTTTCGATTAAAAGAATTATGGGGAGCGTCACTTTTCCTTCTATAAAATCTTTTCCAATTTCTTTACCAGTTTGTCTATTTCCAAAGTAATCCAATATATCATCAGTAATTTGAAAAATTATTCCAAAATTTATTCCTAATTTATAAAGGTTATTAACTGTTTGAGATTTCTTTCCTTTAAGAATAGCTGGAACCATGAATGCTGCTCCAAAAAGCTCTGCAGTTTTTAAGGAAATAATTTTAACATATTCAATGGATTTTAAATTTATATTTTTTTCATTTGATAATTGCAAAAATTCACCTTCAGAAATTTTACTACTTACTTCAGATAAGTGTTCCATTGCTTTTAAAGAATTTGCCTTTGTCATTAATTGAAATGATTTTGAAAACATAAAATCCCCAAGCAAAACACTAAATTTATTATTCCAAATTTCATTTATGCTTTTTTGACCTCTTCTAATAGTGCCTTTATCGATAACATCATCATGCAATAGGGTGGCTGCATGAATAAACTCTATCGCTGCTGACATGTAGATATCTGTTTTTAATTGAGAATAGTCTTTGTTAATCATCTTACTGGATAATAGGCATAATACTGGTCGAAGCTGTTTTCCTCTTTGCTTGAAAAAATATTGCCCTAGTTGAGGAATCACTGAGATATCACTCATTAAATAATTATCAATGATAGTGTTAGTTTTCCTTAACTTTCCTTGTATCTCTTTGTGGATTGACTGTATAGTTTTATTAAATGTAATTTCGGACATCTTTTATGAGTTTATACACTAAAGATCATTTACTAGAGAATAAAATCATTTATTTTCAGCCACGAAATGGATATCGGAGCGGCATAGAACCTATTATTTTAGCCGCTCAAGCTAATCACGAACATAAATCAATCTTAGATCTAGGATCTGGTTGTGGTCCAATTTCTTTAATTTTAGCTTATAGACTTCCTAATTCTAAAATTATCGGTCTAGAAAATAATAAACTTCACTTGGAATTATCTCTAAAGAGCAAACTGGAGAATAATTTATATAATGTCGAATTCAAAAATGAGGATGTGTGTATATTTAATGACAAATATGTTAATTACTTTGATTTAGTTCTCTCCAATCCTCCTTTTTTCTTTGAAAATCAAATAATCAAATCTAAAAATGAATCAATAAATAATGCCAAATATATCTCAAAGGAAAAATCAGAAAAATGGTTTCAAAATTTAATTCTTTACTTGAATGACAATGGAAGAGCTCTAATAATCAATCGTTTTGAAAATGTTGAGTTTATGCTCCAAATTTTTAGACTTTATAATCTATTAGTTGAAATTACTCCTATTTTATCATTTAAAGACACCAAACCAAAAAATGTTCTTTTATCGTTGAAGAAAAATGAGAAATATGTAGAAAAAACTAAAAATGAAATTATTATTCACTCAAATTCATCAAAATATTCAAAGCAAGTAGAGGATTGGTTTAAATAATGTTTTCAAGTTCAAAAAATGTAATTTCAATTGATTTAAAAGGATTGATTGCCTCCGGTGGGAGAGCGCCCTTAAACATAGATAACCTTCATGGATTATTTAGCAAAATTAATAAAATGAAATTTGATGCACTCTCTATCGTTATCAATTCCCCTGGGGGGTCCCCAGTGCAATCTTCTCTTATTGGACAAAAAATAAGAGAAATCGTAGAAAAGAAAAAAGTGAAGTGTTATTGTTTTGTTGAGGATGTTGCGGCATCGGGAGGATATTGGCTAGCATGTTCTGCAGATGAAATTTACTCAGATGTTAATTCTATTATTGGATCAATCGGAGTTATATCNGGGGGTTTTGGTTTTACCGAGCTTATAAAAAAGATTGGTGTAGAAAGAAGAGTATTCACTGCAGGAGATAGTAAGAGTTTCTTAGATCCTTTTTTAAAAGTTAATAAAAAAGATGAAATTAAACTAAAAGATTTACAAAAAAAGATTCATCAAAACTTTATTAATTGGGTTAGTGTTCGAAGAGGAAAAAAAATTAAAGAAAAAGATTTTAAGCAAATTTTTTCAGGTAGTTTCTGGCTNTCAGAAGAGGCCAAAGTATTAGGATTAATTGATGGTATTTCTTCTGAAAGTTCTTTTTTTAAAAAAAAATTTGGTGAAAAAGTAAATATAAAAAAAATCAAACAACCCAAATCTCTTAAACAGAAACTTGGATTGGGAATTTCTTCTTCGGAGGAGCTAATAGTTAAGGCAAAAGAAGAATTAATGTTTAATAAATATGGACTTTAATTATTAGATCATGACTGCAAAAAATATGGAAGATTTGGTCTCTCTTTGTAAAAGAAGAGGTTTTATTTTTCCATCTAATGACATTTATGGAGGAATGAAGGGTTTGTATGANTTTGGCCCCATGGGTGTTGAATTAAAAATGAATCTTAAAAACTCTTGGTGGAAGTCTATTGTATATGAAAGAGATGATATTGAGGGTCTTGACTCAACTATTCTAACTTCCCCTACAGTTCTTAAATACTCTGGTCATGAAGATACTTTTTCAGATCCATTAGTTGATTGTAAGAAATGCAAAGCTAGATGGAGGTCCGATCAACTAGAAGGTAATCAATGTCCTAATTGTAATTCNAACGATTTAACTGAACCAAGACCCTTTAACCTAATGTTTAAAACAGCTATAGGACCTGTAGATGACGGTAGCTCTTTTGCTTATTTACGTCCCGAAACAGCACAACAAATTTTCGTAAATTTTAAAAATATTATTGACTCAACTAGTAGAACGCCTCCTTTTGGAATAGCTCAAATTGGAAAATCTTTTAGAAATGAAATCACCCCAAGAAATTTTATATTCCGAGTTAGAGAATTTGAGCAAATGGAATTGGAGTTTTTTGTAAAACCGGGTTCTGATGATGACTGGCACAAATATTGGGTAGATCAGAGATTAAAATGGTGGTCCGATCAAGGTGTCAAATCTGATAAATTAAAATTGTTAGAGGTTGAGAAGGGGGATTTGTCTCATTATTCGAAAGCTACATTTGATATTATGTATGAATTCCCTCACGGTTTAGAAGAACTTGAAGGTGTAGCTAATAGAACTGATTTTGACTTGGGTTCTCATACTAAAAACCAAGAAGATTATAAAATTGATGCAAAAGTTACCTCTAATAAAAGCTCAACTACCAAGCTAGCAATACAAGATCTCGAATCTAAAAAATGGTATATCCCCTATGTGATTGAACCTTCAGCAGGAGTTGAAAGAGGTGTTTTGGCTATTTTGAATGAAGCGTACACACAAGAAGATGCTAATAATCGCACTGTTTTAAAATTAAAATCACATTTATCGCCTATTAAAGCGGCAGTNATACCACTTAAAAGAAATAATTCAGATTTAGTAAATATGGCAAATAAAATTAAAGTTGAACTACAGTCATTAGGTTTAGGAAGGGTAATGATTGAAAATTCCGGTAATATTGGAAAAAATTACCGTCGTCATGATGAAATAGGTACTCCCATGTGCATCACTATTGATTTTGAAACACTAGAAAATCAATCAGTGACTGTAAGAGATAGAGATACTATGAAGCAAGAAAGAGTCGATCTAAGTAATATCTCTAACTACTATTTAAATTATTTTAAATAAGATTAAATTTTTTTTATGTCAAATTCTTTTTCTAAATAAGAAAAATCAACATCTTTGGGTAATCTTAAAACTAATAAATTTTTAATTTCAATTAAAAGCTCAAAATTATCAGGAAATTTTGTATTTCTAGGAATTATTCTTTCGAATACTAAAATAATTTTTTTTTGTAGTTGACGATGTTTAATGCGGGACACAACCTCTTGTCCTATAAAGCATCCTTTTTGGTAGTTTATATATTCATCATGAACTTCGGATGGAAGTAAAGTAGAATGAGGAAAGAAATTTGTATCAATTTTCCCCATTNTTAAAGACTTAAAAAGGTAACTTTCTCCAAAATTAAATTTATCTAATTCAATTTTTTTAAGGGACACCTCAGAAAGTTTTGCATATTTTTCAAAATATAAGAGCAAATCTGTTTGATCATTAGAGCAGATTACTTCTAAACAATCTTTCAATAAAAAAATTTGGATTTCAAATAATATTTTTCCTTGAGGTGTTAAAATATAGCTATAAATACTACTAGTCTTAGTTGATAAATCGTTAGTAATGATATTTTGAATAAAGTCGAATCTTTCATCTCCAAAAATCAAAATTTTGATTGGATTTAGTGTTTCAATTTTCATCTAATGTATTATTTATATTCACTATAATGCACTTACTTTTTATCTCATCTAATAGAATTGGTGATTCTTTAATAAATTTACAAGTATTAAATAAGTATATACGAAAAAATAAAAAAGATATTGAAATCACACTTGTCTCAGGTGAGCTTCCTTTGCCAATTTACGATGATTATAATATGATTGTAAATAGAATTATTTTAAAAAAAGAAAAATATAATCTTCATTGGTGGAAACTTTATAAAAAATTATCTCAATTTAAATTCGATGAAATAGTTGATTTTAGGTCTTCATTAATCTCATATTTCTTAAGAACCAAAAAAAGAAATATTTTCAAAATGAATAAGAAAAAAAATATTTATTCACAGATACATGAGAAATTTGATACTGACAAAAATAGAGATTTTAAAATCATTACTGACCGTGTCAGAAACATTTTTCCAAGCTCTAATTATGCTTGTTTGGCTCCATTTGCTAACTGGCCTCCAAAAGAATGGCCAACAGAATTATTTGTTAAAATTTGTGTAAAACTATTCAATCAGGGCGTAGCTAAAATCTATATCTTAGGTAGTGAAACTGAAAGTAATCGTTTTGAAATTTTTCAATCAAATTTTGGTAATAAAGTAATTAATCGTTGTGGTAAGCAGCATATTTTAAATGACTATGGACTGTTACAAAGATCAAGACTTTTTATAGGAAATGACTCAGCTATGATGCATATGGCCGCTTTGAGCAAAGTTCCGACCATTGGTCTTTTTGGACCTACTAATGATAAAATTTATTTCCCAGAGATATTTGATCATTGTCATTTAGTTAGATCTTCTGAAAGATATGAAGATTTAATTTCCAAGACTCAAAACTTTACTTTAAATAATTGTTTAATGAATGATGTCTCATATAATGAAGTTGAAAATAAAATTAATAAAATTTTGAATGATAAAAATTTTTAAACCTTGCGATTTCCACGTACATTTGAGAGAGGGAGATTTAGCAAGTCAGGTATTAACTGAAAATAAAAAACATTTTCAAAAGATATTGGTTATGCCAAATTTAAATATCCCTATCACTAATAGTAACTTACTAAACAGATATCGAAATTTTCTCTTAAAAAATAACAAAAATTTAGAGATACTTTTTACAATTTACCTAAACCAAAATTGTTCAATTAAAGATCTTACTGAAATGAAAAATAAGGAATTATTCTTTTCAGTTAAATTATACCCCCAAAATGCAACGACTAATTCTAGATTTGGCGTTAATGATGTTAAAAAAATGTCAAAATTTTTTGAATTTTTGGAAAAAAATAATATTCCTCTTTGTATTCATGGAGAGCATATTCAATTAAATGATGACCCATTTGAGCGAGAAAAAAAATTTCTTGATAATGATTTAAATTGGATAAGAAAAAATTTTACTAACCTGAAGATTACTTTAGAACATATTACTACTAAAGATTCTGTTGATTTTGTAAAACAACATAATTTAATCGGAGCTACAGTTACCACTCATCATTTATTAGAAAATACTTATACTTTTTTTGGCAATCATCTTAAGCCTGAACTTTTTTGTAAACCAATTATTAAAAATTTTAAACATCAAGAAGCACTTCAGAAAATTGTATTATCTGGTCATAAAAAGTTTTTCTTTGGTTCCGACTCTGCTCCTCATTTGAAATCTAAAAAATTTACTGAATTTTGCTGTGCTGGTGTTTATTCTACAAAGTATTCTATTTCAAATATTATTGAGTTTTTTGTTAAGAATAAAAAATTATCAAATCTTGATAAATTTTTGACTGTGAATGGTAACGAACATTATGAATTAGATTACAAGAAAGAAAAAATAACTTATAAAAAAGATACTAATTATAAATTTAAAAAATTTTCAAAATATAAAAATGATTTCCTAATTAATTATAATTTTTATAAAAATCACTGGAAACCGGTCTAGCTTATAATTTTAGTGATATGTCCCATTTTACGGCCTTTTTTAGCCTCTTTTTTAAAATAGTCGTGAAAATATAAATTTTTTTCAATCTTTGATTGCCCTCTATATTCAAAAATATCTTCTCCTAATAAATTAAGCATTTGTGCATTATTTTTTAGTTCTGGTTTTATCGGCTTTAAATTACATACGGCTCTCAAGTGTGATTGAAATTGACTAATATTGTATGACTCAATAGTTAAATGTCCTGAATTATGAACGCGAGGTGCTATCTCGTTGACAAATAAATTATTCATTTTATCTATAAAAAATTCAACACATATAACACCTATATAGTCTAATGCTTTTATTATTTCCTGAGACCAATTTATTGCTTTGGTTTGTAAATCAAGAGGTATAGAAGCGGGGGAAGTTGAGGTGAAAAGTATTTGGTCCTTATGTATATTTTCAATTGGCTTATAAGAGAATAAGGAATTATCTTGATATCGTACTGTAATAACTGAAATCTCAGTTTTGAGATCTATTTTTTTTTCTAAAATATAATCATTAGTTTCTATATCGATATTTTCTGAAATTGTATTTATCACTGTTTGGCCTTTTCCATCATAGCCAAGCCTTCTAGTCTTTAAAATCGCTGGAAAATATTTCTCATCTATTGATGATAATTGTTTTGAGTTATTAATTGGCAAATAGGGTACAGTTGGAATATTTAAGTTATTGATAAATTTTTTTTCAGTTAATCTATCTTGAATGATATTGTTTACTAGAGGCTGAGGGTAAACAGGTTTTTCTTTAACGATATAATCTAAAGTATTGAATGGAATATTTTCAAATTCAAATGTGATAACATCGCAGGTCTGAGTGAATTTTTTTATTGCCTCAAAATCATCATAGGGGGCAATTGTATGGTTATCAGAAAACTGCGTTGCTGGAGAGTCCTCAACATCAGTAAATATATATGTCGAAATATTAAGGTTTTTTGCTTCTTGACATATCATCATGCCAAGTTGACCCCCACCAAGTATCCCGAGTTTCATCGATTAGGGTTTTTTTTTACTTTATTGGTTTGTGAAACCCTCCATTTAATCAATCTTTTTTCAAGATCAATATCTTGATTGGCCAAAATTGCTCCAGCATACAAAGCTGCATTTTTAGCTCCACTTTCACCAATCGCAACAGTTCCAACGGGTATACCGAATGGCATTTGAGCAATAGAGAGAAGACTATCAAGGCCTTTTAGAGTTTTTGTCTCAATAGGAACGCCTATCACGGGTATATGTGTAATTGCTGCTATCATTCCTGGAAGGTGGGCAGCACCTCCTGCACCTGCAATAATTACTTTGACACCATCTTGGTGGGCTGACTCAGCAAATTCATACAACCTCTTTGGTGTTCTGTGAGCTGAGATTATTTTTTTTAAGTGCTTTATTTTAAGTTGTGTCAAAATAGAGCTTGTTTGACTGAGTGTTTTCCAGTCACTTTGACTTCCCATTGCAATAACGACTTTATAGGGGTTATTTTTCATTATTATTTGAAATTCTGTCAGTAAATTTGAAGTATAATTTATAAGGTAATATTCTACCAAATTTCATTAAAATATTAAAAGGAAAAGGAAAAGAAATCTCAAAACCTTTTTTATAAATTTTTGAATATATTATTTCTGCTGCTTTTTCAGCAGATATTAGAAAGGGCATTTTGAATTGATTTATGCGTGTCGCCGGTGTCTCCACAAAACCAGGATTGATTAACTTGATATTAACCTTGGGTAAGTCAATTTTGAGAGCTTCAGCTAAATTAATTAATGCTGATTTAGATGGCCCATAGAGAAAAGATTTAGGCAGACCTCTAAAACCAGCCACTGATGAAATTATGGATATGGTATGAGTAGAGGTTAGATCAAAAAAAAATTTTATTTTTTCTATTATTAGATAAACACTTAAAACATTAACATTAAATGTTTCTTGGGCGTTGATAAATTTAAAATCCTGATAACTTTCAGGAATATATATCCCGGCATTTAAAATAAATGAGTTAATATTTTTATATTTTGAAAATATTTCATCTAAAACATTATTTGTATTTTGAAAGTTATTTAAATCTACTTTATAGAAAAAAAAATTATGAGGAAATTTGTTGATAAATTTCTCAACTTTCGTTTGGTCTCTTCCAATACCTATGACAGTCCAATTATTATTTAAATATACTTTTGATAAAGCATATCCAATTCCACTGGTAGCACCAGTAATTAGAATAATTTTATTTTGTATATTGTTGGATAAAATTTCTTGCATTATTTATATGACTATCCAATTTCTTCTTGTCCATTTTTATAACAGAATGATACATCATTGAAAGCCTATGATTTGTTTTAAAATATTCTTTGTGATTAAAAATAAAATTCCAATAAAGTCCATCAACCACATTAGACCATTCGCCTTTTTTATAATCGCTCATCTTCAAGAGGTAGTTTGATCCACAAAGATATGGTTTTGTGGCAAATATACCGCCATCACTAAATAGACCCATTCCAAAAACATTTGGAGTCATTACCCAGTCCGAAGAATCGATAAATGTTTCCATAAACCATTTATATACCTCAATAGGGGATATACCTGATAAGTTCATCAAATTAGATAAAACCATTAGTCTTGGGATATGATGAACATATCCATATTTCTTTAAATTTATAATTGTATCATCTAAAATAGGAATATTAGTAGTTCCTTCATACCAATTTTCTTTAAGTTTGTTTTGATGATTAAAAAAATTCTTTTGGTGAAATTGATCATAATTTTGATAGTTCATGAATCTTATAAACTCTCTCCAACCAGTAATTTGTCTGGTAAAACCCTCTAAATTATTAAGACCTGGAATATTATGATCAATGTTTTTTATTTCATTCACTATATCTTCAGGGCTAATCAACCCCATATTTAAAGGAGCGCTTAAGAGACTGTGATTGATACATTTATCATCAGAACTTATAAAATCCTCATAATCACCAAAGTGAGACAGTTTTTTTTTTAAAAAAAAGGCTAAACTTTTTTGGGTATCCTTATGATTAAAAGGAAAAAGAATATTTTCATTAATTTCCCCAAAGTGAGATTTGAAATATTTATCAATTAATTTTCTTATGTCTTTATAAAATGGTGACTTGAAGCTAGGAATATCAAATTTCAAATAATCTTTTGGTAATCTTTTTCTATTTTCATTATCAAAGCTCCATTTTCCTCCCATAGGTTTATCGTTTGTTACGAGAATTTTATATTTTTTTCTTATATTGCTGTAAAAGCTAGCAAGCTGA
>JGI26084J50262_1001903_pt1 | contig 11253 bp, 10 predicted proteins | sample SaaInl6LU_22_DNA_FD_50262 | JGI IMG/M metagenome (IMG submission 50262) | reverse complement strand
GTAGTGTAGCGGTTAGGCTAGCTCCTCCTCTTGGGCTCGAACCAAGGACCCTCTGATTAACAGTCAGATGCTCTAACCAACTGAGCTAAGGAGGAATTGATTATTGTGTCGGCAAAATTAATTGAATTCAGAAATAAAACAAGCAACTTAAGAACAATTTTTGTTTTTGGACACGATTAATTTAAATTCAAAATTAATTAAAAAGTAAACGGTACAAATCATTACCATTTGCATAAAGGACAATTGCTAACAATAAAAAGAAACCAAACATCTGAGCATATTCCATAAACTTATCGTTAGGTTTTTTTCCTGAAACGATTTCATAGACTAAAAACATGACATGACCGCCGTCTAATGCAGGGATAGGTAGTATATTCATGAAAGCTAAAATAATTGAAATTAAAGCTGTACTGGCCCAAAAGCCCTTCCAGTTCCAAGTAGAAGGGAACATGTTTCCTATAGCTCCAAATCCTCCTAATTGGGAAGCCCCTTTTTGTGTAAAAATGTACTTAAACTGAGCAATGTAATCGTGCAGTGTCCAATAGCCATAACTAAATCCTTCTGTAATACTGGCAGAGAGACTTAATTTTACATTAGTGTATTGAATTGAAGAGGATCCAGGATAAACTCCAAGTTTCCCTTGGTCATCGGTGGTAATTTGGAGTGTGTCTTTTACGTTGTTTCGTTCATAAACGAAAATAATTTCACTGGATTCAGAAGTCATTTGATTTTGAAAATCAGTCCAATTCTGAACTGCATGTCCATTAATCGAAATGATCTTATCATCAGATTGAAGTCCAGCATTGAAGGCTTTAGAACCAGGTATTACACTATCCAATACAGCAGGATACAAAGGGTAAAAAGGGATTAATTCCCCAGATTCAAACATTTGTTTGCCAAAATTTTCAGGAATAGATAAACGTTCTGTTCTTCCGTCAGCATGCTTTACTGTAACATTTTCTACGGAACGTAAAAAAAGGTACTTGTTAATATCTAAGACATTATCAAGTACTTCCCCATCAACGGTTTGGATCTGATCCCCTAGTTGAAATCCAATTTCTTGTGCAATAGGTGAGGGGGCCAGTCCTAAAGGGAGCGCTTCACTGTATAAAGTATTTTTTCCCCAAACAAAAAGAATCATCATATAAATTAGAAACCCTAGAATCAGATTTACAGTAACCCCTCCGAGCATAATGATCAAACGTTGCCATGCAGGTTTGGAACGAAACTCCCAGGGCTGAGCTGGTTGTTGAAGTTGTTCGGTATCCATACTCTCGTCGATCATTCCTGATATTTTGACATAACCTCCCAATGGGAGCCATCCAATTCCGTAGGTTGTTTCTCCAATTTTTTTTTGAAACAAAGCAAATTTGACATCAAAAAATAAAAAGAATTTTTCTACTCGAGTCTTAAAAATACGTGCAGGTATAAAATGGCCCAATTCATGTAGAATTATTAGAAAGGATAAGCTCAATAATAATTGGATCGCTTTTACAACAAATGGACTCATAGTTTGATTTTTCTTGGGACAAAAGTAGTACAATAGCCTCCATAATAAAAATTCAAAACAGATTTTAGGATACTTTTATTGTTTTGAAATTCCGTATCTGTTTGAGAAGCTTTAAATTTGCACTCTAATCTTCTGGATGAATTCATTCTTTAAAAAATACAGATCTTTTTTGTTCCTCTTTTTTATTGTTTCAGGGGGGATTTTAGCATTGTTTTACAATGCTTTAAAACCTCAAAAACGATTACCAATTTTTCAACCTTCGATGGTAAACTATGAATTGGTTGACAGTACCCTCCAGCACGTAAAAAAGTTTCATAAAATAGCTCCCTTTAAAATGACCAATCAGAATGGGGAAACCATTACTGATAAAGACTACAACGGGAAAATATATGTTGCTGACTTTTTTTTCACCACCTGTCCCACCATATGTCCTAAAATGACTGCCAACATGGGAGAACTACAAAGGGTGTTTAGAAAAGATTCTCAGGTCATGCTTTTGTCTTTCAGTGTAACACCTAAAGTTGACTCCGTAGCCCAACTCAAACGCTATGCTACTGAAAAAGGGGTAGAAGATTCAAAATGGAATTTGGTTACTGGAGATAAAAAAGAGATTTATACCCTTGCTAGGCAATCCTATCTTGCAGTTAAAAGTGATGGAGATGGGGGTAAATATGACATGATACACACTGAAAATTTTATTTTGGTAGACCCCGAACAACGTATTCGAGGCTTTTACGATGGGACCGACTCCGAAGCTCTTCAAATTCTGGTAGATGATATTCTACTCCTAAAAAAAGAGTATTTAATCCCCTAATTTTTATCCTAACTATCCTGCTAACGAAAGTTATTTTCCTACTTTTGTTCTTTAAAATCATTCTAAATAATGATTCCATTGGATCAACTCGCCTTGGGCGAAGAAGCTGAAATCGAACAAATAGAAACCGATCATCTCCCTTTAAAGTTAATAGAAATGGGATGTTTGCCTGGGAATGCTATTTCATTAATTCAAAAAGCACCTTTTAGTGATCCACTTTACTTAAAAATAGATGAATCTCATCTTGCCATCAGAAAAGAAACCGCACAGCATATTTTTGTTCGTTTAAAAAAATAGTTCATGGGGAGGTCAATCAATATCGCATTACTAGGGAATCCCAATACAGGGAAAACGTCGGTATTTAATAGACTAACAGGATTGACGCAAAAAGTAGGAAATTACCCAGGTATAACTGTTGAAAAAAAAGAAGGAATATGCAAGCTAAATAGAACGACTCGGGCTCATATTATTGACCTTCCGGGGACATACAGTCTAAATGCATCCTCAATGGATGAGAGTGTTGTCATTGAATTATTACTGAATAAAAACAGCAAAGATTTTCCAGATGTAGCTGTGGTCGTAACAGATGTTGAGAATCTTAAAAGGAATCTTTTGTTATTCACACAAGTGAAGGATTTAGGAATTCCAACGCTTTTGGTCATCAATATGGCAGACCAAATGAAACGAAAAGGAATCAGTGTAGACCTTCCCTTTTTAGAAAAAAAACTAGACACAAAAATAGCTTTGGTCAGTACTCGAGAAAATCAAGGGTTGGACTTATTAAAAGAGTTGTTATTAAATTACAGGCAGCTTTCTACTCAGCCTACAATTGATCTCTATACCATAGATCAGCAGTATTTCGAAAATTTAAAAGCAGCTTTTNCAAACCAAAAGNTATACAAATTGTGGTTAGTAATTACCCAAGATGTGAATTTTGCTAAGATCGATCGTAAACGTGTCTCTGACGCTACAGATTTTAGAACCCAATCAGAATCTGAGTTAAAAAGATTGCAGCAAAAGGAAACAGTTAAACGGTATCAGTTTATAAATGAAATTTTAAAAGTAGGATTATTTATAGATCGGGATTCTGCCACAGATTTAAGAAGTAGATTAGATAGAATTCTCATACATAAATTTTGGGGGTATATCATTTTTTTCCTGATTTTAATGACTGTTTTTCAGTCTATTTTTGATTGGAGTAGCATACCTCAAGATTTTATAGACACCTCTTTTGCAGCATTGAGTGAACTTGCAAAAACAAGGCTTCCTGAAGGAGTATTTACCAGTCTATTAGCCGAAGGGATTATCCCCGGTTTGGGCGGAATCATTATTTTTATTCCACAAATTGCATTTCTGTTTTTATTCATTTCCATACTCGAAGAAACGGGCTATATGAGCCGTGTTGTTTTTCTAATGGACAGAGGATTAAGACGTTTTGGCTTAAGTGGTAAAAGTGTCATTCCTTTAATTTCAGGGACAGCATGTGCCATTCCAGCAGTAATGGCGACTCGAAATATTGAAAACTGGAAAGAGCGGCTAATCACAATTTTAGTCACTCCTTTCACAACCTGTTCCGCTAGGCTTCCCGTTTACGCTATTCTAATCGCCCTTGTGATCCCGCAAGGCTCTTTTTTTGGACTTAATTACCAGGGATTAATGTTGATGTTTCTGTATCTAGTCGGTTTTGGAATGGCTTTAATTTCGGCATGGATTTTAACTAAAACCCTTAAAATTAATTCTAAGAGTTACTTTGTTGTAGAAATGCCTAACTATAAATTACCCTTATTGAAAAATGTAGGGATTACAGTATGGGAAAAAACTAGAACATTTGTAACTGAAGCAGGAAAAATAATTTTAGCCATCTCTATTCTTTTGTGGGTACTTGCTTCATATGGGCCTGGTAAAGATTTTTCTGAGGCAGAACAGATCGTAACTGAAATGCATTTAAATATAGAAGATGAGGCATTAACCACTAAAATAAACGCATACAAATTAGAGCATTCCTATATCGGAATTCTAGGGAAAGCCATTGAACCTGTAATTTCACCTTTGGGTTACGATTGGAAAATTGGGATTGCACTCATCAGTTCCTTTGCAGCAAGAGAAGTTTTTGTTGGGACTCTTGCAACTATTTACAGTGTGGAGAGTGATGCAGAAGAAACAATCAAAAACAGGATGGCCTCAGAAGTAAGAGTAGATGGAAAGCCTCTTTTTAATATAGCAAGCGGAATTTCATTAATGCTCTTTTACGCATTTGCGATGCAGTGTATGAGTACTTTAGCAATCGTGAAAAAGGAAACTAATTCATGGAAATGGCCTATGATTCAACTCTTTGGAATGACATTATTGGCCTATGTCGTCGCCTTTTCAACTTACCAAATTTTAGCATAATGGAATGGTTCCAAACACTTCTCGTCTTTTTAGCTTCAGCTTCAGCCCTCCTATTTTTAGGATATAAATGGCTACCAATTAAAAACAAAAAAAGCAATTCTTCCTGTGGTAAAGATTGTGGTTGTCACTGATGAATTGACTTCTGGCGGCTAAATATTATATTTAACACTTTTTGTTTACTGTTTTAAAAATAAGTTATCTTAGAAGGATAAATTGAAATTTAAACACATCATGACAAATAGTAAAAGACTTTTCTATGGGAGTTGTTTTGCCCTTATAACAACTGCATTTTCATTCAGTATCCGGGCAGGAATTCTACCGCAACTAGCTGAGGCTTTCAGCCTTAGTGGACAACAATTAGGCTTTATAAATTCTATGTGGTTCTTGGGGTTCCCTATATCGATGATTTTGGGAGGGCTATTCTACCATACTATCGGACCTAAAAGGATCATGCAATTCGCATTTGTTGCGCATGCATTGGGAATTATNCTCACAATTTATTCCGGNGGATATACTGGATTACTGCTTTCTACCTTACTTATTGGAATTGGTAATGGTTGTACAGAAGCAGCATGTAATCCAATGATTGCAGACGCCTATGAAGGCAAGGAAATGAACACCCTTTTAAATCGCTTTCACATGTGGTTTCCTGGTGGAATTGTTTTAGGAAGTTTGATCTCTAAATTTATGACCGATGCAGATCTAGGCTGGCAAGCTCAAATTTGGATTATAGTTGTTCCTACACTGATATATGCCTACCTTTTTTATGGGCAAGAATTTCCAAAACCTAAAGTAGAGGCGGCCTCTTCGATATCAGCAAATTTTAAAGCAATGGGGACACCTATTTATCTCTTTATTTTGGCTTGTATGGCATTAACGGCAATTTCAGAATTTGGACCACAGCAGTGGACAAGTCTAATCATGCAAAATAGTGGGGCACAACCTATGGTAATCCTAGCATTAATTACAGGATTAATGGCTGTTGGTCGTTATTTTGGAGGTGATATTGTACACAAGTTTGATCAAACAGGGGTACTATTAGGTTCAGCNGTATTAGCAGCAATTGGGATTTTTCTATTTAGTACACAAACAGGATCTATGGTTTATGTAGCTGCTATTTTCTTCGCNCTTGGAATATGTTATTTCTGGCCAAATATGATAGGATTTGTCGCTGAAAAAATACCTGCAAGTGGTGCCTTAGGGATGTCTATAGTTGGCGGTATGGGGATGTTTTCTAGTTCTATTTTCCAGCCCATTATTGGAAGCTGGATAGATAGTTCTACAGCAGATCAGGCAGCAAAGGGATTAACAGGTACTGCCCTCGAATTGGCAGCAGGACAACAGACGCTCACATACATGATTGCTTTCCCAGTACTTTTAATCATAATGTTTACCATTTTATATTTTTGGCAACGTAAATTGAAACCNGTTGTGGGATAATTAAGGAGTTATTCCCTTATACTATACAAAAAAAAGCCACCATCCAGGTGGCTTTTTTTATGCGTTCATCAGTGTTTCAATTTCTTCAATTTCAATNGGAATCGAAGCCATGAGATTAAGTGGCTCACCCTCAGATTGAATCACAACATCGTCTTCTAATCGAATGCCAAACCCTTCATCAGGAATGTAAATTCCGGGCTCTACTGTAAAAACCATATTGGCCTCCATAGGCAAGTGCAGTAAACCGTAATCGTGAGTGTCTAAACCCATATGATGAGATGTTCCGTGCATAAAATATTTTTTATAAGCAGGATTTTTATCGTGAACTGNTTTTTTATNTAAAAGGCCAAGTTGAATTAACTCGCTGGTCATTATTTTGCCGACTTCAATATGATATTCTTTCCAGATCGTTCCGGGAACAAGCATTTTAGTAGCCTCTTTTTTTACCCTCAATACTGCTTCATAAACTTGCTTTTGTCTATCAGAGAACCTCCCAGAAATAGGAACAGTTCGGGTCAAGTCACTAGAATAATTTCCGTATTCGGCAGCTANATCCATCAAAACTAAATCTCCATCATGACATTGCTTATTATTTTCGGTATAATGCAACACATTGGCATTATTTCCTGAAGCTATGATAGGTGTATACGCAAAGCCTTTAGAACGGTTTCTAAGGAATTCATGAGCCAATTCCGCTTCAATTTCATATTCCCAAACACCAGGCTCGATAAACGATAACACTCTACGGAATCCTTTTTCAGTGATGTCACAAGCTTGCTGAATCTGAGCAATTTCTTCAGGGGTTTTGACAGAACGTAACTTTTGTAAGATGGGGTTACTTTTACCTACTTTATGAGCGGGATATTTATTTTTACACCAAGAAATAAAACGGTCTTCCCTAGTTTGTGTTTCTACTGCTTGTCGGTAGTGCTCATTTGTATTCAAATAAAAACAGTCGCATTGAGAACTCAATTCTTGAAAAATTCGTTCAAATTCGCTTAACCAATATACGGTCTCAATNCCACTCAATTCTGTAGTTTGCTTTTTTGTAAGCTTGGCACCCTCCCAAACGGCAATGTGATCATTTGTTTCTTTAACAAATAGAATCTCACGATGTTTTTCTTCAAATGCATCTGGGAAAATAACTAAGATGCTCTCTTCCTGATCAACCCCGCACAAATAAAAAATATCTCGATGTTGGGCAAACGGAAGGGTACTGTCAGCGCTAATAGGATAAATGTCATTTGAATTGAATATAGCAAGACTTTTAGGAGCTAATTCACTTGCAAAATTTTTTCTGATTTGCTTGTATACTNCAGCAGGAATAGGACGGTATCGCATGAATTGTTTTTTACTAAGATAGCAGATTTTTGAAATCCTATAGGAGCTTCTTTTTAGTTTTTTGCTTATTCCTTTTTCAGCTGAGGAAATATTCTGAGTATTAATTATTAGATAATTTTTGACTTTGTCTAGCTTTTGAGAAAAATACGTTAAAGCAGTTTGTTACTCGGCGTTTATGCCTTAATTTTGTTTNACAAATTGAAAACTTATGACATTAATAGCCTCTTCAATTGGAAGGAAACTAGCCATGGCACTTTCTGGACTTTTTTTGGTTGTTTTTTTGACCCAGCATTTCTTTATTAATTTGACTTCGGTTTTTAGCGAATCTCTTTTTAATGAAATTTCTCATTTTATGGGGAACAACCCTTTGGTCCAAATGATTCTTCAGCCGATTTTAATTTTAGGAGTTCTCTTTCATTTTACCATGGGTTTTGTACTTGAATTACAAAACGCCAAATCTAGAGTAGTAAAATACAAAAGTTACAAAGGAAGTGCGAATGCCCCATGGGTATCACGAAACATGATTTTATCAGGGATTGTTATTTTATCCTTTTTAGGACTTCACTTATATGACTTTTGGTTTCCTGAGATGAATTATAAATACATCGAAAGCTTACCCCTAGACCCTGACCGTTATTTTGGAGAACTGGTTCATAAATTTGAAAGTCAGGTTCGTGTTATTCTTTACGTGCTTTCATTTNTTTTTCTTGCTCTCCATTTGTATCATGGTTTTGCTTCTTCATTCCAGACAATGGGATTAAACAATAAATATTCTAAAGCGATAAAATCCTTTACAGTAGCCTTTTCATTTCTTATACCTGCTGGATTTATAGCAATCGCATTATTTCATCATATAACCACATTTTAATATGGCACTAGATTCTAAAATACCCAAAGGACCCATAGCCGATAAGTGGACAAAGCATAAAAGCAATATAAATCTTGTAAGTCCAGCGAATAAGCGTCTCATTGACGTTATAGTTGTTGGAACTGGACTGGCAGGAGCTTCAGCTTCAGCTACTCTTGCAGAGCTAGGATATAATGTAAAAACATTTTGTTTTCAAGATTCACCAAGAAGGGCACATTCCATAGCTGCTCAGGGTGGAATTAATGCTGCAAAAAATTATCAAGGAGATGGGGATTCTACCTATCGCCTTTTTTACGACACTATTAAAGGGGGAGATTATCGCTCTCGTGAGGCTAACGTTCATCGGTTGGCTGAGGTATCTACCAACATCATAGACCAATGTGTNGCGCAAGGCGTCCCTTTTGCACGAGATTATGGAGGACTTTTAGATAATCGTTCTTTCGGTGGAGTTTTGGTATCGCGTACCTTTTATGCCAAAGGTCAGACAGGACAACAGTTACTTTTAGGAGCTTACTCTGCAATGAATCGNCAAATTGGACGAGGTAAAATAAAGATGTATAACCGTCATGAAATGATGGAGCTTGTAGTTGTTGACGGTAAAGCTAGAGGAATCATTGCACGAAATCTTGTGAATGGAAAACTAGAGCGTCACAGTGCTCATGCAGTAGTAATTGCTTCAGGAGGGTATGGCAATGTATTTTTCCTATCAACTAATGCGATGGGGAGTAATGTTTCTGCAGCCTGGAAAATTCATAAAAAAGGAGCTCACTTTGCCAATCCGTGTTTTACACAAATTCACCCAACTTGTATTCCTGTATCAGGAGACCATCAATCCAAACTGACTTTGATGTCAGAATCACTCCGTAATGATGGTAGAATATGGGTCCCGAAAAATTTAGAGGATGTTAAAGCGATTCGAGAAGGAAAACTCAAACCCACAGAACTCTCGGAAGAACAACGTGATTACTATCTGGAAAGACGATATCCTGCCTTTGGAAATTTGGTTCCTCGAGATGTAGCATCTCGCGCAGCAAAAGAACGTTGTGATGAAGGTTATGGTGTAAACAAAACAGGAGAAGCAGTGTATTTAGATTTTGCTGCTTCTATTATACGTTATGGAAAGGAACAAGCACATGTTAAAGGTTTGGACGAAAATGACGCAGTACTCGTCAAAAAATTAGGACAAGATGTAATCCGAGCGAAATATGGAAACCTTTTCCAGATGTATGAAAAAATTGTTGATCAGAATCCTTACGAAACTCCAATGATGATTTACCCAGCAGTGCATTACACTATGGGGGGAGTTTGGGTAGATTATAATCTGATGACTTCAATACCAGGATGTTATGCGATCGGTGAAGCAAACTTTTCTGATCATGGCGCAAACCGCCTTGGAGCTTCAGCATTAATGCAAGGATTGGCAGACGGTTACTTCGTATTACCCTATACAATTGGGGATTATTTAGCAGATGATATACGCACAGGAACAATCGACACAAATCTCCCTGAATTTGAAAAAGCAGAGGCGGCTGTAAAAGCTCAAATGGATGCTTTTGTGAATAATAATGGAACTCATACTGTAGATTATTATCACAGAAAGTTAGGTAAAATCATGTGGGATAAATGTGGGATGTCTAGAAACTCTAAAGTACTTAATGAAGCTATAGTTGAGATTAAAGCCCTAAGAGAAGATTTTTACAAAAATGTAAAAGTACCAGGTACAACCTCTGAGTTTAATCCAGAATTAGCAAAAGCAGCTCGTGTTGCAGATTTTCTCGAACTGGGAGAATTATTTGCCAAAGATGCTTTAGAACGCAACGAATCATGTGGAGGGCATTTTAGAGAAGAATCTCAAACTCCAGAAGGAGAGGCACTTCGTGATGACAAAAACTTTACGTTTGTTTCCGCTTGGGAATATCAAGGAGAGCCTGCAAAAGCAAAATTGCATAAAGAGCAATTGAACTATGAAGAAATTGAAGTAAAAACACGATCGTATAAATAGTATGATGAATTTAACACTTAAAGTTTGGCGACAAGCCAACGCTGACGCTAAAGGAAATTTAGAAACCTATCAAATTAAAGAGGTGTCCCCTGACATGTCATTTCTTGAAATGATGGATGTTTTAAATGAGGAATTAATAGAAAAAGGAATTGATCCTGTTGCTTTTGATCATGACTGTCGAGAAGGAATTTGCGGGATGTGTTCTATGTTCATCAATGGAGAGGCACACGGCCCAGATCGTTTAGTTACGACTTGTCAGCTGCACATGAGGAAGTTCAAAGATGGAGATACTATCACAATAGAGCCCTTTAGAGCAAAAGCTTTTCCTGTAATAAAAGACCTTACTGTTGATCGTTCTTCTTTTGATCGGATTCAACAAGCAGGTGGGTTTGTGAGTGTGAATACTTCAGGGAATACACAAGATGCAAATGCAATTCCAATTGAAAAACACAATGCAGATAAAGCGTTTGATGCTGCTGCATGTATTGGTTGTGGTGCCTGTGTCGCTACATGTAAAAATGCTTCTGCTATGCTATTCGTTTCGGCTAAAGTTTCCCAATATGCCTTACTCCCTCAGGGAAGGGTAGAGGCAACAGACCGTGTATTGAATATGGTAAATCAAATGGATGAAGAAGGATTTGGAAACTGTACCAATACTGGAGCCTGTGAGGTAGAGTGTCCAAAAGGGATCTCGCTTGAAAACATCGCACGGATGAATCGCGAATACCTTTATGCAAGTTTAAAAGGATAAAAGTATTGAAGCTTTTGTTTTAGAATTTGTAAACAGCTCATAATTAACGGTTCTGTTTTTATAAATTCTTTCGGTTTCATTTCCATCGAAAATTGTTGAATTATTGAAATTCAATAACCCGTGATTGTATCTTACA
>JGI26084J50262_1001901_pt1 | contig 11265 bp, 11 predicted proteins | sample SaaInl6LU_22_DNA_FD_50262 | JGI IMG/M metagenome (IMG submission 50262) | reverse complement strand
TTTTTTTATGGCTCTTTGAATCGCCAGAATTTAGGCAAAAATCGGCCTTAATTCGGCGTCATAAATGCCATCGTAGCAAGGCTGAGATGACAGCCTGACGCCAATCAAAACAGCATTAAGACAAAAGGCATTAAAATGGTTGTAGCATTTGTCATACTGGTTGCATTTGGGATTTATCAAACTGATTCGGTGCAGGAATTCCGCGCCAATAGCAATCACAATCCAGTCTATAAAATTGTCAGGGGCGTGCCATGCGACTCAGGCCTGAAATCATCAGGCTATTCGATGGTACCCACAGGCAAGCTTTATTTGAAACAGGTCAATCGTGATGGCACGGTTGGCGATATTTGCCGTCCGTAAAACCCTAGCCGTCCTGAACCATCTTCTTGACGCGAAGGCGAAGCGCATTCAGCCGGATAAAGCCATGTGCGTCACTATGGTCATAATCAACCGCGCCATCTTCAAATGTCACCAGATCGGCATTATACAGCGAATTTGGTGATTTGCGGCCAGTGACGATCACATTGCCTTTATACAGCTTTAACCGCACAACACCATTAACGGCATCACGACAGCTATCAATCGCTGCTTGCAGCATTTCGCGTTCAGGCGAGAACCAGAAACCATTATAAACCAGCTCGGCATAGCGCGGCATCAATTCATCTTTGGTATGCATGGCACCGCGATCAAGCGTGATTGATTCCATGGCGCGGCGGGCTGTCAGCAAAATCGTGCCGCCAGGTGTTTCGTAAACACCGCGTGATTTCATGCCAACAAACCGGTTTTCAACAAGATCAAGACGGCCAATACCATTATCGCCGCCAAGCTTGTTTAATGCTGCCAGCAAATTGGCAGGTGACAGCGCCTTGCCATCAATCGCCACCGGATCACCTGATTTGAAAGTGATTTCGATTTCGGTTGGTTTATCCGGCGCATCTTCNGGCGATACGCTTCGGGAAAACACATATTCTTCNGGGGCAACCCATGGGTCTTCAAGCACTTTACCTTCGGCTGAAATATGCAGAAGATTCGCATCAACACTGAAGGGGGCTTCGCCGCGTTTGTCTTTTGGAATTGGAATCTGGTTGGCTTCGGCATAGGCAATCAGTTTTGTCCGGCTGCTCAAGTCCCATTCACGCCAAGGCGCAATGACCTTGATATCGGGCTGCTGGGCATAATAGGCCAATTCAAACCGAACCTGATCATTACCTTTGCCAGTGGCGCCATGTGAAACCGCCTCAGCGCCAACGTCACGGGCAATNTCGATTTGCCGTTTGGCAATCAAAGGCCGCGCAATTGACGTGCCAAGAAGATAGGCACCTTCATAAAGCGGGTTTGCCCGAAACATGGGGAAAACATAATCGCGCACAAATTCTTCACGCAAATCTTCGATATAGATTTGCTTGATTCCCATCATCTCGGCCTTGGCGCGGGCTGGCTCGATGTCTTCGCCCTGACCGATATCGGCCGTGAACGTAACCACCTCAGCGCGGTAATGGTCTTGCAACCAGCGCAGGATCACCGAAGTATCAAGGCCGCCTGAATAGGCGAGGACGACTTTTTTAATATCTTGCTTGCTCATAAGAGATTGCTATATCCGATCACTGGCGGCCTCGCAATGACGTTTTTGCCGTTGGTGCATTTTTGCACGAGGCTGTTTTTGGCCCGGTTTACAGCTCGCGAAGCAGCGGCGCCGGTTTGCGGCCAAGGGTTTTCATCGCGCCAGTCAGCCCCAAAACCGCCGTTGCCACAGCGCCGGCAAGGGTGGTGCCAAAAACCAGCCAGCCATCAAGAATGAATTCCGCGCCCAAAAATCCATGAACCAAAGCCCAGCTTGCAAGACTGCCAATAAACGCCGCGGCAATGGCGGTCAGCAGTCCTAAAAACGCATATTCAAGAAACCAAGCAAGGCCAATCGACAGCCGTGTTGCACCAAGCACTTTTAAAATCACCGAGTCAGCAAGCCGTTGTGATTCGCTGCTGGCAACGGTTCCGGCAAGAACCGCAATGCCGGCGATCAGGGTGACAAGGGCGGTTAACCGCACCGCACCGCCAAGTAGGCCAATGACGCGCTGCGCGGTTGCCACCGCTTCTTTCACCGAGACCGCCGAGATGTTTGAAAAGTTGCTGGTAACGGCGCGTTCAACCGCATCGGCAGCAGCGTCACTATCGGCATGGGTGGTTGCAATCCAGCTATGCGGGGCGGCATCCAGAACGCCCGGATTCAGCACGAAAACAAAATTGATCTGAAAGCTTTGCCAATCCACTTCGCGAAGATTGGCGATTGTTGCGGTGATTTCGCGGCCAAGAACATTGATGCTAACCGTATCGCCAATCGTTAGGCCGAAATCACCAGCCGCATCTTCGGACATGGAAACAAGTGGCGGGCCGCTNTAATCGCTNGGCCACCAATCGCCGGCGACAATCTCGCTTCCTTTGGGTGCNGATGCTGACCATGTCAAAGCGCGGTCACCGCGCAGAATCCATGCCGATCCTTCAGGCGGGGTAATTTCCGCTGCTGGAATGTCATTGATCTTGGAAACGCGGCCACGAAGCATTGGCGTTTTGGTGATTTGTGAAATGCCATCAATTGATCTGGCCAGCTTTTCAAAGGCGTCAATCTGGCGTGGCTGAATGTCAATAAAGAACCAGGCCGGCGCATCTTCGGCAACGCGGTTATCAATTTGACGGCCAAGATTGGACTCGCTTACCGACACTGTGACCAGAACCGAAAGCCCAAGCCCAAAGGCAATGATGACCGCGCGCACCGGTGAACCGGGGCGGGTAATATTGGACAATGCCAAACGGGCAGGAACAAATCGCGGCAAGGGCGCAAGGCGTAATAGCCGCACCAGAATGTTGCCAAGAACCGATAATAGCAATAATGCGGCAAGCGAGCCGCCGATAAAGCTGGCGGTAATGCCAAGATTATGCGTTGCAAGATAGGCCAGCCATGTCAGGCCAATGGCCGCTATGATCATCATCACAAGATAGCGCGGTTTGGGCCAGCCCTCGGGCATTTCGATCAAGCTGCGAAACAGATCGCCAGCGCGCACTTCTTCGGCCTTGGCAAGCGGCCAAACAGCAAACAGAAAAGCAGTGCCAAGCCCGAAACCGGCAGCAATGATCAATGGCACCGGNTAGATTGTCATTTCAAGNGGAACAGTGACATAGCCAGACAGGATGTGAATGGCAAAAAGCGGGGCAATCGCCGCAACGATCAACCCTGCCGCAACCCCGCAAGTGGCAACCACAAATATTTGCAAAAGATAGATTCGGAAAATCAAAATTGATGGTGCGCCAAGACATTTCAGCGTGGCGATCACCGGCATCCGGCTTGCCAGCCATGCGCGAACAGCACCAGCAACCCCAAGCCCGCCAATAAGAAGCGCGGTCAGGCCAACAAGCACCAGAAAAATTTCTGCCTGATTGACAAAACGGTCAAATCCGGGGGCGGCGCTGGCAACTTCGCGCACCCTTGCATGGGTTGGCGCGGTAAGCCGGTTTAATGTGGCCATCGCCGCATCGCGGTCTTGGGAATTATCAAGCAAAAGCCGATAACGATAGGTGATAAATGACCCCGGTTGCTGAAGGCCAGTGGCGGCCAAAGTCGCATCCGAGATCAGCACGCGCGGGCCAAAACTAACAAAGCTGATTGACCGGTCAGGCTCGCTGGTCAGCGCCGCGCGCACCTCGACATCAAGATTGCCAAGACGGGCGCGATCACCCGGTTTCAAGCCAAGACTGCGAAGCAAAGCGTCATCGGCGACAATTCCTGTCTGATCAAGCGCATCAGCAAGCGGCATTGACGGCGCCGTTGCGGCAGTGCCGACAAGTGGCCATTTGCTGTCAACGGCTTTTAATTCAACCAGCTTTCGCCGGTCGCTTGCCTGCAGCATGGCACGCATCTGAACCACTTTTGACACTGTGCCAAAACGGCTGGCGGCCTCGATAATTTCGGGGTTTGGCGCGGTATGAAGACTGCTGATTTCAATATCGCCACCAAGCAGAATACGCGCATTGTCACTAATCCCGCTTCGCATTGATTCAGCAACCGAACCAACGGTGCCAATCGCGGCAACGCCAAGAAGCAAGGCTCCTAGAAAGACCCGAAACCGGCCAAGGCTGCCGCGCATTTCGCGTTTTGCAAGCTGCCAAGCAAAGCCCCATCCGTCACGACTTGCGGTAATCGGGCTTATGTCATCGCGGTGAGCGGGGCGCGTATTTTTATCGGTCTTGGTCACTGTTTGGTGTCTCCGGCAATCAAGCCATCTTCGATTTCAAGAACGCGCGAACAGCGGGCGGCAAGCGATGCATCATGCGTGACAAGCACCAGCGCGGCACCAGCCTCTTGCGCACTTTTGAACAGAATATTGACGACTTTTTCGCCAGTGGCACTGTCAAGATTTCCGGTTGGCTCATCGGCCAAAAGAATGCGGGGTTTGGGGGCAATGGCGCGGGCAATCGCAACGCGCTGTTGTTCGCCGCCCGACATTTGATCGGGAAGATGCGTCAAGCGGTGCCCCAATCCAACCGACCGAAGCGCCGCCGCCGCACTTGTTTCAGCATCGGCACGGCCAGCCAGCTCAAGCGGGATTGACACATTTTGCAAGGCGGTGAGTGACGGGATCAGGCGAAACGCCTGAAATACAATGCCAACCATGTCGCGGCGCAAAGCGGCAAGCGGGTCTTCTTGCATATTGGTGATATCGGTTCCGGCCAATGCAATGCGCCCCTTGGTCAGGCTTTCAAGACCGGCCATCACCATCAACAGGCTGGTTTTGCCAGCACCGCTAGGCCCCAAAACGCCAACGGTTTCACCAGCGCCAATTTGCAAATTGATGCCTTTTAGAATTTTGACTTTTGCCGCCGCCGTGCCAAGGGTCAGATGCGCAGCGTTAAGATCAATAACGGCTGGGTCAATTGTGGCTGGCTCATTTGCCGCTTTGGATGATGATGCCATGAAACTAGTCCAATCCCTGATCGTGGTGCCCGCAATATGGGCTGGTGGGTCATTGATAATCTGCCCGCTCTGGAAAAACCGGCTTGTATCTCCTACATGCAGATAAGGCTTGTTACCAAATCGCGGCGCGACCGTGCCGTAGGCGGTTACTATCCTTGGGAAAACATATGGGTTGGCATGATGCCGAGATCAAGGGAAATACGATGATGATAGCTGAATTTTTCTGCCGCCTTTTGGGGCTATTTGGCCGCTGTCGCCATTTTGTTAAACCGTTGGCATTGGCCAGCATGATGGCACTGATGCCGGTATCGTCAGCCATGGCCTCGGATCAGCCAGTTTTGATGGTTCTTGGTGACTCGCTTGTCGCCGGTCACGGTTTGCCGCAGGGCGAGGCCTTTCCCGATGTTCTTGGCCGGTTGTTGAAAAAAGATGGTGTTGATGTCGAGATCGTCAATGCAGGGGTTTCGGGTGATACCACCGCTGGCGGGTTGGCGCGTCTTGAGTGGTCGCTTGCTGCCAAACCTGATGCCGCGATCATCGTCCTTGGGGGGAATGATCTGCTTCGCGGCCTTGAGCCAGCGGCAAGCTATCGCAATCTTGAAGGCATCATCGACCAGCTTGCGGCAAATGATGTTGAGGTGCTTCTTGCTGGCATGCAGGCGCCGCGCAATCTGGGTGCCGATTATGCAAATGAATTTGATGCGATCTACGACCGGCTGGCAAAGCGTCACAAGATTTTGTTCTATCCCTTTTTTCTGGATGGTGTGGCTTTGCAGCCAGCGATGAACCAGCCTGATGGAATGCATCCAAACGAGCAAGGGGTGGCGCATATTGCGNCAAAGATTTTGCCGCTGGTGAAAACCTTGCTATCGAAAACCGGTAAANCATAGTTATGGTGCGGTTATAGCGTCCGCGCCGTTACATTTCCGGCCGTTGCGTTTTCGATTGGCGCATTTTGGAAAGTCTTTGCATCACGGCGCGAGGTATCCTAAAACAATCTGTGTCGCCGCATGCGGGTTTGGTGTCGGTTTCATATTGATGCCATAAACCGATGACACATTGCTAAAGACACGCCCCAATGGGGCCATTATTGTGTCAGTGAGACCAGATAAGCGAATAAAGGAAGAGTGAATAAATGTTCAGACTCAGCAGAATCATGGGTGTTTTCACATTGGTGATCGCGACCAGTTTTGCAGCAGCGCCTGCCTTTGCCGAACCGGTACAGATGCTCATCGAAAAGGACTGGGGTGCCTATCGCTATGATAATGATGGCAGCCGTATTTGTTTTGTCAGCAGCGTGCCAACAACAAGCAAAGGCAAATATGATCCAGATAACCGAGGCGATATCAGGGTTTTTGTTTCGCATGGCCCGGGCAAGGCTGAACGTGATGTTGTTCAGGTGATTGCCGGCTATCGCTATAAGGCGCAGTCGGATGTAACTTATCAATTGACGGTAAAAGCTTTAAATTATTTACCCTTGAAGACCGTGCCTATGCCGAAAGCGAAGAAGATGACCGGCGAATTATCGTGCAGATGAAACGCGGTAACAAAATGACCGTCATCGGCACCTCTAGCCGTGGCACAAAAACCACCGATACCTATTCATTGGCAGGCTTTACCAAGACCAAAGCCGTTATTGACAAGACCTGCAAATGACCGTTGCTCCCGAGCTAGCTGCGGCGGATCAGCCTGCGCCCATCGCCGTGGATGCGCCGCTGCAAAAAACCAATCTTCTTGGGTTGGCNCTTGCCGATCTTGAGGCGGAGATGGTGGCGCTTGGTTTGCCGAAATTTCGTGCGCGGCAGGTTTGGCGTTGGGTTTGGCGTCATGGCCTCAGCAGCTTTGACGAAATGAGCGATCTTGGTAAACCGGTTCGCGAATTGCTGGCAGCGCATTTTTCGGCCGACCGGCCAGCGGTTTCGCGGCGGTTACAGTCGGTTGATGGCACGATCAAATGGCTGATCCGNTTTGCCGATGGCAATGAGGCCGAATGTGTTTATATCCCTGATAAGGCGCGTGGCACCTTGTGTATTTCATCGCAGGTTGGCTGTACCCTGACCTGTAGTTTTTGTCACACGGGAACACAAAAACTGGTTCGCAATCTGACCATTGCCGAAATTTGCGGTCAGGTTTTGCTGGCGATGGATGAATTGAATGACTGGCCATCAGGCAAGCCGGAACGCCGCCTTACCAATATCGTTTTGATGGGCATGGGCGAGCCTTTGTTCAATTATGAAAATGTTGCCACGGCGATGCGTATCATCATGAGCGGCGAAGGTGTGGCGATTTCAAAACGCCGCATTACCTTGTCAACGTCGGGTGTTGTTCCCGAAATCAAACGTTGCGGCGAAGAGTTAGGGGTTAATCTGGCAATTTCGCTTCATGCAACGCGTGACGAGCTTCGTGATGAGCTGGTGCCAATCAACCGGAAATACCCGCTTGCTGAATTGATTGATGCGTGCCGTAATTATCCTGGCCTATCCAATGCACGGCGAATTACATGGGAATATGTGATGCTTGACGGGGTGAATGACAGTGATGAGGATTGCCGCGCTTTATTAGCGCTGATCAAGGGCATACCGTCAAAGCTGAACTTGATCCCGTTTAACCCATGGCCCGGCAGCCCCTATATCTGCTCGTCAGACGAACGGATCGAATCTTTTGCCAAACGCGTGTTGAATGCCGGCTATGCATCACCGGTTCGTACGCCGCGCGGCCGTGATATTCTGGCGGCCTGTGGGCAGTTAAAATCTGAATCACAGCGGGCACGGCGGCAGAAAACCGGAATTGCTGGCTAGCGGGCGCGGCTTGGCAAAAGCCATCTATTCATTACGAAAATTCCAAGTCTGCGCTTGAATCATTTGGTTTTAATCCTTACATTTACATCACAATCATCGCCAATTTTTGGCAATGTCATTTTGGGAGTTACAAAATGCAGGATAATCGTTTTATGAATACCGCCGCAGCGACCGCCGCGCAGACCGATGTCGGGCTGCGGGCTTATATGCTTGGCGTGTATAACCACATGACCACAGCTCTTTTGCTGACAGGCTTTTTTGCCTTTGCAACAAAATGGGCCGTGCTGAATGTCGCTGGTCTTGGCCAGCTTCTATACGGCACACCATTGAAATGGGTCATTATGCTCGCACCGCTTGGCATGGTGATCTGGCTATCAGCGCGGATTAACCGCATGTCAGCCACCAAGGCGCGGAACCTGTTCTATATCTATGGTGCCATTATGGGCTTGTCGCTTGCGTCAATCCTGTTTGTCTATACCGGTGCCAGTGTCGCGCGGGCCTTCTTTATCACTGCAGGTGCCTTTGCCGGTCTTAGCCTTTACGGCTATACCACCAAGCGCAGCCTGTCGGCGATGGGATCATTCATGATTATTGGCCTGTTCGGTCTGATCATTGCGTCGATCGTGAATATCTTTATGGCATCAACCCAGATGGAATTTGTGATTTCGGTTGGTGGTGTGTTGATTTTTGCTGGTTTGACCGCTTGGGATACACAGCGCATCAAGTCCATGTATATGGCTGGTGACAGCCGTGAAGTGGCAGCGAAGAAATCAATTTTTGGGGCGTTAACGCTTTATCTTGATTTCATCAATATGTTCCTGTTCATCCTGCGTCTTTTCGGAAACCGCGAATAGTCGCAATGTCGCCGCATTAGGAAATGATTGAAACGCCCGTACCGCTATGGTGCGGGCGTTTTGTTTTTGCTAATATATAACTCTGTTAAGAGCCGGTATTTGCCGGCTTGAATTCCGTCCTCACATCTAGCCGAGTGCCGCATTATGTCTCATTTATCTGCCATGCTTGAATCGATTGCCAGCAAGGAGCCAGCCAAGGCGGCTGCTTGTGAGGCAATTGCTGGACTGGCAGCCGCAGCCGCATCAATTGCGGCGGTGATCCGCCAGCCCGATGCTGGTGCGGCGCTTGGTGCCATTCGCGGCAGTGCCAATGCCGATGGTGATGACCAAAAGGCGCTTGATGTTCTGGCAGATGAAATGATCGAAGCTGCTTTGGCAGATGTGCCAGCGGTGGCTGCCTATCTTTCCGAAGAACAGGATGACGCGGTTCAGCTTCATGATCATGGGACGGTGATCGTTGCCAGCGATCCTTTGGATGGGTCGTCAAATATTGATACGAATGTTTCGGTGGGAACAATCTTTTCGATTTTACCAGCNGCAGGTGGCGTCTTGCAGCCCGGCCGCAATCAGCTTGCTGCCGGATTTTTTGTTTATGGGCCGCAAACAACTTTGCTTGTTAGTTTCGGCAAAGCGGTTGCCGCTTTCCAGCTTGGTGATGATGGTGTGTTTCACGATATGGGATGGGCGGTCACAATCCCGTCTGATACGCGTGAATTTGCAATCAATGCGTCAAATATGCGGCATTGGCAGCCTGATGTTGCAGGTTATATCGCTGATTGCCTTGGCGGTGAGGCTGGCCCACGAAAAATTAATTTCAACATGCGCTGGATTGGCTCGCTTGTTGCCGATGCATGGCGCATCTTTCGGCGCGGCGGTATTTTTCTTTACCCAGCTGATGCGCGTTCGGGCTATGAGGCTGGACGGCTTCGGCTGGTTTATGAAGCCAATCCGGTGGCGTTTCTGGTTGAGGCCGCTGGTGGCAAGGCCATTGACGGTGATGGCAATATTCTTGATTTGGNGCCGCAAACNCTTCATGCCCGCGTGCCATTTATTTTTGGCTCTGCTAATGAAGTTGACGCATTTACCCGCTATAGGTCATAAATAGACCCTGAATTTTGCTTTGACATAGGATGATTGCATGCTGATTTCCCTTCGCCAACTTCTTGATGACGCTGCCGAGCATGGCTATGGCGTTCCGGCCTTTAACATTAACAATATGGAACAGGGCTTGGCCATTTTGAAGGCGGCTGATCGTGTCGATGCGCCGGTGATTATTCAGGCCAGTCGGGGTGCGCGTAATTATGCTGGCGATGTCATGTTGCAGGCGATGGTCAAGGCCTTGGCCGAAATGTATCCGCATATTCCGGTCTGTATGCATCAAGATCATGGCAATAACGAAGCCACNTGNATGACAGCNATTCAATATGGATTTACCTCGGTGATGATGGATGGCTCACTTGAGGCCGATGCGTCAACACCGGCGTCTTATGACTATAATCTGGANATCACCCGCCGCGTAACCGAAATGGCGCATCATGCTGGTGTGTCGGTTGAGGGCGAGCTTGGCGTTCTTGGTTCATTGGAAACTGGCGAGGGTGAGCAGGAAGATGGGCATGGCGCAACCGGAAAATTATCCGAAGATCAATTGCTAACCGATCCTGATCAGGCGGTTGAATTTGTCAAAGACACCAAAGTTGATGCGCTTGCCATTGCCATGGGAACAAGCCATGGCGCCTATAAATTCACCCGCAAGCCCGATGGTGAAATTCTGGCGATGAATGTGGTTGAAGAAATCAATCGCCGCCTGCCGAATATCCATCTTGTTATGCATGGGTCATCAAGCGTGCCGCAGGAATTGCAAGATGTGTTCAATGCGCATGGTGGGGAAATGCCACAAACATGGGGCGTGCCGCTTGAAGAGATCGAGCGCGGCATCAAATATGGCGTTCGCAAGGTGAATATTGATACTGATTGCCGTCTTGCCATGCTTGGTGTCATTCGCAAGATTGCCAATGAAAATAAGGCTGAATTTGACCCGCGGAAATTCCTCAAGCCAGCAATGGATGCGATGGAAAGCCTGTGCGCGGACCGGTTTGAACGGTTTGGCACAGCTGGCAATGCGGCGCGGATCAGGCCGTTATCCCTATCGGCAATGGCATCACGCTATGCTAGCGGTGATCTCGACCCGTCAATCGGCTAGGGCTTATCCGCCAGCCGCCAGAATGGCGGCAAGGCCGGTTTCATAATCAGGATAGAGAAGATCAATCCCTAATTCGGGTTTGATAATGCGCGACCCAACGCGCCGCCGTGACACATAAAAGCTTTGTGCCATTGGTGATAGATTCGCATCTTCCAGCTTTTGCGGCGTGGGTGGTTCCATGCCAATCAAGCCTGCAGCATGCCGAACAACATCGCCTTGAGGTGCTGGTTTATGATCGGCCAGATTAATGATCCGTCCCGATCGCGGCTTGGCCATGGCGGCAATGATAATCCGGCAGATATCGTCAACATGAATGCGGTTAAAGACCTGTCCTTCGCGTTCAATGATGCGCGCCGTGCCATCGCGAAGCGCATCAAAGGGGCTTCGCCCAACGCCATAGATTCCGGCGGCACGGAAAATTTCGGTTCCAAAAGCCTCTTGCCATCGGGC
>JGI26084J50262_1001897_pt1 | contig 11277 bp, 9 predicted proteins | sample SaaInl6LU_22_DNA_FD_50262 | JGI IMG/M metagenome (IMG submission 50262) | reverse complement strand
TTGTTAAAGAAAAACAACATCATCACTGGCATAAGGTAAACCATGAACTTCATGTTTGGCATACCAGGTTGTGACGGTTGCATTTGTTGACCCATCGTCATTTTGGAATACACAAAAATGGCAATGGAGGCCAAAAGAGGGAACAGACTCACGTGGTCACCGTAGAATGGAATGGAAAAAGGAAGGTCGAGTATGGAATCATAGGATGATAAATCCTCCGCCCAGAGAAACGACTTTCCACGAAGTGAAAATGCAACTGGGAAGAAGTAGAACAATCCTAAGAAAACAGGAAGCTGTAGCAAGCTCGGTACGCAGCCCGCCATGGGGTTTGCGCCTGCTTTTGAGTAGAGCTTCATCGTTTCTTGTTGCTTTTTCGCACGATCATTTTTATATTTTTCGTTGAGTGCCGTGATTTCAGGGCGCAATACTTTCATTTTTGCTTGAGACAAATACGACTTGTAAGTCACTGGAGACAATGTTAGACGAACAATCACAGTCATTACAATAATCGCAATTCCGTAAGGCAANAATCCGCTTAAGAACCCAAACAACGGGAAAAATATAAAGCGATTCATCCAGCCAATAATCCCCCATCCAAAAGAGATAGATTCAGATAGATTTTCGTCATATTGTTTTAAAATCTCATAATCTGTGGGGCCGATAAACCAATCAAATGATGTGTTCAATGCTCCATTTTGAGAGGCTATTGCGGTGCTTGTTTCAAATCGTTTTAAGAAAATTGATTGATCACTATCCTCACTGTTCATTATCGTAGATGACTCTACATTGATAGAGGAAAAAGGCTCCGAAGGGATGAGAATCATGCTAAAAAAGTGTTGGCGGTAGGACACCCAAGACACCTCTTTATCTTTGTCGTCATCCTCGCCCATAGCAGAGAGGGACTGCACTTTATCTTTTTCGTATTGGTATGTCAGTTGGGTGTAGCGATTTTCATAATCTGCACTCAGTGCATGACGAAAACCNTCTAACCCCCAAAACAATGTGCTTTCGGGCTGGACNCTCAAACCAGAAGAGCGAATAGCGAAACGAAAACGATACGCTTTGCTTTCTTCTTTGTCGTTTGCTAGTGAATAGACATAGTCTAGCGTTCCTCCCGCTACGCTAGAGCGCATAATGAGTTGGTTTCCATCAAAGATGGGGACAAAATCTAAATCTCTGGTGTTGATCAGGGCACCATTGGCCTCAATTCGCAAGTTAAAATCAACATTGTTGTCCTTCACTACATAGACTTGTTCTTTGCGGTAATTGGTTTGATTAATGAGTTCAGCCTCGTGAATAAACCCACCTTTGGATGTAATCGCCAAACGCAGCTCTTTATTTTGAAGGGTGGTCAGTTGTTCTGGCAAAGTGTCTGCAACCACACCTACTGCGTTGACAGGCGTGTTAATACTGGCCATTTCTGCAGAAGATGGGATTTGCTCCGTAGTGGTCGTTTCCGTTTCGGTCTGATTGGTTTGTTCTACGATTTCGGACTGATCATACATCATCCAGATAAGAACAAGAAAAAGCAAAAAGAAGCCAATGATTTGTAGAGGGTCTATCCTTTTTTCTTCCATTTTGGGTTATTTTTTAGATTGTGCAAATAAGTTACATGCTTTTACAAATCCAACAAACAACGGGTGTGGATTTGCAACTGTACTGCTATACTCAGGGTGATACTGTACGCCAACAAACCAACGGTGAGATGGCAATTCGATAGCTTCAACCAATTTTGTTTCTGGATTGACTCCTGATGCGATCAAGCCGTTGGTTTTAAACTGGTCGTAATAGGCATCATTAAATTCATAGCGGTGACGGTGACGTTCGTCAATGAGGTTTGAGCCGTATAATTTTTCAAGCAAGGTGCCTTTTTCAATAGCGCATTTCCATGCACCTAAACGCATTGTTCCGCCTTTTTGAACGACATCTTTCTGCTCTTCCATAAGAGAAATCACAGGATTTGACGTATCGACATCCATTTCAACCGAATTGGCATCAGAAATATGCAATACGTTTCGAGCATATTCAATGACTGCCATTTGCATTCCCAAACAAATTCCAAAAAACGGAATGTTATTTTCTCTTACATATGTAATGGCGTTTATTTTGCCTTCCATCCCTCTTTCCCCAAATCCGGGTGCCACAAGAACGCCATCGAGTTTTGCAATGTCTTCCTGCACATCTTTAAGTTCAATCTCAGATGAATGAATGGGAACAACGTTGACTTCCACCTCATTGGCAGCGCCTGCGTGCACAAAGGATTCTAAAATTGATTTGTAAGAGTCTTGCAACTCCACATACTTTCCGATTAGACCAATTGTTACGCTGCTTTTGGGGTTTTTATGTTTTTGCAAGAAACTTCGCCAATTTGTTAGATCTGGTTTGATTTCTTCGGTAATTTTCAAACGCTTCATAACCACACGATCGAGTCCCTCTTCATACATCATAAGCGGAACATCGTAGATGGTTTCAGCGTCGATGGATTGGATCACGGCTTCGCGCTCGACATTGCAAAACAATGCCAGTTTTTCACGGAGATCGTCCGATAGATTATGTTCTGTGCGACACACCAATACATCGGCGTTGATCCCACTTTCCATCAATGTTTTTACCGAGTGTTGAGTCGGCTTTGTTTTCAATTCTTTTGCCGCAGATAAAAAAGGCACTAATGTAAGATGAATCACCACACAGTTTTCACGACCCAATTCCCATCGCAACTGGCGAACTGCTTCGATATATGGGAGCGATTCAATATCACCAACTGTACCGCCAATCTCTGTGATGACAACATCGTGATTTTTGGTTTTACCCAAAAGCTGCATCCGTTCTTTAATCTCATTGGTAATGTGAGGAATCACTTGAACGGTTTTTCCCAAAAAGTCACCTCGTCTCTCTTTTTCGATCACACTTTGGTAGATACGTCCTGTGGTTACATTATTTGCTTGCGACGTTTTTACATTGAGAAATCGCTCATAATGACCCAAATCCAAATCGGTTTCAGCACCATCTTCAGTCACATAACATTCGCCATGCTCGTAGGGATTGAGTGTTCCTGGGTCAACATTGATATAGGGGTCAAATTTTTGGATCGTGGTGCTCAGGCCACGTGCTTGCAACAATTTGGCAAGCGAAGCGGAGATGATGCCTTTACCCAACGATGAGGTAACTCCACCTGTAACAAAAACGTACTTTGGGTTTGGCATTACAAACTGTTTTTTTTTGCTTCGCAAGCAAAAGTACGAAACCACATTGATAATTTCATTCTCAATTAATTCTCTGTTAGTTCTACTGTCTCATAACCTTTATGTTGCAGCAGAAAAATCCCTGTATTTCGAAAACCGCCTGACGACTGNTCAGAAAACATGAATTTGTTTTGATAATACATTGTTTCCCCTAGAGCAAAACCATCAATCAGGTTTTTGCGAATNGCTGTGCGCAATNACAAATCTAAAAGAAGNTCATACCCTCGAATGGCTTCTCGGGTTGGCACTATTCCATATCGTGCTGAAAATATATCATAAAATTCTGTTAGCGCAACAGGATTTATGTTTTGTGTTTCTGCATAGGTGAAAGACAAGTTACCCAGATGGGTTTGATCAATATTTTCATCGNCATAGGCAGTGGACCTGTCCATTGTCATCAGTCGTGTTTTTCGGTCTTCATCCTGTTGCGCATTCAGCATGGAGACCATACTGATAATCAGGTTCGTTTTTTTGGTTTCCAAGAACACCCAATTCTCCTCGAGGCTTGAGGTCAATGAATCAATCAATTCTGGTTTTATAAAATTAAACTCTAGATCTGGATTGACTATTTCGGCCAAAGGGAATTTTGCCTGTAAGCGATTTTGCATTGTCAGGTTATCAGCATCAGCGACAATCACAACACAAGGATTTTCAGCGTTTTGGTCAAGCGAGTCGATATAGCGCTGCATACGCTCCTCCAAAAGTGAGCGTTTTGGCATGGTATGTACCACATTTTTTCGCATTTCCAAGGGTTTAGTTGTCAGTGGAGAAACAACAACAACCTCATCTTTTTCAAGGGAGACAGAAACGTTGTTAAAGTGCCTAGGCACAAAAGGGCCCACGACAAAATCATGATCCGAAAAATCATAGCTATCTAGAATCTGATTGACGGTAAAATTGCTGTTTTCTGTGTCTAAAACGGTGAAGTCAATCGCAAGACCTGCCGCAACCAACTCTTCCATGGCGAGTTGTGCGCCTGCATAAAAATCGAGTGCTATTGTTTGAAGGTTCCTCGTTTGTAGGATTTGATTGGTTTGCCTTACCGAATCAATCGGCACTGTGGACAGGCGAAAAGGTGCGAGGAGCGCCACTTTTACATGCGAGCGAACAAGCAAACTGTCACGGAGATTTACCTTTTCAACTATCAAATTGTTTTGGACATCAAATCCTGATATGTTGGTTTTTGGAATTCGAAGAATCATCCCCACAAGCAGTCCTTTTTCTGCCAGCTCAGGGTTGAGCTCAGTCAGTTTTTCTTCAGACACACCAAGTTTTACTTCCAGTCGATAGAACCCTTCTTTGGGCTTAACGGTGTAGTAGTTATAGTTGGGGTCAAACAGACTGGTCTCGGTGGCTGTTTGAGGAATCACCAATTGTTGACCAATGGAAATCACGTCACCAATTTCTGGGTTTGATGCTTTTAATTCTTCCACTGTAACCCCATAGGTATAGGCCACTCTCCAAGGGGTTTCGCCTTTGGTAACTACATGAAAATTACCTTCTTCTTCAATCGTCTCGACTACAATCGGTTTCTCTTTGTAACGCGGAATTTTAAGCTTCATTTTCCGCTTTAAACCATCCTTGAGCTCGGGATTGTAATACAACAACTGATCCTCATTGATCTCGTATCGTTTTGTCAGGCTAAATGACGTTTCCCCTTTACGAACTTTATGGATCAAAAAATGCGAGCGATAGGCTTCATCCGGATCTTGTGCTTGGAGTTTTGTCATTGCAAAACCAAACACAAAAACGATAAAGAGAACGATATGCCTACTCCCACTCAATCGTGGCAGGAGGTTTAGAACTGATATCATAAACAACTCGATTTATTCCTTTTACTCTATTGATGATTTTATTGGAGATGTTTTGCAAAAACGTATAAGGTAAATCCACCCAATCTGCAGTCATTCCATCTGTGGACTCAACAGCACGTAGTGCCACACACTTTTCATAGGTTCGCTCGTCGCCCATGACTCCGACGCTTTGGACTGGTAGTAGAATTGCTCCTGCTTGCCACACCTTGTCGTATAGTCCTTCTTCTCGCAATCCGTTAATAAAAATCGCATCAACTTCTTGCAATATTTGCACTTTTTCTTCCGTGATATCGCCCAAAATTCGAATCGCCAATCCAGGACCCGGGAACGGATGACGTCCCAATAAATCCTGTGACAAACCAAGTGATTTTCCGACACGACGTACTTCGTCTTTAAACAGCATACGCAGTGGTTCGACCACTTTAAGCTTCATATAGTCAGGCAATCCTCCGACGTTATGGTGTGATTTGATTGTCGCTGAAGGGCCATTGACAGATATCGATTCAATCACATCAGGATAAATCGTTCCTTGTGCCAACCATTGGATATTGGTCAGCGCATTTGCTTCATCGTCGAAGACATCGACAAAAACCTTTCCAATCTGTTTTCTTTTTTCTTCGGGATCAGACACCCCTGCCAAAGCAGACAAAAATCGTTTGCTAGCGTCAACCCCTTTTACATGGAGACCCAAGCCTTCGTATTGCTTGAGCACGCTTGTGAATTCGTTCTTTCGCAACAATCCATTATTAACAAAGATGCAATGCAACTGCTGACCAATCGCGCGGTGCAACAACATAGCAGCCACTGTAGAATCGACTCCGCCAGACAAACCGAGCACAACATGGTCGTCGCCAATTTGGTTTTGTAATGCGGATATTGTCATGTCTACAAAAGAGTTTGGTGTCCAGTCTTGTTCGACACCAGCAATAGACACTAAAAAGTTTTTCAACAATTGTTTTCCTTCCGTTGTGTGATAGACTTCTGGATGGAATTGGATTGCATAGGTATTTTCGTTTTCGATGCGATAAGCCGCATTTTTTACATCTGCGGTACTGGCCAAACACACGCCACCCGTTGGTAGGGTTTTGATGGTATCGCTATGACTCATCCAAACCTGTGTCCCGGTTGTGATATCGGCGAAAAAAGGATCCTCATGGATTGTAGCCAGCTTGGCTCTTCCATATTCACGGGTGCTAGAAGGAGCGACTTCTCCCCCGTCAAAATGCGCAAGATATTGTGCGCCATAACAGACGCCGAGCAATGGTATTTTACCACGGATAGCAGCGAGTTCAGGGTGAGGTGCGTCATCACCACGCACGGAAAAAGGAGAACCAGACAAGATTACTGCCTTAAAAACAGAAACATCTTTTGGTGGGTTGTTGTAGGGGTGGATTTCACAATAGATATTCAATTCGCGAACGCGACGAGCAATCAACTGGGTGTATTGTGAACCAAAGTCTAAGATTAAAACCTTGTTATGCATGGTCAAAAATACAACTTATAAGGGGTTTGACTCAACAAAAAAAACGCTTTTTTTATCAAGGCATAGTGATGCATAAAAAATCTGTTTCCATCGGGTCAATATGATCGACCAAATACGGTATAAAATCATCGCCATACTTTAAATAAAAAGAGGCAAAATTCACAACACGCTCTTGCAAAATACCTTGCGGAAACAACTCCTGTTGCAGTTCCGAAATTCGAGTCACTTGATCGATCAGTTTTTTGCGTTGGGCTTTCAACAATCGCTTTTCCAAACGATCGATACCCTTTTTTTGTTTTTTCTCTTGCGCTTTTACCGCACCCAAAAAAGACGCGTCTGTTTGTTGTGCCAGATCGTAAAGAAACGCAAATTGTTGATCGAGATGTGATTTTAAACCACCCAAGTCAATATCGATATTGCTGATTTGACGAACACGATGATTGATCAGTTCGTTTTGTGGTAAGAAAAGATCGATGTCTTGAAGTCCCCATTTTTCTGCTTTTTTCTGTTGTTTCTTTGTTTTGATGAGCAAGGATGAACGAAGTTTTAGCATGGGCATGGGAAGATCGAAAGCCGAAAAGGTGTCACGCAATTGCAACCAGTATGCCAACTCAGACCCACCGCCAACATAGACGAGATTGGGCAGTATCACTTCCTGATAGACAGGACGCAACAATGCGTTGGGTGAAAAACGCTCGGGATGGGCTTTGACTTCTTCTAAAAACGCTTCTTTTGAAAAGATTTGGTNTGTATCGACCACTCGAAACCCACCGTCATTTTTCTCTATGCGACGGCGATGAGATCCCTCCAAATAAAAGAGGTTGATATCACGAGGAAACACCTGCTGTTTTTGGGGTGATGCCAATGACTTTTCGAGAGCTTGGTGCGTTTTTTTTGTCTCTTTTTGTGTTGTGCTCTCTACCAATTCTTTTAGGATGTAAGGAACAAATGCTTTTTTTAGCTTTGGGTGGTCTGCGTCCAAAACAACCAAGCCGTACTGTCCAAAAAGCTGATGCACCAAACAACGTGTAGCAGCGCCTAATGTTTCGTGCTCTACATATGCCTTTTGAAACCAGGTCGTCAATTGTGCTGCNTCAGGACTTTTCCCAAGGTGCTTCTCCCATATTTTCAACACCTGATCGAGTCCCTTTGTGGCATAACGACCTACCGCCCCACCCTCTTTGGCAGACCAGTGAATTTTCTGACCATGAACCGAAAAGTGATTGATTTCTTCAAAATCATGGTCCTCCGATGCCATCCAATAGACTGCCACATAGTTGTTTCCGTCTTGTTGTGCGTTCCATTGTTTGGCGATCTTGATGGTGTCTATGATTTTGTATAAAAAATAGAGCGGCCCTGTAAACAAATTCAATTGGTGCCCTGTGGTTATCGTAAACCCATTGGAAAGCGACAAGCTTTCGATTTGTGCATTGGGAGGGTTATCAATCCCTTTGTACTGATCCTTGATAACAGAAACAAGAGTTTTACGCGCATCTACACCTAAACGCTGTTGTTGTGCGGTCAGTTGTGCTGGGTCGGGGGTTACACCAAATGGACGATAGAACTCCTTCAGTGATGGGTCTCCCTCTATAACACGATTTGCCAAAGCTGGCAAACGATTGATTTCTGCATATGGAATCCGTACCTTATCCATGGTGTAAAGATACAACTATGNANTCGTCTATAAAGTGATGCTTTTTGTTCTAAAAAATCCNNAACAAATAACAGCAGTAGAAAAACTCTCAATTAAACTTCTTATACTTGAAACATGCTNGTTCGTTGGCGGAAAACGATTGTATTATTTCTTCGTNAAGCGATTCTGTTTTTGGTGCAGTTTTATAAGGGGGAAGAAACTGGCTTACCATAAAGGTCAAAGTCCTCTGCTTGGTGAATGAGAACATCGGTAAAATCGCCAATTCGCACATAATGATCCTTGGCATTGATACGAATTTCATTATCGACATCTGGAGAGTCGTATTCGGACCTTCCAATAAAATAATTTCCTTCTTTACGGTCAATCAAACAGCGTAGCGTTTTTCCGACATATGCTTGATTTTTCTCCCAAGAAATTTGGGCTTGCAACTCCATGATCTCATTGGCGCGCTGCTGCTTCACTTCAGCAGGCACATCATCTTCCAATGCATAGGCGTGGGTATTTTCCTCATGGCTATAGGTAAAGCACCCCAATCGTTCAAAACGGGTGTCTTTTACCCAGTTTTTCAAAAGCTCAAAATCTTCTTGAGTTTCGCCCGGATAGCCCACAATTAAAGTCGTGCGGAAGGCCATGTTAGGGACCATTTCTCTGCATTTTTTGAGTAGTGCGTTGGTCTTCTCAAAAGTCGTACCTCGACGCATGGATAATAAAATACGATCCGAAATATGCTGCAAAGGCATATCGATATAGTTACAGACTTTGGGTTCTTCACGAATGACATCAAGAACATCTTCAGGGAAGCCCGTGGGGAAGGCGTAGTGCAATCGAATCCATTCGATGCCATCGACCTGAGCCAAACTGCGAAGCAAATCGGCTAAACGACGTTTTTTGTACAAGTCCAATCCATAATAGGTCAAGTCTTGGGCAATTAAAATCAATTCTTTGACTCCGTTGGCTGCGAGTTTTTGGCTTCTTTAACAAGGTCTTCTATCGGGGTTGATCGGTGCTTTCCACGCATCAATGGTATCGCGCAGAAAGAACAAGGACGATCACAACCCTCAGCAATTTTTAAGTAGGCATAATGTTTAGGGGTCGTCGTCAAGCGCTCACCGATGAGTTCGTGCTTGTAGTCTGCGCCAAGGGCTTTTAGCAGTAGTGGGAGGTCGGTAGTTCCAAAATACTGATCGACATTGGGTATTTCTTTTTCCAAATCGTCCATATAGCGCTCGCTCAAACAACCCGTGACAAAAAGCTTGTCTATTTCACCCTTTTCCTTTTTATCGGCAAACGATAGAATCGTCTGTATTGATTCTTCTTTGGCGTTGTCAATAAAACCACAGGTGTTTACCACCACGACATTCCCATGTTGTTGATGAACAACTTCTTTGTTGTTAGCACGAAGTTGACCCATCAAGACTTCGGAGTCGTAGATGTTCTTTGAACACCCTAAGGTCACAACGTTTATTTTATTGGATACTATTGATTTTGTCCGCACAGTTTAGTTTGAAAATAAAGAATCTACAAATTCGTTGGGTTGAAACTCTTGCATATCGTCAGCGCCCTCACCCACTCCGATATACTTGACAGGTACGCTCAGCTGATCCGAAATACCAATGACCACCCCACCCTTGGCAGTGCCGTCGAGTTTGGTAATGGCCAATGCAGAAATTTCTGTGGTTTCGGCAAACTGTCGAGCTTGCTCAAATGCATTTTGTCCTGTTGATCCATCAAGAACCAAAAGCACTTGGTGGGGAGCTTCAGGAATCGCTTTTTGGATTACTCGTTTGATTTTCGACAGCTCATTCATCAGGTTTACTTTGTTGTGCAAACGACCTGCAGTGTCAATAATAATATGATCCATGCCTTGTGCCAATCCAGCTTTCACAGCATCATAGGCGACAGACGCAGGGTCACTACCCATTTTTTGTTTGACAATGGCTACCCCGACACGCTCCGCCCAAGCAACGAGCTGATCAACAGCAGCAGCACGAAAAGTATCGGCTGCGCCAAGCAATACCTTTTTACCGGCAGCTTTATANAAATGTGCAAGTTTGCCAATAGTGGTTGTTTTGCCTGCTCCGTTGACCCCAACAACCAGAGTCACTAATGGCTTGGTTAGCTGTGATTCCTCATCAAAGGACTGCAAAAGATTGGCGATTTCTTCACGTAAAATAACATGAAGATCTTCCGTGCCCATGTACTTGTCTTTGGCAACACGTTTTTCGAGTAAATCAATGATTTTCAGGGTGGTATCGACCCCAATGTCCGCGCTGATAAGGATTTCTTCCAACTGATCCAAAACAGCAGCATCAACCGTGCTTTTCCCAGCAACAGCCTTACCGATTTTTTCAAAAAGAGATTTTTTAGACGGTTCTAGCCCTTTGTCTAACTTTTTCTTTGAAAAAAAACGATGTAAAATTCCCATTCGGCTTTTTGGTAAATGTAAGAAATAAAAAAAGCCACTTGACGTGGCTTTCCATGATTGTTTAACGTATCGCTTACTTTTTAGAAAGCCAATCGTTTACTTTTTCGGGAACCATAATCGCTTCTACAAAGCTATATGATCCTGATTTGTCGTTTTTGACCATTTTTATCGCTTTTGATAAGCGATTCGATGATGTCTGTAAAGATGCAACGGTTTTCTTAGCCATAACTACTTAATTTCTTTGTGAACGGTCATTTTCTTTAAGATCGGATTGAATTTTTTTAATTCGATACGATCAGGTGAGTTCTTTTTGTTTTTTGTGGTCACATACCGTGATGTGCCAGCAAGGCCAGAATTTTTATGTTCTGTACACTCTAAAATCACTTGAACTCGGTTTCCTTTTTTTGCCATGACTTGCTATTGTTTAGAGGACACCTTGCGCCTTGGCTTCTTTCAGCACAGCAGCAATTCCTTTTTTGTTAATGGTTTTTAAAGCAGAGGTTGACAATTTAAGTGTGATCCACTTTTCTTGATCAGCCAAGTAAAAACGCTTTTTAATAAGATTCACTTCAAAGCGTCTCTTTGTTTTATTCATCGCGTGGGAAACATTGTTTCCTACTAACGCTTTCTTACCAGTAATTTGACAAACTTTTGACATT
>JGI26084J50262_1001893_pt1 | contig 11283 bp, 11 predicted proteins | sample SaaInl6LU_22_DNA_FD_50262 | JGI IMG/M metagenome (IMG submission 50262) | reverse complement strand
ATTAACTATCATTCAATACATTAACAAATTTGTTTTTAACAGGAATATAAACAATTTAAAAGTCAATATTGTTTAAATGCACAACGGGTTTTATGCCTATTATTTTTTAGATTAATAGACTTTATGGTTTTAAAATAGTGTTGATTGTCAGGTAATTATGTTTCAATATTTTCGGTAGAAGAATTGTTAGTAAGTCACTTTTTCGTGAAAACTATAATTTAATCCAAGACCAAATAGTTGTCTAAATTGAATTTTGCTAGAAGAATCATCATCTATAATCATATGAAAAGTTAGATGTGTTTTTATTTGTTTATTTACCTTAAAACTAATGTTNGCTTGGTAGTCTATATCTATATTTCCAACTTTGGTTAGGTAATCTGTATACATTGCTACTATATTTTCGACAACTATATTTTCCATGATTTGAAATTTATAGTACCCAGATAAACTGTACCCTAAACTAAAGGCAGTATTTCTTCCTTCCTCTACCCCATAACTTCCAGAGAACACATCATTTACTAAAGTATATCTAGCTGTAGCTGGTGCAATATTNACACTTAAATTATCAGATTTTTTCCAGAGCATTCCTGGCCCTAATGTTAAATAGGCAGGTGCTAAAAAGTCTGAAACAATTTCTTTCGGTTCTTTTTTATAATTATAACCTCTTGTGTATTGTGATCTAAAATTACCAATAAATGATAAAAACCAATATGTAGAAGTTTTAAAACCAAAAAGGGTGTTAATCTCAAATCGATCGTCTGTTTTTCTTAACCCTTGTTCTTCTATATGACTTAACCCATAACTAGTAATTAATCTAGTGTCCCAGTTAATATTATTTTTCTTATAGTTAAAATCATAATTTACATTTAGGTTACCTGCAATTGTGTTAATCCCCCCTGTTCTCCAATTAGAAAAAGAAGATTGGTTAAAGATAAATGCAAAACGCCCATGAATTTTCCATTTTGGGGTAGGCAAGGTGTCTTTTTTCTTTGTTTGTGCTAAAAAGCTAAGTGAAAAAAGTAGTAGAAANAAAGAAAAATAATTTCTCATTTTGTTGTTTTAATTCGTCACAAAAGTAAAATTGTTTAGAAGAGAAAAAAATTATTTTTTAGATTTATATAGAGGAACTGTAGAACAAGCTTCTCCAAAAAGTATGCTTTTACAAATGGGTTGTAATTTTTCTATGAGAAATGCAAATGCTGATGGTGGTATTGGCTTATCTGCACATCCTTTTAAAATAATCGGTTTATTTGCAAAATCTTTTAGATCTAAATANCCAATGAGTTCTTGGTAAATAGCTGTTTCTAATAATTCTAAATCTCCAATTACTACTTTATTAGCGTAAGGGGTAAGTTCTGCAGCAATTAGCATAAAAGCCCATGAAGGTATAATGGCCTCTACAGAACAAGTAACTGCAACAAAAGTATTTTTATATTGTGCCCAATCATGATCTTTTACGAAANTTCTAAAGTCTTTTTCTTTTAAGATAAGTTCTTGAAATAGCCAATCTTTAATATCAAAAAGAATTCGATCACCTTCTGGATATATTTCCTCTAAGTCAAAAGTTACTAATTTACTGTTAGCAACTCTATTTACGATTTCATCTTTCATTTTCTAAAAACATTTTAAAGTCAATTTCACAAAGGTAATTTCCATGTTTTTATAACATACCTAACTCTAATTTTGCCTCTTCACTCATCATTTCTTGAGTCCAAGTTGGATCGAAAGTAATTTCTACTTCGCAGCTATTAATTTCTTTTAAAGATTTTACTTTATCTTCTATCTCTACAGGTAAACTTTCTGCAACAGGACAGTTTGGAGAGGTAAGCGTCATTAGAATCTTTGCATTATTTTCATCGGAAACAAAAACATCATAAATTAAACCAAGTTCGTAAATATCTACAGGAATTTCTGGATCATAAATGGTTTTTAAAACGCCAATTATTTTGTCTCCTATTTCTTCTAATTCTTTATCAGTCATATTGCTATGGTCTTAATTATTTAATTTTGATTGTTGTGCTATAGCATACATTTTTATTTGTTTTAGCATGGAAACTAACCCATTTGCTCTTGTTGGAGAAAGGTGTTCTTTTAAGCCAATTTCGTCTATAAATTGAGTTTCAGCAACTAAAATATCCTCTGGTTTTTGCCCTGAGTACACTCTTAACAAAAGCGCAACAATACCTTTTGTTAAAATAGCATCACTATCTGCAGTAAATTTTACATTTTGATCTTCTAATTCAGAATACAACCATACTTTAGATTGACATCCTTTTATAAGGTTCTCTTCTAATTTGTATTTACTATCAATAATGGGCAAAGATTTTCCTAATTCTATAATGTATTCATAACGTTCCATCCAGTCATCAAACATCGAAAACTCATCAATAATTTCTTCTTGTATTTCTTTGATAGTCATTTTTAAAACTTATTTTTGCATATTAATTATCTTGCATACACAAGTATTGCAAAATTACTGATTATATTTAAGAAATGANCAAATTATTAGCAGTTGGTACTGTAGCTTTTGATGCAATTGAAACGCCATTTGGTAAAACAGATAAAATTCTTGGAGGTTCAGGAACTTTTGTGGGTTTAGCAGCGAGTCAGTTTGGTNTAGAAATAGGAGTTGTTTCTGTTGTTGGAGGAGATTTTTCTGATCATTATTTGGAAATGATGAACACCAAAGGAATTAATACAGCGGGTATAGAAATAATCAAGGAAGGGAAAACTTTTTTTTGGAGCGGTAAATATCATAATGATATGAACTCTAGAGATACTTTAATTACAGAGTTAAATGTATTAGAGAATTTTAATCCAGTTGTGCCAGAAAATTTTAAAGACGCAAGCATTGTTATGTTGGGTAATCTACACCCACTCACACAAGNATCTGTGTTAGATCAAATGAGTAAACAACCAAAGTTAGTGGTATTGGATACTATGAACTTTTGGATGGATATTGCTTTAAATGATTTACATGATGTTCTTAAAAGGGTAGATGTAGTTACGATTAATGATGAAGAAGCACGTCAACTTTCTGGAGAATATTCATTAGTAAACGCTGCTAAGAAAATTCATTCCATGGGCCCTAAATATGTGGTGATTAAAAAAGGAGANCATGGAGCTTTGTTATTTAACGAAGGTAAAATGTTTTTTGCACCAGCGTTACCATTAGCTGAAGTGTTTGATCCTACTGGAGCAGGAGATACCTTTGCAGGAGGTTTTTGTGGATATTTAGCTAAAACTGAAGATATTTCTTTTGAGAATATGAAAAATGCTATTATTTATGGTTCTAATTTGGCCTCTTTCTGTGTAGAGAAATTTGGAACGGAGCGTATGGAGCAACTAACAAAAAATGAAGTTAAAATTCGCTTACAAGCATTTAAAGATTTGACACAATTTGATATTGAATTGTCTTAAAAATAAAAATCTGCGTTAAAAAACGCNGATTTTTTTGTAATATAACACCACTAATACTAGAATGAATGAGTGACGCAATTAAACACGAATGTGGAATTGCTTTGGTTCGATTAAAGAAACCATTACAATTTTATAAGGATAAATACGGTTCTGCTTTTTACGGGATCAATAAGATGTATTTAGTAATGGAAAAACAGCACAATCGTGGTCAAGATGGTGCAGGTTTTGCTAGCGTTAAGTTTAATATAGATCCAGGAACTAGATATATTAGTAGGGTTCGTTCTAACCAAACACAACCAATTCAAGATATATTTGCACAAATCAATGATAGAATTAATGGAGTTTTAGAAGAAAACCCTGAGAAGAAAGATGATTTAGAATGGCAAGAAAAGAACATGCCATATGTTGGTAATTTATTTTTAGGACATGTTAGGTATGGAACCTTTGGAAAGAATTCAATAGAAAGCGTTCACCCATTTTTAAGACAAAGCAATTGGAAGCATAAAAACTTAATTGTTGCGGGTAATTTTAATATGACAAATTCTAACCAAATGTTAGAAGAGTTGGTAGAGTTAGGCCAACATCCAAAAGAATTTACAGATACCGTAACTGTAATGGAAAAGATAGGACATTTTTTAGAAGATGAGGTAAGTAAATTATATCAAAAAGCTAAAAAACAAGGGTTTAATAAAAAAGATGCTTCACCATTTATTGAAGAACATTTAAGCTTAAAAAAAGTATTAAAACGTTCTTCTAAAAATTGGGATGGTGGTTATGCAATGGCTGGTTTAGTTGGTCATGGTGATGCTTTTGTACTTAGAGATCCTAATGGAATAAGGCCTACTTTTTTCTATGAAGATGAAGAGGTTGTTGTGGTGGCATCAGAAAGACCAGTCATACAAACGGTATTTAATGTGTCTATAGACAAAGTGCAAGAATTAGAGAGAGGTCATGCTTTAATCATTAAAAAAAGCGGAAAAGTTTCTATTAAAAAAGTAAATGAACCCGGAGAAAAAAAATCGTGTTCTTTTGAGCGAATTTATTTTTCTAGAGGTAGTGATGCAAGTATTTATGAAGAGCGTAAAAATTTAGGTAAATACGTGTTTCCCCAAATTTTAAAATCTATAAACTCAGACATTTCGAATGCTGTTTTTTCTTTTATTCCAAATACAGCAGAGACCTCATTTTATGGAATGACAGAGGCTGCAGAAGATTTATTAAATCAACAGAAAACTGCTCAAATATTAGCTGGTGGCACAAAGTTATCTGCCAGAAAAGTAACTGAAATTTTATCTGAAAGACCTCGTTTTGAAAAAATAGCAATTAAAGATGCAAAGTTAAGAACCTTTATAGCAGATGATAATTCTAGAGATGATTTAGTAGAGCACGTTTATGACATTACTTATGGTGTTGTAAAGCCTACTGATAATTTAGTAATTATAGACGATAGTATTGTTCGTGGAACCACGTTAAAGAAAAGTATCATTAAAATTTTAGATAGATTAAAACCCAAAAAGATTGTGGTAGTATCTTCTGCTCCACAAATTAGATATCCTGACTGTTATGGTATTGACATGGCAAGAATAGATGCTTTTATTGCATTTAAAGCAGCAATTGCATTACTAAAGCAAACAAATCAGTATCATATAGTAGATGAGGTATACCAAAAAAGTAAAGCACAGCAAGGTTTAGACGATACAGCTGTAGTCAATTATGTAAAAGAAATATATAGTCCTTTTACAGATGAGCAAATTTCTGCTAAAATAGCAGAGATGTTAAAAACAGATGATATTAATGCAGCGGTTGAGGTTATTTATCAAACGGTAGAAGGTCTACATAAAGCTTGCCCAGATCATTTAGGAGATTGGTATTTTACAGGAGATTATCCAACACCAGGAGGAATGAGAGTGGTGAATCAAGCCTTTATAAACTTTTATGAAGGTAACGACGAGAGAGCATATTAACAAGTTATTCTAACGCAAAAAAAAGCATCCAAATATGGATGCTTTTTTTATATCATTTAGTCTTTAATTACTTAGCTTCTGCATATCTTCTTTCTACCTTGTTCCAGTTGATTACCTTAAAGAAAGCATCAATATAATCTGGTCTTCTGTTTTGATAGTTTAAATAGTACGCATGTTCCCAAACGTCTAATCCTAAAATTGGAGTTCCACCACAAGAAACACCTGGCATTAATGGATTATCTTGGTTTGGTGTAGAACAAACTTCTACTTTACCCCCTTTGTGAACACACAACCAAGCCCAACCAGAACCGAATTGTGTTGCTGCTGCTTTAGAAAAAGCATCCATAAAAGCTTCTTTAGAACCAAACGCTGCTTCAATAGCATCTTTTAATTCTCCTGATAAATACCCTTTGTCTTCTGGGTTCATTACTGTCCAGAATAAAGAGTGGTTATAAAATCCACCTCCATTATTTCTAACTGCAACATTGCTCATGTCTAAGTTAGTTAAAATGTCTTCAATAGATTTCCCTTCTAAATCAGTACCTTCTATGGCATTATTTAATTTTGTTGTATATCCATTATGATGTTTTCCATGGTGAATTTCCATAGTTTTAGCATCAATATGTGGTTCTAGTGCATCGTNTGCATATCCTAATTCTGGTAATTTAAAAGCCATAATCTTATTTTTTTGTAGTTATTTTTTTANAATTAAAATACAAATTTAACATTTAATACGACGACGACCAAGTGTTTAATAATTTGTTAACTTATAGCAGTATAGAAAGTAATTATTCGCCATATTTTTGCATAAACTCTTCAAGTTCCGAAACCATATTTTTACTACCACATACAAATGGTACTCTTTGATGAAGTTCTTTTGGAGTTATCTCTAAAATTCTTGTATAGCCATCAGATGCAAAACCGTTGGCTTGTTCCGCTAAAAAAGCCATTGGGTTGCATTCATACAATAAGCGTAGTTTACCATTTGGATTCCTAGAGCCTTTAGGGTACATGTAAATACCACCTTTTATCATGTTTCTATGAAAATCGGAAACCAAAGAACCTATATATCTACTTGTATATGGTCTATCTCCTTCCTCTTCTTGGCAGTATTTTATGTATTTTTTGATTCCTAAAGGAAAGTCCATATAATTTCCTTCATTTACAGAATATATACTACCATCTTCGGGAAATTGCATATTTGGGTGAGATAAGTAAAACGAACCAATTGCAGGGTTTAAAGTGAACCCATTAACGCCATCACCAGTTGTATACACTAACATGGTAGAAGTTCCGTATACCACATACCCTGCAGCGACTTGCTCACTCCCTTTTTGTAAGAAATCTTCTATTTGTACAGGGGTTCCTGTAGGAGTAACTCTTCTATAAATAGAAAAAATAGTACCTACAGATACATTTACATCTATGTTAGACGAGCCATCTAAAGGGTCTATTAAAACTACATATTTATTTTGATGTTTCTCGTCAATACTATTAATAGAAATAAAACTATCTTCTTCTTCACTNGCAATTCCACAAACAATATTTCTACGTGTTAAGGTTTGTATAAATTTTTCATTGGCGTAAACATCTAGTTTTTGCTGGTCCTCTCCTTGTATATTCGTATCTCCAAAGGCACCAATAATATCTACAAGTCCAGCTTTATTTACCTCGTGATTTACNACCTTTGCAGCCAATCTGATAGAATTTAAAAGACTTGATAATTCTCCAGAACTGTATTTAAAAGCATGTTGGTTTTCAATAATAAATTCGCCAAGTGTTTGTTTTTTTATAATCATAAAAAAATAAGGTTTATGTTGGAAACAAATATCCAAACTTTTTAAAGTTACTACAACGTTTTCGCTTTTTATTTTTTTAAAATAGAATGTTTTAACGATTAGCTAAAAAATTGAACAGATAATCACTAATTGTCAAAATTTTACAAATATTTTTGACGATTATAAAATGATTTATCTTTGACAAAATTTTACAAATATGAGTTTTATCATTAGAAGAGGATTAAAAGAAGATATGCAGGCCGTTTATCATTTAATAATGGAGCTAGCTATTTTTGAAAAAGAACCTGATGCTGTAGACATTACTGTGAACGATTTAATCAAAGATGGATTTTCAGAACATCCAAGATTTAAAATTTTTGTAGCAGAAGAAAACTCCATAATAATAGGGATTGCACTTTTTTATGAGCGGTATTCTACTTGGAAAGGAAAAGCTATACATTTGGAAGATCTAATTGTAACAAAAAAAAGACAAAAAATAGGCGCTGGAAAAGCCTTATACACTGCNGTTTTAAACTACGCTCATGAAAACAACTTTAATAGAGTTGCTTGGGAAGTTATAGACTGGAACACAAATGCCATTGATTTTTACGAAAGTACNGGGGCTACCTACTTAAATGATTGGTCTGTAGTACAGATAAATAAAGAAAATTTGAAAAAATTTATAGAAAACAACTAAATAGAAGAGGTATGAAGATATTTAAGTTTGGAGGTGCTTCAGTTAAAGATGCAGAAAGTATAAAAAATGTTGCTTCTATTATTAAAAACGAAGGCGGTAAAGATACCTTAGTGGTTGTATCTGCAATGGGTAAAATGACCAATGCATTTGAAGATGTTATTGACGCTTACTATCATAAAAAAGAGGATTTACCAACTAAACTGAATTATATCGAAGAATTTCATAAGAACATTATGAACTCTTTATTTGATGGCACTGATGAAGTATATAAAGATGTAGCTGTTTTATTTGGAGAGTTAGGTTGGTTTTTAGCAAGAAATACCTCTCAAAGATTTAATTATGTTTACGATCAAATTATTTGTTTTGGAGAATTATTATCAACAAGAATAATTAGTGGTTATTTAGCTAAAATAGGCCAAGAAAACGTTTGGTTTGATGTTAGAAACTACGTAAAAACAGATAGTAATTATAGAGATGCTAAAGTAGACTGGGAGTTAACAGAAGAGTTGATTCATNCCAAAGTAGACACTTCTAAAATTAATATAACTCAAGGTTTTATTGCTGCAAACGATACAGAGAACACTACAACCTTAGGTAGAGAAGGGTCTGATTATACTGCAGGAATTTTTGCGTATTGTCTTAATGCAGAAAGTGTAACCATTTGGAAAGATGTTCNAGGGGTCTTAAACGCAGATCCAAGAGTATTTTCTGAGACCACTCTACTATCGCAAATTTCTTATGAAGAGGCTATAGAAATGGCTTTTTACGGTGCTTCTGTAATTCATCCAAAAACGTTACAACCTATAGAAAAGAAAGAAATACCATTGTTGGTACGTTCTTTTGTAAACCCAAAAGAAAAAGGGACCACAGTATCTAAAGGAACCATGTTAGCCCCATATATTCCATGTTACATTGTGAAGAAAAATCAGATTTTACTTTCTATTTCTGCTTTAGACTTTTCGTTTATGGTAGAGAATAATATTAGCTTTATTTTCCAAAAATTACACGAGTACCAATTAAAAGTAAATCTAATTCAAAATTCTGCGATTAGCTTTTCTGTTTGTATCGATAATAAGTTTAATAAATTCGATAAATTTCATAAGGAATTAGAACATCAGTTTAAAATAGATGTTCAAAAAAATGTAGACTTATATACCATTCGCCATTTTAATGATACAGCAGTAAAATTGATTGAAAACAAAGGGGTGTCTTTGTTAACACAAGTAAATAAAGAAACCTCACAAATTGTAATAAAACCCAATTAAACAAAGGAATTTCGTTTTTTTTATTATGTTTGTTATATAGGACCAATATAAAATTATGGGGTTAGTAACAGCTAAAGAAATTTCGCAAGTAATAGGTTTGCAAAAACTTGGTTTTTTAGGAACTTTTATAGGTTGGCTACTTATAAAGGTATTACGTATATCTGTTATCAATAGAATTTATAATAACAACAAATCAAAAAAAGATTTAGCATTTTTAAACGGTATTCTAGACGATTGTAATATCGAATTTCAAATTCCCGAAGAAGACTTAAAACGAATACCAAAACAAGGAGCTTTTATTAGTGTTTCTAACCATCCACTAGGGGGTATAGATGGTGTTCTGTTGTTAAAACTACTCATTGAAAAAAGAGCAGATTATAAAATAATAGCAAACTTTTTATTGCATAGAATTGCCCCATTAAAATCTTACATTATGCCTGTAAATCCTTTTGAAACAAGAAAGGATGCAAAATCGAGTGTAGCAGGAATTAAAAATGCGTTGTTACACCTAAAAGAAGGAAAACCCTTAGGTATTTTTCCTGCAGGAGAAGTNTCTACTTATAAAGACGGAAAGTTAAAAGTTGATAAGCCTTGGGAGGATGGAGCTGTGCGTCTAATAAAAAAGGCACAAGTACCAATAATTCCTATTTATTTTCATGCTAAAAACAGTCGTTTTTTTTATTTTCTATCTAAAATTTCTGATACATTAAGAACTGCNAAACTTCCGTCTGAAGTAATATCTCAAGAGGGTAAAATTATTAAAGTTAGAATTGGAAAACCGATATCTGTTGCCGATCAAAATAAATACGAAGACATTGCCTCATTCTATGAGTTTGTAAGAAAAAAAACATATATGCTTGCCAATCCATTTGAGAAAGCAAATAAATTGATTTCTACTGAAGCCATAAAAATAAAAAAGCCTGTAAAACAAATTGTACTACCTAAGAATAAAGAGTTATATCTTAAGGAAATTGAGTTGTTAAAAAATGCAAATGGCAAATTGTTAGAAAGTAAAAATTATGAAGTATTTTTTGCCAATCCAAAAGACATTCCTAATCTATTATATGAGATCGGCAGGTTAAGAGAANTTACCTTTAGAGGCGTGGGTGAAGGAACCAATAAAGCTATTGACCTTGACAAATATGACAAGTACTATTACCATTTAATTTTGTGGGACAGAGAGGCCGAATGTGTAGCGGGTGCTTATAGAATGGGACTTGGTAAAGAGATATACAAAAAATATGGNATTCAAGGTTTTTACATACAAACGTTGTTTAAGATAGAACCAGAATTGNACCAAATGATGGAGAATACCATAGAAATGGGAAGGGCTTTTGTAATTAAAGAATATCAACAAAAACCAATGCCTTTGTTTTTATTATGGAAAGGTATTGTTCATGTAACATTAAGACATCCTGAGTACAAGTATTTAATGGGTGGTGTTTCTATTAGCAATCAATTTTCAGATTTTTCAAAATCGTTAATGATAGAATTTATGAAGTCTCATTATTACGATCCTTACATAGCGCAGTATATTTCTCCTAAAAAGGAGTATAAAGTTAAATTAAAAGATGCTGACAAGGATTTTGTATTTGATGCCTCTAAGGCAGACTTGCAAAAATTTGATAAGATTATTGATGAAATAGAACCTGGTGCATTAAGAATTCCAGTTCTGATAAAAAAATATGTAAAGCAGAATGCAAGATTAGTTGCATTCAATGTCGATCCTAAATTTAATAATGCAGTAGATGGCTTAATGTATATAAAAGTTTCAGATATACCCGAAAGTACGGTAAAGCCTGTTTTAGAGGAGTTTCAAGAAGCACTAGAGAAAAAAGCATCAGAGTTATAGAAANAAACCAGGCAAAAGCCTGGTTTATTTAGTTAATTACTTTTGTTTGGCCAATAAATCTCTAATTTGAGCCAGTAATTCTTCTTGGCTAGGGCCTTTAGGAGCTTCTGGTGCTGGTGCTTCTTTCTTTTTGGTAGCATTTATACCTTTAATAATAAGAAACATTACAAAAGCTACGATAATAAAATCGANAATGNTGGTTAAAAATGCACCATACAAAACAGCCACTTGGTCTAAGACTTCACCAGCATCGTTTACAGATCCTTCTTTAACAATCCATTTTAACTCTTTAAAATCAGCTTTAAAA
>JGI26084J50262_1001880_pt1 | contig 11341 bp, 9 predicted proteins | sample SaaInl6LU_22_DNA_FD_50262 | JGI IMG/M metagenome (IMG submission 50262) | reverse complement strand
GCCCTCGTGACCCGGACTACGCCTTGGAAACGGCANGAGGCGCATTTGCAGCAAAAACGGCAGCTGGAANAGCAGTTGTGCGACGCCGGCGATAAGCACTCCCCAAGCGAGCGCGAGTTCTGGTGTGTGGAGGTATGGCGCGAGCAGAAAGGCGCTGCCGATCAGGCAGAGGTTGAGAAGTGCGGGCGTAATTGCGGGCGCTGCGAAGCGCCCATAGCTATTGAGCACGGCGCCGCAAAGCGCGGTAAGCGAGATCAGCAGAAGATACGGAAAGGTAATGCGGAGCATCTCGACGAACAGGGCGAACTTTGCCGGATTGTCGGTAAAGCCGTAGGCTATAGGCACCGCGATAAGAGGCGCCGCTACCATCACCACCACGCTGATAACTGTGAGAAGCCCACCGAGACTTGCCGCAACCGCGGCAATCAACTCGCGGACATCATCGTGACTCCTCAGACTCCGGTATTCGGAGAGCACTGGCACAAAGGCCTGATTGAACGCTCCNTCTGCAAAGAGGCGGCGCAGAAAATTGGGGATTTTATTGGCAAGAAAGAAGACGTCAGATGCGTCGCTCGCGCCAAACAACCGAGCAATGACGATGTCGCGAGCCAACCCAAGAAAACGCGACACAAGGGTCATCGACCCCGTTATCCCGCTTGCCCCTAATAGGCTCGGTCCCCGTTCGACAGGCCGTTCGGGCTTTCCAGAAGGCCTGTCATCACTGTCTTGTTGCTGGATGGCCTGATCTTGGTCTCGTGTCATGGGTCGGTAATTTCTCTCGGCCGGCGCCCTCTGCAGTCCGCCGATGGGACTTTGGGCTGAGCATCGTAAGCTTATCGGATCGAGTTTGTGATAACTACAGCGATTTCTTGGCTATTCAAGGACCTAAGCAAGCGAACTACGCGCCGGGGTCGAATCGTCGCGCCTAGTCTACCGCCGGCAACGCTTGACAATGCGCGACCTAAGCGGCATAGTGTCGCGCTCTTAAATTAGGGTGTCGTTCGGCTAGTTCGCCCCTAGAGTCAGGCCTTTGTCGCACGCTTGTTTTTGCACTGCGCGGAGAAAAGCCGGCTAGATATCAGACACAAAAAGATTCGCTAGAAAACTATTTTCTAAAGTTAAAACAAATACTTGAAAAACCAAGGAGTCACAATTGGCTAATTCAGCACAAGCCCGTAAGCGCGCTAAGCAAAGCGAAGTTCGTCGCCGACATAACGCGTCATTCCGTTCGATGGTGCGTACTTACATTAAGAAAGTCGACGCAGCCATCATTGGAGGCGACCACGCTTCAGCAACAACCGCTTACAACACGGCAGTGCCTGTCATCGATCGTATGGCCGACCGTGGCATCATTCACAAGAACAAGGCAGCTCGCCACAAGAGCCGCCTGAATTCTGCAATCAAGGCGCTTCAAGCCTAGATACCCTTCGCAGCCTTAACCGGCCTCGCGAGCATTGCAGAAAAATGAAGAAGCCGGCAAAGCCGGCTTTTTTGTGTCTGACACAAAACACGGAGGTAAAACGCCGTGCTGCGTCCTCGAAGGGTTAGCTTTCGATGAGAATCAAGTTGTCGCGATGNATAATTTCGTCATCGCCGGCATAGCCCAGCAGCTCCACGATCTTATCACTACTCTGCCCCTTGAGCCGTTCGACCTCAGCGGCGCTGTAATTGCTTAAGCCGCGCGCCACTTCTTTCCCCGCGACATCTCGGCAGACGACCACTTCACCGCGGTGAAACGCGCCCGAGACGCCAACAATCCCCACGGCGAGAAGACTCTTGCCCGCGTCTCGCAGAACCCTGACAGCACCGGCGTCGATAACCACTTCTCCCTGCGTAGTAAGCTGACTCGCCAACCACTGTTTACGTGCCCCTACCGGCTCACTGTCAGCCTCAAGCAGAGTCCCAATATCCTCGCCACGACTCAGTCGACCGAGCACCTGGGCTTCGCGGCCGTTGGCGATAATCGTGTTGGTGCCAGAACGTGCTGCGAGCCTCGCGGCAGAGAGTTTGGTACGCATACCACCGCGTCCGAGGCTTCCGCCACCGCCTGCCATAGCCGTAAGGCTTGGGTCGAGTGCCGAGCCTACAGAGATGAGTTGCGCGCTCTTGTCCGTGCGGGGATCGGCGCTATAGAGACCATCTTGATCTGTGAGCAGGACCATTGCGTCGGCATTGATGAGATTCGCCACCAAACCGGCGAGCGTATCATTGTCACCTAGGCAAATTTCAGCGGTGGCTACCGTATCGTTCTCGTTAACAACCGGCACCACACCCATATCGAGCAGTGTAGTCAGCGTGGAGCGCGCGTTGAGATACCGCGTGCGGTCCGATAAATCTTCATGCGTCAGCAGAATCTGTGCTGCGCGTACGTCATGGCGATTGAAACAACTCTCGTAGGCCTGAATTAGCCCCATCTGACCCACGGCGGCCGCCGCCTGCTGCAAATTGACCTGACTAGGCCGTCGACTAAGTCCGAGGCGCGAAACCCCCTCTGCGACTGCGCCAGAGGAAACAAGCACCACTTGAATCCCCTGCGCCCGCATCGCAACGAGCTGCTCTGCCCACGTTTCGATCGCGGCAAGATCGAGTCCTTTCCCGTCATTGGTCACTAAAGAACTGCCGACTTTCACCACCCAGCGTTTCGCTTGGCTTATTTTGTCTCTCATTAACGCGCTCTCTAACCTACTCTCATAGCCAGAACCGATGGCTCACACAAACAAGCGAGCAGCTTGTTAGTCTTCGTCATCCCAATCGTCCCAGTCGTCATCGAAATCATCTAAATCAGCTTCGGCTTGCGCACGCAAAGCGCGCCGCGCCGCCTTGCTACTCTCGATTGTACGGCGAATCTCAAACGCCATTTCGGCCTCTAGCGCCTGTTGAGTCTCGGCATATTCCTCGTCATTGAGTAGCCTTTCTCGGTGGACAATTATCTCATCCATCAACGCATTGCAGAGCTCGTCACAGCCATGGCCATTAATGCCTGAGATTTCATAGATCTTTCCTTCCCAGTTAAGCGCTTCGCGCATCCTGGCCTTGATTTCAGCAAGCGCTTCGGGCTCGATGATGTCAATTTTATTCAGCACCAGCCAGCGGTCTTTGGCTGCGAGCGTCGGACTAAACTTAGCGAGCTCGGCAGCGATTTTTACCGCAGTTTCAACCGGATCTTCCTGATCCATTGGNAACACATCGACCAGATGCAAGAGCAAGCGTGTGCGAGAAAGATGCTTGAGGAATCTAAAACCCAGTCCAGCACCTTCTGACGCCCCCTCGATCAAACCCGGAATATCGGCCATCACGAAGCTACGCTCCATACCCAAACTCACCACGCCGAGATTGGGTACGAGCGTTGTGAACGGNTAGTTAGCNACCTTTGGCGTTGCGGCAGACACAGCACGAATAAGCGTCGACTTGCCCGCATTAGGCAGCCCCAGAAGCCCTACATCGGCGACGAGACGCAGCTGCAGCTGCAGCTTGCGTATTTCACCTGGCGTCCCCTTAGTGGTCTTACGCGGCGCCCGGTTAGTACTCGACTTGAAGCGTGTATTACCCAAGCCGTGGAACCCACCTTTCGCGACCATTACCGGTTGATCTGGGTCTTTGAGGTCAGCGATGAGTTCCTCGGTGTCGACATCGATAACTGTCGTGCCGACGGTCGTGCCGACGGGGACCTTGACGATGAGATCGTCGCCACCACGACCGGTGCAATTGCGGCTCTGCCCAGCCTGCCCAGCCTGCGCGCGGTAGCGCGGCTGAAAACGAAAATCGACGAGCGTGTTTAGGCTTGGGTCAGCCTGCAGGTAAACACTGCCGCCGTGACCCCCGTCACCCCCGTCAGGTCCACCACGCTCGATGTATTTTTCGCGCCTAAAGCTAAGAGCGCCGCTTCCGCCGCGCCCCGCCTCTGCTACGATTTCTGCTTCATCTACGAATTTCATTTTTGCGTCCGATACAAAAAAGCCCCGTCTAGTGACGAGGCTTCTTAGTTTATCCCGCTTAGCCCACTAGGACCGCGAAATAGTTAAACCGCTTCGATAGTAACGAATTTGCGGTTATGTGGGCCTTTCACTACAAACTTAACGACGCCATCGGCCTTCGCGAAGAGAGTGTGGTCTTTGCCACAGCCTACATTTTCTCCAGGGTGGAAACGCGTACCGCGCTGACGCACGATGATGTTACCTGCGCGGGCTGCTTGGCCGCCAAAGAGCTTCACGCCTAGGCGTTTGGATATGGAATCGCGGCCGTTATTAGTACTACCGCCTGCTTTCTTATGCGCCATGACTTAACTCCTACTTAACCTTTGATACCAGTGATTTTCACTTCGGTGAACCACTGCCTGTGACCCTGCTGCTTGCGGAAATGCTTGCGGCGGTTGAATTTGATGATTTGCACCTTTTTTGCGCGGCCTTGCGAGAGAACCTCGGCAGTGACCTGACCACCTTCGACATAGGGGGCACCAATCTTTACAGACTCGCCTTCGCCTACCATAAGGACTTTGTCGAACTGGACAACTTCGCCTGTGGCGACTTCCAGTTTTTCGAGCTTCAGCGTCTCGCCTTCCGTGACCCTGTGCTGCTTTCCGCCACTAACTATTACCGCGTACATATTTCTCTCCGAAACCGCTACGAATGGACATTGGACCCATTCCATATAGGGGCGGGGATTTTACGGAAAATAAGGGGTGTAGGCAAGGGGTATACACGCTAAAAACGCATACTAGGCAAAAAAACCCCAAAACTAGTAACGGCGCGGCCTTCGCGGCGGTGAAACCCCCTTGGAACAACCGCTGAAACTTGACAGGAACCTACCCTCTCCCTAGCATGCAGCGCTCGAATTGAGGCGCAAGAACCAGAGAAATCGCATGTATCAAGCAATACGCAATGCAGTAAACGACGATATGGACGCGGTCGACCGCTACATAGTCGAACAGCTCCATTCGCAGGTGCCTTTGGTTGAGAATATCGGCCATTACATCGTTGATGCCGGCGGTAAGCGACTTCGGCCCATCCTGGTATTGCTCGCCGCACGCTGCTGCGGCTCAGACACACCGGCCCCCATTGCACTGGCCTCTGTCATCGAATTCATACATACCGCTACCCTACTGCACGACGACGTGGTCGATATGTCGTCGCTGCGACGCGGCCGCCCTACGGTGAACGCCGAGTGGAATAACCCATCGAGCGTGTTAGTTGGTGACTTTATCTATTCCCGCGCTTTTCAGCTCCTCGTCGATATTGGCGATATGCGCATTATGGAAATCATGGCAGATACGACGAATAAAATCGCCGAGGGCGAGGTTCTTCAGCTGATTAACAAGAATAACCCCGCGTCGACCGAAGAAAGCTATCTTCAGGTTATCCATAATAAGACAGCAATTCTCTTTGAAGCAGCCGCACACTGTGGCGCCATTCTGGCGGATGCCGACGCCGAAACTCAGGATGCGCTGAGACTTTTCGGCATGCATATCGGCACTGCGTTCCAGCTTATTGACGACGCGCTAGATTATGACGGGGATGCTGTAAATCTCGGCAAGAACGTCGGCGATGACCTCGCAGAGGGCAAGCCGACCCTGCCACTCATCCACGCGATGACCCAGTGCAGCGAGACAGAGATCCAACTCATCCGAGAATGCTTAAGCAACAAGTCGCCACTTCAGCCCGAGACGCTCTCGCAGGTCATCGATATCATCCGTAAAACAGGCTCTCTTGAATATACGCGTGCCAAAGCACAACAACAGGCCGATCTCGCGCTGAGCAAACTAAATGGGCTCCCCGCTTCGCTCTACCGCGACGCGCTGCACACCCTCGCTGACTTCTCTGTCGCACGCAACACCTAGCCCCTATAATTTGACGCCGGACCTGCCGGAAAACCCCTATCGCCGTCCTAGTCTCAAGCTATGGCTCTATGTAGCTCAAGCCCTAGTTCGCACCCTTTGATCGTGCTATAAATCCAAAAAAACAGGCAAAAAACCAAGAATAAAACCGCCCTGTCATATTAAGCACATGGAGAATTCTGCTTTGATCGATTTAGCTAACCGCCCGCTTCCCGAACCGATAATGGAAACTATCGAGAACGTACGCGAATTTGAAAAAACGCCTCTCTTCGAGCAATTCCCCTACACCAACAGCTACGAATTATTGATGAACTCGGCAAAACAGTTTGGCGATGATCACGCCATGGAATTTTTGCTGCAGGGCCTGCCAGACGAAAAAGAAGTCTCTACAAGCTACCGTGAGCTCGGCGCTCAGATTACTCGCACTGCGAACTTCCTCACCTCACTCGGCATCAAGCCCGGTGACTCAGTGTCGATAATTTTGCCCGTACTGCCTCAGACCCATTTCGCGATATGGGGCGCGCAAGCTGCAGGTATATCGAATCCCATCAATCCAATGCTCGAAGCAGAGCACATGGCCGAAATCATTTCGGCAGCGAATTCGACAGTGATAATTTGCCTCGGCAAATCGCCTGCAACCGATATCTGGGAGAAATGCCTCGCAGCGGCGGCAATGGCTGATTCGGTCACGACTCTAGTCGCCGTTAACGCCGCGGGCATGTGTGACCCATCTGCAACACTTCCCGAAGGATCATCACTGTCGCTTTACGATTTCGACAAAGCCATTAAAGGAATGAACGCCGACGCGCTCGATACAGCGCGAAAATTCGAGGCAAGTGAGATTGCCGCCTATTTCCACACCGGCGGTACAACAGGCCGTCCTAAACTCGCTCAGCTCACACACGGAAACATGGCCTTCGTGGGTCAATTGATGCAGGTTTACACGGCACATATGGAACACCATACGGTGCTCTGTGGACTACCACTCTTCCATATCTACGGCTGTATCATTCAAGGAGTAGCTTCGTTTGCGGTGGGTTACCGCGTCTTCCTGATGACGCCCTCCGGGTTCCGTTCGCAAACGGCGATGCCGAACATTTGGAAATTGATCGAACGTTTCAAGGTAAAGCAGATTTCCGCGGTACCTACGGTACTCATGGCTCTCTCCGAAATTCCTGTGGGCGATGCAAATATCTCAAGTCTCACCAATTTGAACTCGGGTGCAGCGCCTCTGTCGCGCCCTTTCGAGCTTAGTTTCGAGGAAAGATTTAACGTCGAAATCGGCAACGGCTACGGCATGACCGAAACAACATCGGTTATCAGTCGCGCCCCAATCGATCAGCCACCCGGTAGCGTGGGTATGCGAATTCCCTACGGGGGCATACGCATCGTGCAGCTAGAGGGAACGACGGTGACCAAAAACTGCGAGACCGGTGAAAGCGGCGCGATTTTAGTTAAAGGTCCCCAGGTTTTTGCAGGCTACAAGGTCGAAGCTGACAACAACAATGCATGGATCGAAGATGGCTGGTTTAACACCGGCGACCTCGGTTATTTAGACGAGAACGACTGCTTGTACTTATCTGGCCGTGCCAAAGACCTTATCATTCGCAGTGGCCACAACATCGACCCCGAACTCATCGAAGAACCGCTCAATTCTCACCCCGACGTCGTAACCTCTGTAGCGATAGGCCTGCCCGACGCTTACACCGGAGAGCTGCCGATGGCTTATGTTGTTCTCACTCAGGGCAGCACGCTCTCTGAGCAAGCGCTTATCGACTATGCTGCTGGTCTTATTTCGGAGCGCGCTGCGATTCCGAAGCGCATCGATTTTTTGCAAGAGATGCCACTAACGGCCGTAGGTAAAATATTTAGGCCAGCGCTCAGACAAAGAATAGCCGAAGAAGTGGTCAACGGACTTCTAGAAAAAGCAAATATCGTCGCTGAGGTGAGTAGCGAAAACGAAAAGAAACGCGGGTTGGTTATAAAAGCTGTCGCGCAAGACAAGTCGCAGATTGAGGCGATAAAAGATCTTGTAAAAAGCTATATATTCGCAACCGACGTTAGCTAGAGCTCAAGACTACTGGCTATAGATCATTCGAAGGCTTGCGCCGTCGATATTACCGCTCTTGCGCTCTAACACTCGGAGGCGAGAGCTGCTTGGCCTGTAGATTTCCTCGTTCAGCAAAACCAATTCCTCAGCCTCTCGGCTGAGTTTTCTGGCTGCAACCAGATCTCCTAGCTCGAAATAAACACGCCCCAGTGCCTCGTAGAAGTCTGGTTCCTCTTGCTTTAGAGCGAGCGCGCGTTCGAACGCCCGTCGCGCATGGTCTAAATCGCCCTCAGAGTAAGCAACGTGGCCCTGCGCATAGTGATAATAGGGATTCATCTCGTTGAAACGCTCGATCGCGAGCTCATACGCTCGCGCTCGGCGAGTGTCACCGGCCGCGTGATAGAACTTGGCGAGATTGGCGATTGCCGTAGCGCTTGTCGCATCAAGCTCGAAAGCTTTTCGATAGCTGTATTCGGCAAGTGTCCGCTCTCCAACTCGATTAAACGCTGCGCCAACATTATTCCAGGAGATCGCGTTCTCAGGGTCCAAGAAGAGCGCGTTCTTGAAGTAGGCAATTGCGCCTTCGTAGTTATGCGCGATCAGCTCCTCGACGCCTAAATTATTAAAATAAAGTGCGCGCGCCTGTGTGTCAGTGATGACTTTAGACGTGAGCTGTTGCAACGCAATCTCTGGCGTGAAATCGGCGACATAACGATTCGCCTGATCAAATCGACCCGTTGCATTGATGTGTTGGCTGAGCACTAAGAGGCCGCCCCGCTTATCCCAACTCGGCTGCACGTCAACGCGCTGAAATCGCGCATCGATCCCCAAATGGCGTGCCATCGCAATATAAAGATTCATAGCCGACAGACAGTTGCCAGTACGCGCCTCATAGAGCTCCATTGCGGTATGCGTTTTCTCTGCCGAATAGCTGATGCCTAAATATGCTTCGTCGTAAAGAAAGTCTTGAAGGCGCTCAACACGCGCACGATCGTCGCGAGCAGAGCCAATATGCTTATCCAACTGTTGCTTTAAGTCATCGCTCAAAAACAACGGATCAATACTAGCGAACGCGTCGCTAGTCTGATCGAGTATCTGCGCCTGTAGCTCGCTGTCGAGGAGAAATTCACTCTCTAGATCGATAGCGGTACAGCGAGTGAGTATGAGGACTACTACAACTGACAAGCGTAACGTTGTCATAATGCACCCTCCTGAGCTCAGGTATAAATTCAACCTAATGTCAGAGTAGACCTTTCGTTGATAATTTTCTATGCAGTGAAAGTGACGGGCGTGAAAAAGGGGCTTCCGCCCCTTTCAAGTCATGCTAAACCACTTTCATAAAATTATGTATGTAATTGTAATACTGTGTAATTTATCTTACATTCCAGGGTAGTTCGGCCCCCCGGCACCCTCTGGTACAACCCATTGAATGTTCTGCGAAGGGTCTTTGATATCACAGGTCTTACAGTGCACGCAGTTCTGCGAATTGATTTGAAAACGCTTCGATCCATCCGCCTCATCTACGACCTCATAGACGCCTGCTGGACAATAGCGTTGAGCGGGTTCGTCAAATTTAGGCAGGTTTACGCTGATCGGAATCGACGCATCTTTGAGCTTAAGATGGCAGGGCTGGTCTTCGGCATGATTGGTATTCGACAGGAAGACTGACGACAGTTTATCGAAGGAGATCTTACCATCGGGCTTCGGGTAGTCGATTTTAGGGGCGGATTCGGCCGGCACGAGCTGGGCATGATCATGCGTTCGATCATGTATCGTCACCGGCGACTTACCGAACAAGATATTCTGCTCGATAAAGGTCAGCGCGCTACCAATCCAGAAACCGAATTTATGAAAGCCCGAACTAAAGTTGCGCGTTTTGTGCAACTCTTCGTAGAGGTCCGACTGCTTGAAGCGCTCGCTGTAGTCGACCAGTTCACGCGCTGGCGCCTCGCCCTCACCCGCCTGAGTGAGCGCCGCATAAAGTGATTCTGCGGCGAGCATGCCCGATTTCATCGCCGTATGACTGCCTTTAATTTTGGCAGCGTTTAGCGTGCCGGCATCACAGCCTATGAGCAGCCCCCCAGGGAACGTCATTTTAGGTAGCGAGTTCAAGCCGCCTTTGATGAGCGCTCGCGCCCCATAGCTAATGCGCTTGCCGCCCTGGAGCGTCTTCTCGATAACCGGATGATGCTTGAACTTTTGAAATTCATCGAAGGGACTGATGTGGGGATTTTTGTATCCTAAGTCTACGATAAGCCCGAGTGAGACTTTGTTATCCTCAACATGGTACAGGAAACCGCCGCTAGTGCCGGCGTAACTTGCACCGATCATCGGATAGCCTGCGGTGTGAACAACGAGTCCCTGCTGATGATTTTCGGCGGGGATTTCCCAGACTTCTTTGAGGCCGATACCGTAATGCTGAGGATCGCTGTCTTTGTCTAACGCGTATTTCGCAATAATCTCTTTGCCTAAATGACCGCGGCAACCCTCTGCGAGAATGGTGTATTTAGCATGAAATTCAAAGCCGGGCTCGAAGGAAGGCTTGTGCTCACCATTCGCCGCGACTCCCATGTCGCCGGTCGCCACCCCCTTCACGCTACCGTCGTCGTTGTANAGAATTTCNGCGGCGGCGAAGCCTGGNAAAATTTCAGCGCCAAGTTCCATCGCCTGCTCGCCGAGCCATGCGCAGAGATTGCCGAGCGAGATAATATAGTTACCCTCGTTATGCATCGGCTTGGGCACCAACAAGTCAGGAAACTTGATTGCCGATTTTGCACTTGGGAGATAATAGACGTTGTCGCCAGTCACTGGCGTGTTAAGCGGAGCACCCTTCTCTTTCCAGTCGGGAAACAGCTCATTGAGAGCCGAGGGCTCGAAAACAGCCCCTGAGAGGATGTGCGCGCCTACCTCAGAACCCTTTTCGAGCACACACACCGAGATCTCTTTACCCTCTGCTTGCGCCATTTGTAGCAGTCGACAGGCAGTCGACAGACCGGCAGGACCTGCGCCGACAATGACTACATCGACTTCCATAGATTCGCGTTGCATGCTTTTCCCCTTTCGATTCGATTATGCGGCTCGGTGGATAGGCCGTATGCTTTCGCTAGGACTATACGGACAGCGACCGCGCTGCAGACCACGNATTATCGCCAATTACACGCGTCAGCGCAAAAATCATCAGCCCGCAAACACGAGAATTTGCAGGAAAATGAAGCTTTGGGGATAATTTCTAAAGTTATCGGCCCACACATCGCTAAGATCTGTGACGAGTCCTTTTCCGGCACTAAAAAGTCACGAAACGTAACTCACACAATCTGCCCGCCGCGTCTAAGCGTTACCGAGGTAGTAAAGTTTTCTCGGAGAAATTCAATGAAGCGGCGCCTAGCCTCTTTTTACCCAATCCTCATCCTGCTTCCCTCGCTGGGATTGCCTGCGGAGCCCGAGAACGAGACGGCGCCTGC
>JGI26084J50262_1001872_pt1 | contig 11375 bp, 9 predicted proteins | sample SaaInl6LU_22_DNA_FD_50262 | JGI IMG/M metagenome (IMG submission 50262) | reverse complement strand
TCCTCGCCCTTGATGAGGCCCGCCGCGCCTGCATCCTTGCCGCCGAAACAGCGCAAGCCGATCGCAACGCCGCCTCCAAGCTTGTAGGCGCTGCCAAAGCTAAGGGCGATGAGGCCGAATTCGAGCGTCTGCGCGCCCTTGTGGCCGAAAAGAAAGATGAAATCGCCCGCCTCGAAGAGGACGCCAAGGCCAAGGATGAGGAGTTGCGCAGCCTGCTCTCGGCCCTGCCCAATCTGCCCGCCGCCGATATTCCCGATGGCACGGATGAAGATGACAATGTCGAGATCAGTCGCTGGGGCACGCCCCGCAGCTTCGATTTCACCCCGAAAGAGCATTACGAGTTGGCAAGCGTCGCCCCCAATATGGATTTCGAGACCGCCGCAAAACTCTCGGGCTCGCGCTTCGTGCTGCTTGGCGGGGCCATCGCACGTATCCACCGCGCGCTGGCGCAATTCATGCTCGACACCCATGTCGACCAGAACGGGCTGACCGAGATGAACGCCCCCGTTCTTGTGCGCCCCGAAGCGATGCAAGGCACGGGTCAATTGCCGAAATTCGGCGAGGACAGCTATGAAACCACCAATGGCTGGTGGCTGATCCCCACCTCCGAGGTTTCCCTGACCAATATCGTCTCGGGCGAGATCGTCGAGGAACCCTCCCTGCCTNTGCGCTACACCGCCCATTCGCTTTGCTTCCGTTCCGAGGCAGGCTCGGCAGGCCGCGATACCGCAGGCATGTTGCGCCAGCATCAATTCGAAAAAGTCGAAATGGTGTCGGTCACCCACCCTGATACATCCGATGATGAGCAAAAACGCATGCTGCGCTGTGCCGAGGGCATCCTAGAGGCGCTGGACATTCCCTATCGCACAGTTGTTCTGTGCGCAGGCGATATGGGCTTTGGCGCAGTCCGTACCTTTGATATCGAAGCATGGCTGCCCGGTCAGGACACCTATCGCGAGATCTCTTCGGTCTCCAATTGCGGCGCATTTCAAGCCCGTCGGATGAATGCCCGCTTCCGCCCCGAGGGCGGTGGCAAGCCTGATTTCGTCCATACGCTGAACGGCTCGGGTCTGGCTGTGGGGCGCTGCCTGATTGCGGTGCTGGAAAACGGCCAGCAGGCCGATGGCTCGGTTGACCTACCGCAGGTTCTGCACCGCTATCTGGGCGGCAAAACACGGCTTGACGCGGAGGGCGCCCTTGTCTGATTTCGCAACACCCAAAACCAAAGCGGTCCTCGTTCTTCTGACCAGCATCGCTTTTGCGATCTCACCCGTCTTTACAGCGCCCTTTACTGGCTTTGATCCTGCGTTTTTCACCACCACGCTCGAGCGCCCGCCAGTCCAGCCCGCAGGCTACGCGTTCTCGATCTGGGGGCTGATCTATATCTGGCTTATCGCCGCAGCGGTTTTCGGTTGGCTCAAACGCCGCGAGGATGCAGGCTGGGATGCTACGCGCCTGCCGCTTCTGGTCAGCACAGGGATCGGCGCGACATGGATCGCGGTCGCCAATACCTCGCCAATCGCTGCGACCTTGTTGATCTTTGCCATGCTGATCACAGCGCTCATGGCCCTGTTCCGCGCGCCGATTTCGGATAAATATTGGCTCCGCGCACCGCTTGGCCTCTATGCAGGCTGGCTCAGCGCTGCCAGCTTCGTCTCACTGGCAACTATTCTCGCAGGTTATGGCATTTTCTCGCGGGAGGCCGCAGGCTGGCTCGGCCTTCTGGGCGCGCTGGCAGTTGCCGTCACCTTGGCCAATAATCTGCGCGCACCAGGCTATGGGATCGCCGTGATCTGGGCCCTGATCGGGATCATCGTGGCGCAATGGCAAAGCGATACGCTTCTGGCAGGTGCTGCAGCAGGTGGCGCTGTGGCTGTCTTAACCTATACCCTGCGCCCGCGCGCCGCGGCCTGATACAGCTTCTCTATCCCCCAAATACTCCGGGGTAAGGCGGCCCCGCCGCCGCAGGGGCAGCGCCCCTGTTCTGCTTGCCGTATCGCGGACCCTCCGTTAACACCTGTTGCAAGCAGCACAGATAGGAGCAGGCATGCGCATTCTCATCACCAATGACGACGGGATCAATGCACCGGGGCTCAAAGTGCTCGAAGCAATCGCAACCGAGGTCGCAGGCCCCAAGGGCGAGGTCTGGACCGTCGCGCCTGCGTTCGAACAATCGGGCGTTGGCCATTGCATCTCTTATGTGCACCCCACCATGATCGCAGAACTCGGACCCCGCCGTTTTGCCGCCGAAGGCAGCCCCGCCGATTGCGTGATGGCTGGCCTGCATGATGTCCTCAAAGACAGCCCCCCCGATCTTATTCTTTCGGGCGTCAATAAAGGCAATAACGCCGCCGAAAACGTGCTTTACTCGGGCACGATCGGCGGCGCGATGGAGGCCGCCCTGCAAGGCCTTCCCGCCATTGCCCTGTCGCAATATTTCGGCCCCGAAAACGCCCATCTCGATGATCCATTCGACGCCGCCGCACAACATGGTGCCGAAATCGTACGGGCGCTGGTCGAGCAGGGCCATTGGGATCAGGAGGATTACCGCCTCTTTTACAACGTCAATTTCCCACCCGTGGCAGGTGCAGATGTCAAAGGCCGCCGCGTCACGCCTCAAGGGTTCCGCCGCGGCACGGGCTTCGGCATGGAGCCCCATATCGCCCCCAATGGCCGCCGCTTCCTCTGGATCAAAGGTGGCCCACAAAACATCCCCACCGAGCCTGGTACAGATGCCCATGCAAATCTCGAAGGCTATGTCTCGATAACGCCAATGCGAGCCGACCTTACAGCCCATGACAGCATCTCCGATCTGAAAGCCGCGCTGGAATGAGCCTCGACCCCGAGATGCAGATGCAATTTCTTTATGCCCTGCGCTCGAAAGGGGTAACGAATACCCGTGTCCTGGCTGCCATGGAAAAGGTGGATCGTGGTGCCTTTGTGCGCGGCCATTTCGCCGATCGGGCCTATGATGACATGCCCTTGCCGATTGCATCGGGCCAGACAATCTCACAACCCTCGGTTGTCGGCATGATGACCCAAGCGCTTGATGTGCAACCGCGCGATAAGGTGCTCGAAGTGGGAACAGGGTCAGGCTATCAGGCCGCGATCCTGTCGCATCTGGCGCGCCGCGTATACACGATTGACCGCCACCGCAATCTCGTCCGCGAGGCGGAACGGCTGGTGCATGAACTTGGGCTGAGCAATGTCACTGTGATGTCGGGCGATGGCTGCTTCGGCATTCCCGAACAAGCCCCATTCGACCGGATCATTGTCACCGCCGCCGCCGAAGATCCGCCCGGACCGCTGATGGCGCAGTTGAAAATCGGCGGCACGATGGTGGTACCTGTCGGCCAGTCAGACTCGGTCCAGAGCCTGATCAAGGTGACCCGCGGCGAAAGCGGATATGACTATGACGAACTCATGCCCGTGCGCTTTGTGCCCCTGATGGAAGGTGTTGCAAGCGAATGAGCGCGCATCTCGCAAGCAGGGCTGGAAAACCCCTCTAATCTTGGTGTATGCTGCGGCTGCAAAGGCACAGGTCGATTTTCGACACAATAATAAACAGTGCCGTCATTTGAGACACATGAGGATGAGCAGCCCATGACCCGCCGTAACCCGATGCTTCTGCTTGCTATTTGCACGCCCCTTCTCACCGCCTGCATCGGCGCAGGCGGACCGATTGATTTCGATTTTCGCGGCAATGCCATCTCGAATGCGAATGCGCCTGAAACGGCCGCACGCCCCGAACCTGATGCGCAAGGGCTGATCACTTATCCGAATTACCAAGTTGTCGTTGCCCGCAGCGGCGATACGGTCGGCACGGTTGCAACCCGTATAGGGATAGAGGGCGAGGAGCTTGCCCGCTTCAATGGCCGCACCGTCAATGACCCGATGCGCGGCGGTGAAGTGCTGGCCCTGCCCCGCCGTCTGGATCCTGCCGCGGGCACCACTGCAACCACCACCGATATCACCCAGATCGCCACAAGCGCGATTGATGCCGCAGAAGCCAGCGCACCGCCACAGACCATCGAGGTTCAAGATGGCCAAGAGCCCGTGCGCCACCGCGTCACCCGAGGTGAAACCGCCTATTCCGTTGCGCGGCTATATGGCGTCTCGGTGCGCGCCTTGGCCGATTGGAACGGGCTGGGGCCCGATCTGTCGGTGCGCGAAGGCCAATTCCTGATCATCCCGCTGGTCATCGAAGAGGCAAGCACGGCCCCAGATGCCGCCGCCCCTGGCGCCTCGGCGACGCCCGAGCCCCCTTCGGCCGCAACAGCCTTGCCAGAGCCCATTGCCACAGCCGCGGTCCCCGCCGCGACCTCAAATGAGACAACCGCCGCCCCTGCCCCGACACCTGCACCGGCAGCAACTCCATCCGCCTCAAGCAATGGGCAGCTGTTGCGCCCTGTCTCGGGGGATATTCTGCGGCCCTTCTCGGGATCGAATGAAGGCATTGATATCGCGGCGGCCACAGGCACCAATGTCAGCGCCGCCGCTGCGGGCGAGGTCGCGGCCATTACCCGCGATACCGATCAAATCCCGATCCTCGTGCTGCGCCACCCCGACAATATGCTGACGGTCTATGCCAATATCCAGAANATCCGTGTCAGCCGTGGCGACACCATCACCCGCGGCCAGACCGTCGCCGATGTTGGCCCGGGCGATCCGTCCTTCCTGCATTTTGAAGTGCGCCGCGGGTTTGAAGCCGTAGACCCAACCAACCTGTTTGAGTAGAGGCGTTACTCCGCAGCCTTGAGCCGCGCCTCGCCCTCCTGTTCAGAATAGAGATAGTCCCGCGTCAACGGCACGGCCGTTTGGTCACGCGCCAATTGGTATTGGAACACGGTCTGCCCCGTATGCCGAAAGGCATATTCCGAGGCCTTCAGGTAATAGCGCCACATGCGGCAGAACCTGTCATCATAAAGGGCGAGAGCGTCACTTTGGCGGGTCATGAAGCGGTCATACCAATGCTTCAAGGTCTCGGCATAATGCAGCCGCCAGACCTCGATATCAGTGGCGCAGAGCCCCTCTTTTTCGACAGCCGCCGACATCTCGGACAAAGCAGGCACATATCCGCCTGGAAAGATATATTTCGTGATCCAAGGACTGGTCGTGCCAGGCGGTCCGCTGCGCCCGATTGTGTGGACAAGCGCCACACCATTCCCCTTCAAACGCTCATGGATATGTCTGAAATACTCACGGTAATGCGGGGCGCCCACATGCTCGAACATGCCGACCGAGACGATACGGTCGAATTGGCCCGTGACGGTTCTGTAATCGCGNAATTCGAACCGGACCTTATCGGACAGCCCCAAATCACGCGCACACGCTGTGGCGATCCGATGTTGCTCTGTCGATAGCGTCACACCAAGAACCTCAACCCCGTAATCGCGCGCCAGACTCAGGCTCAGCCCGCCCCAACCGCAGCCGATCTCCAGCACCTTCATTCCCGGCTGCAGAAGCAGTTTTTTGCCGATATGGCGCTTTTTTGCCTCCTGCGCTGCCTCAAGTCCCATATCGGGATGCCGAAAATACGCGCAGGAATATTGGCGGTCCTCATCAAGGAAAAGATCATAGAGCCGCGCATCAAGATCATAGTGATGGGCCACATTCGATCTTGCGCGCGAGATTGGGTTCCATTGATCAAACACACGCCTGAACCTGCGCCCCCTCAAGATCGCATTGCGCCACCACAGCCTTCTTGAGCGCGCGATATTGATTGCAACCAAAGCCATGAAACCATCAAGATCATCGTCAACAATCTCCAAGGCACGTTCATATAGGCCTCACCCAGAGCCAAATCCGTACGCAAAACCAGGTTTTTCGGAAGATTATCAGTCTGCAAACGGATCTGGACCGGCGCGTCGCCCTCGCCGAAGAGCCTTGCCTGCCCGTCGGGATAGACAACCCGCAAAGCGCCTTGGGTAATGAAGCTGCGAAACATCGCATCAAGGATCAGGGTCCACATGCCATACCTCATTGCTTGAGACAAAACGTGCCGGTTCCTGACGGGCAGATTACTTCAAATTGTTAAAAACTCAAAATACGGGAAGGCGTGGGCCCGCTTCAAGCTGCCACAGGCAGCCCTCACCGAGCCCATTTGCCTTCGGCGAGAGTATTTGGAGGATGAAGAATACCGCGGCGCGCCCTTAAGAAAATGTTCACCAAANTGCGCTGAACTCCGAGGGCGGTACAGGCGGGAGCGCCGATGACCGTGGATGGAGAAGGCCTCTGCCCCTCGGAGTGTCCCGGGCAGAGGCTGGACCTTTTCGGCTTCTCTATCCCAAAAATACTCATCAACACCTGCCAAGCAGCGCTGTGGGTGGTGTTTTGGCGATTATCTCCCGCTCATCCCCTTGCGCCCCCACGCCCCATGTCTATAACGCATTCAATTTGCGCACGAGGACATCTCTGTGCGTCCCAATTGCTGCCGCACCCGGGGGTCAAAATGCCAAAAAGAACCGATATCCAATCCATCATGATCATCGGAGCGGGGCCTATCGTTATCGGTCAGGCCTGCGAGTTCGATTATTCCGGCGCGCAAGCCTGTAAGGCGCTGCGCGAAGAAGGCTATCGCGTCATCCTCGTGAACTCCAACCCCGCGACAATCATGACCGATCCTGGCCTTGCCGATGCCACCTATATCGAGCCGATCACCCCTGAGGTTGTGGCCAAGATCATCGAGAAAGAACGCCCTGATGCGCTTTTGCCGACAATGGGCGGGCAGACGGGCCTCAATACCTCGCTTGCGCTTGAGGAAATGGGTGTGCTGGAGAAATTCGGTGTCGAGATGATCGGCGCAAAGCGCGATGCGATCGAGATGGCCGAGGATCGCAAGCTCTTCCGCGAAGCGATGGACCGGATCGGGCTGGAAAACCCCAAAGCGACCATCGTGACATCGCCCAAGCTCGAGAACGGCAAATACGACATCAAGGCAGGTATTGCCGAGGCGCTGGATGCGCTCGAAGAGATTGGTCTGCCCGCGATCATCCGTCCTGCCTTCACGCTTGGCGGCACCGGTGGCGGCGTGGCATATAACCGCGACGACTACGAGCATTTCTGCCGCTCGGGCCTTGAGGCCTCGCCCATGTCGCAAATCCTGATCGATGAAAGCCTGCTTGGCTGGAAGGAATTCGAGATGGAGGTTGTCCGCGACAAGGCGGATAACGCGATCATCGTATGTGCGATTGAGAATGTGGACCCGATGGGGGTGCATACGGGCGACTCGATCACCGTGGCCCCTGCCCTGACCCTGACGGACAAAGAATACCAGATCATGCGCAATGGCTCGATCGCTGTTCTGCGCGAGATTGGCGTCGAAACGGGCGGCTCCAATGTGCAATGGGCGATCAACCCTGCCGATGGCCGTATGGTCGTGATCGAGATGAACCCACGGGTCTCCCGCTCTTCGGCGCTGGCCTCGAAAGCGACGGGTTTCCCGATTGCCAAGATCGCCGCGAAACTGGCCGTGGGCTATACGCTGGACGAGTTGGACAATGACATCACCAAGGTCACACCTGCCAGCTTTGAGCCGACCATCGATTATGTCGTCACCAAAATTCCGCGCTTTGCTTTTGAGAAATTCCCGGGCTCCAAGCCAGAATTGACCACCGCCATGAAATCGGTGGGTGAGGCNATGGCCATCGGTCGGACCTTCCACGAATCGATGCAAAAAGCGCTGGCCTCGATGGAAACAGGGCTGACCGGTTTTGACGAGATCACCATTCCGGGTGCGCCTGAAAAGGCCGCTATCACCAAAGCCCTGAGCCAGCAGACCCCAGACCGCATCCGCGTGATCGCGCAAGCCATGCGCCACGGTTTGTCTGATGAGGACATTGCAGCCGTCACGAAATTCGACCCATGGTTCCTTGCCCGCATCCGCGAGATCATCGAGACCGAAGAAGGCATCCGCGAAGCGGGGCTGCCAACCGATGAGGATGAGCTGCGCAAGCTGAAAATGATGGGCTTCTCGGATGCCCGCCTTGCCGCACTTACAGGCCGAAGCGAGGCCAGCATTCGCGCGGCCCGCGTGGCCCAAGGTGTGACAGCCGTTTTCAAGCGGATCGATACCTGCGCGGCAGAATTCGAAGCGCAAACGCCCTATATGTATTCAACCTATGAAGCCCCGGTGATGGGCGAGGTGGAATGCGAAGCGCGACCTTCAGATGCCAAGAAGGTCGTCATTCTGGGTGGTGGTCCGAACCGTATCGGACAAGGTATCGAATTTGATTATTGCTGCTGTCATGCCTGTTTCGCCCTGACCGATCAGGGCTATGAAACCATCATGATCAACTGCAACCCCGAGACTGTCTCGACCGATTATGACACCTCGGACCGCCTCTATTTCGAGCCGCTGACCTATGAGCATGTCATGGAGATTTTGCGCGCCGAGCAAGAGGCAGGCACATTGCATGGTGTGATCGTTCAATTCGGCGGGCAAACTCCGCTGAAACTGGCCAATGCGCTGCATGATGCAGGCATTCCGATCCTCGGCACCACGCCCGATGCCATCGATCTGGCCGAAGATCGTGAGCGCTTCCAGCAATTGGTCCAGCGCCTAGGCCTGAAACAGCCAGAAAACGCGATTGCCCATTCCGATGCCGAAGCCAAGGCCGCCGCCGAGGCGCTTGGCTACCCGCTGGTGATCCGCCCCTCCTATGTTCTGGGGGGCCGTGCCATGGAAATTGTGCGCGATACAGCGCAACTCAACCGCTATATCGCCGAGGCCGTTGTTGTCTCTGGCGATAGCCCTGTTCTGCTGGACAGCTATCTCGATGGCGCGGTCGAGGTGGATGTCGACGCGCTGTGCGATGGCGAAGCGGTCCATGTCGCAGGCATCATGCAGCATATCGAAGAGGCGGGCGTGCATTCGGGCGATAGTGCCTGTTCGCTGCCACCCCATACCCTTTCGACCGAGACGCAGAACCGCATCATCGAGCAGACCGAGGCTTTGGCAAAAGCGCTGAATGTTGTCGGCCTGATGAATATCCAATTCGCCGTCAAAGGCGAGGATATCTACCTGATCGAGGTCAATCCGCGCGCCTCGCGCACCGTGCCTTTCGTGGCCAAGGCCACCGATAGTGCCATCGCCTCGATCGCCGCGCGTTTGATGGCGGGCGAAAAGCTTTCCGCGTTCCCCTTGGCCAAACCGCATAAACAGGTCGATGATGACACCATCATCCCGATGGGGGATCCGCTATCGCTGGCTGATTTCCGCACCCCTTGGTTCAGCGTGAAAGAGGCCGTGCTGCCCTTCGCCCGCTTCCCTGGCGTGGATACATTGCTGGGGCCAGAAATGCGCTCGACAGGTGAGGTTATGGGATGGGATCGCACCTTCCCGCGCGCCTTCCTGAAAGCGCAGCTTGGCGCAGGCACGCAATTGCCCGATGGCGGCACAGTGTTCCTGTCGATCAAGGATGCGGATAAAACCGATCAATTGGTCGAGACTGCCCAGACCCTGACCGAGCTTGGCCTGACCATTCTGGCCACCTCGGGTACCGCGAAATTCCTTGAGGGTCACGGGATCGCATCGGATGTGGTGAATAAGGCCTATGAAGGCGGGCGCACCATTGTCGATATCATGAAGGATGGCATGGTCAGCCTTGTGCTGAACACCACCGAAGGCGCACAGGCTGTTGAAGATAGCCGTTCCATGCGCTCGGTCGCACTTTATGACAAGATCCCCTATTTCACCACGCTGGCTGCCAGCCATGCGGCCGCTTTGGCGATGAAAGCCTCCCGCGAGGGGGAATTGGGTGTGCGCTCGCTTCAGGGCTAGGGCGTNATCAAGAAAACCACCTTGGGCCGTTGCGGCGGCCCTTGGGTGTTTCGGGGCGAATGACGGATGGCTTTGGGTTCTTAGCTTGCAGCGCGAAGCTTCAAGTTTCAGCCTCGAGGTGGAGCTTGATTTCCACCAGCACCTTTTGCAGCTCGACCGTTTCATGCAACAGCCGCTTGGCCTCATTATTCGAGATTTTGGCATCCTGAATGGCTTGNTGATATTCCGCCATNAATAGNGCAAAGCGCTGGCTCAACTCTACCACATGGCTGTTCACCCCACCGACGCTGCGCGGGCCTTGNGTGGGTTTGTCATGGCTCAGCGATATNCCGTTCAGCTCGGCCATTGCGCTGGTAACATGCGGGTAGCTGGCAACCGCTTCCAGTTGNACNGCNGTATCAATTGGCATGAAACGGGTGNCATGCTCGGATGCNTCAGAATAATACCGCCCCAANGTNGCCTTGGATTTTCCAGTGACCTCGCAGGCCGTGGCATAACCCACATCCTTGATCAGCGCCTCGGAATGTTTCTTCAGGTAATTGGTCATTCTGTCGGTCATCTGATCTCTCCTGCATCCGACATGTAGCAGAACCTTTTTTGACCATGCAGGTCAATGAAGCGCGGATAGATGCTTGCGAAACGGCCTTGGCTTGAGGCAAATGCAANACATGGCAAAACTATACTTCAACTACTCCACCATGAATGCGGGCAAATCGACCCTGCTGCTTCAGGCATCCTATAACTATATCGAGCGCGGGATGCAGACCTATCTGCTGACCGCCAATTTCGATGATCGTGCAGGGACGGGCAGCATTGGCAGCCGCATTGGCATCAAGGCCGAGGCCGATACCTATACACAAAGCGATGATCTTTTTGCCAAGATCAAAGCCCGTTTGGACCAAGGCCCTTGTGCCTGTGTCTTGGTGGATGAAGCCCAATGGATGACCAAGGATCAGGTCTGGCAACTGGCCCGCGCCGTGGATGACCTGAACACGCCAGTGATGTGCTATGGCCTACGCGTTGATTTTCAGGGCGAGCTGTTTCCAGGCTCTGCGGCATTGCTGGCGCTGGCCGATGAAATGCGTGAAGTGCGCACCATTTGCCATTGCGGCAAGAAGGCCACCATGGTGATCCGCACCGATGAGCATGGCAATGCCGTCACGCAAGGGGCGCAGATCGAAGTGGGGGGCAATGACCGCTATGTATCGCTTTGCCGCACCCATTGGCGCGAGGCCACAGGCGACCATTAAGGCACAAGCCTGCCCCAAGCATCACAGAGGACCGAGTGCGCCCAGTTCACACCGGATTTGGCAATTCCTGCCCTTCTGCAAAGGCGATGATATTGGCCAGCGCCAAGCGCCCCATATCCTCACGCACTTCTAGGGCGGCTGTGCCCAGATGCGGCAGGAGGGTGACATTTTCCATTCGGGTCAAAGCCTCAGGCAGCGCGGGCTCGAATTCATAAACATCAAGGCCAGCGCCACCGATCTGACCTGCCTCCAAGGCGGCAACAAGGGCCTGTTCATCCACCACATCCCCGCGCGAGATATTAACCATGATCGCATGGGGCTGCATCGCGGCCAAAGCATCCGTG
>JGI26084J50262_1001870_pt1 | contig 11398 bp, 14 predicted proteins | sample SaaInl6LU_22_DNA_FD_50262 | JGI IMG/M metagenome (IMG submission 50262) | reverse complement strand
GGGGTAGTTTTTTACGCTAAGGAATATCTCGGCACCCCATATCGATTGGGCGGAAACTCTTCTAGTGGCATTGATTGCTCCGGTCTGATTCACAATGCCTATAAAAAACAAGGGATTCGTGTTTCGAGAACCGTTGACCTTTTGCGAAAAGAAGGAAAACGAATCTCCAAAGACCGAGCAAAGGCAGGTGATATTCTTTTTTTCAGAACGACCAAAAAACGAAATCTAACCCATGCTGGTATTGTCGTTGGGCGCAAAGGCGGAGAACCAATGTTCATACATGCATCCTCTTCAAGAGGAGTTATTATTTCTTCTTTACGCGAAGGGTATTGGAATAAGACCTATGCGCAAACACGGCGGATGATTCGATAACAATTCCTACCTTTCCGAAATGTCCCCTCTTGCCTACTGTACAGTTTGGTTTGTTATTGGTGTATTGACTTACCCCCATATTGCCCCTTTCCATGCTGCGATTCCATTGGTTTTATTTTGTGTTTCTATAATTTGCCATCAAAAACCTTGGCGTTTGGGGTTTATCCTTTGTCTTTCCCTCTTGAGCTGGATTGGCGGGCAGCACTGGGCACAGCTACAAGACCCTCTACAAAACCCTAAGCATATTGCGCACCAACACGATCTTCACAACAAAGAGTCGATAATTATTTTTTCAGTTCAAGACAAACCCAAACCCTCTGCCTTTAGCCAGTCGTATGTAGTGAAAGTCCACCAAATTGATGAAACCATACTTTCGGGTCTTGCTTTGCTACAACTAAAAACCTCATCATCGCTTTCAATAGGGGAAAACTACATGACTTTAGGGGTGTTGCGTTCTATTCCCCAAGCGCGAAATCCTGGTGGGTTTGACTTTGCCAATTATATGAAAAAAAAGGGGGTGTTGTTACAACTTCATAGCGATAGGAATCGATTCACTTTTATCGATAAAACCCCATCCCTTAAAGGATACGCTTTATCGCAAAGAGAGCAACTCCTACAACATGTCGATAAACTGGGAATGCGGAAGCAATCAGAAGCGGTATTACAAGCATTGGTCTTGGGCGATCGGTCAGATCTCGATACCCATTTACAAGAAGAATATGCCAAAGCAGGTGCTGTTCATCTTCTTGCAATTTCAGGGCTACATGTGGGAGTGATTATGCTGTTGCTGCAAAGCTTTTTTGGGTACCTCATCCCACTAACCTATAAATACAGAAGGTGGTTTTTGTTTGCAACCGTAACCCTCAGCTTATGGTCTTATGCCTTTCTCACAGGCCTATCCCCCTCGGTTTTGCGTGCCGTGACCATGTTTAGTTTTTTGAGTTTTAGCAATGTCTTACACCGGCCAGGGCTGCCAATGCAGCAATTGTGGCTTTCACTACTCGTCTTGATACTGATTCGCCCATCATTGGTGTATGAGGTTGGTTTTCAATTGAGTTACGCCGCTGTGTTTGGCATTCTATGGGTCATGCCAAAATTGCATTCTCTATTCCAATCCAAATGGGTTTTCTTTCAAAAGGGCTGGAGTTTGTTGGTATTGGGATGTATTGCACAATTGTCAACCTTGCCTTTTAGCTTGTATTACTTCCACCAATTTCCGGGCTTATTTTGGATTAGCAACCTAGTGATTGTACCGTTATTGGGCGTGATATTGGTTGCTGGGTTGTTCGGGGTGGCAATCGCGCCTTGGGAAATCGGTGCAGCACATTACGGAAAGCTACTCGATTTTATTCTTTATGGGATGAATATGTTAGTGAGCGCTGTCGCTCAACAGGAGTCTTTTTTGTTTACCGATATTCCTTTTGATCATTTGGATGCTTTGCTGCTTGCGGCAATGGTGTTTGTATTGTTTTTGTTGATTCGTAAATTTCGTTTGGATTCTCTTGCACTCCTCGTTATCCTTTCATTTGGCTTTCATTATTCTGTGGATTATTCGCCATACCCAGAAAATGAACTTGTGGTTTTTCACGATTATCAAAACACCCTGATTGGCATTAAGGAAAACAAAGACGTTACATATCTCCACGACACATCGCAGTCCGTAAACCAAAAACTCATTGACAACTACACGCTCAATCGACAAATCAGAAATAACGTTTTCCAAAATCTCCCATTCGTGCTACAATGGGATAAAGACTGGTTATTGATTGTAGATGAAAATGTACTGTATGACTTCCCGTCCTTGGCAGGTTGTATTGTTGTGCTGCGCAATAGCCCTAAAGTTCATCTTGACCATTTGATACAACGCTTGCGCCCCAAAGAAATCATCGCTGATGGAAGTAATTTTAAAAGTTATATTAAACGATGGGAACAGAGTTGTAAATCCAATGGCATTGAACTACATGACACATCAACAGACGGTGCGCTTATACTCAACCCTTAAATTGGGCTGTAAAGTTTTTGTAGTAGGCGGCAAAGTCTTCTTGAGACTGCAAATTTTTGTAGTCGCCAGAAGCAAATAATTTTAGGTAAAACTCAATTTGCTGCACATTGTGATAACCAACGATCGGCGCAAGGAAATTGGCGTTTTCATCAAAAAAAGCAACCGTTGGATAGCCCGTAATTCCGAGATAGGCCGTAAACTGATGACGGGCATTTCTTCCTCTGCGGTTGGGGTCATATTGGGGGTTTTCAAACCGATTTCCATTGTAGTTGACCAGCTCTTTGCCTTCGGCATTGAATTTAACAGGATAATAATTCTCATTGATAAAAGCACTCACTTCGGGATTTCCAAAGGTGTTTTTGTCAAGGAGTTTACAAGGTCCACACCAAGTTGTATAGACGTCAACAATAATTTTTTTCGGGTTTGACTTCTGGGCAACAAGGGCATCGTCCATCGTCATCCAATTGACTTGGGCTGTTGCAATTGAACAACCGATAAAAAATACAAACAGACTACGTAATGCCATGCATTTTTCGAATTAGGGTTTTGTTGAGAATAAGCATCAACATTCCCGCAAATACGGGAATTGCTGTAAAGATGAGGAAAAAGACAGATAAGCCGTAGGACTCTGAAATCGAATCGATATAGCTACCCGTTATACCTCCGAGGAAATTTGCAATCGCACTACAAACAAACCAAAAACCAAACATCAAGCCAATCAATCGCTTAGGTGCTAACTTGCTCACATAAGATAACCCAACAGGGGAAATACAAAGCTCCCCCAGGGTGTGAAACAAATACGCCATTATCAACCAAGCGATGCTCACACTTGCTGTACTTGCTCCTAATGGTATTCCTGCTGCACCATAGGATAAAAAGGCAAAGCCCAAACCGAGTAAGATCAAACCAATAGCAAATTTGACTGGTCCACTTGGGTTAAGAGATGATGCCCATATTTTAGAAAAAACAGGTGCGAAAATCACAATGAATAAGGAGTTGAGAACAGAAAACCATGAAGCTGGGATTTCAGCAACATCGGATGCAAACTCACGCTTGAGCATCCATATCACAATTCCCCAAATAATCGCAAAACTCAGTCCCAAAAAGAAGTTTGACAAAAGGTATTTCCCTAACATATTGCGAAACAACTCATACAAAACATAGGTCAGAATCACCATAGGAAGCAGAGTGATAATGGAATTGGCAAGCTTAAATGTTTGAGATGCCGTGCCGACCAGATTTCGTTCGGTATAGTCATTGGCAAAAATTGTCATCGACCCGCCTGCCTGCTCAAACGCCCACCAAAAGAAAATGGTAAATAGTGAAAAGACAATCACCACAAACAGACGGTCATTTTCAACTTTTTTCGGGACGGTTTCTTGTACTTCATCATTTGAAGTGTCAGCTGCTTCTAGTTTTTTGGGGGATAAGCCAATGTTGCCAAATATTTGTTGGGCAAACCAAAACTGTAGCATCCCAAAAAACATAAAAACCCCAGCAAGACCAAAGCCCAAATGCCAACCGACTTTTTCTCCGATGTATCCGCAAAGGAGAATCCCCAAAAAAGCACCTGCATTGATCCCCATATAAAAAATGGTATAGCCACCATCTTTACGGATATCACCATTTTTGTACAATTGCCCAACAATCGAAGAGATATTGGGTTTAAAAAATCCATTTCCAATCACCAAACAACTCAAACCGATAAAGAAAAACGTGGACGAAAAGGTTTCCAATGCCATGGAAGCATGACCTAAGGTCATGATAAGGGCTCCCAATACGGTTGCATTTCGGTATCCCAAAAATTTATCAGCGATAAGTCCGCCAAATATGGGAGTTAAATAAACCAAGCCCGTGTACAAAGCATAGAGTTCCAGCGCATCTTCACGCTCCCAAGCCCAACCCTCGTTGAGGATGGATGAGGTAAGGAAAAGTACCAATATGGCACGCATGCCATAGTAGCTAAATCGCTCCCACATCTCGGTGAAAAACAAAACAAATAAGCCGATAGGATGTCCGGCAATCGTTCTTTGGTTTAGGGCTGATCCTCCAAATTGGTTTGACATTTCTTTAATTTTTTATTTGAGTATTGCTAATATATGATAATTTGGAGGAACTCCTTTTTTACATAAACCGATAGATTTTATTGGTTATTTTGCTCAAACTTTGTTCTCTGTGACTAATAAAAATGATAATGGATTTACGACTCAATCGTTTCAACAAAGTCAGTACAAATGATTCGGTTTGCTTATCAAGCGACGAAGTAGCTTCATCTAAAATCAATACTTTGGGTTTTTGTAACAATGCCCGAGCAAGTGCGATTAGTTGCCTTTGCCCGCCAGAGATATTAATCCCCTCCTCACCTAATGGAGTGGCATAACCCCCTGGAAACTGTATGAATAATGAATCAAATCCATATTTTTTCAAAAAAGATTCCATTTTTTCAGGATGTACTTGCCTTCCCATTGTGATGTTGTCGACAAGCGTACCATTGAAAATAGAAGGTGTTTGTTCTACTACTCCCACCATCTTTCTCCAAGCACTTGTTTTAATTTCCGATAAAGAAACAGAGTCGTTAATCAATATTTGCCCTGANTCAAGGAAATAATGCTTTTGAAGTACAGCACCTAAAGTGGTTTTACCACAACCGCTTTCGCCTACAATTCCCAAAATTTCTCCCTTTTTAATTGTCATTGAGACATCTGAAAAAAGAGGCTTCCTTCCAGCAAATCTAAACATAGCGTTTTCGATTGATATTGAATCTATTGTTTTTAGTTTTTCCCCTTTTTTTGATTCCTGTTTAGTCGAGGCAAACTCAAACATACGGTCAAAAGCAATTTTGGCTTCATTGATTGGTATCGATAAAAGGGCTAAACTCGTCACGGAAGGAAGTAAAGTTCCTACAATCCCGATAATGGCAAAAAGAACACCCAGTGCGAGTTGATCTTGAATGACATGGTAGGAGGAGTAGCTAATGATGGCAACAAAGAGGAGAACCCCGACGATTCCTGAAAAAATACTCAATCGAATATACAACTGTCCCAATTTAAATCCTTCATTTTGAAAAGCACCGTAAATCTGTTGATTGACTCTTTTAAAAAAAGATTCTTGGCTGCAATTTTTAATCGCTGTAATCCCTTGCATGGTAGAGATGTAATTGCTTTCATTGAGTGCGTATGCTTTCATAATGTTTCGTTGCGCATCAATGATTTTGCGATTGAAACGATAAATGAGAATAAAATAAAGTGGCGAAATCAACAGTGCGATAAGAGCAGTTTGCCAATGATAGAAAAACAAAAATCCAAAAGAAATAACCGTAACAAGCGCGTCAATAATTGCACCTCCAACAACGGTTCTAATCACACCTTGAATTCGAGATGTGTCATTGAGACGTGCTACCAATTCCCCGATTTTTCGGGTGTCAAAAAAGGGTTTGGGCAACCGCAGCAATGCGCTGTAAAACGAGTCAATGATACGGACATTAAAAGCCCTTGTTTGGTAAATCAAAAAATATTCTCTTAAACCTGAAAGTCCAACACGAACCAATAAAATAAGAGTCAACAAACCCAAACCGCCAACCAATTTTACAATCTCTTTAGATGGCAATATGTCATCAACCAGTTTTTGTGAAAATACCGAAAGCGTCATCGATAAAATTGCCACAACAACACCCACAAACACACTAAACTGCAACACTTGCTTGTCAGGTTTTAAGAGCTTTAAAAACCATTTTCGTTTTTCCGTTTTGGTTCGTGCTTGTTTTACAAAGGATGTGTTTGGTGTAAGCAATAAGCACTTTTTTGACTTCCAATACTTTTCTAGTTTCTTGCGATCATAGCGTGCCACTCCCTGAGCTGGGTCACCCAATATGTACTCTCCATTTGAAATGCCATAAAATACCATGTAGTGTAACAAATGATTTTCGAGTTCGACGTGAAGTATCACCGGTTCTTCTTGTTTTTCCAACTCCTCGACTGTACCCTCTGCACCTGATGCATCAAAACCCAATTTGGCAGCACATTGATACAGACCCAAAAGCGTAGTCCCAACCTTTGAGGTGCCCGAAAGACGCCTCAAATTTTCCAAGGAATTATTTCCTCCGTGAAATCTAATGACAGACAACAAGCAGGCAACCCCACAGTCTGAGGCATCGTGTTGTAGATGAAGTGTTTTTTCAATTTGTTTTATGTTCATGGATTTGGGAGATTAAATGGTCGATGCGCAATGCGCCTTTATGATTTTTATACAGCTCGCCTTTAGGATTGTAAATCAAAAATTGAGGGATTGTGCTGATGCCCCACTCCATTGCGAGTTGTTCTTGAAAATCCACAGCAAATGGGATATGGAGGAGCTGATATGCTTTTTGAAATTTCTTCACGGCTTCGGTCTTTTCTGATGAAATCCAAATAAACTGTATGTTTTGTGTGTCTAAGTCCAAGGTTTGCAATTGCTCCGCCTCGGATTGACAGTAATGACATTCCGAATGAAAAAACACAAACACAACCCAGGTTTCATCTGGAATGTTGTGATTTGTTAGCATGTTTTCATTTACATCGGTTAATGAAAAAGAAGGAAGAATTTGTATTGTCATTGCTGCCCTTTCTTTTTCTTGTACGGCTTTTACAAACTGAAAAACCATTGCGATGGTAAGCAGAGTAAAAACAGTGATGAGTCCGATGATTATTTTTCGTTTCATTAGCTGAGATTTAAGGTTAGGAACATGATGAAAATCATCCAAATAAAAAGGGCTGGTCCATAGCTGCTCAGCACCACATAAAACCCTTTTTTTGATGCGGTCACTTCATTTAGCAAGAGTATGAGGAACACCCAATAGGTGATTTGAAAAAAATTGATGAGTTGTAAGGGATATATTCCCCAACGTGGTATATTCTCTGTTTGTAGTATGCTCTCCAACGAAAAAGGAATAAACAATTGAACCCGGGCGAGGTCAAAGTCCGTTTCGATGACCACAAACCAAAGCAACTTGACAAGCCCCATGATGATATAGATAAATTCAGCTTTAAGGGCGATGTTCCAATAGGTTTTATGAGGCAGTTCGATTCCTTGAAAAAACCCTCCAATGGCAAGTATCCATGCGATGAGCGTGGTTTTGAGCCAAAGAGAAAGTGGCAATACAACATACTGAACCCAACTCCAGCGTCTTTTTGTCGCAAAATAATCCTCTAGTTGCTGTAAGGTAAGCTGTTCCGACAGGTTTTTGTACAGTACTGTGTTGAGATCTAAAAAATAAATCAACGCCTCTCCCAGAAAAAGGGTAAGCAAGATAAGGGTGAGTAGCAGATATAGATTGTATGGGGCTTTGGCTGACATGGGCTTAGTTTCTTAATCTATGAAATTGTATCACTGTGCGTACAATCAAGCGGTGAAGTCCATACCGCTTTTTGATACGTGTTAAGCCCATATAGGCCGCCAGATAAAATTTTCGAGAAAATGGTTCCTTCTTTTTTGACAGTGATAGCCCAATATCCCGTAGCAAGGTCAAATTCTTTTTGCTCAGGAGTTCGCCTTTTCGCAACGAAAGCATAAAAGCATCCAACTCTGCATCTCGTTCTTTTCTTGACAGAGAAAAGTATTCGTTAAAGCATGTAAATACACAATATGCCAAATATCTGGTGTTATGAATAACCTCATAGCGATGCCATGTCTTTTTTTCTAGTAAAAACGGTTTGATCTTGTCAAACGCCTCAAACTTTTGCTTAATTTTTTTACTACTCGGACGGCCTGTAACTGAGGTCTTGTGATTTCGATAATGATAGCAGACCTTGGGAATGACGCCTACTTTTTTTGTATGGTATAGCAATTTTGTAGTAAACTCTACATCCTCAAAAAAAATACCCTCTGAAAAGCGAATGTTATATTGTTCAATGCATTTTCTTTTCACTACATAAACCCATGGGGTTGCACCAAAGCCTTTTCTGCACAGCATCCCCAGTTGAAAGGGTGTTTCGCCTCGTTTTTTATTTGGTTTTTGAGGAAGATGTTCTTTTTTAGGCTTTTTGCCTGTTTGAAAAGACGAAAAACCCCAAACAAAAATCTCTGTTTTTGGTTTTGTCGCGATATTATCAACTAGAGTTGTAAACGCATCTTTTGGGAAATAATCATCGGCATCTAAAAACATAATATAATCTCCTTTGGCTTTGCCGATGGCAAGGTTTCTGGCAAAACCCTGCCCTTTGTTTTGTTTTAGATCAATGATACGTATGCGTTTATCCCTTTTTTGATATGCCTGTAAGATTTCCAAGCTATTGTCCGTAGACGCATCATTTACGGCAATCAACTCCCAATCAGATACCTCTTGACAAAGAACAGAGCCAATGGCTTCCGCTAGGTATTGGGACACATTATAAACAGGGCATATTAACGAAATCTTAGACATGGGGGTTTTGTGGCAACTCAAACAAACCCCGAAGCAAATTGTAATTTTCGAATCGGGGAATTGTTTTTAAATAAAAGTCTCTTTCTGCTTATTTCGTTTTAGACTTACTCCGTTTCTTTCTCTCAAAAAACTTTATTGCCGTACTAGTAGCAAACAACAATGCAGCAAAAGTAAAAAGTAGTACATGTGATTGCATTGTCATCTTAATCAAATTTGTTTTTATCGAAATAAAAAATAAAATAAGAGACACTCCACATAAGATATTTAGTAAAGATATAATACCCTTCTTAAAATATATATCTTTTACACTCTTGTCTTTATACTCCTTAAACAAACCAAAAATTGCACCAATACACCCACCACTTACGACAATTAATAGTATAATGTTAAAGAGGGTAAGGTTCGTAAGTCTAGAAAAAACCCCATACAAGACATATCCCATGACAGAGAGAACCAATCCAGATTTCAAAAAGAAAAAAAAATTATCTCTAATAGAACTCTTCATTATAATTAGTTTTAGCAGTGATTACTAATATACTCATACCCAAGTACTGTCATGGATGCCCCTAAAAAAGGATTTAAAATTGCTCCAGCAGCACCTACTCCCATTCCTATAGCCATCGCCCAACAGTCCCAAGATGCACCCCCATGGGCGTCCTCCATTTCAATTAAACTCAATGTTTTCATAAGATTTGAATTTTAAAGTTAAACAAAAAAATAATCTGGGATAAATGAAAGCGTATTTTTTGAGAAAAAACAATAGCAAAATCGTCTAATTATAGACGTAAAACGTCTAATGTAGCCCTGTATATGTAAAAACAAAATCAATGGCTTCCGCTAGGTATTGGGACACATTATAAACAGGGCATATTATTGAAAATCATGGGTGCAAAACGGTTATGGGTCTAAAAAAAATCCCCAACAAAAGTAAATACGTGTTGCTGGGGAATTATTGTTTTATGTGAAGAATATCACTCATTTGACGATTTGGGTTTTTCAAAATAAATTTCATAAAAACAGCCCAAAGCCAAAAGCAAATTTGAAATCATACCAGAGTACTTTGACAAAAAACTTGCTTCCTCAGAAAACTCTGTTCTTTCGAATTCAAAAACCGTATAACCGAATAAAAATAGAGCTGCATACATTATGGTAATAAGGACAGTCTTTTTTTTATTTTTGTTCATCATAACAACAGAACTAATAAGCTCTACAAGCTGAAACTGCATTATAACTAGCAAAAGCAAAAGCAGCTAAGAATAACCCAGCTCCTACTGGACCTGCTATTAGAAAAGCTCCACCATATGTTAAGGCCAAACTAGCTATCGATGAACCACAACTACCTCCTTTAACATTCTCCATTTCAATTAAACTCAATGTTTTCATAAGATTTGAATTTTAAAGTTAAAAAAAATAATATAGAATAAATGAAAGCGTATTTTTTGAGAAAAACAATAGCAAAACCGTCTAATTATAGACGTAAAATGACTAATGTAGACCGATTTTGATGATTCCAAGATATTTTGCTATTGTTGTACAATTACCCCTTATGAATTTAGCCAAAAATATTCGGAAAATTCGAGAGCTGAAAGGGCTTTCACAACAGCATTGCCAATGAACTAGGAATAAGTCAACGGCAGTATAGCCGACTTGAAAGCTGCGAAGCGGATATGAAATTTACAGTGATAGAACGCATATGCATCATTTTGGATATCCCAATCACAGTATTGCTGACTTTTGACGAGACTGTTTTATTCCAGTCTGGCAGTCACCCAACTCCTGAACAGCAAACATTTCATGAGGAACTGAAAGCACTCTACGAAAATCAAATCGCTCTTTTAAAAGATGAAGTGGCGTTTTTGAGAAAGCAGCTAGAAGATAAACGCTAAGCCTCCCTATATCGTATTGGGTCGGAATTCCATTTTACAAAAAATCTGCCTTTGATTTATTGCTTTCCGAAATAAAGAAAACTAAATGCAATAATAAAGAACGTTACTGCAATCACATAGTTGCTAGCAATGTTAAAAAGAAGTCCAAAAAACGCCACGATTCCACTAACCATAAATACTACCTTACAGCATTATAAATAATTTTCACAAGCAGTATGGACAGAAAAATCCCAACATATTTTGTTGCCTGACCCTTGGTTATCTTCAATTCACTTTCAATTAAACCATTTAAAATAAACGAAGTGACAAATCCATAAAGAAGAGTCAAGTATAAATTAAAATCATTTAAGTTACTAGATATTTGTTCAGTATATGGACTTTTTTCATCTAGGTAAAAAGCAATAAAAAAAACGAACGTGCCAAATAATAAATATAACGCTCTCATTTAGGTTAAAAGTTAAGTTTGTCAATAAGCGCAGTCGGCCGCTGCCCAAAAAGCACCGAAGATAGCTCCTCCAACTGCTCCAATAGCCATTCCTTTTATACCTCCCCGAAGCCCCACTAAAGCTCCCCCAACCAGGCCTCTTGAGATTTTTTTACCCCCTGTCATTCTCATACAGTCCCAAAAACCACCTCCTTGAACATTCTCCATTTCAATTAAACTCAATGTTTTCATAAGATTTGAATTTTAAAGTTAAATAAAAAAATAATATAGAATAAATGAAAGCGTATTTTTTGAGA
>JGI26084J50262_1001861_pt1 | contig 11430 bp, 10 predicted proteins | sample SaaInl6LU_22_DNA_FD_50262 | JGI IMG/M metagenome (IMG submission 50262) | reverse complement strand
GATTTGGCGAAAGAGGTGACCACGCCTGAACCTTACCCCTGGACCCAAGGTACCTGGGTTTTGGGTGAGGGACACGTTGACCACATTGAGTCTCGATTCCACGTTGTTGCCTATGACTTTGGCGTGAAGCGGAACATTTTAAGAATGCTTGCCGAGCGTGGATGTCGCCTCACGGTGGTTCCAGCAGAGACGCCGGCCAGTGATGTATTCGCAATGAATCCCGACGGTGTGTTTCTATCGAATGGCCCTGGTGACCCTGAACCTTGTACTTACGCGATCGAAGCCATTCGGCAAATTCTTGAGGCGAAAATCCCTGTGTTCGGCATTTGCTTAGGGCATCAATTATTGGGACTGGCGTCTGGTGCAAAAACCATCAAGATGAAGTTTGGTCACCACGGTGCCAACCATCCCGTGCAGGATATCGAGACGGGTGAAGTCTTGATTACGAGCCAGAACCATGGCTTTGCAATTGATGAAAGCACTTTGCCGTCCAATCTAACCATGACTCATCGGTCTCTGTTTGACCAATCCCTTCAAGGAATTTCGAGAACAGATACCTCTGCTTTTAGTTTTCAGGGGCACCCGGAAGCGAGCCCAGGTCCGCACGATGTGGCCCCGTTGTTCGATCAATTCATCGCGAACATGGAGGCTCGCTAATGCCAAAACGTCAAGATCTCGAATCCATTCTGATCATTGGTGCAGGTCCGATCGTCATCGGCCAGGCGTGCGAGTTCGATTATTCGGGTGCTCAAGCCTGTAAGGCGCTTCGGGAAGAGGGCTACCGTGTGATTTTGGTGAACTCGAATCCAGCGACCATCATGACTGATCCCGCGATGGCCGATGCGACCTACATCGAACCGATTCGGTGGCAATCGGTTGCGAAAGTGATCGAAAAAGAACGTCCAAGTGCATTACTCCCGACCATGGGTGGTCAAACCGCGCTGAACTGTGCGCTTGATCTGGATCGCGAAGGGATCCTTGATCAGTTTAACGTGCAGTTGATTGGTGCGAATGCGGATGCGATTGATAAAGCTGAAGACCGCGACCGCTTCGACAAGGCGATGAAGGCAATTGGTTTGAATACGCCAAAAAGTCACATTGCGCATACGATGGATGAAGCGAGAGCTGCCGCCGCTGATCTTGGGTATCCCTGCATTATTCGTCCGTCGTTTACGATGGGTGGATCTGGCGGTGGGGTTGCCTACAACCAAGAAGAGTTCGAAGAGATTTGTGAGCGCGGACTGGATTTATCGCCGACTAATGAGTTGTTGATCGATGAGTCCTTGCTGGGTTGGAAAGAATACGAAATGGAGGTGGTGCGGGACCGTAAGGACAACTGCATCATTGTGTGTTCGATCGAGAACTTTGACCCGATGGGCGTGCATACAGGTGATTCCATCACGGTTGCGCCAGCACAAACCCTGACCGATAAAGAATACCAAATCATGCGGAATGCCTCAGTTGCTGTTCTCCGCGAAATTGGTGTGGAAACCGGCGGTTCGAATGTGCAATTTGCGGTGAATCCAGACGATGGTCGTTTAGTCGTGATCGAAATGAACCCACGGGTGTCTCGATCCTCTGCGTTGGCCTCTAAGGCAACCGGTTTCCCGATTGCCAAAGTCGCCGCAAAGCTCGCCGTCGGTTACACGCTGGATGAACTGGCCAACGAAATTACCGGTGGCGCAACACCGGCATCGTTTGAACCCTCCATCGACTATGTAGTGACCAAGGTTCCCCGATTTACGTTTGAAAAATTCCCGCAAGCGGATAGCCGGCTGACGACGCAGATGAAATCTGTCGGTGAAGTGATGGCGATTGGGCGGAGTTTCCAAGAGTCGATGCAGAAAGCATTACGTGGGCTGGAAATTGGTGTTTGCGGATTCGATCCAACCTTTGAGTGGGATTCTGAGGAAGCCGTGCAAGCGATGCGACATGAGCTGGCGAACCCCGGACCTCGCCGTCTTTGGTGCGTGGCAGATGCACTCCGCAGTGGAATGAGTGTTGATGAGCTGTATCAAGTGTCGAAAATCGATCCTTGGTTTTTAGCGCAAATCGAAGATTTGATTTGGGAAGAGACGCGACTGGCAGAAATAGCACTGTCCGATCTTGATCGTGATTCGCTCTGGCGTTTGAAGCGTAAGGGATTTTCCGATAAACGCTTGGCCACTTTACTTGACGTGTCGGAGAAAGAACTCCGTGAACGTCGGTTGAAGCTCAATGTCCGTCCGGTTTACAAGCGTGTTGATACCTGTGCCGGTGAGTTTGCGACACCGACGGCTTATTTATATTCGACGTACGAAGAGGAATGTGAGGCGAATCCATCGACTGCTGACAAAATCATGGTGTTGGGCGGTGGGCCAAACCGGATTGGTCAGGGAATCGAGTTTGATTACTGTTGTGTCCATGCTGCCTTTGCAATGCGGGAAGACGGCTATGAGACCATCATGGTGAATTGTAATCCTGAAACGGTCTCGACAGATTACGACACGTCGGACCGCTTATTCTTTGAGCCTGTGACGCTCGAAGATGTATTGGCGATTGTCGATATCGAAAAGCCAAAAGGGGTGATTGTTCAGTTTGGTGGACAGACGCCTTTGAAGCTCGCGCGTGATCTTGAAGCGGCTGGGGTGCCAATTATTGGCACGTCGCCTGAAGCGATTGACCGAGCTGAAGACCGCGAACGTTTCCAACAGATGGTCACTCGACTAGGGCTCAGGCAGCCTGCGAATGCAACTGCCCGTAGCCTTGAAGAAGGGTTGGCCCTTGCTGAAGGAATCGGCTTCCCGTTGGTGGTTCGCCCATCTTACGTGCTTGGTGGTCGTGCGATGGAAGTCGTGTCCAACATGTCAGAATTGAAGCGTTATCTGCAGGATGCTGTTGTTGCGAGTGACGACTCTCCAGTGCTGTTAGATCATTTCCTGGATCCAGCCATTGAAGTGGACGTCGATGCGGTGAGTGATGGTGAGCGGGTCGTCATTGGCGCGATTATGGAACACATTGAGCAGGCTGGGGTTCACTCAGGTGACTCGGCTTGCTCGCTGCCTCCATACAGTCTTCCAATGCATATTCAGGATGAGATTCGAGATCAGGTGATCCGGATGGCGCGTGAGCTGAATGTTGTGGGCTTGATGAATGTGCAAATGGCTGTCCAGGGCGAAGACGTTTATGTCATTGAGGTGAATCCAAGGGCATCACGGACTGTTCCCTTTGTGTCGAAATGTATCGGAGTATCACTGGCGAAAGTGGCGGCACGCTGCATGGCTGGGACGACACTCGATGCTCAAGGCGTGACCTCAGAGCTGATTCCGCCCTATTACTCGGTGAAAGAAAGTGTGTTTCCATTTGCCAAATTCCCAGGCGTCGATCCCATTCTCGGACCGGAAATGAAATCGACCGGTGAAGTCATGGGCACAGGCGATAGTTTTGACGAAGCCTTCGCAAAAGCGCATTCGGCAGCGGGTGATCGTTTACCGACCATTGGTCGAGCCTTTGTTTCGGTGAGAGATGCCGATAAGCCGCGTGCCGGTGGATTGGCTAAAATCCTGATTGAGATGGGATTTGAGTTGGTCGCAACGGGCGGAACCTGCGATTATTTAAAGGATGCGGGAATTGCTTGTGAACGCGTCAATAAAGTGATGGAAGGTCGTCCGAATATTGTTGATATGATTAAAAATGATGCGATTGCGTTTATCGTCAACACCACAGAGGGTCGACAAGCGATCATGGATTCTGCAACCATTCGTCGGTCAGCGTTGAATCGTAAGGTGTGTTACACCACGACCTTGGCAGGTGGCGAATCGATTGTTCGCGCATTAAAGTTTGGAGACGAACGCGAAGTTCGTCGACTTCAGGACCTTCATCAGCGCGTTGAGAAAAAATAACAAGGAAATACATTGAGTAAGATACCGATGACTAAAGCCGGCGAGCTTGCGCTTCGTGAGGAGCTGCAGCGGCTCAAGCAAATCGAGCGTCCGCGAATTGTTTCGGCAATTGCCGAAGCNCGTGAGCATGGTGATCTGAAAGAAAATGCGGAATATCATGCGGCACGCGAGCAACAAGGTTTTTGCGAAGGTCGAATCAAGGATATCGAGGCAAAACTGTCTCATGCGCAAGTGATTGACGTCACGCAGATTGAAAACACCGGGAAGGTCATCTTTGGGGTCACGGTGACGTTGATTAACTTAGAGAACGACCAACCGGTCACCTACCAAATCGTTGGCGAAGATGAGGCTGACGTGAAAAACGGAAAAATTTCTGTGACCTCGCCAATCGCCCGCGGACTGATCGGCAAAGAAGAAGGCGATGAAGTGTCGGTCACGACACCAGGTGGTGTCGTTGAATATGAAATCGACACCGTGGAGCATCGCTAACTAGATCGGTCGAATGAGATTCGAGAGTCTTGGGTTTGGGCGCTCTGCTGCGCGGAATAGCAGAGCCATCGCTCCAGTTGATTGCACGCATTGTGCTCCGGTCTCTTCGCAAAGCGATGCAATCATCACTTTCCGTGTGTCACGCTCAGCGCGCACTTTGATTTTGATTAGCTCGTGATCGTTTAATGCGCGATTGAGTTCTTCAAGTAGACCGGTCGACATGCCTTGATCACCGACTAAGACAATCGGTTTCAAGTGGTGTCCAATCGCCCGCATTTGTTTTTTGCGTTCTGGCGTTAACATAGGCGTCTCCATTAACGGGGGCGCGAGTTTAGAGCAAAACATGGCACGATCCAAGTCCAGTAGTCGCTGGTTGAAAGAACATTTCGATGACCAGTATGTGCAGAAGGCGCAGGCAGAGGGGCGGAGGTCTCGTGCGAGCTTCAAATTAGAAGAGGTTCAAGCCAAAGATCAGCTGATCAAACCCGGGGACGTGGTGGTTGATTTGGGGGCGGCTCCAGGTGGATGGACTGAGCTGGTTGCAGATTGGACTGGCAGCAATGGTCGAGTTTTTGCGCTCGATATTCTGCCGATGGACTCGATTGCTGATGTGGAGATCATTCTTGGTGATTTCACTGAAGAAGCAGTCCTTGATGAGTTGATGCGATCCATTGATGGTCAGCGCGTCGATGTGGTTCTTTCAGACATGGCCCCGAATCTGTCGGGTAATCGATCTGTCGACCAGCCGCGCGCCATGTATTTGTGTGAGCTTGCGCTCGACTTTGCGAGACAAACGCTCAATCCCGGTGGGGCTTTGTTTATCAAGGTCTTTCAGGGCGAGGGATTTGATCCATTTTTCCAGCAGCTCCGGTCTGATTTCTCGGTCTTAAAAACACGGAAGCCGGATGCGTCGCGATCGCGAAGTCGAGAAACCTATCTGTTAGCGAAAGGATTTCGTGGCTAAAGCCCTTTGAATTCGATTGGCTTGCCCAAATAAAGNATTGTATATTGAGGAGCCCGACTCCTCTGAAGGAATGGAGAAGATTATGGCGAGAAATTTGGTTCTGTGGTTGGTGATAGCAGCCGTTCTATTGACGGTATTCAACAATTTCAGTGTAGAAACCCAGTCACAGCAGATCAATTACTCTCAATTCGTTGAAGAAGTAAATCGTGATCAAATTCGTCGCGTCATCATCGATGGTCAGTCGATTATCGCCACGCGTGCCAATGGCGATATTTACGAAACCGTCAGGCCAGCGATCCAAGATCCCAAGCTGATGGATGACCTCTTGCAGCACAATGTGGTGGTTGAGGGTCGTAAGCCTGAGCAACAATCGGTGTGGATGCAGTTGTTGGTTGCGGCTTTCCCCGTTCTGATTATTCTCGCCATCTTCATGTTTTTCATGCGCCAGATGCAAGGCGGTATGGGCGGCGGTCGTGGTGGCCCGATGTCATTCGGGAAGTCCAAGGCGCGGTTGATCAGTGAAGATCAAATCAAAACAACCTTTGCCGATGTCGCTGGCTGTGATGAAGCGAAAGACGATGTTGCCGAGCTTGTTGAATTCCTCAAAGATCCCGGGAAATTCCAGCGTTTAGGTGGTCGTATTCCACGTGGCGTCTTGATGGCGGGTCCTCCGGGAACGGGTAAGACCTTGCTGGCTAAGGCCATCGCTGGTGAAGCCAAGGTGCCATTTTTTACCATCTCGGGGTCAGATTTTGTCGAGATGTTTGTCGGTGTTGGTGCGTCACGAGTTCGTGACATGTTTGAGCAAGCCAAGAAACAAGCGCCTTGTATCATCTTTATCGATGAAATTGATGCTGTCGGACGCCAGCGGGGCGCTGGACTCGGTGGTGGCCATGATGAGCGTGAGCAAACCTTGAACCAATTGCTGGTCGAAATGGATGGCTTCGATGTGAACGATGGTGTCATCGTGATCGCGGCAACGAACCGTCCAGATGTCCTGGATTCAGCGCTGTTGCGTCCTGGCCGTTTTGACCGCCAGGTGGTCGTTGGGTTGCCTGATATTCGCGGCCGTGAACAAATCATGAAAGTGCACATGAAGAAAGTGCCGGTCGCACCTGAGGTTGATCCTTCGTTGATCGCACGCGGGACACCTGGATTCTCGGGTGCAGATTTGGCGAACTTGGTGAATGAGGCGTCACTTTTCGCAGCGAGAGCAAATACGCGTGTTGTGACCATGAGCCATTTTGAGCAGGCCAAAGATAAGATCATGATGGGCGCTGAACGCCGATCGATGGTCATGAAGGAGTCTGAAAAACGCAATACCGCCTTCCACGAAGCCGGTCATGCGATCGTGGGTCGTCTCATGCCTGAACATGATCCTGTCTATAAGGTGTCGATTATCCCTCGCGGTCGCGCGTTGGGTGTCACGATGTTCTTGCCGACCGAAGATAAGTACAGCCATTCCAAGCGTGGATTGATTAGCCAAATTTGCTCTCTTTACGGGGGGCGAATCGCAGAAGAATTAACCCTAGGTGCGGAGGGTGTGACTACAGGCGCCTCTAATGATATCCAGCGGGCCACCTCGATTGCGCGCAGCATGGTGACCAAATGGGGATTGTCTGAGAAGCTTGGTCCGCAGATGTACGATGACGAGGATAACGAGCCATTCTTGGGTCGGTCGATGAGTCGTCCTGCAAATGGTCAATCTGATGAGACTGCTCGGTTGATTGATCAGGAAGTAAAAGAAATCCTCGACACCTGTTATGCCACAGCCAAGCAAACGCTGGAAGACAACATGGATAAGTTGCATCTGATGGCTGATGCGTTGATGGAGTATGAAACCATCGATGCTAAGCAGATTGATCAGATTATGAAAGGCAAGAAGCCTGGTCCACCCGATGGTTGGAGTGATAACGATAAGCCTCATGGTGGCACACCAGAGGTCCATGATGATCTGCAAGAAGCACCCGCAGATGATGCTTCTGATCCAACGCCGAAGGATGGCACGGCGCCAACTAACTAAGAGTGAGGCGTCAATGGTCTTGGCCAGATCTGGGGTTCGTTGGACCTCAGATTATGGCCGTTATGAACATCACTCCTGATTCATTTTCCGATGGTGGTTCGCTCTATCGCGATCGGGTGGATCTCGACCTCGTCTTAGCGCATGCTGAACGGTGTTTATCCGAAGGCGCCACGATCTTAGATGTTGGCGGTGAAAGTACCCGTCCCGGCGCTAAGCCGGTGTCGGAGGCCGAGGAGCTCGCTCGAGTCATTCCTGTCATTGAAGGATTGGCATCACGATTCGATGCCGTGATTTCCGTTGATACATCCACGCCTCAGGTCATGATTGCAGCAGCGCGCGCTGGCGCTAGACTCATAAATGACGTTCGCGCCTTGCAACGAGAAGGTGCTTTAGCAGCGGCGCTTGAGACGGGGCTCCCGGTGTGTTTGATGCACATGCAAGGGACTCCTCAAACGATGCAGCATCGGCCTGACTATGATGATGCCGTCTCGGAGGTGTTTCAGTGGCTCATGCATCGGATTGATGTGTGTTTGGATGCAGGATTCTCAGCTGATCAGTTGCTCATTGATCCAGGATTTGGGTTCGGAAAAACGCTAGAGCACAATATTGCTTTATTTCAGCACTTGGATCGATTCGTTCAAACCGGATACCCTGTTTTAGTGGGTGTCTCTCGCAAAAGTATGATCGGTGAAATCACCGGTCGTCCTGTTGAGCAGCGAGCGACCGCCAGTGCAGTGGCAGCAGCCATTGCTGCATCGCACGGAGCGGCGATTCTTCGAGTGCACGATGTGTCTGAGACTCGCGATGCGATGATCGTGATGCAAACATTAACGCAGGGAATGCAATAAATGAGTCGAAAATATTTCGGAACCGATGGTGTCAGGGGGCGTGTTGGTGAGGGTTGTATCACTGCAGAATTTGTTCTGAAGCTCGGCTGGGCGTTCGGACAGACGGTGAGGCAACATTATCCGGGGCGACCCAAAGTGGTGATCGGCAAAGACACTCGGCTATCTGGGTATATGTTTGAGACGGCGCTGGAAGCTGGATTGATCGCTGCAGGCGTTGATCCGGTGATGCTGGGTCCGATGCCAACGCCCGCGATTGCTTATCTCACGCGAACGTTTTCAGCGGCCGGCGGTATCGTGATCAGTGCAAGCCACAACGGCTATGAAGACAACGGCATTAAGTTTTTTGATGGACAGGGGACGAAGTTGCCTGACCACGTTGAGTCTGACATTGAGCGGTTGCTTGATGAACCCCTGACGACAGTGAACGGTCCGTTATTGGGTCGTGCATCGCGAGCCAATGATGCAGCCGGTCGGTACATTGAGTTTTGCAAGCACACGTTAAGACTCGGGACNGATCTGTCTGGTTTAAAGGTCGTTGTGGATTGCGCGCATGGAGCAGCCTATCAAGTGGCTCCGAAAGTATTTCGNGAATTGGGTGCNGAGGTTGACGCAATTGGCGTGACCCCGGATGGCTTGAATATTAACAATGGCTTTGGTTCCACAGCNCCAGGCGCATTGATTGAGGCTGTGGTATCGAGTCAGGCNNACTTGGGCGTGGCATTAGATGGTGATGCTGATCGAGTGGTGTTGGTTGATGAGACGGGGGCTTTAGTTGATGGGGATGAAATTCTCTACATGATCGCCGCGGCAAGGTATCAACGAGGCCGAATGGATGGTGGGGTCGTCGGAACACTGATGACCAATCTGGGTCTTGAGAAAGCCCTAGCCTCGATGAATATTCCATTCGTGCGAACCAAAGTGGGTGATCGATATGTGATTGAGGCCATGGATGAACGCCAGTGGACCCTTGGGGGTGAAACCTCGGGGCATATCATTTGTTCGGATCTGACCTCGACAGGCGATGGTCTGGTTGCAGCATTACAAGTCGTCAACGCGTTGCGTCAGTCTGGACAAACGTTGAGTCAGGCGCGTCAAGGGATGAGTAAATATCCACAAATTCTGATCAATGTCCCCTTGCATTCACCTGAGCATTTGGAGCATCCATCGGTCATTCAGGCCGTTCAATCGGTTGAGGATCAGCTCGGCGATTCTGGTCGTGTCGTCTTGCGTCCGAGTGGTACAGAGCCTGTGGTGCGAGTGATGGTCGAGGGTGTGGATGCTGATGAAGTGCAAACTTGTGCTGAGGAGATTGCGTCATCGGTGGAAAAAGTTGCTTCAATCGGCTAACTTACGCGCCCCCGGAGGAAAGTCGCACCGATGATTATTGGAAACTGGAAGATGAATACCGCGCGCGCGGACGCCATTGCATTGGCTGAAGCGGTTGCGAGCATGACGCATCAGGACTCGACACGAGTGGGTATTTGTCCTCCCGCGTTGTGGATCGATCCGATCTCACAGATTCTTGAGGGTTCGTCGATTTTATTGGGTGCGCAAGATTGTATTGGTGATCAGTTTGGAGCGCAGACCGGTTGTATTAATGCGGCGATGGCGGCTGATGCTGGCTGTTCGATGGCCATTTTAGGTCACTCTGAACGTCGGGCTCGATTCGGTGAGACCACAGAAAGTTTGTTGCCGGCCGTTGCGGCCGTACTGGAGACTGGAATGTTTCCGGTGTTTTGTGTGGGTGAAACGCAAAGCGAACGAGAATCAGGTCGTGCGCTCGATGTGGTGGCCGAGCAGATTAGGCCCCTATTGTCGGTCGGACTGGATATCAGCGGAATGGTCATCGCTTACGAGCCTGTGTGGGCGATTGGAACGGGTCTGTCGGCCACGCGTCATGATATTGAAGAAATGCATGCGACGGTACGTGATGTGTTGGGACGTGCTGATGCGTTGGTTTTGTACGGGGGAAGTGTGTCCCCTGAATCGGCTGAAGATGTGTTTTCAGCTGAGGGTGTTTCAGGTGCGCTCGTCGGTGGCGCATCATTGAATGCAGATAAATTTGCAGCGATTGTTGCTGCCTGGGAACGGAAATCATGGAAACAATTTTATTAGTCGTGCATGTATTGCTTGGAGCCTCGGTCATTGGGCTTGTGCTGATCCAACAGGGTAAAGGAGCTGACGCTGGCGCTTCTTTTGGTGGTGGTGCATCGCAAACCGTATTTGGTTCGGCGGGAGCTGGTGGCTTTTTGGTGAAATTGACGGCTGGATTGGCGGCGTTGTTCTTTGCGACGAGCTTAGCCTTAGCTGTTGTGGCAAAACAAAAAGCAGTGGCTGTTGGGACCTTTGGTTTGCCTGAATTGCCGGCTCAAGGGTCTGAAGCGGCTCCTCAAGCACCAGTTGCGCCGAAAACCGTCGACTGATTTCTTGATTTTTCAAGCGCAGATCATTAATCTGCGCGTCCCTTGCCGAAGTGGTGGAATTGGTAGACACGCTATCTTGAGGGGGTAGTGAGCGCAGCTCGTGCCGGTTCAAGTCCGGCCTTCGGCACCATTCTTGATTGATCCTGTCTCAGTCGATCGATGTGACATTCTGTCACATGCGTCATGCTAATCTCCTTGCCAATGAAAGGGAGGTGATATGGCAAAGCCCGGCTATCAAGGTTTCACGCGAATCATTAAAGCAGCGGGATATTCCGCCAAAGGGTTTCGTGCAGCCTGGAAATATGAATCTGCATTTCGTCAAGAAGTCGTTTTAACCGCAACGCTGATCCCGTTGGCCTTTTTGCTTGGCCGGAATCCGGTTGAAGTGGGGTTGCTCATCGCGTCTTTGTTACTTGTGGTCATTGTGGAGTTGCTGAATTCTGGGATTGAGGCGGTGGTTGATCGGATTGGTGATGAGCCCCATCAGCTGTCCGGTCGCGCGAAAGATTTAGGATCAGCGGCGGTCTTTGTTGCCTTGATACTGACACTGGTGTTGTGGGTATCGGTTGCCATGGATCGATTTGGATAAGTCACTGGATGTGTTGCGGTTGCGAAACACGCTTAGACTAAACCGGTTTGAAAAATGCCTGACCTCTCCCTATTGTCATACTAGTCGGTGTTGATTACTGGAGGATACAACATGCTCACCATCAAGCGTCTTGGTCGTCGGAGTTTTGAAGTGTTTCGCTTGGGGGTTCCTGTCGGTATCGTTCGCTTCCTGAAGGAAGCAAAAGTCTGGTCG
>JGI26084J50262_1001856_pt1 | contig 11440 bp, 8 predicted proteins | sample SaaInl6LU_22_DNA_FD_50262 | JGI IMG/M metagenome (IMG submission 50262) | reverse complement strand
GACGTAAGTGCAGAAGTGATCTCAACGGATTATGAAGGCATGATCAAGGAAGGTGAAGAATTGGCCGCATTGGACGAAAAAATTGTAGTTAAGATACCAATGATCAAAGACGGTGTGAAAGCATTGAAATACTTCTCTGACAAAGGCATCAAGACAAACTGCACGCTGATCTTCTCTGCGGGTCAAGCACTGATGGCGGCAAAAGCTGGCGCAACATACGTGAGTCCATTCATTGGACGTTTGGATGATATCTCAACCGATGGTTTGGATTTGATCGAAAGCATTCGCATCATTTTTGACAACTACGACTTCGGTACAGAAATTCTTGCGGCATCTGTTCGTCACCCAATGCACATTATACAGTGTGCTGAGATTGGCGCAGATGTGATGACGGGTCCTTTGAGCGCAATGGAAGCATTATTGAAGCACCCGCTAACAGATATCGGTTTGGCGAAGTTTTTAGCGGATCACGCAAAAGCAAACAGCTAATACCTATTCGTAACTTATAGTTTTAGGAAAGCCTCGCTAATAGCGGGGCTTTTTTGTATCTTAATATAAATTGACAGCGTCGTGATTTATTCTATTTATCCAGAAAGTATAAACGCGCAAACCATTACGGAATGTGTGGAGCGTTTTAAGCGGGGTGAGATTGCTATTATCCCTACCGACAGTGTTTACGCAGTTGCAGGCGATTTTCAGCACCCCTTGGCCATGGAAAAACTGGCAAAAATCAAAAAAGAATCGGTAAAAGCAGCTGAATTTTCTTTTCTCTTCACCAATCTTAGTCAGGTATCAGAATATACACAAAGCCTTGACGGAGGAACNTTCAAACTATTAAAACGCTGTCTGCCCGGTCCCTATACTATGGTATTAGAAGCGAACATCGCCTTAGCNCGGAAACTTGGACAAAAGCGAAAAACTATTGGTATTCGTATTCCGGACCACCCTATTGTAATGGCATTGTGTGAGGCATTAGGTCGACCTTTAGCATCCGCTTCATTACACCACGACGACGAAATCATTCAGTACCCTACTGATCCAGATGAAATCGCTGCGACCTATGCGCATCTCGCTGATTTTATGATAGACGGTGGCTGGGGTGATAATGTTCCCTCAACAGTTATTGACCTAAGTGGAGCAATACCTGTGCTGCTTAGAGCCGGAAAAGGCGATCCGGATGTGATTTAATAAAAGAGTGTAGCTTTAATCGGTCCAGTTTCCCGTTCTCCAACAGTGGCCATTCTGCGACAATACAAGCTTCTTTGGGCATCGCCGTACCCTCCCAATGACGCAAGGCCTTTTTGAGACCTTTAACATCATCCATCGCGCGCAATACCATGACCGGCACTTGACCATACCGTTCGTGTTCCCTTGAGCTCATGANCGCCTGAATACCATGGGAATCACAAATAGACTCGAATTTTTCCGGGTGAAGTTTGATTCCTCCGGAGTTGATCACATGATCCAATCGACCTTCATAATGNAATCGTTTCTTATCGAGCAATCGCACACGATCTTGAGTTTGTAGCTGCGCTATTCCTAGATGCGGCGCAGAAATACATAGGCATTCATCAACATTTAAAGAAAATTCCGTCGCCCCTACTGCGGTATAAACCGCACTGCCCAGTGGACGTAAAGCAATGTGCGAAGCGGTTTCCGTCATTCCATATCCTATACATACACCAGGATAACTCGAGGTATCGTATCGCGCAGGCAGTGCACTCCCCCCTAACAATACGGTGTTCACCTTAAGTTGCTTTCCAGCTTCTTGTATTGCAACAAACTGGGCGGGAGTCATTGGAACAAAGTCCAGTCCTTCCGGAACATGTGGCAAAGCCCGAGGCTCACACAAATGCAAAGTAAGTTGGCCTATGTAAGCGCGAACGACCATCATGAAGCCGCCAATATATTTTGCTGGTAAAACCAATGCCGCAGTAGAACCAGGCACCAGTTCAAACCTGTCCAGCGTAGCACGGGCTGATCCATAAATCATCGCGCGCGTCAAAGCGATTGCTTTTGGCGAACCGGTCGAACCGCTGGTCTCTAGCGTCCACTCTGTTGCTTGACTTATGCAAAATTTCAGGGCGCTTTGAACAGCAACAACATATTCGGGAACACTCTGTAAATCAACAAACTCAGCAGCAGAATAACTGCGGCCGTTCCAAAGGAAAAGTGATTTATTTTCAGCCATGTATTTTCGGGTACAGTTTTTGTTTCAACGTGTGCGCAATGAACAAGTTCAAAACTATAGCAATATACATCAGCCTCTTGGCATTCTCACTGAGCGGTTATGCTGCGGGTGATGCAGACTATGTATGGCTTACGGTTCGTAATGCGATGAGCGGCGAACCCATCGAAGGGGTAAGTATTACCGTAGAACAAGCGTATATAGGGGAAACAGGACCTCTGGGTCGAATTCTAATACCCAATGGCACTCCAGGTCAACTCATTGCACTCTACCACACCAGTTATTCGGCAGGCTATTATTCCCGAAAGGAACTTCAAGAGCGCGACTATGAGGTTTTTTTAAGGGAAAGCGTTTTGAACATTCAGGAAGTGGTCATTCGCGCGAATCGCATGGAGCAGCAATATCAGAAAACGGCCCAGGAGGTTAGAAGTATTGACTCCAAACAATTAGACCAACAGTTCCAGGCAAACACTGCGGATGCCTTAGCTATAGACCCTAATGTTTTTGTCCAGAAATCCCAAGCTGGAGGAGGTTCTCCTATGATCCGAGGAATGAGTACTTCGCGTGTTCTGGTTCTGGTAGATGGCATCAGAATGAACAACGCCATCTTTAGATCTGGGAATGTACATAGCGTTATTTCTGTAGATGGAGAGAGCGTTTCTAATATGGAAATTAGTCTAGGTCCTGGAAGTGTTTTGCACGGTAGCGATGCATTAGGTGGAGTCATGCACATTAACACTTACGATGCTCATTTCGGGGATTCCACAGAGATTTTACAAAGTTTAGTTTTCACATTGAGCAATCAAAGTGCGCAACTATCAAGAAGACCCAATTTCCGGATCAACTACGGCGGCCTGAATTGGGCAGGAATGACATCGCTTACCTATACCCAATACCACGACATACAAATGGGCCGGCGTATTCTACCGTGGACGCCAGCGCAACACCTCAGCAATACACAACTTACTTGTCTACCGACAACAATCGGAAGTATAGATACCATTCGAACTCCAGAAGACCCATACACGCAATACAATACTTCGTACGAGCAGCGAAACATCACACAAAAATTCAAAGTACGCTTGGCAGAGCGCACCACATTCAAATCTGGCGTGCATTTTAGTTTGACGGGCGAGGTTAACCGCTACGACAGATTTACAGAAATGATGAACGGCAGTCCGAAGTATGCCCAATGGAACTATGGCCCACAAGCGTGGATCATGAGCTACATTTCAATCGAGAACAGAGATATTACGGCCATCAGTGATTGGATGAAATTCACCTTATCNGGTCAGTATTTCGAAGAAAGCCGGAACATACGGAAGTTTAAGGCCCCTTCAGGTAAAGTGCAACGCGAACAGGTGTATATCAATCAGGTAAATTTTGATGCCAGCAAGAAGATTNCAGAGAAGAGTTCCATTTTGTATGGTGCTGAATTTATTGGAAATAACCTCACCAGCACAGCCTATCATTACTACTACATGAACGAGGATTCGACATGGAATGCACAATCCCGCTACGCCAATGGAAGCCATTGGATGAGCGGTTCCATCTTTGCACATTTCGATACAGATTTGAGTAAACACATTGCCTTTAGCGCAGGATCCAGACTCAATGGNGTAGGAATGTACACCCCTATTTCATTTCGTGGATTCAATGAAAACGCACGATTAAAATTTCTTGCACCTAGTGCAGAAATGGGACTCACCTACCACAAGCCTACCTTTAAATATTTTCTGAATTTCAGCTCCGGTTTCCGTGCGCCAAATATTGACGATGCGAGTAAAGTATTTGACTCCCAGCCTGGTGCTGTGATTGTTCCAAATAGCACGCTGCGTGAGGAGCGTCTCTACAGTGCTGAGGTCGGTGCAAAGCAAAAGCTTGGTAAATCATGGGTTGTGGATGCCAGCTTTTATTACAGCTACCTTGACAATGCCTTAGAACGCGCTCCGTACACTTTCATGGGCAGTGACAGCATCGACTTTGACGGCGAATTATCCCAAGTGCTCGCTGTTCAGAATTTAGATTTCGCTTGGATTTGGGGCTACCAATTTGGTGTACGTACAGATATTTCAGAAAACTTGAATTGGATGATTCACTGGGCACACCCTTTCGGTAAAGACAGCCAAGGGTATACGCTNCGNCACGTTTCGCCATTTAACGCAACTTCGAATCTTTCCTTCCATAAAAACAACTGGCGTAGCAATCTCATTTTTCGCTACAATGGTGCCATTGATGCGGAGGATATGGCCTTCAGTGAACGTTCAAAAACGCACATGTACGCGCTCAACAACTTTGGAGAAGTTTATGCACCAGCGTGGTACACCATAAACCTGCATGCCTCCTATGTATTCAGCAAGAATATCTTAGTTCGTGGCGGAATAGACAATATAATGGACGTACAATACCGCGGTTACGCCAGTGGCATAGTAGCACCGGGCCGTTCAATCTTTATCTCACTACGAGGGTCTATCTAAACGTTTGTAACGATTCTGGTAGCGACCAAGAAGTCTGAACATCTCCAGCAGTCCACAATTCGCCTTTTTTAACTTCGAGCGGTCCTGGAATATTGTTCGTATATAAACTACCTGTACCCAGTCCTTGCGGTGTATGCAGGTGCTTCGTTGCGGTCCACTGCGCTATAGCATTCATGCCTACTGTACTCTCTAAAGCAGAAGTAGCCCACCAATCTATACCGCGAGCGGCTGCGCATTCTATCCATTCATCAGCGCCGCGCCAGCCTCCAATAAAACTGGGTTTGAGAATTATGTATTGCGGTCGGACTGTGTCGAGAAGCAACTCTTTATCGGCCTTAGAAAACATACCTATAAGGCTCTCGTCTAATGCGACCGGAATAGGCGAAACCGCGCANACCTCTGATAATCCATCACGATCCGTTGTGGGAAGCGGTTGCTCTATACTATGGACTTCAAGGGCTGCCAATTCATGAAGTACCGGATCAATAGACGATCGACTAAAAGCGCCATTCGCATCAACACGCAAGGTTAAATCGCGCGATGAAAATCGCTCACGAATCCCCTTGAGCAAGGCCAATTCATCCGCCCAGGAAATAGCACCTACCTTCATTTTAAGCGTTCCAAACCCTTCTTCTAATCTGCGTTGGATTTGATCGAGCATAAAGTGCTTTGTCCCCATCCAAATCAAACCATTGATGGCCTGCCCCTGCTCACCGCGGCTAAACGGAGTCTCAAAGTGGTGAAAGCCGTGTTGTAGATGACTAAAGGCTTGCTCCAATGCGAATTGTATGCTTGGAAAGGCACTATTCCGCGCATAAAGTACTTCTAATCCTAGATGAATATTCTCAGCGGTCCAGGCCAATTGACTTTCTAATTCCGGTACATCATCAACACTCAATCCACGTAAAACGCCTACCTCCCCTAATCCAACTGCAAATGGCGTCGTAGGATCTTCAATTCGCAGAAAAAAACTCTCTTTCGTGCGCAGGACGCCACGCGAAGTCCCGGCGGGTTGTTTAAAATTAAGAAGGTAAGAATGCACCGTAGCTTTAATCATAACGCTAGAGATTAAGAGATAAAGCAGTTCCAATACAATAGAGTAATGTCATCAGCGCCATTGGTTTAAGTAAGGCATCCAATGCTAATGAATCTCTTGCTCGAGCAAACCGAATAAAGACTACCCGGGAGAGTAATACTCCGAAAGCTATGTGAAAAAGGAGTAAATATTGATTCCCGTCTAATGCGGCCCAATACAAGGCGAAGAGCAAACTCAGGACATTCCCAATGATCAAGAGTGCTTTAAAATAACCTCTGCCCCATTTATACCCGAATCGAACGACTAGCGTGCGCTTCCCCGCAATAGCATCAGTTTCAACATCCCTTAAATTATTCAAAGTGAGTACCGCTGCACTGTAAGCGCCGGCAACCAACGCTGGAAAAAGGAAGCTCCAATGCAACGTTCCGTACAAATTTGCGGACCCGAGGACCCCAACCAATCCAAAAAATAAAAAGACAAAAAAATCACCTCCGCCCCAGTATGCATANGGCTTTGGACCCATAGTATAGGACTTAGCAGCCAGCACTGCAGCAACATTCAATAACGAAAAGAGTACTAANAGTGGAATGCGTTCTTGAAACGCTANAAAGCTTAATCCACCCCCTCCGAACAAAGCCAATACGGTCCACAAATTAACGGCGCGCTTCATTTGATCTGCAGTAATTAAACCGCTAGCTATCGCACGTTTTTCGCCGGTACGATGGTCGTCTGTGCCGCGCAGGCCATCGCCCAAATCATTCGCATAATTCGACAATATTTGATATGCTCCGGCCGTGAACACCGCGAGCGCAAAAATCCCCCAGTGCAGGTATTCATTAATTTTGAAGGCCAAACCGGTTCCTAAGGCAATGACCGCGAAAGCTAGAGGTAAGGTGCGCAGCCGNGCTGCTTGAATCCAAATATGAAGTGGTACCATACTATCGTAACGCAACAAGCGCCGCTAAGTTGGCATGCTGCTCCGTTTTACTATCAATTATTTTAGAACCGACCGCCCCCTCTAGAGCATTTAGTAACGCCTCGACAGAGGTAACCGCTTCATAATTCACCCCNAAGGCGGATGCAATGCCTGCAAGATTCACTTGTTGTGCGTTGGCAAAAACGCGTTTGGCCTCGGGCCCTGTACGGGCTGTATCTGGCAGCCAGTCGAATATGGCGCCTACACTGTTATTAAGCACGCAAACAATCAAATTCTGAGGAATCTTTTGTCCATACAANCCGTTGTGATCGTATAAAAAACTTTGATCACCGATGATTAAAATATGCCTACGGTCAGGATCTGCCAATGCCGCACCGACAGCCGTACTCAAACTGCCGTCAATACCAGCCACGCCTCTATTTCCATANAGTTGCACGGCTTTTGGGAAGTAATTGAAATAACGTACGATGGAACTGTTGCCTAGATGCAGTACATCCGTTGTTTTTAATTTCGAAACCACAGCTTGAAATGCCGCAGCGTCAGACCACGGCAGGGGTTTCGAAACTGGTGCCACAGCTGGTATTCTAATGAATTCCGGNGCCGATTTCCAAACCGTAAGCGCATTCGGCGCCATCCTTAAGTGAAGCACCTCTGCGTCTAACACATCCCAACATTGGAAGATATCGATATGCACATGCTTTTTAATTCCCAGCGCTCGTAAGTGCTGCTTGGGCTTTTTATTAATCCACTGTCCGCCAATACTTAAGACTGCATCGGGTTCAAGATCGAGCAACGCTTCCATAGGTACCGCTTGTGGATGATCCAGCACGCCGCTCATAGGGTCCGCAAAAAGTGTCCAAGCAACTCCTTCATCCAGCAGCGTGCGTAATTGTGCACTTTCTTGAGGTAACAATTGGCCCGCAATTACGGCTACGGATTTGCAACCTGAAAAAGAAGGAACCGGCTGATTATCCGGAATTCCATGAAATTCCATTACGTCGTCCGAAAAGACGATCGCCAACGGCTCAGGCTCCAATTCTTGGGCATAAAGGGGTTCATCAAAAGACAGATTGATATGAATAGGCCGCATTTCAACCTGTTGCGCGCGAATCGCAAAATCTAATTGCGACACCACTTCCGAGGCCGAAGCATCTTCTTCAATATGCACGCTAGCAGCGACATGCGGCTCATAAAAGTCTCGCTGAACACAAGTCTGTCCCTCCCCTTTATTGATGCGCTCTTCTGGTCGGTCGGCACTAAGTACAATCAATGGAACGTGCGCATAGTAAGCTTCTAAAATCGCGGGGTAATAATTCGCTAAAGCACTGCCCGACGTGCAGCAAACGGCAACAGGCAAACCTGTAACAAGACTACGTCCCAATGCATTAAACGCCGCACTACGCTCATCACCCAGCACTTCCATTTCGAAAGAACCTAAAGCTTCTGCAGCAATAATCAATGGGGCGTTTCTCGAACCTGGAGAAAACACAATGGTCTTAACCCCCGCATGCGCAAGCGCCTCTAATGTCCAGTGTGCCGTGTGTTTTGTTGTTGTCATTTGAATTGTACAGCGTCCTTGAGGGCCGAGATTTTATACTCTGTCTCCATCCACTCATTCAAAGGTACGCTGTCCTTTGTAATTCCTCCACCTGCATAAAAGGTAATGCCCGATTGCGACCATTGCATGGTTCGAAGCAGCACTGTGGCATGCAAACCACCCGTCATAAAAGCCAGGTATCCCGTGTATAACCCACGGTCGTAGTGTTCCACCGATTCGATCACTTCTCTTGCAGGGGCTGTAGGTGTGCCACAAATGGCAGGCGTTGGGTGCAAGGCTTCTAAAACTTCTACTGCGGGCGCATTCATCGCGTCGGTTACTACCCACGTCATCAAGTGTTCAACGGGGCCTGCATTCAGTGTTTCCTCGCCCTGCGTGCGAACGTGTCCACCAAAATTATCAAGGGTTTTATATATTTCCTTAGTAACAAAATTTTGTTCCTCGCGCTCTTTATCCCCCCAATTCAAAGCGCCAGACAATCGTGTACCTGCGAGCGACATAGAACGGTATCCCCCATCGATTTCTTCAAAAAGCACCTCTGGAGAAGCCCCCATCCAATGTCCAAAATCAGGATGTTTTAAGGCAAATACAGTACAGTTTGAATAGCGTTCTTGAAGAGCAGCAAAGGTGGCCTGTGCGTCGGCACGCTCTGTGTACAAATGAGAAGGCCTACTCAGCACAACCTTATTCACCTCATGGAGTTGTATGCGGTCTATAATTTCTAAAATCTGCTGCTGGTAGACTGCAGTATCACTTTGATCGGATAGGTTGGGATTCGTCGCCCCGAAATCTAACCAAAACGTATGTTCATCTACTACCGATTCCTCCTTAAATCCGCGCAGCTCGCCCTTAAATCCGCGCAACAAGACAGCCGCATGGGCGATGTCAGTTTCGGAGTATTTATAGGCGATTTTTGACCTACCTGGAATTTTGGCCAATACTTCAAGCATCATTTACGAGCTTTAATAAAGTTGAGCAGTTTCACCATCGAAATCAATTCACCTTGTTCGTTTTCAACACGAATCTGAAACAGATGTGAGCTCTTTCCTTTGTGCAGACAGGTTGCTGTGGCGATAAGCATGCCCGTGCGAGCGCTCTTCAAATGATTTGCACTGATTTCTGCACCTACAGCCGCTTCTTTTGATGGATCAATAAGCAATTGCGACGCTGCGGAACCAACACTTTCCGCCAAAGCTACAGTTGCACCGCCGTGTAAAATACGCATGGGTTGGTAGACTCGAGAATCGACAGGCATGGTTGCCACCAGCGTACCCGTTTCAGGCGCTACATCAACGTACTCAATACCAAGCGTTTCCATCAAGGTATCCTTGCAGAGGTCGTTAAATTTCTTCAAAATGGCGGCCTTATTCGAGGTGTGCTCCATAGGGTTATAAATGCAGTGCTAAAGTACGAGAATAAAATAGGAGTAAAAAAACGGTACAAGCCCCGCGAAACCTTATTTTTGCGCTTCAACTTATAATTGTAGATAAGCACATGATTACAATCACTTTCCCAGATGGGAATCAACGCAGCTACGAATCGGGCACAACTGCCATGGACGTAGCAAAGAGCATCTCTCACGGCCTTGCACGTAATATTTTATCCGGAAGCTTTGACGGTAATACCATCGAACTCAACGATCCACTCACGACCAATGGCACACTCCAGTTCTTCACTTGGAACGATGCCTCTGGGAAAGAAGCGTTTTGGCACAGCTCAGCGCACGTTTTGGCCCAAGCCATTGTGCACTTCTACCCTAGTGCGAAACTGACCATAGGACCCGCCATTGAGAAAGGGTTTTATTACGATGTCGATTTTGGTGAGGAAACGATAGGAGAAAAGGATTTCGAGAAGATTGAAAAGCAAATGTTGGAGTTTGCCCGCTCAAAATCGGAATTTAAACTTCGTGCAGTGACCAAAGCGGAAGCCTTGGAAGCCTACAAAGACAACCCTTACAAAACGGAACTTATATCAAATCTAGAAGACGGCACCATCACATTTTGTGACCATGCAGACTTTACAGATTTATGTCGTGGTGGACACATTCCACATACCGGCTATATCAAAGCGGTAAAAATCATGAACGTTGCCGGTGCATACTGGCGTGGCGATGAGAATAATCCTCAGTTAACCCGCGTTTATGGGGTTTCATTCCAAAAGCAGGGTGAGCTTAAAGAATATCTTGAATTGCTAGAAGAAGCGAAGAAGCGCGATCACAGAAAATTAGGAAAGGAACTTGAACTGTTCACTTTTAGCCAACGTGTTGGAGCCGGACTACCGCTATGGTTGCCCAAAGGTGCGGCACTTCGTGAACGCTTAGAGAACTTCCTCAAGAAAGCTCAGAAAAAGGCAGGATACGACGGCGTTATTACGCCACATATTGGAAATAAGGAACTTTACATCTGTTCTGGCCATTATGCCAAATATGGTGCTGATAGCTTCCAAGCAATTGGTACACCAGAAGATGGTGAAGAGTATCTACTCAAACCCATGAACTGTCCTCACCACTGTGAATTGTATAAAGCGACTCCAAAATCGTATAAAGACCTCCCAATTCGCTACGCTGAATTCGGCACAGTTTACCGTTACGAGCAAAGCGGTGAACTTCACGGTTTGACGCGCGTTCGTGGGTTTACGCAAGATGATGCTCATATTTTCTGCATGCCAGATCAATTAAAGAGTGAATTCAAGAGTGTGATTGACCTTGTGTTGTACATATTCAAAACGCTTGATTTCAAGGATTATACGGCTCAAATCAGTTTACGGGACCCGAACAAACCTGAGAAATACATAGGCTCAGACGAAAACTGGGAAAAGGCAGAATCTGCCATCATTGAGGCTGCAGGCGAAAAAGGACTGAATACGGTTGTTGAGTACGGAGAAGCAGCTTTCTATGGACCCAAGCTCGATTTCATGGTAAAAGATGCCCTAGGACGCAGCTGGCAATTGGGCACCATTCAAGTGGATTACAACCTACCAGAACGCTTTGAATTAGAATACAAGGGCAGTGATAATGAAACGCACCGCCCTGTGATGATCCACAGAGCACCGTTCGGTTCCATGGAGCGTTTTGTTGCTGTACTGCTCGAACATTGTGGCGGTAACTTCCCGTTGTGGCTTACACCTGAACAAGTAAAGATTCTTCCGGTTAGTGAGAAGTACAATGAGTACGCGAAAGAAATAGCTCAATTCCTAGAAATTTCCGATATTCGCGCCCTCGTAGACGACCGTAACGAAAAGATTG
>JGI26084J50262_1001855_pt1 | contig 11448 bp, 9 predicted proteins | sample SaaInl6LU_22_DNA_FD_50262 | JGI IMG/M metagenome (IMG submission 50262) | reverse complement strand
TTGGGCAGCCAGACCGTCAAAGCCACCATGGGGGCGCGGCTGATCATGGCGGCGGCCAGCAAGGCGCTTGCCCCAGCACCTGCTTGGATCGCCACCACCAGCAGCGACCAACGCGCCAGCACGGACAGCACCAGCGCTAGAACCCCATAGGTTCCGATCCGGCTGTCCTTCATGATCTCGAGGCGTCGCGCCTTTTCCCAACCGCCCCAGAGGCCATCGGCGCTATCTGCCAGCCCGTCTTCATGCATCGCGCCGCTGGTCATGATTGTGGCGGTCAAGCCAAGGGCTGCCGCAACCCCCGCGGACAATCCAAAGGCATTTGCCAAAATCAGTGCAACTGCACCGCATAGCCCCACGGCAAGGCCTGCCAAAGGATAGGCCCAAGCCGATTTTCCACCCCGGTCACTGATCGGGCGTGCGGGCAGGGGGAGGCGGGTCAGCAAGCCAAGGCTGGCAATCACATCATCCCAGTGAACCCGTTTGCCTTCGATGTCGTTTTCGCTCATGCCTAGCCCTCTTTGCCGCTTTCAAGCTGGTGCAGGTTTGATACATCTGCTGCTGAGAAAATCTTCTGAACGACGAGTGACCGAATGTCCAACCCTCCCCAGAGCTTCGATGATATCCGCAATGCGCTGCACGGGCCCCCCGCGCAGATGAGGCCGTGCGCAAAGATGCCGAGGCGCGCAATGGGCAATTGACCAAGCCGCCTGGTGCTTTGGGCAGGCTTGAGGATCTGGCAATCTGGTACGCCACATGGCGCGGCACGGATCGCCTGCAAATCAAACACCCTCAGGTGCTGGTTTTTGCAGGCAATCACGGCGTGACCGCACAAGGCGTCAGCGCTTTTCCTGCCGAGGTCACCGTGCAGATGGTGGCAAATTTCGAAGCAGGCGGGGCTGCGATCAACCAATTGTCCAAATTGGCAGGTGCGCAGATGACGGTTCATGCGCTGTCTCTCGAGACGCCGACTGCTGATTTCACCCAAGGCCCTGCGATGACCGAGGCAGAGTTCTTTGAAGCGTTTGGAACAGGCTGGTCCGCGGTGAGCGCCGAGGCCGATCTATTGGTCACGGGCGAGATGGGCATTGGTAATACGACCGCTGCGGCAGCTGTGGCCTGCGCGCTATTTGGCGGTAGCGCCGAGGATTGGACAGGGCGCGGCACAGGCGTGGATGATGCGGGGCTGGCCCTGAAAGCGCGGGTTGTGGCCGAAGGTCTTGCGGCCAATCCATCGGCCTCAACGGACCCGCTCGAGGCGCTGCGCTGCCTTGGCGGGCGGGAATTGGTGGCGATGGCGGGCGCGATTGCGCATGCGCGGGTCTTGCGCATTCCGGTTATTCTTGATGGCTTTATCTGCTCGGCCTCGGCCGCCGCACTTGAGAAGGCGGCCGCAGGCGCGCTGGATCATGCTGTTGCAGGCCATGTCTCGGCCGAGGCTGCGCATGGCGCGGTTTTGCAGCATTTGGGCAAGTCCCCCTTGCTGTCGCTCGGGATGCGCCTTGGCGAGGGCAGCGGGGCGGCGCTTGCGATCCAGATCCTCAAAGGGGCGATTGCCTGCCATTCGGGCATGTCGACCTTTGCCGAGGCAGGCGTCTCGGACGGCTAAGGCACGCTCCGTTCGTTTTGCACCGCTGCGTGCCATCTCAGGTTGCCGGCGCAACGTGTCAGGACGTGGTCTTGCGCTTTCCATTCATCGCCCCGTGCAGGGCGCTGGCATCGCCTTGGGCGCGGCGCCTCTCGGAGGCGGTGCGGTCTTCCTCGGCTTCATCAAGCTGGCTGACCAAGGCGCTCTCGATATTGTTGTTCAACTCGCGGGCGCGTTCCATATAGGCAGTGTTCTCGGAGATCGGTTTGCCAGGCTCCCATAGGCGGGCCAGTTCGCCAAGCGATTGACGGTCATGGCGATAGAAGGCCACTTCCATATCATGCGCTTCGTAATCCGACAGGCCCATATCCTCCAGAACATAGCGCCCCGCACGAAGTGAGCTGTCAAACATCTCGCGCACGATATGATCGGCCCCCGCTTGATAGAGTTCATAGACATGCAAACGGTCATGCGCGCGGGCGGTAATGGCAATATCGGGGCGCATCTGGCGCGCATAGGTGACCAGATCAATCGCGGATTTCTTGTCATCAACGGCCACGACCAACACCTTGGCATGCTCCAAGCCTGCGGCGGCCAAAAGCTCGGGNCGCGTAGGATCACCGAAGAAGGCCTTGAAGCCGAAGCTGCGCATCAGCTGGATGGTGCGCAGGTCACTATCGAGCACGACCGTATTGAACCCCGCAGCTTGCACCAATCGGTTCACCACCTGACCAAAGCGGCCAATGCCTGCGATAATCACAGGCGCGCCGCCCGAGATATCATCGGCCTCGGGCATGTCTTCGCTGTCCTCACTCATGCGTTTGCCCATGCGTTCATAGAGGATGAAGAAAAGCGGTGTCAGCAGCATGGACAGAGCCACAATCAGCAGCAGCAATTCCCCCAAGCGGGCTGTTATGACGTTTTGCTGTAAGGAAAAGGAGACCAGAACGAAGCCGAATTCCCCTGCCTGTGCTAGGCCGAGGGTAAAGAGCCAGAGGTTGCGTTTGCGCAGTTTGAACACCAAGCCGATGACAAATAGGATCGCGCCTTTCAGCGCCATGACCGCAAGGGTCAGCCCGATCACGGCCAAGACATTGTCAAAGAGATAGCCGAAATTAATCCCCGCCCCCACGGTGATGAAAAACAGCCCCAGCAAAAGGCCTTTGAACGGCTCGATATCGGCTTCAAGTTCGTGGCGGAATTCGGAATTGGCCAAAACAACGCCCGCCACAAAAGCGCCAAGCGCGGGCGAAAGACCCACAAGGATCATCAAAAAGGCAATGCCCACAACGATCACCAAAGCAACGGCGGTATACATCTCGCGCAGGCGCGCCATATGCACAAAGCGGAACAGGGGGCGCGACAGGAAATGGCCTGCCAGAATGACGGCGGCGACGGCGGCCAAAGTCACCAAGGTCACGCCCCATCCCGGAAGGCCTTCGACCAGCGACATTGTGTGATGGGCATCCTCTTCGATCCCGCGCTGGATCGAGCCATCCTCTGCAAAGCTGACCAGCCCTTGCACGGCCAGCAGCGGCATCAGGGCCAGCATCGGGATCACGGCGATATCTTGGGTCANCAGAACNGAAAANGCNGATCGCCCGCCGCTGGTTTGCATCAGCTTTTTCTCATTGAGCGTTTGCAACACAATCGCGGTAGAGCTGAGCGTCAGGATCAGGCCCACGGCCATGGATTGCTGCCAGTTGAGCCCAAGAAACATCGCCCCGCCTGCCAGCGCCAAAGCGCTGAGGATCACTTGCGCCCCGCCAAGCCCGATCAGCTTTTTGCGCATATCCCAAAGCGCGCTCGGCTCCAGCTCCAGCCCGATAAGAAACAGCATCATCACCACGCCAAATTCGGCATAATGCTGCAGGTCTTCCGTCTCGGAGACCAAGCCAAGAAGCGGGCCGATCAGGATACCCGCCAAGAGATATCCCAGCACCGATCCAAGCCCGAGCCGCACCGAAAGTGGCACCGCGATCACCATCGCTGCGAGATAGATCGTTGCCTGAAGTAGAATACCTTCCATCATGGACCTTTCGGATGGCTAGATCGGTAAAGGGGCGTCCGGTTTCATCTGATCCATCACGATTTGGGATTGAACCCGCGCAACAGCCGGATGTGGCAAGAGTATCCCTTGGATAAGATTGTGCAATCCCGCAAGATCGCCGCACCAGACCCGCAGCAGGTAATCGGCCTCACCAGTCAGGGTGAAGGCGGCGGTGATGGCGGGGGTATTGCGCACAAGGCGGGCAAAGCTTTCGTCATTTTCTTTGGAATGGCCCGTCATCTGCACTTGGATGAAGGCCTGCACATCAAGCCCCAAAGCGGTCGGGTCCACGCGGGCATGCGCGCCTTGCATGATCCCGCTGCTTTCAAGCCGCTGGCGTCTGCGCCCCGCTTGACTGGCAGAAAGGTTGAGCCGCTCGCCCAAATCCTGCGCGGTCAGATTTGCATCCTTCTGCAAAAGCGCGATGAGCTTTCGGTCGGTTTTGTCGATCATATGCGGGAAACTCGCGCAGATATAAAATAGATTGCGTGATTATCGCACAAATTTACGTAACTAGCCAGTAGAACGCGCAAACGCCGCAACAGATTTGCGTTAGGCTGACACTGAACAAGACACAGCCTTGAGGAGATATCGCAATGGGCCCTTTCCCGCATGACGCGCCGCGCGCCACGATCACCGCTGAGAACCCTGCGGGGACGGACGGGTTCGAATTTGTCGAATTTGCCCATCCCGACCCGCAGGTGCTGCGCGATCTCTTTGCCAAGATGGGCTATATCCATACGGCGACCCATAAGACCAAAGCGGTCGAGCTTTGGCAGCAAGGCGATATCACCTATGTGATCAATGCCGATCCCGACAGCTTTGCCGCGCGTTTTGTGCAAGAGCACGGGCCCTGCGCCCCGTCCATGGCTTGGCGCGTCGTGGATGCGCAGCATGCTTTTGAACATGCGGTTGCCAAAGGGGCCGAGCCCTATGAGGGCGCGGATAAAACAATGGATTGGCCCGCGATCAAGGGGATCGGGGGAAGCCTGATTTACTTCACCGACCAATATTGGGACAGCTCACCCTATAATGCCGAGTTCGACTGGGTGCATGACGCCCACCCTGCAGGGGTTGGGTTCTACTATCTCGATCACCTCACCCATAATGTTCATAAAGGGAATATGGATGTCTGGTTCGACTTCTACGGGGATTTGTTCAATTTCCGTGAAATCCGCTTCTTTGATATCGAGGGCAAATTCACGGGCTTGCTGAGCCGTGCGCTGACCTCGCCTTGCGGGCGCATTCGTATCCCGATCAATGAGGACCGTGGCGAGAAAGGCCAGATTGTCGAATATCTCAAACGCTATAATGGCGAGGGCATCCAGCATATCGCGGTCGGGGCGCAGAATATCTATGCCGCGACAGACCAGATTGCCGAGAACGGGATCAAATTCATGCCCGCCCCGCCTGATGCCTATTATGATTTGAGCAAAACCCGTGTGGTCGGTCATCAAGAGCCGCTGGAGCGGATGCGCAAACATGGCGTCTTGATTGACGGTGAGGGCGTGTTGGGCGGCGGGGAAACGCGGATATTGTTGCAGATTTTCTCCAAGACCGTGATCGGGCCGATCTTTTTCGAGTTTATCGAGCGTAAGGGCGATGACGGTTTCGGAGAGGGGAATTTCAAAGCCCTGTTTGAATCCATCGAAGCCGATCAGATCGCGCGCGGCGTGCTGGACGCGGCGCAGTGATATTCGCGCTCCCGCGCGGTCGTATTTTTGGAAAGATGAAAGACGCGCGCGCGGGGGGTATCAGGCTAGAGGGCGCGCCATCCGATATCGGAGCGGCAAAAACCCTCGGGCCAGTCGATCTCTTCCACCATTTTATAGGCACGATCGCGCGCCTCTTTGAGGCTTGAACCGCGCGCCGTGACATTGAGCACGCGCCCGCCAACCGCTTGGATCGCGCCATCGGTTTTTCGCGTGCCGGCATGAAACACCATATGGCTGGCATCTTCTGGAAGCGTATCAAGCCCTTTGATGACAGAGCCTTTTTCATAAGAGCCAGGATAGCCTTTGGCGGCCATCACGATGGTCAGGGCATGGTCATCGGCCCAATTGACTTGCGCCTCGGCCAAGCGGTTTTCGGCGCAGGCCAGCATCAGGTCGAGGGCTTGTGCGCCAAGGCGCATCATCAGTACCTGACATTCTGGATCGCCAAAGCGGACATTATATTCAACAAGGCGCGGCTTGCCGTCTTTGATCATCAGCCCCGCATAGAGAACGCCGCGATAGGGNGTGCCGCGCCGNGCCATCTCGTCGATTGTGGGTTGTACGATGTCGTCCAAGGCGGCTTTGGCGATGGCATCTGACAAGACGGGCGCGGGGCTATAGGCCCCCATGCCGCCCGTATTGGGGCCTTCATCATTGTCATAGGCGCGCTTGTGGTCTTGTGCGGTGCCGATGGCCAAGGCGGCGGTCCCATCGGTGAGCACGAAGAAAGAGGCTTCCTCGCCCTCCATGAATTCCTCAATCACGACCTCGGCGCCAGCCGCGCCGAATTCGCCGCCAAACATATCGTCGATGGCCGCGAGTGCCGTGTCTTCATCCATGGCCACGATCACGCCTTTGCCAGCGGCCAGACCATCGGCCTTGACCACAATCGGCGCGCCTTGGGCGCGGATATAGGCGCGGGCGGCCTCGGCATCGGTGAAATGCGCGTAGTTGGCGGTGGGGGCTTTGGCCGCGTCGCAGATTTCCTTGGTGAAGGCTTTGGAGGCTTCCAGTTCGGCGGCGGCTTTCGAGGGGCCAAAGGCCAGAATGCCGGCACCGCTCAAGGCATCGACAATGCCTTCGACCAGAGGCGCTTCGGGGCCCACGATCACGAAATCGATGGCGTTTTCAGCGGCGAAATCAGTGACGGCGGCAGGATCGAGAATATCGAGATCGGCGCATTGGGCGATCTGGGCGATGCCGGCATTTCCGGGGGCCACGATCAGCTTGTCACATTTGGGGTTTTGCAGCACGGCCCATGCGAGCGCATGTTCCCGTCCGCCACCACCGAGGATCAGAATATTCATCTTTGCCGCTCCACCTTGGCCTTCTCTGCGCCGCGTTCTAAGGTCAGGGCGCACACAACACAAGCTTGAGCGGAACCGCGCAGAGATGTCTGACCTGATTGATGACGAACCCGAGGGCAATGCGCCCGAATTTACCGTCTCGGAACTCTCGGGCGCGGTGAAGCGCACGGTCGAGGGATCCTTCTCCTTTGTCAGGGTGCGGGGTGAGGTTGGGCGGGTGTCGCGGCCTGCCTCGGGGCATCTCTATCTTGATTTGAAAGATGACCGCGCGGTTCTGGCCTCCGTGGTTTGGAAAGGCGTGGCATCGCGGTTGCAGCATCGTCCCGAGGAGGGGATGGAGGTTATTGCGACCGGGCGCTTGACGACATTCCCAGGGCAGTCGCGCTACCAGATGGTGATTGAGGATATCCGGCCTGCGGGCGCGGGGGCCTTGATGGCCATGTTGGAAAAGCGCCGTGCAGCTTTGGCGGCGGAGGGGCTTTTCGCCGAAGAGCGCAAACAGGCGTTGCCCTTCCTGCCCGAGGTGATCGGGGTTGTGACCTCACCGTCAGGGGCGGTGATCCGCGATATCCTGCACCGTTTGCGCGACCGTTTTCCGCGCAAGGTTCTGATCTGGCCTGTGGCGGTTCAGGGTGAGAAATGCGCAGGGGAAGTGGCCAATGGTATCCGCGGGTTCAATGCCTTGCCGCAAGGTGGTGCTATCCCGCGGCCCGATCTGATCATTGTGGCGCGTGGCGGGGGCAGTCTCGAGGACCTTTGGGGCTTCAATGAGGAGATCGTGGTGCGGGCCGCGGCTGAAAGCGCTATCCCGCTGATCTCGGCGGTGGGGCATGAGACCGATACAACCCTGATCGATTTCGCCTCGGACAGGCGCGCGCCCACGCCCACGGCAGCGGCCGAGATGGCGGTGCCTGTTCGGATGGATATGCTCAACTGGGTGCAGGACCAAGGCGCGCGGATGGGGCGGGCGGCGCAAGCGGCTTTGCAGATGCGGGCACAACGTTTGGGAGATTTGTCGCGCGGCTTGCCACGGCCAGATGCGCTGTTGGAAACGCCGCGACAACGTCTGGACCGCGCGGGCGACAAGCTGGGGCCAGCGCTGCGCAGCGCCACCCAAGCACGCCGGATCACATTGGACAGGTTCTCGGCCAATTTGCGGCCCGCCTTGGACCGCGCGGTTTCGGTCAAGAGGATCGCCTTGGAGCGGACAGGGGCGGGGCTTTCGCCTTCGGCTTTGCGCCGCACCACGCGGGAGGGGCGCAGCAAGCTGGATAGTCTGGAGCAGCGCCTCTCGCCCGAGCGGATCGAGATGCGCCTTGCCCAGATGCGGCAGAGGCTGGAGGAGCAGTCGGGGCGCTTTGCGCATGTGGCGCAGGGTGCCTTGGCCAGTCGTCGTGACAAGCTGGAGGCTTTGGAGCGGTTGCGCCAAACGCTTGGCTATAGAGAAACACTTAATCGTGGGTATGCGGTGATCCGTGCGGGGCAGGAGGTGCTGACCAGCAAGTCGGGCGCGGAAAGCCATCCCGCACTGGAGATCGAGTTTTCCGATGGCAGCTTGTCCGTCACGCCGACAGGGGCAAGCACGGCGCGCGCGACAGCGCCCAAACGGCCCGCAAAGCCTGCCCCCCGCAAAGCGGATGGCAGCGATCAGGGAAGCCTGTTCTAGCGCGGGTGGCTTAGATGCGTCGATAGGGGCGTCTTGGTGCTTCGCCACGGGCCATCATCAGATGCTCATGCAGCGGTGGCATGACCAGAAGTGCGAAACCTGTTTGCGAGAATAAAAACAGCATCATCGGCACCCAAAGCAGCGCCATGGCAACGCCAAACCCGCCTGCGATGCGCTGTGCGCTGTCGCGGTCGGTGACGCGGTTGAGAAGCAGCTCATACAGATAGCCGCCTTCCAAGGGGCGCACGGGCATCAGCGAGATCAGCAGCAGGAATAAATTCACCTCGGCTGCCATCGCAACAGCATGGTCGAGGCCAAAGGGGGCCAGAATAGGGGCGAGGATTGTTCCCGCAGCCCAAAGCGACAGATAGCTAAGCGGCCCCATCATGACGATGAATTCTTCGGCCTCGGCAGGTACGGGTTCATGTTCGCAATAGCTGCCCGCGCCATAGATCAGGACGCGCTGAACGGGAATGGCCTGCACATGCGCGGCCCATGCCTTGGCCAGCCCGCCAAAGGTGACGGAGGCAAAGATCAGCATCAGGAAAAGCATGGCATCGACCAGCCCCACATTCTGCTGGATCAGCGGCAGCAGCAGGACGGCGAGGAAAAAGATGGTCGAGCCGATATGCAAGGGCACACCACGTGGACCATCAAGGTCCAGTATCACATTGTCATGCCGCATCTTTCACACCTGTTTTGCCCGTCCGATTCGGATCGGGCCTTCCTTAAAGCCTCTGTTGGGTTAACTAATTGGCAGGGAATTCAGGCGGATTTCGCACGAATTATGGCGCAGAATGCGGCCATGTTGAGGAAAAGAAACGCCCCGCTGGCAAAGCTCGGCGGGGCGTTTGAATGGTTTTAGGCGGTTTTATCTGGCCTCAGCGGCCCCGAATACGCGGGTCGAGTGCGTCGCGCAGACCATCGCCGATATAGTTTACTGACAACACCGTCAGCGAGATTGCCAAGCCCGGCCAGATCACCCGTTCGGGGTTTTGTTGCAGCCAGTCGGTCGCATCAAACAGCAAGCGGCCCCAAGTCGGAAAATCGCTTGGGAAGCCGAGGCCAAGGAAGGACAGGGCGCTTTCGGTGATGATCGCATTGGCAATGCCAAGCGTGGCCGAGACCATGATCGGTGACATCACATTGGGCAGCACGTGGCGGGTGATCATGCGACGTGACGGCGTGCCGATGCTTTTGGCGGCCAGCACGAATTCGCGCTCTTTCAGGGCCAGCACATCACCGCGCACAACGCGTGCTGTCTGCATCCAGCTTGTGATCCCGATGACGAAGACGATCAGGATGAAGATACCGCCCTCAGGCCCGAAGGCTGCGCGTAACTGATCGCGGAAGAGCATGATGATCACCAGCAGAAGCGGCAGCAAGGGCAGCGCAAGGAAGAGATCGGTGGTGCGCATGAGGATGCCGTCAAGCTTGCGGAAATAGCCCGCCAACACGCCGATCAGCGTGCCAAGCAGCAGCGAGAGCAACATCGCAGTCAACCCCACAGCGATCGAGGTCTGCCCGCCCATCATCATCCGCGCGAATGTATCACGGCCCAATTGATCGGTGCCCAAAGGATGGGCCCAAGAGGGGCTCGAATTGCGGGCGCGGATATCGATATATTGCGCATCAATGGTCCAGACCAGCGGGCCCAGAAACACGAAGAGCAGAATGAAAATGAAAAAGGCCAGCCCCATCAAAGCGCCTTTATGGGTCTTGAACTGGTCCCAGACATCCCACCACTGGTTGCGCGGCGCGCGGTAGGTTTCCAACTCGACTGCGGGTTTTGCGGTATCAGTCATAGCGGATCCTCGGGTCAAGAACGCCGTAAAGAACATCGGCAAGAAGATTGAAGAGAACGATCAGGACAGCGAAGATAAAGCTCACGGTTTGAACCACCGGAATATCTCCGCCTTGAATGGCGATGATCAGCAATTGGCCGATGCCGTTTACCTTGAAGACCTGCTCGGTGATGATCGCGCCACCAAAGACCGATGGAACATTGAGCGCGATCACCGTGATCACGGGGATCAGCGAGTTGCGCAATACATGGACCAAAACCACGATCTTTTCGGTCAGGCCCTTGGCGCGGGCAGTGCGCACATAATCCTGATTGAGGTTATCAAGCATTGAGGCGCGCATGAAGCGGCTGATCTGGCTGGCATTATAAAGGCCCAACACCATCACAGGCATGATGATCTGTTTGATCTGGACGATGAAACTGTCCCAATCCGTCACCTCATGGGTGGTGTCATAGACGCTGGGGAACCAGCCAAGATGCACCGCAAAAATCACGATGAACAAAACGCCNGTGAAAAAGGTGGGAACCGAAAAGCCAAGCATCGAGATNAAGGTGCCGACCTGATCGAAGACCGAATATTGCTTGTAGGCGGAGATGATGCCGATCGGCAGCGCAATCAGGATGCCGACCACATAGGACGTCCCCACAACCCAGAGCGTCTGGGGCATGCGCTGCATGATCAGCTCCATCACGGGGCTGCGCGTCTGGTAGGAGATGATGCGCGGGCCATCTGGGGCGACCTCAAGCCCTGTCCAGCCCTGTATCAAATGCAGCGGCTCGTCCCACATCATGAGTTTGAGCCATTTGAAATACTGGAAGAATAGCGGGTCATTCACGCCGAGGCTCTCGCGGATTTGTTCGCGGACCTCTGGCGGGATCGTCATGGGCAGACCCGCTGTCGGGTCCGAGGGCGACAGTTTCACAATCAAAAAGATGATGAAACTGATGAACAGAAGCGTCGGTATCGCCAGCAGCAATCGGCGGATTGTAAAGGTCAGCATAGGGCGGCGCCTCGGTTCATCAGTTTTCTATTTCGGGAAATCGGGGGAAAGGCGGCACGCCCCCGAAGGGACGTGCCAATGTCGTGGATCGCAGGATTACTCGGTGCGATGCCAATCCATGATGTTCCACAGCTCGCTGTCCCAATCGGACATGCGGATACCTGCCAGTGTATTGGCATGGGCGGATACACCACCACGGTGGATCAATGGGATGATCGAGTAGGACTGAACGAGCATGTCGTTCATCTCACGCGCCAGGCGGCCACGCTCTTCGAGATCGGCAGTGCCTGCCATCTCGGCGATCAGGGCGTCATATGCAG
>JGI26084J50262_1001833_pt1 | contig 11527 bp, 12 predicted proteins | sample SaaInl6LU_22_DNA_FD_50262 | JGI IMG/M metagenome (IMG submission 50262) | reverse complement strand
GAGATCACAGCATGCGGATTCCTCGTCCAGACTTAAGCTTAACTACTGGTAGCCCCAACGCGTGTAACTTGTGTCACGAGCAAGAGTCGGCATCGTGGGCCCTCGACGCACTCAAAGACTGGGGCGTTAAATTTAAAGATAGCCGGAGTCATCCCGCCAGAGCATTTCATTCAGCCCAGCGCGGTGATGTCCGTGCGCTACCGTCGCTGAAAGCCATTGTCGAAGACGAAACACGCTCGCCCATGCTTCGCGCCTCTGCCATCGGTCATTACGGTCGATTCTCACCGCCCGGCCTGAATCGGACCGCAGCGATGCTATTTGGCTCTGACGATGCCCTGCTCCGTGCGAGCGCCGTTAGAAGTACAGCAAGTATTGATCCCCGACAGCGTTACTTACTCCTACGCACACTGATAAGTGATCCTGTACTTGGTGTACGCATGGCTGTCGCTGAGCAGTTGGCAGATACACCTCGCAATGAGTTGCGACCAAAAGACATTGTGCGACTCGACGCTTTGTATAAGGAGTATGAGAGCGTGCAATCACAGCATCTCGATATGCCCTCAGTACAACTGCAGCTCGCCAATATTTGGCTCGCACAAGGTAAGACGCAGCAGGCGGAAGCTGCAATGACAGAAGCTCTTAGAATGAATCCGCAACTCGAAGCTGCGCGAGTGAATCTGGCTGACATTCTGCGATTGAGCAATCGGGAAGACACCGCGCGCGATTTACTGCAGGAAGGGATCGCCCTCTCACTCGATGCCGGAGCACTTGAGCACGCGCTAGGCTTACTAGAAATAAGGGCCGGTAATTTAGAGGCGGCGCTAGCGCACCTCAAAGCTGCGGCAGATAGCGAAATCGACGGCAGTCGCCACCGCTATGTATACGCCATTGCTTTGCATGACACTGGGAAACCTGAAGAGGCAGTGACGAGTCTTGAGCGACTCAACCGCTCATTGCCGGGCAATCCCGACGTGCTAAGCGCGCTTGTCGGTTATGCTCGCGAGCTAGGCGATGCTGGAAAGGCCGGTCGCTATCAGGCTCAACTTCAGGGCATAGTCCAGGCTGCAGGTCTGCGCTAGGGAATCGTTCAGTCCTTAACGAACTGGAGATTAACCGTCACAGGAATAGCGCTCGCTATTGCCTCAAGACCAGCAATGTTTTTAAGCGCGGCGACACCCTCGCCCAAGCCGAAATCGCCTGCATACAGCAGGATTGGTTCGACAGTGGTCACAAATAACTGATCGCCGACAGCAATAGCACGCAGATGTGCGTCGACGTCTGCCTCAGATCCATGAAGAGACAGCGTGACGGGTAAAGTGCGTTCTAGAGGCGCACCGGCATCTATCTGTGCGAGATCAGAAATAGCCAATTGCCCCGTAATCAGCGCCGTAGGGTGTTTAGCAACATGAAAAAATAAATCTCGCATCCGTTGATTGCGAATATCAACCTTGGTCTCCACCGACGCGAGGTCGATTTCAATGGATACGCTACCATCGTCAGTGATGCTACCTGTCACCCGCGTGAATGCATTATTTTCAGCGATATTATCGTTTTTAAGAGACACATAATTAACGGTTGAACCATCAATAACGCCCCAGTCCGCCCAAACAAGCTGCGTAGCCGCCAATAATGTAGCGCCTACTACGCTGCGAATACCTAAGCCGCGAATACCGTTTTTTTGTTTGCTCATATCGTTATCAACCCGTTTAGTTAGTGCCCATCTAAAAGAATACTGACATCTCAATCGCTCGTTCACATCGCTATTTCAGCAAGGTCACCTTTTGATTCAAGCCATATCTTGCGATCACCCGCGCGCTTTTTGGCGAGCAGCATGTCAAACATACCATTCGCGTCATCATCCGACGCGAGTACCAGCTGTACCAATCGACGGGTATCGGGATCCATAGTTGTTTCACGCAGCTGGGAGGGATTCATCTCGCCCAAGCCTTTAAAGCGCTGGACATTGGGCTTAGAACGCGCCTTCTCAACGGCGAGACGATCCAAAATACCATTGCGCTCAGACTCATCGAGGGCGTAATAGACTTCCTTACCGACGTCGATGCGGTACAAGGGTGGCATAGCAACGTAGACGTGCCCTGCGCGAACAAGTGGTCGGAAATGCCGTAAAAATAATGCGCAAATCAGCGTGGCAATGTGTAAGCCGTCCGAGTCAGCATCGGCGAGTATGCACACTTTGTGATAGCGCAAACCCGACAGATCATCACTCGCCGGGTCAATGCCGAGTGCTACGGAGATATTGTAGACCTCGGCAGAGGCTAGAATTTCCTGTGAGTCTACCTCCCAAGTATTAAGAATTTTACCGCGTAATGGCAAAATCGCTTGGAACTCACGGGTTCGTGCCTGCTTGGCAGAGCCTCCAGCAGAATCACCTTCCACCAAAAACAACTCGCCTTGTGAAGGATCCTCGGTCGTGCAGTCTGCTAACTTGCCCGGCAGTGCCGGACCTGATGCCACTTTTTTACGCACGACCTTCTTCGCTGATCGCAAGCGTGCCTGAGCGCGATTGATACACAGCTCAGCCAATAACTCTGCGTCGGCGGTATGCTGATTAAGCCATAAACTAAATGCGTCTTTCGCTACTCCACTAACGAAGCCTGCGGCCTCACGAGACGATAAGCGCTCTTTGGTTTGACCCGAAAACTGCGGATCTTCAAGCTTTGATGACAGCACAAAACAGCAGCGATCCCAGATATCCTCAGCCGTTAATTTGACGCCACGAGGTAATAAATTACGCAACTCGCAAAACTCTCGAATAGCTTCCAATAACCCAGACCTTAGACCGTTAACATGGGTACCGCCTTGTGAGGTTGGAATAAGGTTAACGTAGGACTCACCAATGACCTCACCGCCCTCTGGGAGCCACTGCAGCGCCCAATCGACCGCCTCAGTGGCACCGCTAAAGCTGTGCGTAAANGGCTTTTCGGGTAACACGGGATAATCACTCGTAGCATCGACTAAGTAATCCGATAAGCCATCCTCGTAATACCACTCGGTTTTGTCGCCTTTTTTCTCATCTAGCAGCGTGACGCGAAAACCGGGGCATAACACCGCCTTNGCGCGAAGCACATGGGTGAGTCGCGGCAGTGAAAAGTTAGGGGAGTCGAAATATTGGGGGTCCGGCGTAAAACGAATGCCGGTACCTGTATTGCGTTTACCGCAGGTACCGGTAACCGCTAATTCCGAGACCTTCTCACCACCTTCAAACGCCATTTCGTAGATATTGCCGTCACGGCGGATAGTAATGTCGAGGCGCTTAGCAAGCGCATTGACTACCGATATACCCACACCGTGCAAACCACCACTAAACTGGTAGTTTTTAGAAGAAAATTTACCTCCCGCATGCAAGGTACATAGAATGACTTCTACTCCGGGCTTTTGCTGCACAGGGTGCATGTCAACCGGCATCCCCCGGCCATTGTCGACGATACTGATCGAACCATCGCTATGGAGAGTGACGTCCACTTGATCAGCGTGACCCGCGAGAGCTTCGTCGACGCTGTTATCGATCACTTCCTGAGCAAGGTGGTTAGGGCGAGTGGTATCGGTGTACATGCCCGGGCGTTTTCGTACCGGTTCGAGACCTGTGAGAACCTCAATTGCTTCGGCGTTATATTGACTCATTGGCGAACGAACGCCCTCCTGTACTAACGAGACATATTAGGTAAACCACACTGGCTGCTTTTGCACGCCAACGCGCTGAAACGACAACTAGTTACAAATAACCACCCGAATTGAGATCGACAGGAAATACGCGCCCCTCGACCCGCACAACGGCCGTTTCTAAATGACCGTCTGGGTGCAGCGTTAGCGATCGATAACCTGGTGCAATATCGTGCACCTTAAAGGTTTCTTGCTCCGGCTTAAACTGAATACATGTTGACGGCGTCGTAAGATAACGAACACCCCGAACAGTCATATCGCTCGACTGATGGACATGCCCAGAAATGACCACCGTCGTTTGTCGACAGCGCGACACCTCGGTCATAAACACATCGGCATTATCAATTCTCTGTGGATCCAACCAGGCGCAACCTAGGGGATGCAGTGGGTGGTGCAATGCAATCAATAAATGCTTTTCTGCGACATTGGCGGCGTCTACCGCCGCAGACAACGCAGCTAACTCACGGTCACAAAGGTGGCCACCCACTTCGTCATCAACTTGCGAGTTAAGCATCAGTACATGCCAATGTGGCGTGGTAACAGTCCGGCTAAAGCGAGTTATTGGCACTTCAGCGTTAGAGCAGCCGTCGTGGTTACCTGGCAGCCAGAAGCTTGGCACGCCAAAAGAGGTCAACAGGTGCTCTAGTCGCCGATAAGCATCTGCAGCGCCATCACCTGCAATATCGCCCGTAATCAACACTGCGTGGGGATCATGGCCGCCCGCTAACGCCGTATCGACGACCGCTCGTAGCGAATCATCGGTATCAACATTGAGCAAGGTTCCACCGCATTCAGCCATTAGGTGGGTGTCAGTGATTTGTAACAGTCGCAGCGGACCATCAGCCGCAAGAGCATAATCGCCCTGCAAATTGCAGCTCTTCATGACGATGGCTCGCTATTTTTACTCGCTTCGTCAAATGTCATCAGACCAGGCGCTTGGCCCTCGGCCAAACAAAACGCCAATAGATCTGCTACGTAGCCATTTTGCTGGCGCTTCTCATCGCGGGCATACATGTGATTATTAGGGTATCGGTAGCGGCCTTGAACGTGAGTATGGGATTGGAAGCCGACCACTTCAGCCATACGCGCATCATGGTAAAGCCGTATATCTAGCTCGATGCCACTTAGCTGGCTCGCCAAGGGGCTTACGTGTTGTAGCCGTAAATTAGTCGTATAGCGACATCGCTCAGTGACTGTGAGCATGACTCGCGCCGCGCCAACAACGATGCAACGCTCATTGCACTGCTCGTAGTCTGCAAACAGGCGCAACAGGCGTACATAATTGGCCTCACAAAGACTGTGCAGGTCAATAAGATCTACCTTGTAATGTCCGCGACTTGGCTTCAACGCACCCTACTCTTTTTAAAGACCGAAAAATTAACGGCTGCCAGTGTACCAACTGTCGCGACATAAAAGCAGTGGATTTCGACCCCATGTGCACAAGTCAGCATGGTGGTAGAATGCAGCGGCTGTCCATCAATGCGACAGTCGATTAAGCTATAGGCGCACGGTGAAAAGGAGTTTCCAATGACGCTTTTATTTAAACGGCAAGCCCTCACGGGATTTGCCGCGGCCTGTCTGTTGCCTTTGGCACAGCTAGCCACCGCAGAATCACTATTAGATATTTATGAGCTGGCCCTCGAAAATGACGCTCAGCTTAAAGCGCAAGCAGCACAGTACTTGGCTAACACCGAGCAGGAAAATATCGCTCGATCAGCGCTACTGCCCCAGGTCAGTGCGGGATATGGCGTGACGGGAAATAAAACCGAAACGACTAGCCAGCAGATCCTAGGATTTGACCCTACAGGCACACCCGTTGTTGGTGAAGGCTTCAACAAAAACGATACCGAGACGACCGGCTGGGATGTCTCTCTATCGCAGACGCTCTTTGACTTGTCATCGTGGTACACCTTTAAAGCAGGNGAAGAGTTCACCAAACAAGCCGAAGCCGACTTTGCTGCCAATACCCAAAACCTCATNGTACGTGTGGTTGAAGCCTATTTTGGNGTNTTNCGTGCTCAAGACAATTTGTCCGCCGCCGAAGCTCAGGAGAAAGCCTTCGAGCGCCAGCTAGAGCAGACAACACAGCGTTTTGAAGTGGGCCTTATTGCCATTACCGATGTGTATGAGGCTGAGGCTGCGCGAGACCTCGCGCAAGTCCAGCGGATTGTTGAAGAAAACAATGTTGATGTTGCCAAAGAGCGATTATCGGTACTCACAGGCCAAAGCCACGGCGAGCTGTTTCAACTCAGCGAAGAGTTTACTGCTAAGCCGCCAACGCCTACCGATCGCTCATCGTGGGTAGAATTTGCTCTCGAAAATAACTATCGATTAGCCGCTGCGCGCTATGCTGAGGAGTCAGCTCGCCAAGCTGCGAAGGCCAATAAAATGGAGCACGCGCCTACCGTAACCGCTACTTATCAATATGCCGATAACGACACGGATGGCACACGAGCAGCTAACCCAGAACCCATTTTTCTGGTGCAGCCAGACTCTCAACAAACCCGGGAAGTATGGCAAGTGCGTGTTGATATGCCGTTATTCTCAGGTGGACGTATTAGTGCCAGCCGTCGGCAGGCAGCGCAACAATACATCGCCGCCCGAGAGAACCGCGTCAACCTAATGCGCACCACGGTGACTGAAGCACGCTCGCTTCACATGACCGTCTTATCAGATGTGGCGCGAGTAGCGGCACGCAAGCAATCGATCAAATCGTCTCAAAGTGCTTTAGATGCCACAGAAGCAGGTTATGAAGTGGGCACTCGAAATATCGTCGACGTCCTCAACTCACAGAACGTACTGTTCTCTGCCGAGCGAGACTACGCCAATAGCCGCTATGACTTCATCATCAATACTTTGCGATTAAAAGAAAATGCCGGCACCTTGTCTCCCGAAGACGTGGGCCGTCTAGATAGCTTCCTCGAGCAACCTGCGCCAGCGACTGCTAGCGGTAGCCGTTAATCGGATAACAGTTGATCGATCAGGGCGTGCTGGCGTACCAGCGCGCCCTGATTCTCCTCAACATATCGGCTAGCAGCATTCCCAACCTCACGCCGATACGCTACTTGAGTCAACAACTCACCAACTGCCTGCCCTAGGGTCGCTGCGTCGGTGACCTCGATAGCCCCTCCAGCACGCCTTAAAGCCCGAAAAATTTGCTGAAAATTGAACGTATGTGGGCCCGTGATCACCGGCACACCAAACGCGGCAGCTTCGAGCGGGTTGTGTCCACCATGGGGAACCAAACTGCCCCCAATAAAGCTGACATCTGCTGCCGCAGTGAGTGCCGCGAGCTCTCCAAGAGTATCGAGCACCAAGATATCGGTATCGGCACTCACTACTTGACCCGTTGATCGGAGCAACCAATGGAAAGGCGATGGAGCGAGAATTGAGCGCGTTATGCTCGCGGTACGCTCCGGATGACGAGGCGCCAACACCAATAATGCTGACGGCACGGTTTTGCGCAGCTGAGTAAATGCGGCCACTACCAGCTCCTCCTCTCCGTGGTGCGTGCTGCCAGCAAGAAAAATCAAGCGGTCGCTACTAATAGCGAGTTGCTCGAGCAGGCTGTCACGCTGTCGAATCAGTCTGGCGCGGGCAATATCAAACTTCACACTGCCGGTGACCAAGGTCTTATGGGGGTCGGCGCCGAGTACAATGAAGCGCCTAGCGTCCGCTTTTTGTTGGCAAGCAATCATTGCCAACGAGGCGATCACCGGCTTAGCGAGTAACCCCGCCCGCGCATAGCCTCGCGCCGAGCGTGACGAAAGCCGCGCGTTAGCCAGCATGACGGGTATGTTTTGGCGCTTGCACTGCAAAACCATGTTGGGCCAGATTTCTGTCTCTACCAGCACTGTTAAGGAGGGTCGCCAATGCTTAAGAAAACGCGCCACCGAACCCGGCGTGTCAAAAGGGACCCAACAGCATGACACACGCGTTTATCGAACAGGCGCTCAACTTGCGCTCTTCCTGTGGGGGTTGTCGAAGTAACTACCACCTGTCTTTTAGGATCTGCGCTTAAGAGCTTCTCGATTAAAGGCGCAACGGCGAGGGTTTCACCGACAGATACTGCGTGCACCCAGATCCAGTGATCGCCCTCGTTAGCTCTACTTTCAGGCTTATTGGGTAGCATATAGCCAAGACGCTCAAAGAGCTTATAACGATAAGCCGGGTTATGACGTGAGCGCCATAACAGACGTAACAGCAGTACGGGAACCGCCAACCGAATGCACTGTGTATAAAAAAAGATCATCATAAGTTATTAATACAGGGTCCCAGCACGACGTATACTCAACGTAACTCAATGTGAAGCCTAACATGACTCTACCCCCAAGCTCCGACGTCCGCGGCTTTCTGCCCGACAACGAGGGCCATCATCTGTACCAGCTCGCTCTAGAAGGGGCGGCCTTGGGTCCGCTATTAGAGATCGGCAGCTACTGTGGTCGATCTACTCTGTGGCTTGGTGACGCCGCTCGCCAGCATCAAACGGTGGTCTTTGCTCTGGATCACCATCGTGGGTCAGAAGAGCACCAGCCCGGCGAGATGTTCCATGATACGTCGCTTATCGATGACGCAGGACTGGTCGATACTCTCATGAGTTTCGTCGCAATATCCGACAAGCCGCGCTAGATGAGCATGTGATAGCGCTGGTTGGCAGCACGCAACAGGTAGGCCAACATTGGCTGGGTATCGATTTTGGGTTGGTATTTATCGATGGCGGCCACAGTCTCGATGCGGCTCTCACTGACTGGCGTTATTTTGGTCAGCGGGTCAAACCCGGAGGCTTCCTTGTCATTCACGACGTATTTCCCGACCCAACAAAGGGCGGCCAAGCCCCTTATACCGTGTGGCGAATGGCCATAGCCTCGGGGCTCTATGAACAACACTCTCAATGCGAGTCGCTGCGAGCTCTCCGCCGCATCGCCTAAAATCGGGCTTATGATTCGGCGCGCATCGCGCTACGGTCGCTTAGTACGGGTTCATGAGCCTGGGTAAATAAATGTGCGGCGGCGCTGTGGCCAGTTAACGCATCGGCGGCAAGCACAATTGCGCCTGCGGTCCATGTCGGCTTTTCGTCTGGCCATAATANATCCTCAACCAGCTGATAGCCGGTCCACCANGCTCCATCCGCNTCGCGCCATTGGCTCAACCAAGAGAANACTTCGACAGCACGAGTTCTATCGCCCGCAGCCAATAACGCCATAGTGAGCTCGCAGGATTCCGCAACCGTGACCCACGGTTCTTGGGTTTCGCAACGACAACCGAGGCCTGTCTCGACAAACTCATCCCATCGCGCATTGAGGCGTGCCACAGCCTGGGGCCCGGTAATTACGCCGGCGAGAACCGGGTAAAACCAGTCCATAGAATAACGGGATTTAGGCGCCCACGTGCGATCGAAACGCTCAGGACGACAACGGAGTGCAACGCCCAAAGCCTTGCGGGCCAATACCCAATGATCTTTGGGCGTCGCTAACTCGGTAGCGATATGACAGGCACACTCCAAGCTTTTGAATATAGAGCTACAACCTGTGACCAATGCGTCGCCCTTTGGATGACCATCGGCATCGACGGCCCAATCGATCTCTCCGGCATCGCCCTGTAAATTCAGTACAAATTCGATCGCTCTTTCAACAGTTGGAAACAAACCTTCGAGAAAGTCGCGATCTTGCGTAATAAGGTAATGGTGCCAGACGCCGGTGGCGATATAAGCCACGTAGTTTGATTCTCTGCGATCTGGGTTGTCAGGCTCGCCATTACGATAAGCCCGCCACCAACTCCCGTCAGCGAGCTGCTTGGACGCTAGCCAGTGGTAAGCTCGTCGAGCCGCGGCATGCTCGCCGGCGATAGACAGCGCCATTGCTGCCTCGGTGTGATCCCAAGGGTCAGAATGGCCGCCCTCAAACCACGGTATCTCGCCTGCAGACGTTTGTGTCTGAAGAATAAAATCGACAGTAGGTCGCAGGTATTCCTCAGGAAATAAACCGCGGCTAAGGTACAAGCCACTCACTTTTTTCTACCGTTTGTGGCTGTTTCTGTAAGAACACTCGGCTTGTTGAAATACATGACGACGCTTTTACCTAACCAGGGATTGCACAGCTTATCGAACCAAACGGTCAGCGCTGGGCGTTTCAGCAAGTCCCAAACCAATAGGCGATGGTAGGCAGATACGAGGGGATGAGACTCCCCTTTTGACCAGAGCAAACAGCGCAGCCACCAGTAAGGCACGTGGAGTGCGTGCGCACCGTGTTCGTGATAACACTGAACACCGTATCGAGTAATCTCTCGACGCAAGTATCGGCGATTAAAAATTCGGATATGGCCGCCAGGCGTAGTGTGATAGTCACTACTCAACCACCAGCATATCTGCTCGGGCCACGCTCGGGGGACGCTGACACATAATCTTCCACCGGGTTTTAACACGCGAACAAGTTCCTCGATTACTGATAAGTAATTGGGAATATGTTCGAGTACTTCACTGCATATGACACGATCAAAGCTGGCATCAGGAAAGGGCAAATTCGTGGCATCACCTTGCATAAAGGTCACGGTACCTTCCGGATCAAACGCCTCCATGTCCGTAATTCGGGAGTGCGCCGTGCGCAGATCTTTGAGCGACAAATCAACGCCGACCACATCGACGCCAGGCTTTAAGTAAGCCGCCAGCGAATGCCTGCCCTCTCCACAGCCGACGTCGAGGAAAGTATTACCCTCCGCCATTGAAAACCAACTGAAATCGACCGTCAGCATTTCAATACCCTCTGGTGGTAGTAATCGACCAGTCGTTGTGCACAAATATCCCAACTAAAATGCGCTTCAACACGGGCGCGCGCACGCTGACCCCATTCGTCTCTCGCAGCGGAGTCTGACAGCAAGGCATCAATAGCTTGGGTGAGTGCTGCAACGTTTCCAGCTGGCACTAGTGTGCCTCCATCGCCAACCACCTCGCCGAGCGCACCGCCGTCAGAAGAAACTAGCGGAATACCGCATGCCATTGCCTCCACCGCTGGCAAGCCAAAACCTTCATACAGTGAAGGCACAACAGCAATTGTGCTCTCGGCATACAAGCCAACGATGGTCTCGTGGTCAACATCGCTAACCCATCGAACCCTNTCTTGTAAGTTCAGGTCACGCACCAATCGCTCNGTGTCACCGCCNGGCTTGGGCTTGCCAATAAGTGTAAGGCTGAGTTCGGGGTAACGATTGACCAAATCCGACGCGGCCGCGAGCAAGATATGCAAGCCCTTGGTGGGTGTATCGGCAGATGCGGTCGCCATAAGCTGACAAGGGTTGCGCTCGATATGGGGTAGTGGTCGAAACAAGGCCGCGTCGACACCGTTGTGCAACACGGATATCCGGGCGGGGTCGACACCAAAGTCAGCAACAATATCGCTCTTTGACATGCTCGACACGGTAACAATGTGATCCAGCGCTCGCGCGACGCGCCCCTGCATAGTAAGAAAGCTATGCCATCGCTCGATAAATAGTCGGTAGTACCACCGGGGCTCAGCATCGAGCGCTAAACGTCGATCACGGGTAATAGGATGGTGAATGGTTGTAACCAGTGGCACGCCAGCACGCTGTAAATCGAGCACCCCGTCTGCGAGGGTCTGGTTGTCATGAATCAAATCAAAGTCGGCTAGGCGAGGCAGAAGCCAATCCCGCGCGCGCTCACCAAAGGTCCAAGGCTCCACAAAACCACCGGTTAATTTGCTCAACCATTCGCGACGCGCTAATGGATTGGAAATCAGCGTCGATATCGGCACTGATCGCAAGCCGTGCGTATACAAGTCACAGCTTGGCAATGTGTGCAGCTGTACATTGTCATCGAGATGAGGATAGGGAGGAC
>JGI26084J50262_1001822_pt1 | contig 11581 bp, 10 predicted proteins | sample SaaInl6LU_22_DNA_FD_50262 | JGI IMG/M metagenome (IMG submission 50262) | reverse complement strand
CAGATGGTCAGCCTGTCTTTGAGCAATGGGCAGGCGATGGTTTTTGGCGCCCTATCGGCTGGCGGTGGTATCGGGGCGATGCAGCTTGGCGCTGATGGCAGCTTTCAATCGGCACAACGGGTCAGCGGGACAACCTCGGGCGATTACGCGGCTTTGGCGCATCTCGAAGCAGGTGGGGTGCAGCATCTTTATGCGGCGCGCAGTGATACTGATGAGATTGAACATTTCACATTGTCTTCTGTGGGCGAATTAAGCCTGCAGGCCACATACGGACCAGACGCTTCCGTCTTTCTGGGCCAGGCCAGCCAGATGACCACCGCTGAGATCGCGGGCGAGGAGTATCTGATCGTAGCAGATGCGGGTGCCTCCAGCTTGACGGTTCTCGCGGTTCAACCCAATGGCGCGTTATCTGTTTCCGACCATTTGCGCGATGATGGTGTGACGACACGTTTCCAGAATGTAACCAAGATCGAGGTCGTGTCACACGGTGATCAGGTATTTGTTGTCGCGGCCGGCTCGGATGATGGAGTGAGTGTTTTTCAACTGCTGCCCAGTGGTCGGCTTGTCCATATGGCCAGCCGCGGGGATGATTTTTCATCGGGGCTGCAGAATGTTTCGGCGGTTGAGGCCGTATCGACCGCCACTGGCGTCAGGATTTTCGCGGCTAGCAATGTTGAATCGGGACTGACCGTTCTTGAGTTCGATTCGGGCCCTGCAGGGCAGTTGTTATTTGCGCCGCAAACGGGCGGGCAGGTCACGGGGGGCAGCACCGCTGACACCTTGATCGGGCGCGATCAGAACGATGTTTTATCGGGCGCGGGCGGTGATGATGTTTTGATTGATGGCGCAGGGTCCGATGTGATGACGGGCGGCGCGGGGCGCGATATTTTCGTGATGTCTTGGGATCAACAATCCGACAGGATCACGGATTTCACTTTGGGCGAGGATGTTATTGACCTGAGCGGTTGGGTCTATCTCTATTGGCTCAATAATGTTGATATGACGCCAACTGCACTAGGGATCACCCTATCTTATCAGGGTGAAACTCTTGTGATCGAGACGGCCAATCAAACATCCCTGACGGTTGAGGATATCACCCCATCGCTGGTGCTAAGCCCGAACCGCCTTCTGCCTGATTGGGATGAGATATTGCTCAACGGGTTCACAAGCGCGGATGAATTTCCGATGGCGGATACCTTTCAGGGTGCTCTGGGAAATGACCGCTACCGCATTGACCACCCCGAAGACGAAATTGTTGGCGAGATCGGATATTCCCTTGGCGGCGGGATCGACACGGTCGAGGCGTGGATCAGTTGGAACCTGATCCCCAATGTCGAGATTTTGCGGCTGCAAGGCACAGATGATCTCAACGGCGGCGGCACTTGGGCCCCTGAGGCTTTGGTGGGGCAAGCGGGCAATAACATCCTTGATGGGTCTCGTGGGAATGACGCCATCACGGCCAAGGCTGGCGATGACACCCTGATCGGCGGGCGCGGGGCCGACAAGCTGGTGGGCGATGCAGGGGCGGATGTTTTCCTTTTTCGCGAGGTTGAGGATAGCCCTGCAGGCCCTGCGACACGCGATTTTATAAACGGGTTTGAAAATGGCACCGACCTGATCGATCTGTCCGCCATTGATGCAGATATCACCACCGCAAGCGATGACAGCTTTGTCTTTATCGACAATGCGGCTTTTTCAGGCATAGCGGGGGAGCTGCGGTATTTCACTTGGGGTGGAAATAATTTCAATATCGTTGAGGCGGATATTGATGGCGATGCCACCGCCGATTTCCAAGTTTTTGTGAACCTGACGCCTGCCATGACGGCGGATGATTTCATCTTCTAAGAAGAAGACAAAAATCATCAAGCGGAGGGGGGAGGATGGTGAGCCGTGCAGGATTCGAACCTGCGACCCACTGATTAAAAGTCAGTTGCTCTACCAACTGAGCTAACGGCCCATCTTCCACGCCGAACCGAACACGTTCGGTTCTAATCCGATCTATCCCAAGAAGATGTCTCAAGTCTATCGGATATCAACAAATTTACGGGCAACCGCGTGCGGCCACTCGTGGCGCGCTACCTATAAACGACGGTCACAGCCGTCAAGCGAAAAACCCGACCGTTTGGATAAAAAGAAAAGAGTCTCGAATTGCTCATGGTCCGATCACGATCTGGCGGGTGTTTCCTCGGAAGATGCGACCATCGGTGGTGTCAGCACCGACACGTGCAAAATGTCGCTTGGTCTGAGCATGTCCTTCTAATCCAGTCGGATTATTTGGTAAGGAGAGAGCGGGCTTTGTGCCCGCTCTTTTCGTTTTGGAGGGTTCATGCCCCTAAGTGATATTCTCGATGCGGTCGCCAAGGCCGAACAGGATGCAGGCCGCGACCGTGGGTCTGTGCGGTTGATTGCCGTCTCGAAGGTGCAACCCCTTGAGCGGGTCGAGGCCGTGCTGGAACAAGGCCACCGTGTTTTTGGTGAGAACAGGGTGCAGGAAGCCTTGGGCAAATGGCCCGATTTCAAAGAGCGCTATGCGGGTGTTGAGTTGCACCTGATCGGCCCGCTGCAATCCAATAAGGCGCGTGTGGCTATGGAGTTGTTTGATGCAATCCATTCTGTTGATCGCCCCAAGCTTGCAAGCAAACTGGCGACAGTCGCGCAAGAGATCGGCGCATGCCCTGATCTGATGATCCAAGTGAATACAGGCGAGGAGCCGCAAAAGGCAGGTATCTTGCCGGCCGAAGCCGATGCCTTTATCGACGAGGCCCGTGCCATGGATTTGCCCGTCAAAGGCTTGATGTGCATTCCGCCTGTGGATGAGGAACCAAGCCTGCATTTCGCGCTGTTGGCCAAGATTGCCGAGCGCAATGGTTTGCCTGAATTGTCGATGGGGATGAGTTCGGATTTCAAAAGCGCGATTGCGCTTGGGGCCAGCTATATTCGGGTCGGCTCGGCCATTTTTGGCGAACGTGTGCCGCCTCAGACCAACTGAGGCGAGACTATCAGGCGCGTCCCGAAGCGGATACGCGCCACGATCCAGCGCAAATCCTCAGGCGCGAAGGCAACACAGCCTTCGGTCGGGTATCCGGGCCGTCTCCAGCGATGCAGGAAAATGGCCGAACCGCGCCCGTGCTCGGCGCGGGGCCAGTTCCAATCGGTTAGCAAAACGATGTCATAGAGCGGGTCGGCGCGGCTCAGCCGTTCATGGCTATGCGGGTAGGGCGCGCGCACCATCAGGTTGTAATCCTCATGGCGCGGATCATCGGACCATAGATCGCTAGGGCCGATGGGAACCGCCCAGTCACATGGTTTCGCAAGACGGTCGGGGCGGTAAAGGCAGCCGACCAACCCGTGAATACCAGCAGGCGTAGCACCATCGCCCTCGCGCTTGTCGGAGGTGATGCCGCCCTTGCCCAAGCTGCAGGGAAAATGCCGCCCCCTGAACCGCGCCCCCATCGGCGTGATGACAATATCATTGGGGGTCACAGGAAATGCCCTGATTTCTTGCGTTTTACGTCGAGGTAATGGGCATTATGGCGGTTGGTGCCCGTGACCAAGGGCACGCGCTCGGTCACGTGGACGCCCTCTTTCTCCATCATCTCGACCTTGCGAGGGTTGTTTGTCATCAGCCTGACCGAAGAAAAGCCCATCTGTTTCAGCAGATCAGCGCCAAGGCGGAAATCACGCTCGTCATCCTCAAAACCCAAGCGATGATTGGCCTCAACCGTGTCAAAGCCCTGATCCTGAAGCGAATAGGCGCGCATTTTATTGGCAAGCCCGATGCCGCGCCCCTCTTGGTTCATATAGAGCAGCACGCCTGCCCCCGCTTTGCCCATCTCGGACAGGGCGGTGCGCAATTGCGGGCCGCAATCGCATTTCAGGCTTCCCAAGACATCGCCTGTGAAACAGGCCGAGTGCAGCCTTGCCAAAACGGGCGCGTCGCGATCTGGCCTGCCGACCTCAATCGCATAATGCTCGACCCCGCCATTTTCGGGGCGGAAGATATGCAAGCGGCCAGCCTCGGCGGCCTCCATCGGCAGACGGGCTGCAGCGACAGGGTGAAGGTCATGATGCGCGGCAAGATCAGCCTCGGCCTCGTGCTCGGAAATCACGGCGAGTTGACTTTCTGCGGCAAACCCCGCTGCTTCCTTCAACTCCACCCCCAGAACCGCTGGCAAAAGCTGCGCCGATTTCGCCAAGGAAAGCGCAAGGCTGAGCAAACGCGCATCACCGCCCCGCGATGTTTGCAAAGGACCTTTCATCGGGGCCGAGAGGTCATCTTGCGGGTTGGCCACGGCCTTGACCCAAGCCAGATCGGCGTGATCAGGCAATTGGATCGCGGCAAGGCCCGCATGATAGGCCCGCGCTTTAAGGGTTTCGGCCCGCCTTGCGGTGATCGCCAGCTCAATGGGCAAATCGAGGGCGCGCAATGCCGTCAAACGCGCCTGAGTTGTGGTTTCTGCGGCCAAAACCAGAAGTCCTTGCCCAACCCCATCTGCGATCACCACAGGCAAGCCCATTCGCAAATCTGCGCGGGCGCGGGCGACGCGTTCGGTTGAGGTGGGCAGCAGGCTCATAGAGAATTCCAAATCGAGTTCAGTGTTGATGTAGACCTTGGCAAAGAAATTTGAAACATTCGCCCCTAATCCGACACGGCTGCGTGAAGATTTTTTCAAAACCTTGCCAAACAAGGCCTTACGCTACACTTCGTCCTGTAAGACTTGCTCAGGAGGCATGCAAATGGCGACGTTAAAGAAAATTCTTCTTGTGGATGATGATGAGGACCTGCGCGAGGCGCTGTCCGAACAATTGGTCCTGACCGAAGATTTCGACGTATTCGAGGCTGGGAACGGCCAAGAAGCGATGGAGAAGGCCAAGGCCGCGATTTACGATCTCGTGATCCTTGATGTGGGCCTGCCCGATACGGATGGGCGTGAGCTTTGCCGCCTGATGCGCAAACAAGGCGTCAAATGCCCGATCTTGATGCTGACGGGCCATGACAGCGACGCCGATACCATTCTGGGCCTTGATGCAGGTGCCAATGACTATGTCACCAAGCCTTTCAAATTCCCCGTTCTTTTGGCCCGTATACGCGCACAGCTGCGCACGCATGAACAATCCGAGGATGCGGTATTCCAGCTGGGGCATTACACTTTCAAGCCTGCGATGAAGTTGCTGGAGACCGAAGATAGCAAGAAAATCCGCCTCACCGAGAAAGAGACGAATATCCTGAAATTCCTCTACCGCGCGCAGGAAGGGGTCGTGGCCCGTGATGTGTTGTTGCATGAGGTCTGGGGGTATAATGCGGGCGTCACCACCCATACGCTCGAAACACACATCTACAGACTACGCCAGAAGATCGAGCCTGATCCATCGAATGCGCGGCTTTTGGTGACTGAAAGCGGGGGCTATCGCCTCGTGGCATAGTCTTTGCAGCTTACGCTTCAGTTCAGGTTCTTCCCTCGTTCCTGAACCGAAGCAACTTATTGCTTCCTCCCTGTTGGACTGGCCCTCACTTCGGTGAGGGCCTTTTTTTATCCGCTCGCATTGTATGCCTGCGCCGAGGGGCTTAGAGATTGGCGGCATCTGATGAAACGGAGCCCGACATGCCCTTCACTCTCGCCACTTGGAATATCAACTCGGTCCGCCTTCGGGCGCAAACGGTGGCGAAGCTGTTGCAGCAGGAAGCCCCCGATGTGCTTTGCCTGCAGGAATGCAAAAGCCCCGTCGATAAGATCCCTCTCGAGGTGTTTGCCGAGCTTGGCTATGGCCATATGGTTGCGCGCGGGCAGAAGGGTTACAACGGCGTTGCGATCTTGTCCAAGCACCCGCTGGAAGATGTGGGCCACCGTGATTTCGTGGGCAAGGGCGATGCCCGCCATGTGGCAGCGCGGCTCGAGAATGGCGTGACCATTCATAATTGCTATATCCCNGCAGGCGGCGATGTGGCCGACCGTGNGGTGAACGAGAAATTCGGCCATAAACTGGATTACCTGACTGAGATGCGCGACTGGTTCCGTGATGAGGCCCCGAAAAAGTCGATCCTTGTGGGGGATCTCAATATTGCCCCGCGCGAAGATGACGTTTGGTCCCATAAGCAACTGCTCAAGGTCGTCAGCCACACCCCGATCGAGGTGGAGCATTTTGAAGCCGCGCGCGAGGCTGGCAATTGGGTGGATATCACCCGTCAGGACATCCCCGAAGGGCTGCTCTATAGCTGGTGGTCCTATCGCGCGAAGGATTGGGATGCCGCAGATAAGGGCCGCCGCCTTGATCATATCTGGGGGACATCCGATATTTCGAATTCCGCCCATAGCAGCCGTATTTTGCGGGATGTGCGCGGTTGGGAACAACCTTCAGACCATGTTCCCGTCTTTGCGACATTCGACCTCTGACCCCTAAAAACTTGGCTGTGTTATACTCATATACGGCTCAACACCCGATTTTTGACGGAGATACCCATGCTCGAGTTTGGACAAGCCCAAGACAGCGCCGCCGCTGATCTGATCAAGGACACCACCGATCAGGCCTTTATGCAGGATGTGGTCGAAACCAGCCGTGACGTGCCTGTGATTGTGGATTTCTGGGCGCCTTGGTGTGGCCCGTGCAAAACCCTTGGCCCCCAGCTGGAAGCGGCCGTGACGGCCGCGCGTGGCAAGGTGCGCATGGTCAAGATCAATGTTGATGAAAACCCCGCCATCGCGGGCCAGTTGCAGGTGCAATCTATCCCCACGGTCTATGCCTTTTCGCAGGGCCAGCCCGTGGACGGGTTCCAAGGCGCGGTTTCGCAGGGCGATGTGCAGCGTTTCGTTGAAAAGATCGCCGCTTTGGGCGGGGATGGTGGCCTTGGCGAGGCTTTGGAAGCCGCCGAAGAAATGCTGGCGCAGGGCGCTGTCGATGATGCGGCGCAAACCTTTGCCGCGATTGTTGGTGAGGAGCCTGAAAACGCGGCTGCCAATGGTGGTTTGGCACGGGCCCATATTGCATTGGGTGATCTCGACACAGCCGAGGCACTTTTGAACAATGTCGCTCCAAGCATCGCAAACGCGCCCGAGATCGAAGTTGCGCGCGCCCAGATCGAGCTTGCTCGTCAGGCGGCTGACGCTGGTCCATTGGCCGAGCTTCATGCGGCGGTCGAGGCGAATGCNGATGATCATCAGGCGCGGTTTGACTATGCGCAGGCCTTGCACGCGGCAGGCAATGCGGAAGACGCGGTCGAGCAATTGCTGGAACTGTTCCGCCGTGACCGCGAGTGGAATGACGCGGCCGCCAAAACGCAGCTGTTTACGATTTTCGACGCGCTGACAGCCACTGACCCGATTGCCCAAAAAGGTCGGCGGCGTCTAAGCTCGATGATATTTGCCTGATTGGCTTTGCCCGCTACATAGGTGGTTATGATCCAACAGATTGACCTTCCCGATACAATTCCGGTTTTCCCTTTGCCGGGCGCGTTGCTTCTGCCGCGCGCGCAATTGCCTTTGCATTTGTTCGAGCCCCGTTATCTGGCCATGCTTGATGACGCGCTGAAAACATCGCATCGCCTGATCGGTATGATCCAGCCACGTGAAACCCCGTTGGGGAGTGAGCGGAAATTGCAGATGATCGGTTGCGCAGGTCGCGTCACCCAATTCTCCGAGACCGAGGATGGCCGCTATATGGTCACCCTGTCTGGCGTGTCGCGGTTCCGTATCCAGCGTGAGGTGTCAGGCTTCACGCCCTATCTCAAGGCGGATGTGTCATGGGACGGGTTTGATGTTGATCTGGGCTCGGTCGAGACGGATCGCGGCTTTGATCGCCCCGCCTTCCTTGATCTTTTGTCGCGCTATTTCAACGCTTTGTCTCTGTCGACGGATTGGGACAGCTTGAAAGATGCCGAAGATGAAATGCTGATCAATTCCCTCTCCATGCTCTGCCCGTTCGAGCCTGAGGAAAAGCAGGCTTTGCTGGAAGCGCCATCGCTATCCACACGGCGCGAGACCTTGATCACCCTGATCGAGATTGCCCTGCATAGCGGCGGGAGCGAGGACGTCTTGCAATGAGCGCAGATACGATCATTGACCGTCGTATGCTTGAGGCGCTTGTCTGCCCGCTGACACAAGGGCCATTGGTCTATGATGCCCAGAAGCAGGAACTGGTCTCGAAATCNGCGGGGCTGGCNTTTCCGATCAGGGGCGGCATTCCGATCATGCTGGAAGAAGAAGCGCGCTCCTTGAAAGACTAGAGCCGCTTGCCCTGCATCAGTTTTGGCAGATCACCCGTAAGCCCTGCGGCTTCGCGCATGAAGCGGCGGCGCAGTGTTGGCATGGATGAAACGGCGCCCATGCCCAAATCCCGCATGAAGCGCAGCGCCGGATTATCATTTGAAAACAGTTTATTGACGGCATCCATGCCAAGCGCCAAGGCTGTTGTGTCGAATTTCCGCCACGACTGATACCGTGCCAAAACATCCGTTGCCGCGATATCCTCGCCGCGCCGTTTTGCCTCTGTCAGCACCTCGGCCAAAGCGCCGATATCCCGAAACCCGAGGTTCAACCCTTGCCCCGCAATCGGGTGCACGCCATGCGCGGCATCCCCGACCAAAGCGAGGCGCGGTGCGACATAGCTTTGCGCCAATGTCAGGGTCAGCGGNTAGGTAAACCGCGTGCCTGTGAGTTTGATCNCGCCAAGGAAATCGCCGAAGGCGGGCCTGAGGGCTTCGAGATAGGCGGCGTCATCAAGGGCCGCGATCTGCGCGGCATTCTCGGAGGTTTCGCTCCAGACAATAGAGGAGCGGTTTTCAGGTAAAGGCAGGATGGCCAATGGGCCATTCGGCATGAAGAATTGATGGGCGATTGCGTTATGAGGGCGCTCATGTTCAATCGCACAGACAAGCGCTGTCTGGCCATAATCCCACCCGCTGCGCTTGATGCCTGCACGTTCNGCCACACCAGATTGGCGGCCATCGGCCCCAATCAGCAAACGCGCTGTCAGGCTTGTGCCATCGCTGAGCGTAACCTGTGCTGCCGCGCTTGTATCTTGTGCCGTGACGGTGACATTCGCGCGGTGGGTGATCAGTGGCTCGGCCTCGATCGCGGCCAGAAGGGCGCGCCGCAAGAAGCGATCCTCCAGCAAATACCCCATCGGGCCGTCTTCCAACTCGGCGTGGTCGAAATGCAGGAAATAAGGGGCCGCCCCTTCGCCTGCGCGCCCGTCCGAGGCTTTGACCTCGAGAATGGGTTGGGCGTTATCCTCCACCTCAGGCCAGATATCGATTGCTGCCAGCAGGTTCTTTGAGGCCAGTGCCAGCGAATAGGCGCGGCCATCAAAGGCGTCTGCTTTGCGTTTCGGGGTTGGTAAAGCGTCCAGCACAACGCTTGAAAACCCCGCCTGCGCCAGTGCCAAAGCAAGGCATGAGCCGTTCAGCCCGCCGCCGACAATCAAGATATCTGCATCATAATCCATGTTTGGCAATATGCGCCTGTGTAAAGGATTGTCCACGCGTCATGGGGCCGTTAGCGTCATGCGCGACACTTTATCAAAGGATGTGCCCCGATGGATGAGCGGTATTTGGCAAGCGCGAGCGATCTTGGCCGTGCAATCGGCAAAGGCGAGATTGACCCTGTCGAATTGGCCGAAACCTATCTGGAGGCCGCCACTGGCCATGAGCATGGCGCGCGTATCTACACCACTCTGACCACAGATCGCGCCATCGCCGAAGCAAAAGCCGCGGCTGAAAGGGCCCGCAATGGCGTGCGGCGCGGTTTGCTGGATGGGGTTCCTGTCTCGTGGAAGGATTTGTTCGACAGCGCAGATGTCGTGACCGAAGCGGGATCAAAATTGCTGGAAGGCCGCGTGCCGAGCCGCGATGCCGAGGTTTTGGGCAAGGCCACGCAGGCGGGGCTGGTCTGTCTGGGCAAAACCCATATGTCGGAATTGGCCTTCTCGGGCCTTGGCCTGAACCCTGCCTATGGGGGAAATACCGATCCGAAACCTGCAACCCCGCCCAATGTGAACAACCCCGATCTGGTTCCTGGCGGGTCCTCTTCGGGGGCTGCGGCCTCGGTTGCCTTCGGGCTGGCACCTGCTGCGATTGGATCTGATACAGGCGGATCGGTGCGCGTGCCTGCGGCCTACAATGATCTGGTTGGGCTAAAAACCTCCCATGGGCGATTGAGCCTTAAGGGGGTTGTGCCACTGGCCGAGAGCTTTGATACCGTAGGGCCGCTATGCAAAACCGTGGAAGATTGCGCGCAGCTTTTGGCCGTGATGGAAAGTGGAAAGCCCGCCGATTTGCGTGGCGCGAGTTGCGAGGGCAAACGCTTCCTTGTGCTGGAGCCTTATGCATCCGATGTCCGCGCCGAGCCGTTGGAGGCGTTCAAATCCGCCCTTGACCGCCTGAAGGCTGCGGGGGCTGAGNTTGAGGCGAAATCTTTGCCCACAATCGAGGCTGCAATGGATTTATCGCCTGTCTTGTTTGCGGTTGAAGCATATGGAACATGGCGCGATGTGATCGAGAGCGTCCCTGATAAGATGTTCCCGCGTATTCTTGAAAGGTTCCGTGGCGGGGCTGATTTCTCGGGCCCTGATTTTGTGGCGGCATGGCAGCAGCTGTACCGTTTGCGGGCGCAATGGCAGGCCGAGACCGCCGCCTATGATGCCGTGGTCTTGCCAACAGTTGCGAATATGCCCGCCGATATGGCGCGTTTGATGAGCGATCAGGATTATTACGTCACCGAAAACCTTCTGACCCTGCGTAATACCCGCGTTGGCAACCTCATGGGATTATGCGGTTTGACCCTGCCAATGGGCATTCCGTCGACTGGTATCATGTTCCTTTGCCCCGCGATGCAGGATGAACGCTTGCTCAGGATCGGGGCCGCCGCTGAGGCTGTCTTGGCCTGAAGGCCACAGGTTCGGGGTTTTGGCCAAGTTGCGCGCCTTTTGCTGGACCGCTGCCGCGTTATTCGGGTAAGGTCAGGAAAACGGGGCGAAAACAGATCCCGAACTTGAGGCAGACATGGTGTTCCCAGAGCGGTTTTCGAACCTGCCAGATTACGCCTTTCCGCGTTTGCGGAAATTACTCGACGTCCATGAAGCGGGCGGCGATCCNATAAACATGACCATCGGTGAGCCGCGTCACCCTTTCCCTGATTGGGTGGCCCAGACCATCACCGATCATATCGAAGGCTTTGGCCGCTACCCCGCAAATGATGGCACCGCTGATTTGCAAACCGCAATCGCGGGTTGGGTGCAGCGCCGCTATGGTGTGACCATCGAGGCCGCAGCGCAGGTTCTGCCGCTTAATGGCACGCGGGAAGGGCTGTTTAACGCGGCACTTGCCTTGTGCCCTGAGCGGAAAAACGGCCAAAAGCCCGCGATCCTGACGCCCAATCCCTTTTATCAAGTCTATGCCGTGGCTGCTTTGGCTGTCGGGGCTGAACCGATTTACGTGCCTGCAACGGATGAAACCGGAAATCTGCCTGATTACGCATCTCTGCCCGAAGATGTTTTGAACCGCGTCTCGATTGCTTATATCTGCTCGCCCGCGAACCCGCAGGGCGCTGTGGCCAGCCGCAGNTATTGGCGGGATCTGATCACTCTGGCC
>JGI26084J50262_1001819_pt1 | contig 11596 bp, 10 predicted proteins | sample SaaInl6LU_22_DNA_FD_50262 | JGI IMG/M metagenome (IMG submission 50262) | reverse complement strand
TGATTAAAGCGGGTCATAGCGGTGCTGCGATTATCGGTCGTGTGATCAAGATAGGCGCATCGGACTCCGCGATAATCCTGAGGTAAATACACCAGCTTGCGTAAAGAGATTGCTGTTAGCGGCATTACCTCAGAGTGCCAGCGCACTCTCAATTCTCTCTAAACTCTCTCCCAATTCCCTCTCAATTCTCTCTCAAGCTCTTATCAATCAAGTCTATCTCAAACACAGTCGACCAGTATTTCCCCGTTACCAGCAAGCGGTCGGCCTCGGCGTCATAGGCGATGCCATTAAGCACAGCTTCGGCACCGTTACGCGCCGTTCGCTCGGCGAGCCCGCTCAGATCGACAATGCTATTTACCCTGCCTGTCAGGGGATCGATGCGGACAATTACTTCGGTCTGCCAGACGTTCGCCCAAATTTCGCCATGGATAAACTCAAGCTCATTAAGGTTAGTGACGGGCTGATTGTTGTAGGTCACCTCAAGCGATCCCGTAAACGCAAAAGTCTGTGGGTCGACTTTATGCAATGTAGACGATCCATCGCTTAGATAGAGTGTCTCGCCATCGAAAGCGAGCCCCCAACCTTCTGTTGGATTGTAATGCGTTGCACGTTGCTCGAACGTCGCCAGATCGTATTCGTAGACGAGGTTTGATTGCCAAGTGAGTTGGAAGATTCGATCGCCGACGATTTCAATCCCTTCGCCAAAATAGCGGCTAGTCAACTCAGTGCTCTGCAGCACCTCGCCTGTCTCCAGCGACTGCTTAGTCAGTCTCGATTGACCGCGTTTCCCGGTTCCCACGTAGAGGTATCCATCGAAATAACTCAGGCCTTGAGTAAAGGCATTGATGTCCGCGGGATAGCTACTCACAATACGATAGCCGAAGCGTTTAACCGTGCTCTCCTGCGCACCGCTATTCCCAGCGATAAACAGCAGAGAGAGAACTGCGAGGCTCAGTGCACGCGCCCTAAAAGCGAGTCTCTGCATCTGTGAATAGCGTTGAAAACCCATTCTTGCTCCTGTGAAGGGTTAGGATTAGTGGATCCAGCACAAACCTGAAATAATGTGTCTTTCGGCGACGCCGACATTACGCCTAATTGAGGACCTAGTATGGCTACTGATTGTCTATTCTGCAAAATAATTGCCGGCGAGATTCCGTCCACCGAAGTCTATTCGGACGATGACGTTTACGCGTTTCGAGACATCAATCCGGCAGCCCCGACCCACCTTTTGGTCATTCCAAAGAAGCATCTAACCGATGTGAAATCAGCGACCGCAGAGGACGAAGCCTTAATGGGCAAACTGCTACTTCGCGCAAACGAAATCGCCGCTGCACAGGGGCTCGCAGACGAAGGTTTCCGCTACATTATCAACACCGGAAGTAACGGCGGGCAGACTGTTTTCCACCTGCATTTGCATATCCTAGGCGGNCGGCAGCTCGGCTGGCCTCCCGGCTAACTTAGCGAATCACGGAGTTTGGTCAATGCAGCCTCATGCGCTGCGATGATTCCGCGCTCGGTTATGAGGCCGCTCACCAACCGAGCGGGCGTAACATCAAAACCGTAGTTGCTTACTACAGTGCCAGTCGGAGCGAGCCGTACGCGCCTAATGATCCCCTGATCGTCGAGGCCGCTGATGTGACTCACCTCCTCAGCCTCTCTCTCCTCAATCGGTATTTCGACAAGGCCGTCTCGCAGCGTAAAATCAATGCTCGATACCGGCAGCGCGACATAGAAGGGTATGCCATTATCGGCTGCAGCAAGTGCCTTGAGATAAGTGCCAATCTTATTGCAGACATCTCCGCGCAGCGTCGTCCTGTCACTTCCAACCACGCAGCAATCGACATTACCCTGCTGCATCAGATGCCCACCTGCATTATCGACGATGAGCGTGTGGGCAACCCCGCGCTGACCTAGCTCCCAGCAGGTAAGCGACGCGCCCTGATTGCGCGGCCGTGTTTCGTCTACCCAGACATGCAGAGGAATGCCGCGCGCCTGTGCTTTATAGATAACGGCAAGCGCCGTGCCCCAATCGACTGTCGCCAGAGAGCCAGCGTTGCAATGAGTCAGAATATTGAGNCGTTCAGGCTTAGATAATCCCGCCTGAGCGGCNCGTTCGCATTTCGCTTCCCAAAGTTCCTGCAGCCGCTGCGCACCGTGTTCACCCAGTAGTGCACAGGCTTCGATNTCTTGGGCATGGAGTTCAAGCGCTGCGTTCAGCGCAGCAGCAGCCAAATCACTGTCGCAGCGCGCAAGGCTCGCTTCCACTTCCGTAAGCGCCCAGCGCAAATTGATCGCCGTTGGGCGCGTCGCCGCGAGCGCCTCAACCGTCTGACTGACACTATTTCGAGCGGTGATATCCTCTTTGCCGCGAAGGGAAAGATACACGCCGAAGGCGGCGGTGACGCCAATTAACGGCGCGCCTCGAACCTGCATCGCAGAAATCGCATAACAGGCATCGGCTAAGGTCTTCAGCTCCACCTCAACATAGTCATGCGGAAGGCGCGTCTGATCGACAATCAGCACGCGGTCTGCCTCTGCATCATAGCGAATCGTTAACGTGTGCGGCGCGGGACCATTAGCCTGATCCACTCCTTCGATTGACTCCATTTTTGGCTTCCTGTTATTTGCAGTCTTGGCAAACTCTCTCACTTGGGCGATCAAAAAAACGCTTAGATGACTCGGTCGTTGCCTCCGTCTAGCGGAATCTGAGCGCCAGTTGTTTTGCCCAAGCGTGTGCCAGCCAATAAGAAAACGGCTTCGGCAACGTCTACCGAGGAAACTTCGGTACGAAGTATATTTTTGCGTTTGTAGTCTTCGACGCTCATCCGATAGGCGTTCGCCCGCGCTTGCAACAGCTCATCCGTCCACAGCGCCGTGTCATAAACCGCATCAGGATGCAGCGTATTCACGCGAATACCATGCTCACCCAATTCGAGCGCTGCGATCCTCGCGACTTGCATAAGCGCTGCCTTAGCCGCTGAATAAGCCGCGGCGCCAGGGCCCGGCGCGGACACATTTTTTGAGCCGATAAACACAACGGCAGGGTCGAAGCCTAATTTCAACAGTGGAATACAGCGTTTCAGGAGACGGGTATGGGCGGTGAGATTGAGCGTAAGCGAGCGCTCCCATTCCGCCTCCTCGAGCTCTGCGAGCGATTGAGTCGGCGGAAAGAAACCGGCGTTGCTAACCACTATGTCCACGCCGCCAAACCGGCAGACACAGGCATCGATAGCCGAATCAACTTGCTCGCTATCGGTCACGTCACAGCGTATGCCTAGCACATTTGGCAGGCTTGCAAACTGGCTCTCTACAGACGCAGCAATATCCAATGCGCAGACCGCAGCGCCTGCAGAGGCGAGACGCATCACCGCTGCGCAGCCAATTCCCGAGGCTGCGCCGGTGACCAATGCAACCTTACCCTCTAGTTCACGTGTCGGGTCAGACGCAGTCGCGGCGTTCTTGAGCTTGGCCTGCTCTAGCTCCCAATATTCGACATCGAAAAGTGCGGCTCTTGGCAGTGGGCGCCAACCGCCCAGACTCTCACCGGTGAGAATTGCTGGAATAGTATGGGCGACAATATCCTCGACGATTCTAAGCCTCTTGACGCTCGGCGCGAGCCTCACGATTCCTCGCCCGGACCACACGCCGAAGCGAGGCATCAGGTCTAAGCAGCGGTGTTCGGAGAGTGCATGCTCCGAGAAATAAGAGGCATAGTCAGCGCAGAATCCGTGTAGACCGCCAACAGGGTCCGGCGGGAAAACTGCGCCAAAGGGTTTGGTGTGTATCGTGTGGTCTGGTGTGAGAGGGCCGCTCGCGATTAGACTTTTGGCATCCTTGTGCGTGGAAAAACGCCGAGCATCCTCACCAGTATCAAGACTTGCCAAAACGGGAGAGCCGAACACATTGCCCGCCTCACGGCGGAGTTCGGCGAAGGCGAGTCTATCGAACGCGTCGACTTCGGCGACCGTTTCAGCCCCGCTATCGGTTAATTCACCGGCGATACACTCCTCTGCGCGAGTGACCAAATCGATCATCGCGCTATAGCTTGCTTTCGCGTCTTCGGCAAAAGTAAATAAGCCGTGGTTAAGCAGGATGATGCCGCGGAGTGAGGACCAGTCGGCATCNGCCGTATGTTGTGCGACCTGTTTGGCTAACACGAAGCCTGGCATGGTGTAGGGCAAAATAAGGACTTCATCGCCGAAAAGTTCCGCTAGGCGTTCGGCGCCTCCCTGTGAATTACTCAGAGTAACTACCGCATCGGTGTGTGTATGGTCGACGTAACGATGCGGTATCAGCGCGTGAAGAATCGCCTCGACTGAGGGTGTCGGCGCTTGGGGATCTAAAAGCGCCAGTCGGAGTTCGCGCATCATCTGCGTGTCGCTTAGGCTGTCGAGGGTGCCGAGTCTCCGCAAGTAGTTCAGATCGACAGGCGGGAAGCCTGCCGCTTCTATTGTCCTGAGATCCCACCCAGAGCCTTTTACAAAAAGCGTCTCGACCGATTCACCGAACACGGTATCGCTGACGCCCTTGAGCGACGTATTGCCACCACCATGTAGAACGAGGTCTGGATTCATACCCAGAAGCCGAGACGTATAGACCCTCAGTCCAAGTTCGCCTCCTTCTGCTAAATACCGAGCTGCGTCTTCGTCGTTCCAGAGAGACTTCATGACCTTTACTTTCCTTTTGCTCTAACGCAAAACGCACCGCCTAGGCGGTGCGTTTCATTTAAAGGCCGCCGCTTATTAGCGAGCCTTGGCGGGGTATAGCTGCAGGCTTACTTAGGCTCGACGATCGAGATGTTTGCCATTCCAGCTTGCCGCGCAGCGTCCATTACCATTACCAACGTTGCCACGTCGGAATCGTTATTGGGTTGGATAATGACTGACGCCGCAGGGTTCTCCGCCTTTAGCTGGTCGATGTTCGAGCGAATTTGCGTCTGTATGATTGGACGCGGATTGCCATTGAGGATGATTTCATTGTTTGCCCCAATTTCGAACAGAATATTCTTCTTGTCNTCGTCCTCTGGCGGTGGCTGATCGTTGTTGTTGTCGCTGCTTGCNGCACTNATCGACGTCTCCGAGAGGAATGTCGCCGTNACCACAAAGAAAATAAGCAGGATGAATACCACGTCCAGCATCGGGGTAAGGTCAATTTTGGTATCGTCGGAACTTCGCTTGCCAGAAATTTTCTTCATTATTATGTCCTGAGTCCTGAAATCAGCGCTTTGAAGCGCGCCCTAGTGCGGTCGAGTATAGCAATCCTATGCCTCGATGCAAAAGTGGGAATTGCACTTTCTGTGTGTCAGCGCCTTGGTGGTATTACTTCTTTAAGGACGCCACAGTAAAGTCGAGTAACTCTTTCAATTGCTTGGCATTTTTACCGTCGCGAGAATTGACGCGCGCACCATAGAGCGTATTTAAAATCACATCAGTGGCGAATTCAGCGCTAAATCCTTTCTTTATCTTGCCTGCTTTATGCGCCTCTTTAGCGCGTGCCAAGAGTGCCTTGCGCACAGTAGCCTGTGAGCTACGAACAACTTTTTTCATTTCTTTGTCATAATTAATGCTTTCGCAAAGCGAGTTGACTAGCAAGCATCCGAGTCCGCGATGCTTATTACTTACTTCAACGACCGTCGCATTAAGGTAGGCTGTGATAGCGTCCCAAGGCTTCAGCTTGGCATTGCCAAGCGTCGCTTCGATTTGCTTTGCACCCAATCGATTGTATTGATCTACGCAGGATTTGAAGAAGGTTTCTTTGTCGCCGAATGAGTTGTAGAGAGTACCTCTATTTATTCCGGTGCAGTCGAGTAATTTTTGTACGGAGCTCGCTTCGTAGCCTTCCTTCCAAAATTGCTCCATCGCATTAGTTAAAACTTTGTTTTCATCAAATTCGACCGGACGTGCCATAGTAAGATACTCAAGAAGATGGATTAAAGTGATCGAGACCCGCTCTTGGCGACGGGTTATTCCGAATAATTTGGACGCGCATTGTAGTATAAGAAAAACGTCAATTACAGTATCAACCGTATTAAATTGTGATTTTCCTCGGGGAATTAAGCAGGAAGGAGGCGGGAAGGAAATAGACTCTGTTTGGAATGCGACAAAGTGGTGCGCACGAAGCTGCTTGAATGGTGAGTCAAAATCGCACAGCGTCGTTTTAGACCGCCTCTTTTTTATTGGTAAGAAATGATACTGTTTGATACAAAAAGCGCCGCTACGCGCCCACTACTAACTCACTATTAGCCAACTACGAGCTCAAAAACACTCACAACGCAGCCGATGACACCACCAAAAACAGCACCCCACACAACGAGCCATCCGAGATGTTTTTTGATCATATTCTGAATGACTCTTTTGACTATCTCGGGCGTCATCTCGTTCAGGCGGCCGTCGATCATCTCTTCGAGCTTTTCGCGAATGGATACTGCGCCATCGCCGCCAGCAATCAGCGCGTCGACTCGCTGTTGGATTGTCTCTGGCGAGAATTGACTGACAAGATAGTCTTTCATTTCGGCTATGAACGGCTCCCTGAGCCCTGCCAGCGCATCGCGTCCGCCTAGCATCCCCAACATGCCACCGAAAGATGACGCGAGAATGACATCGAGAAGCCTGTCGAATGCAGAATCAAGATCGATCCCATAGAGGCTCTTGCCAATTTCAGTCGCGACGCGTTCGCTCATCGATGAGTTGTCATCACCCGTCTTAGAACCCAGAAATGAGTCGAGATCGACCCGGTCGAAAAACTGCTCCATTATAAGTTCGCGAATACCCACCTTGAACTCTTCAAACCGCAGGGGTATGACACCAGACCCATAGAGCCCAGGCACGCGCTCGAAGAGCATGTGTATCGCGAGCCAATTTGTGACACCACCCGACAACGCGAACAGCCCAGTGCTTAAAACAACATCACCGGCAGCCCCGTCGAGCAGCACGCCGAATACGATGAGGAGAAGAGCAATACCATTGCTTGCAATACTTTTATCAACTGTCATATAACGTCCTAACTAAGTCGTCTCTGCTGCTGTATTGGCATGCGCGATCGAATATCTTCAACGAGAGCTAAATCAATATCGGCAATCGCGATGCCTTCGCCAGTCGCGACGCAGTCGAGNACNTTTCCCCAAGGGTCGACGACCATCGAGNGCCCCCAAGTCTCTCGCGTCTCGCTGTGCCTGCCCCCTTGTGCCGCAGCCACGACNTAGCACTGATTTTCGATGGCTCTTGCCCGTAGGAGTGGTTCCCAGTGCGCAGCACCAGTCACGGCGGTNAATGCGGCAGGCACCGTGACTAACTGCGCGCCTAGCGCCGTCAGCTGTCGATAGAGCTCAGCAAAACGCAGGTCATAACAGACACTCAGCCCTAACTGCCATTCTCCGACTTCAACACAGGCAAGCTCGCTCCCCGCTTCGTAGCTCAACGACTCCGAATACTGTGACTGCGCATCGTTCACTTTGACATCAAACAAATGAATTTTGTCATAGCGCGCCACACGCTCGCCCTGTGGATTAAACACGAGACTACTCGCGCGAACGCGCCCGTCTTCGATAAGACTGCCATCGGGCCGAGAGAGCAGCGGAATCGTGCCGCCAACGATTGTCAGTGAGTGCTGTGCAGCTTGGCTCGAAAGAAAATTCTGCAGGGGCGAAGCGTCTTCGTCGCCACGCTGATCGCTCCCCTGACTCTCCTGACTCTCCTTTTCACCGCTACTCTCGTGCGGCTTTTGAAAAGCGTCAGNCTCCCGCATTCGCTCGCCCACGTCCGCGAGAGGAGAAAGCCCTTCGAGCGTGGCAAATACCTCAGGCAGCACAACAAGCGTCGCACCCGCCTCGGCAGCGCTGGCGATGAGCCTCGCTGCGGCCGAGAGATTCTGCTCTATACTCGAGGTGCTCACCATTTGCAGGGCTGCTATACGCATTGTTTTTCCTCACAACGACGCGGGCTTAATTAAAATCCAACAGATTAATTTAATGCACCAAGTTACGAACGATTGCGCCGAGATCGGTTACGCCGGCGCGAAAAGCCTCTACTGGAATGCGCTCATCGTTTCCATGCACGCCGGTGGGATCATCGGCACGAGTAACGACGGGGCTAAAGCCGTAGCTAACAATACCAAGATCGCGAGTAAAGTGGCTGTCGGTAAACCCCGTGCTTACCGCTGATAGAACTCGTGAACCGGGATAGAGCTCTCCCGTCACATTTACGATCGATTCGAACAGAGTCGAATTCGTGGTGGATATCGCGGGCGTAAAAGCCATTATTACGTCAACCTTAACTCCAGTTCCTTCAAGAAGCGCCTCAACATCCGCAATCAATTCCTCAGCGGGGCGATCGGGGAGCATTCGGCAGTCCAATTCAGCCCAGGCCTCGGGTGGAATCGTATTTATCTTACTCGAACCACCCATCCGCGTGATGGAACAAATATCTCGCGTTAATGCGTGATGTCCGGGGCGAAAGTCCTGCAGCGCCGGTAAAAACTCGGGGTCGGTGATTGCACGCGCCATGTCTGCATAGGCAGGTGCCCAATCATCATCCATTGACACCGCGAGACCCGAAAAATAGGCGTCGACGGCAGGAATGATCCGAGGCTCAAAGGGGTTTTCTTTGATTCTGTTGAGCGCCTCGACGATGCGCAGAACCGACGTCGTTGCGCGTGGCGAGGAGCCATGACCGGGGACGTCAATTGCGCTGAGACGCAGCCACACGGGCACCTTCTGCGTTACCTCGACACCAAAGACAATTTCGTCGCCGCTGATGCTACCGGCACCGCCTTCGTTAATTAGCAGCCCAATGCCCTCAAAGATTTCCGGACGATTCTCGATCAGCCACCCAGCGCCGTAGAAACCGCCGGCCTCCTCGTCTGCCGTCGCCAAGAACACGACGTCTCGGTTCAGCGCGCGACCGCTGCGGTGAAGGCTTAGAAAGGTCGCCAGATGCGCAATACCCGTACCCTTCATATCGCGCGCGCCGCGGCCGAGAATATAGCCATCACGCAACTCGCCTGACAGAGGATCAGTAGTCCAGAACTCTTTGTCAGCCGGCACTACGTCGGTATGCTGAAGCAGCATGAGACCAGGCTCATCCCCTCCCTCCAGCCGCGCCCAAATGTTTCCGCGCCCCGGCGCGCTTTCGACCCAGTCATATTCGATGCCCTCTGCATCGAATATTTCGCGATAGAACTCCACCGCGCGGGTCTCATTCCCTGGCGGATTTACAGTATCTACCCGTATGAATTCTTGCAGCCATTCGACAGCTTCGTCTTCAAGAGACTGCGCTGATGCTGTTTGCGAAAACACCATCAAGGAGGCTACTGGCAGGCTGAGTGCGAGGCACTTTCTGAGTAATTTGAGTGTCACTATTGTTACTCCCACTTATTCTAAATTTCTCGAAAAAATCCTGCACTCGCATGAGTATTTGCTAGTGCACTTAACTTCAGTTTAATCGATCAGCCGCAAGGGGCGCGCTTTCGTTGATGCAAGACTCCTCAGCCAATCCCGAAACGGCAAACCGTACTGCGTGCCGGTGTCATACGCGTTGGGGTCAGCAGAGGCAAAACGCTCATACCCATCTCCTCCCGCATACATAAAACTGTTAATGAGAACGCGGTAGCGCTTATCCGCTTCAGGCACCTCACCGGTGGCTGACAAAACCCATTCGTCGTCGACTTGCGCGATACCTGCGCTACGGGGACGACTGCCCTCGTTNAGAGCAGCGACTAACTCTGCACCGGAAATTTCAACGGCAACAATAGTGTTATCGAAGGGCAGTATCGCAACGGTGTCGCCAAGGGTTACCGCCCCGCTCGGCAGAGGCGCACGAATTCCTCCAGCGTTGGTCACGGCAACGTCTGCCGCAGGGTCAGCCCACAGCCACGAATCAACTACCAGTTGTTCTAACACCGCTCCCCGGGGCACCGTTTTGTCAACATAAGCCAAGACCTCAGAGAGCGACGCNTCCGAGCGCGACTGCCACTTCTCGATAATAGCGAGCGTTTCGGGATCCGCCGACGCGCCTGCATTTTCCGCAGTTGCAAAATCGACACGTACCCCACCATCGGCAGCAAGTGAAAAAGTAGCCCGTGCGTAGCTGCCAAAATGGAAGCCGCCGCCGAGAATCACGGCGCTGTCGAGGCGTTTAGCAATCAGTTCATTACAGTGGCCGGCGCCGAAAAGGGCAATGTCNAGATCGGCGACAGCGAGGGCAAGAGGCTCTAGTTCATCGAGACAGACATGCGAAATAACAAAGGTAAGCTCGACACCCTGCGCTTCTATCTCCGGCACNATTCGGCGAAGCGTTGCCTCGTAGTTAGTAAACCGCAGAGGTGCAACGGTCGCAGGATTCGTCGTAGTCGACGTCTCGGTTGTCGTTAAGCCAATGACACCGACAAGTACGCCTCCCGCCTCTACGATTCGATACTCGACAATACCGATATCCTTTGGAACTAAACCCGAATCACGCCATGTCGTGTTAGCACTCACATAGGCATAGTCTGCTTCGGCACTGCGCTCACGGATAGTATCGAGGCCAAAATCGAATTCGTGATTCCCGATAGCGGAGGCCGCATAGCCCATCGAATTCATTAATTCGACCATGCTCTCTCCCTGATTCCACGTGGAGATGGCCGGCCCTGTCCAATTATCTCCGCCGCTTAGCAGCAAAAAATCCTCCGCATTAGCGATCGAATAACCCTCAGCATCTTTCCACAGCTGCATCAAATTTGCGGCGCTGTTTGACTCCCCCATTCCCTCCATCCAACCGTGTTCATCGTTGGTGTAAAGCACGGTAAAGCTGCGTTCATTCTGCTCCGCGACCTGACAGGCTGACAGTGCCGCTGCGAACATTATTCCTGCGCAAAGTCCTAGCCCTCTTTTAAAATCCATACCCGCTTCCATTTCTTCCCGAACACCAAATTTACTGCGACACGATTTCCCAGCACGGCGTGTAGTTAGAGTAGTCGATCTTCATCCGCTTCTGCTCAACAAACGACGCGAGCAGCGACTCCATCCTCTGCATGATTTCTGGCTCACCTGCGATCTGAAAGGGGCCATGCGCCTTGATCTGCGCAACGCCNTGCGCCTTCACGTTNCCCGCCACGATNCCCGAAAAGGCCTTTCTTAGATTCGANGCAAGTTGTTGTGCGGGGAGAGAAGAATCTAACCGCAGGCCGGCCATATTCTCGTGGCTAGGAATAAANGGNGCNTGCAAGTCCGAAGGAATATAAAGCTCCCAGTTAAACCCATAGGACGCCCCCAAGGAAAGCCTGTGTTTTCGCTGCTTATCAACGTGCNCCTTGGCACGACGCGCGATAGACGCNGCATCACCCGTAATAATCTCGTAGTACTCGGCGGCTTCATTGCCTAGGGTTGCTCGTATAAACGCATCTATTTCTTCGAAGTATTCACTGCTTGATTCAGGGGAGGCGAGTATTAGGCCGAAAGGGTGCCCAGCATTGCGCTCATGCATCAGGATGCTAAGAATGTAGAGCAGTTCTTCGGCTGTTCCTGCGCCGCCGGGGAAAACGACGATGCAATGTGCNAAGCGAACAAACGCTTCAAGGCGTTTTTCGATATCGGGCAAGATGACTAGTTCATTAACAATCG
>JGI26084J50262_1001818_pt1 | contig 11597 bp, 9 predicted proteins | sample SaaInl6LU_22_DNA_FD_50262 | JGI IMG/M metagenome (IMG submission 50262) | reverse complement strand
ATGCACTTCACCCATGGTATCTTTTTCAATTCTATATTCCATGATGTGTCAATTTGAAATTCAAAGTTAACCACTTCTGCTATTTTTACCTTGATTTATAGTCTTTTGCTTGCAGCCAAATCTTAAAACATCTTATATTCGCGTTATAAACAAGAATTACCATGATTGAATTTGATCAATACTTAGGATTTATCGCCTTTTTGAGTATTCTAACCATAGGATTTTGGTTAATGATTTTTCTTTTAACCTTTGTGATTCCTTATTGGTTGACAGGTAGTTTTATTGAATTCTTGAAAGAGCTTGAGTACCACCAATGGTAACTGCCACATCATTACCCATAACTTGTGCACAAACCATTGTAATTGCTTCGGCTTGTGTAGGGTTGACTTTACCTGGCATGATTGAACTTCCCGGTTCATTTGCAGGGAGTGTTAATTCTCCAATACCCGATCTTGGCCCTGAAGCCATTAATCGTATATCATTAGCGATTTTATTCAAAGAAACTGCTAACTGCTTTAAGGCCCCGTGAGATTCAACAAGGGCATCGTGAGCAGCTAATGCTTCGAACTTATTGTCAGCTGTTGTAAAAGGTAATCCTGTAAACTCCGCAATATACTTTGCTACTAAAACATCGTAGCCTTTTGGAGTATTTAATCCTGTTCCAACTGCAGTTCCCCCTAGTGCTAGTTGTGATAGATGATCCAGTGATCGCAATAATGCTTTTAATCCAAACTCTAGTTGGGCTACATAACCTGAAAATTCTTGTCCAAGAGTTAGCGGGGTAGCGTCCATCAAGTGTGTGCGTCCGATCTTAACGACATCGTTGAAAGCTTTAGCTTTATGATTTAAGGCCTCCTTTAAAGAACTGATTTTCGGAATAGATTCTGAAACAATTTTTTGATAGATCGCAATATGCATTCCGGTAGGGAAGGTATCGTTAGACGATTGAGATTTATTTACATCGTCATTTGGACTTAAGGTACGTGTACCCTCGCCGAGTGCATTCCCTTCTAAGACATGTGCTCTATTGGCAATTACCTCATTAACGTTCATGTTACTTTGAGTTCCTGAACCTGTCTGCCAAATAACCAAGGGAAATTGATCGTCTAATTTACCTTCTAAGATTTCATCGCAAACTTTAGCAATGAGATCTCTTTTTGTAGTATCAAGAACTCCTAATTCACAATTTGCATAAGCGGCAGCCTTTTTTAAATAGGCAAATCCATAAATAATTTCCCTAGGCATTGAACCTTGTGGGCCAATTTTGAAATTATTGATGGATCTTTGGGTTTGAGCACCCCAATATACATTCTTGGGAACATGCACTTCACCCATGGTATCTTTTTCAATTCTATATTCCATGATGTATTAATTTGAAATTCAAAGTTAACCACTTCTGCTATTTTTACCTTGATTTATAGTCTTTTGCTTGCAGCCAAATCTTAAAACATCTTATATTCGCGTTATAAATAAAGATTACCATGATTGAATTTGATCAATACTTAGGATTTATAGCCTTTTTGAGCATTCTAACCATAGGATTTTGGTTGATGATATTTCTTTTAACNTTTGTGATTCCTTATTGGTTGACAGGTAGTTTTATTGAATTCCTTAAAGAGAAGAAAAANGATAAAGAAACTCAGTCTTAATTGACTTAGATAGTATAAAAAAGGCCCGGTATTCCGGGCCTTTTTTATTGAATGCTTTTATAATTTACGGCGTTCCGAATTCAAATTCTTCACCACCGCCACCTTCTCCCATTTCTGGTCTTCGGCGATTGTTTCTTTGACCTTCTTGTTCATTGAAACGATACCTAAAGGTAAGGGTAGCCTGACGCTGTCTCCATTGATTCTCACTTTGTGTGAATACGTTAAACGTTCTCGTTTCAGAGATTCGTTTTCTCTGATTGAACAAATCACTTACGTTAAATGAAATAGAGCCTTTATCATTTAAAATCTCTTTACTCATAGCTAGGTTGACTGAAAGAACTCCTTTGTTGGTTCCCTGCGGATTAACAGATGGCCCTCTGTAGAATGCATTCGTTTGAAAGTTGATTTTTCCAGGTAATGGGAATTGTCCACTGATTCTACTAAACCAACTAAAATTCTCCGTGTCAAAGTTTTGTGTGATTTCTTCGCCTAAACTATTGGTGTAAGAGAAGTCTCCTTGTAATTGTTGCTGAAAAAGATTAATGTTCCAAGAGAATCTCATCCCGCGTTTTGGAGAGTATGAGGTGGTTAATTCTCCTCCATATCTCTGCTCTGTAGCGAGGTTAATCGGACTTCTAAGCTGCACTGGCACACTAACAATCTCACCATCACCCGAATCAATTTCCACGAAATCACCAGTCTCTTGAACTACAAACTGAAACACCCCAGTACTCTTATTATAATAAGTAGAGGTATTCAGCGTCAGTTTCCCAAAACGTTTGAGATATCCTAGATCAAACGCGTTAGAGTAGGTGGGATCAAGATCAGGGTTACCCACAAAGAGGTTGGTATTACTGTTTCGACGTACAAAAGGATTAATAAACCAAGATCGAGGTCTTCTTAGGCGTCTACTGTAGCTTAGAGTCAATTGCTCGGTTTCAGAGAACTCATATCCTACAAAAAGAGATGGAAACCAGTTGGTATATTCTTTTTTGTTATTGTCTTGACCAAAATCACCTGATGAATTGACAGTAATCGCCGAATTCTCCACGCGTAGGCCTCCTAATAATGATACTTTACCAAATTTATTACCTAATTGAACGTATCCTGCGTTTACATACTCCTTATACACTAATTGATTACTAGTCTTAGGATCTCTTAATAGAAGACCGTTTGCTTCTTCTTGAAGTTGTAATTCAAAGTCAGTGTAGAAGTCATTGAACGTTCCTCGATATCCAAATTCAAATTGCCCGCTATTATTTTTGCCAATTGGGTTGACGTAATCGAATTGAAATAGACGATTAATCTGCTCCTCACTGGTATAGGTTGCTTCGGAAGGAATAAAAATGGTTTCATCACTTAAAACACTTTCATTAATTCGGGAGTTGGATAACTCCTCACCTGTAGAGTATTGAAAATCAGCTGTTAATTTCTGACCGTCCTTCTTGAAATCTTTTACAAAATTTGCAGAATATTGATAAGTGACATCAGTTTCATCACCGAAATTCGCTCTAAGTCTTGAAATCGTAGGAAGTCGGTTACTATCATAGTTGAAAAAATCTACTGTACTTAGATTTTGACCGTCACTGTTTCGGTATAAAAAGGTTTGCGTGAAGGATGTTTTTTTACCTAGAAGAAGTTCTAACCCAATATTTGTGTTGAACCCTTCACGAATACGTTCGTTTCTTCCAAATTCATCTTGATAGCTAGCAATAGTGCCGTCAGGGTTGAAATTAGTTTGAATATTAGAAGAATTCCCTGGGTTATTATTACTTCTGTATGAAGTGTTTGAGAATAAATTAAATGATTTTCTCCTGAGGTTTAAATTTAGGTTGCTACCTGTGTTTTCAGGAGTTCCAACATTAACGGTTACTGACCCGTTTAAACCTTTGGTTTTTTCTTGTCTTAAAACAATGTTCAAGATCCCTGCAGTCCCTTCTGCATCATATCGGGCGGATGGGTTAGTAATTACCTCTACCTTTTCTATAGCTTCTGCTGGTAATTGACGTAGCGCGTCATTACTAAGACCTGAAAGGGCTGAGGGCTTTCCGTTAATTAAAATACGAACACTTTCATTACCTCTAAGCGAAATATTTCCCTCTACGTCAACACTTACCGAAGGCACGTTGTCGAGTACATCCGTAACCGAACCTCCCTTTACAGTGAGGTCTTGGCCTACATTGTATACCTTCTTATCTAGCCTTAATTCAACAGTAGTTCGCTCTGCAACGACTTCAACTTCCTCAAGTTGCGCAACATCAGCCTCAAGAGCGATTTGACCTAAATCGGTAGAAGCCGTAAGTCTAACATTCTCTTGAGAATAGGTTTTAAATGACAAGAATTCTACACGAATATGATACATTCCCGGAAGCGTTTCTACCGAAAATTTTCCAGATTCATCGGTAATACCTCCAGTAACTCGATCAGGCATTCGAACACTTTGTAAAACTAGAGTTGCATATTCTAGAGGTTGCCCACTATCCTTATCGATTACACTACCAGTGATGGTAATGGGAGTCATCGTTGGCATTGGACGATTAGGCATTTGAGCCTGGGCACTCAGCATTCCTAGGATACTAAAAAGTGCAACGAAATAGTGTTTCATTCAGAATTGAATTAGTTCTTCTTTTTTTTCTTTTTTTTCTTTTCTGAATTGTCTTTTAGCTTCTTAAAGTTTCGCTCTTTGAGCTCAATGAGTTTCTCATAGGTAGCCAAAGACAACTCTGTTTTCAATCGTTCGTTTTCTAAATCATTTAGTTTTCGGAACGATTCAGTTAGTGTCTTCGGATCTACCTTTAATATCTGGAGCTCAATTCTTTTTTTCGTGAATTCAAGCAAAATCGATCTCAAAATAGCTTCTTCAAATGGGTCAATAATTAGGGCTTCTTTAACCTTAACCATTTCCAGCTCGGTAATTTCTTCAGCGGTTAATGGAGCGTCAGGCTCCGCAGCTACATTTGTTCTTGGAACACTGCTACGCATTCTTCCCATTCCACTGTAGGGGTTATAACCATAACCACCAAAACCACCCATTCCAAACTGTCCTTGGACACTTTCTTGACTGCCCANTACCAATAACAATGCCAAAACGATTTTGAAAACGTTAAAATCTTTTTTCATCTGTATATTTTTAAAATTCATCTTCGGTTTGCTTTTGTCCGTTAGACATTAGAAAGGCTTTTAGGAACAGATCAATTTCACCATTCATTACCGCTTCTACATTTCCTGTTTCAACGCTAGTACGGACATCTTTGACTAGCTTGTAGGGATGCATTACGTAATTTCTTATCTGAGAACCCCATTCAATTTTCATCTTAGAATCTTCGATTTCACGACGAGCTTCCATTCTTTTTCGAAGCTCGATCTCGTAAAGTTGAGATCGTAACATTTGCATGGCTGTTGCTCTATTGTCGTGCTGAGAACGCGATTCAGAACAGCTAATTTGAATTCCTGTTGGCTTGTGAACGAGTTGCACTTTAGTTTCTACCTTATTTACATTTTGTCCACCTGCACCACTAGATCTAGCTGTTGTGATTTCAATATCTGAAGGATTAACTTCAATTGAAATGCTATCATCAACCAAAGGATACACATACACTGATGCAAATGAAGTATGCCTCTTTGCGTTACTGTCAAATGGAGATATACGCACCAATCTATGAACACCGTTTTCCCCTTTGAGCCAGCCAAATGCGAAAGGACCATTAATCTCGATAGTCACTGTTTTAATACCCGCAACATCTCCCTCTTGAAAGTTGAGTTCTTTGACGCTGTATCCTTGAGAATTAGCCCACATCAAATACATTCTCATGAGCATGGATGCCCAGTCACAACTTTCTGTACCTCCTGCGCCAGCGGTTATTTGAAGGACTGCGGGTAAATCATCACCTTCCTCTGAAAGCATGTTTTTAAACTCTAAATCTTCAATTAGTTTCTCGAGCCCGTTTAATGGTTTGTTGACATCTTCTTCGGTAGCTTCTCCTAGCGAGATGAATTCAGAGAGAACCTCTATTTCACCGTAGAGTTCTTCAGCCTCCTCAAATTGCTCTACCCATGATTCCAGAATTTTGAGCTTCTTCATTTGCTCTTGTGCTGACTTGGGGTCATCCCAAAAACCTGCTACTAGTGTTTTTTCAGTCTCATTTTCGATCGCAATCTTTTTGCCATCTATGTCAAAGATACCTCCTTAACGCACCTAGGCGTTCAAAAAGATCTTTTTGTCGTTCTATTCGACTCATATCTGCTTGGTAAGAATTTCGAACGTAAAAATACTTATAAGTCTCCTGCTATTGTCTAAAAATTGAATAATTTAAACCCTTCAATCTCTTATCAAATGAAAAGACTACAACTTCTAAAAACGTTTTTCCTATTTGTTTTTATTCCTTCAACACTGCTTGCACAAGACTTTAACAGGGTAAAGGATTTAATGGCTATACCGGGATTTTTAATTACCTATTACGATGAATCAGAGGATCGGTTATTTATGAAAGTGGATCGTCTTGAGGAGGAACTACTTTACGTTACAGCCCTGAGCAGTGGGGTTGGAAGTAACGATATCGGTCTTGATAGGGGACAATTGGGCACGACAAAAGTCGTTTTTTTCAAAAAGGCCGGTAATAAATTGCTCCTTATTGAACCAAATCAAGATTATCGCGCCCTTAGTGAAAATGCTCTTGAAAAAGCTTCTGTAAATCAGGCTTTTGCTAAATCTGTAATCGCTGGATTTACCATTATAGAAACGGCCGAAGATGGATCTTTTCTGATCGATTTAAATCCTTTATTGTTAAGAGATGCACATGGAGTTATTGATCGTTTGTCAGCTACTCAACAGGGAAATTATCAATTAGACCTATCTCGTTCTGCACATCATAGAGAACGTTCGAAATCATTTGAGAAAAATATTTTGATAGATGTTTTGTTGACTTTCTCTGGAAAACCTAAAGGCTATGAAATAAGGTCGGTTACCCCAGACGCAAGCTTGGTTAGCGTAACTCAAATGCACTCATTTATTGAGTTACCTGAATTGGGCGGTTTTGAGATGAGGTCTTTTGATGCACGGTCGGGAGCATATCCATTCCGTTTCTTCGATTATGCTTCGCCAGTGAATGGAGGAACCGCTAAAGACTTTATTCGCAGGCACCGATTAGAGAAAAAAGATCCCAATGCGTCGATTAGCGAGGCCTTAGAGCCTATTATTTATTATTTAGATAATGGTACACCTGAACCTGTTCGAACTGCACTTTTAGAGGGTGGTCGTTGGTGGAATCAGGCCTTTGAAGCTATTGGATATAAAAATGCTTTTCAAGTAAAGATGCTACCAGAAGACGCTGATCCGTTAGATATTAGATATAATGTTATCCAATGGGTTCACCGATCAACAAGGGGTTGGAGTTATGGTTCAAGTGTTACCGATCCTAGAACCGGTGAAATATTAAAAGGTCATGTTAGTTTAGGTAGTCTGAGAATTCGTCAAGATTACCTCATTGCTCAAGGCCTTTATAATCAACCGTATAATAAGTTAAGTGTTCATGAGCAAACCCTATTAGATATGGCCTTGAACCGTATTAGACAGTTATCTGCTCATGAAATTGGTCACACTTTAGGTTTTGCGCATAATTTCTCTGCAAGTACCAATGATCGTGCTTCGGTAATGGATTATCCACACCCACTAGTTTTAGAGGGTGCTGGAGATCAATTTGATTTTAGTGAAGCTTATGATAAGGGAATAGGAGATTGGGATAAAGTGACTGTTGCTTATGCCTATAGCGACTTCGGCGATGGTATTGATGAAAATCAAGCGCTGCAGGAAATATTAGAAAATGCGGAGAAGGCAGGGTTAAGATATTTAACCGATTCAGATGCACGACCTGCTGGCTCCGCAAGTGCTACTGCTCATCTTTGGGACAACGGAACAGATATTACTGAAGAGTTATATCGTTTACTTGACTTAAGAGCTAAGGCAATTAGTCGATTTTCATTGGATAATGTGCCTGAACATTCTCCTATGGCACTTTTAGAGGACGTTTTCGTTCCGCTTTATTTTTCACATCGATATCAAACTGAAGCGGTGTCTAAATTAATTGGTGGCATTGACTATAGTTATGCATACACCGATGCAACAGAGTTTCATGATCAGGTGAGTAGAAAGGAACAAGAAAAGGCATTGAAGGCGCTTATTCGAACACTTGATCCTGAAACTTTAGAAATACCTGAGTATTTGCGTTCTGTTTTTGGCCCGAGAACTTATGGTTATAGTAGATCTAGAGAATCCTTCGAATCCAAATTGGGAGTAGCATTTGATCCTTTGGCAGCGGCCGAAACTGCAGCTTCTACGACCTTAAATTTCCTGTTGCATCCAGAAAGAGCCAATCGGGTTTATCAACAAGGCTTATTCGATAAGAATCAGTTATCTCTTCAAGAGATGATTAAGTTATTAATAGATGAAACGGTTCGGAGTATGAATTCGAAGGATCCGTATTACAACGCTATTGAAGAGATTGTGGCTTGGCAAACTTTAGATGGATTGATGAAGTTGTCTTCTTCAGATAAGGTTTATCCGCAGGTGACTGAAGTTATTTTGTTAGAAATGATGAGACTTAAAACCCATCTTGAAAATAGTGCGACCGATCCCACTGCAATTTACTTAAGAAAGCAAGTAGAGCGTTTTATTGGTAACCCTACAGGATATAAGTCTAAAGAGTCAACAGTTCGTATCCCTGACGGGTCTCCAATAGGACAAGAGGTAATGTGTAATTTTAGTTGGAATTAATTAGTGGAGCACCTTTATACCCCCCCCAAAGCACCGAAGTACCCCAAAAAATTAGTAAAACATAGTCACGAAAGGGAAGACCCTTTTTACTGGATGTGTGATCGTGAACATCCCGATCTTTTAGACTATCTCAAGAAAGAAAACGAATATTTTAATCGCGATACTACAAATCTTGAACCTTTTAGGGAATCTCTTTACAAGGAGATGAGAAGTCGAATTAAGGAGGACGATCGTTCGCTCCCTCTTTTCAAAAACGGGTTCTGGTATCAAAGTGAATATCGAGAAGGTAAAGAGTATCCGATTTATTCGCGTTTTAAAAACGAAAATGGAGAAGGCAAGAAATTGCTTTTCGATGTTAATAAGTTGGCCTCTGCTTTTTCGTATTACCATTTTAAAGGACTGAAAGTGAGTCCTAATAACGAACTTGCTTTATATGCTGAGGATACGGTTTCACGAAGACAGTATACCTTGAAAATTAAAAATTTAGAGACGGGTCAGTTACTAGATGATGTTATCGAAAATACTACCGGAACCGCATGCTGGGCCGCAGATAACAAAACTTTCTTCTATGTAAAGAAGGATCCCCAAACCCTCCGAAGTTATCGAGTGTATCGACATCAAATAGGACAGGAATTAGAAGAGGATGAACTCGTTTTTGAAGAAAACGATGAAACTTTTAATGTTGGAATTTTTAAACCTAAAAGCGAAGATTACATTTTCATTGTATCGTCTTCAACGCTAACTACAGAATATCGATTCATAAAATCGGACGACCCTAACGCGCCATTCCGTGTTTTTTCGAAGAGAGAGCGAGGCTTAGAATATAGCCTTGATCATTACCAAGATCACTTTTACTTGCTTACCAATAAGGACGGAGCCACCAACTTTAAATTGATGAAAACTTCGGTTTTAGCTACCGAAAGTGACTATTGGGAAGAATTTATTCCACATCGACCCGAGATTCTTTTAGAAGATGTTGAGTTTTTTGAAAAATTTTATGTCTTATCCGAGCGAAAAAGAGGATTGACATCTTTGCAGATTCATCATTGGGAGGATCATTCCTTATATACAGTTGCTATGGAAGGAGAGACCTATGTTTGCGATATTCATGAAAATCCTGAGTTTAAAACGACTAAACTTCGCTATTATTACAATTCAATGACGCGCCCGGGAACTGTCTATGAAATAGATATGGAAACCCGCGAAACTCGATTGCTAAAACAGCAAGAAGTATTAGGGGGGTATTCTCCCTTAGATTATATCTCTGAACGGGTTTGGATAACGGCCAGGGATGGTGTTTCAGTACCTGTATCTCTGGTAAAACATAAAGATACCCCAAAGAGTGCACCTACGCTTATATACGGATATGGTTCTTATGGACACACCATCGATCCTTATTTTTCTTCTACAAGACTCTCATTACTTAATAGAGGTTTTGTATTTGCGATAGCTCACATTCGGGGTGGGGAATACCTTGGTCGTGAGTGGTACGAGACCGGTAAGCTAGAACTAAAGTGTAATACGTTTAATGACTTTGTTGACGCTTCAAAGGGTCTTATTTCTTTGGGCATCGCCAAAGAAGATCGTTTATACGCTATGGGTGGTTCGGCTGGTGGACTTTTGGTTGGTGCGGTGATCAACACCAACCCAGAATTGTATCATGGGGTAATTGCCGCGGTTCCTTTTGTGGATGTAGTAACTACGATGCTAGATGAGGATATTCCATTGACCACGGGTGAATACGATGAATGGGGAAATCCTAACGATCCTAAATTTTACCAAATTATGCTGTCCTATTCTCCTTATGACAATGTTCACCCACAAAAATATCCCAATATTTATGTATCTACTGGTTTTCACGATTCGCAGGTGCAGTATTGGGAACCAGCGAAATGGGTTGCGAAGCTTCGTGAATGCCAACTAGCAGACCATAAAATTTATTTAGATACTAACTTAGAAACGGGTCACGGTGGGGCTTCGGGTCGATTTGAGCAATTAAAAGAACTCGCTAAGGAGTATGCTTTCATCTTAAACCTTTGTGATCCCTCACTTTGTAGAGTTTAATTATCTTTGTGATAAATTTTTGAATTTGTTCTCACTTTTTAAAAAGAATAAAAGCGTTCAGGCATCTGAGTCAATCTTAGACTTAGTAGGTAATACACCGCTTGTAAAGCTTCAGAAAGTTACTGCAAACTATTCGGGTCAATTTTATGCTAAATTGGAGTGGTTTAATCCGGGACAATCTTCTAAAGATCGAATCGCATTATCCATTATTGAAAATGCTGAGGCTAAAGGATTGATCAAGCCAGGTAATACCATTGTAGAAACTACCTCGGGAAATACTGGTTTTAGTTTAGCCATGGCAAGTATGGTGAAAGGATACAGATGTATTCTAGCAGTAAGCTCTAAATCTTCACAGGATAAAATCGATGGTTTAAAAGCCATGGGAGCAGAGGTCCATGTTTGTCCTGCACATGTGGCAGCCGACGATCCTCGATCCTACTATGAGGTGGCTAAAAGAATTCATGCTGAAACGCCGAACTCGATATATATCAATCAGTACTTTAATGAATTGAATACTGAGGCACATTATAAGACCACAGGACCTGAGATTTGGGAGCAGACTGCTGGTAGAATCACCCACCTAGTTGCATGTAGCGGTACAGGTGGCACAATTTCTGGGACTGCCAGGTATCTTAAAGAACAAAATCCGAGTATTCAGATTTTAGGGGTAGATGCCTACGGATCAGTGATTAAGAAATATCACGAAACTGGTAAGTTTGATGAAAATGAGATTCATCCATATCGTATTGAAGGCCTTGGTAAGAATTTAATCCCTAGCGCTACTGACTTTACTGTTATTGATACCTTTGTTAAGGTTACCGATAAAGACTCCGCCCTAGCTGCTAGAAACCTTGCTCGAACTGAAGGTATATTTGCTGGGTATACATCAGGTGCTGCACTACGTGCTACTGAGCTGTATAATGATCAAAATATATTTGACGAAAAAAGTGTGGTAGTCATCATTCTACCTGATCATGGATCCCGCTATTTGAGCAAAATTTATAGCGAAAAGTGGATGACGGAACAAGGTTTTATTGAGGCTGAAGAATTAGTACAGACCTCCGAAAAATCGGCTATCACAAATTCATAGTAAAATTCTTAGGGTAATTGTTTAA
>JGI26084J50262_1001816_pt1 | contig 11609 bp, 8 predicted proteins | sample SaaInl6LU_22_DNA_FD_50262 | JGI IMG/M metagenome (IMG submission 50262) | reverse complement strand
GCCGAGCGCCTGGGCTGTGACTCCTATCTAATCGACAATGTTGATGCGATAGATCCTGCATGGCTGGCCGGCAAGTCGCGTTTTGGTGTCACCGCTGGCGCTTCAGCACCAGAGATTTTAGTGCGGCAGGTTGTCCAATGGTTGGAGCAGGAATCGGGTGCGAAACCGCTAGAACTCGATGGGGTTGAGGAAAATATCGTCTTTAGCATGCCGCGCGAACTGCGCGCGGAATAGGTCAGCTATGCGATCGGCGCAGGCTTATGCCAGCGCCGCTAGTTCTTCGCGTTTCGTGCGTAGGGCAGTCACTGCCGATTCCATCTCTGCGAGCTTTTCTCGCTCTTTGGCTACGACAGCTTCGGGCGCATTATCGACAAATTTGGCATTGCCTAATTTACCGCCAACCGCTTTTATACCGCCCTCGAGTTTAGCTATCTCTTTGTCTAGTCGCGCCTGTTCCGCTGCGACGTCGATAAGACCCGCCATGGGAACAAGTATCTCCAATTGTCCATGAAGCTGGGTTGCCGCTGTCGGGGCAGGGGCGTCTGGTTCGAGCCAGTCGATGCTATTGAGTTTGGCGAGTTTTTGCAGGAAGACTCGCGCCTCATTGAGGCGCTGTTTGTCGATTTGGTTCTCGCTACGAAGAAACACGTTGATCGTTTTTGCGGGCGAAATATCCATCTCACCGCGAATATTGCGCACGCCAACGATCACACCCTTTATCCATTCGATGCTCTCTTCGGCCTGCGCGTCGAGGTTATCTGCATTGGGTATAGGAAAGGGCTGAAGCATAATGCTGTCGCCATTGATTCCGAGTAGGGGGGCGATGCGCTGCCAAACCTCCTCGGTAATATAAGGCATAAATGGATGCATCAGGCGCAACGATTTCTCGAGAATACTCAGGAGCACAAAGCGCGCAGCTGCGGCAGCTTCAGGATTAGCTTCATCGTCCCACAAGACCGGCTTCGATAGTTCGACATACCAGTCGCAGTATTCGTTCCAGACGAATTCCTGTAGTGTCTGCGCGGCAATATCGAAGCGGTAGCTTTCCATGCACTCTTCGATCTGTTTCGCCGTGCTTTCGAACCGGCTAATAATCCAACGGTCGGCGGGCGAGAAGTGAGGTGCATGGTGTGCTGCATCGCTTACGCTCTTGCCTTCCATGTTCATCAACACATAGCGTGACGCATTCCATATTTTATTGCAGAAGTTGCGATAACCTTCGGTGCGTCCTAGGTCGAATTTAATGTCACGGCCGGTCGATGCGAGTGAGTAGAAGGTAAAGCGCAGCGCGTCGGTGCCGTAAGCAGCGATGCCATCAGGGAAAGACGCTTTCGTCGCCTTTTCTATTTTTTGTTTCAGCTGCGGCTGCATCATGTCTGCAGTGCGTTTAGCAAGTAAGTCTTCGATACTGATGCCATCGATAAGGTCGATAGGATCGAGAATATTACCCTTCGACTTGGACATCTTCTGCCCATTTTCATCGCGGACAAGGCCCGTTATATAAACCTTCTTGAATGGAATTTGGCCGGTGAATTTCAGCGTCATCATTATCATCCGGGCAACCCAGAAGAAGATGATGTCGAAACCGGTGACCAAGACGTTGGTTGGGTGAAATTTGTCGAAGAACTCGGTTTCGTCAGGCCAGCCAAGGGTCGAGAATGTCCAAAGAGCAGAGGAGAACCACGTGTCGAGTACGTCTTCGTCTTGCCTGAGTTGGATGTCATCGCCTAGCCCGTGCGCGGCGCGAACGCTCGCTTCGTCTGCGCCAACATAGACGTTATCGTTCTCGTCGTACCACGCCGGGATGCGATGTCCCCACCAAAGCTGACGGCTGATACACCAATCTTGGATATTGCGCATCCACGCGAAATAGGTGTTTTCCCAGTTTTTTGGAACGAACTCGATATCGCCGTTCTCCACGGCTTTGATGGCAGGGTCTGCGAGTGACTGCACAGCCACATACCACTGATGCGTGAGGTAAGGCTCGATCACAACTCCGCTGCGATCGCCGCGGGGAACCTTGAGTTTGTGAGGCTCGATCTTCTCGAGCAGCCCGAGCGCCTCGATATCCTCGACTATTTTCTTGCGCGCCTCGAAGCGGTCGAGTCCGCGATACGCTTCAGGTGCCTCATCGTTGATGCTCGCCTGTTTAGTCAGTATGTTGATGATCTCGAGATCGTGGCGTTTGCCTACCTCATAGTCATTGAAATCATGCGCTGGCGTGATTTTTACACAGCCCGTACCAAACTCCGGATCAACATAGTCATCNGCAATAATGGGTATCCTGCGGCCACACAGAGGCAGGTCGACAAATTTCCCGACCAGATGCGTATAGCGAGGATCTTCTGGATGGACAGCCACAGCGCTGTCGCCCAGGAGTGTCTCGGGGCGCGTGGTGGCGATAACCAAATGCTCGTCGCTCTCCGCGATGGGGTAGCGGAAATGCCACATTGATCCGTCTTCTTCTTCCGATACGACTTCGAGGTCGGATATCGCAGTCAGCAGTTTGGGGTCCCAATTAACAAGGCGGTTGCCACGGTAGATTAGGTCTTCGTTGTAGAGGTCGATGAAGACCTTCTCCACTACCTTCGAAAGTCCCTCATCCATGGTGAATCGCTCGCGCGACCAGTCCAATGATGAACCAAGGCGTCGCAGCTGCTGGGTGATAATGTCACCGGACTCGTCTTTCCACTCCCATACCTTTTTAACGAAGTCTTCACGGCCGATCTCTTGACGTGACGTGCCCGCTGCGTTCAGCTGTCGCTCTACAACCATTTGGGTTGCGATCCCCGCGTGATCTGTGCCCACTTGCCAGAGCGTCTGGCAGCCTAGCATGCGGTGATAGCGCGTGAGTGCATCCATTATTGCGTGTTGGAAACCATGCCCCATATGCAATCTGCCGGTGACATTCGGCGGCGGGATGACGATGCAGTAAGGATCGCCATTGCCCTGAGGCGCGAAATAACCGCGTTCCTCCCATGTCTTATACCAGTTGGCTTCGAGTTGCTGGGGTTGGTAGGTCTTTTCCATGATTCGCTTCGTTTGTGTGAGTCTTTTGAGTGCAGCGTGATTGCCGAAAGGGCGCAAGTATACCGCAAGGCGGTCTTGCGCGCAGAGATCCTGTGTCGATTAAATCGCGCGTAGAGAGCGCATTATTAAAGCTTAATCATTTCGGGTCTGATACCCGCCTGCTGATAGTGGCGGTAGCGCGCACGAGCCTGCTCAAGCGCCTCGGGCTCTTGGATGATTATTTCATTAACACGCGCGATTCCCTCGACATCTCCAAGCGCATCACTCGTCAGATTGATCACGACGTCGTTGGCATCTTTAGGCACAGAGGTCACCGCGATGCAGACGTCCTCAGCGCAAGTTCCGTCCGCCGCAACAATTTCGTGTGGAATAAAGCTCGTGCTCGAGAATGACCATAACAGCGCGTCGATTTCACGCGCTAGTTCTTCGCTGCCAGCAAATAAACAAACGCGATGTCCGAGCGATCGCGCCTTCTCGGTTAGCCGACAGGCAAAGAGCTTACGCATCTGCTCAGTATCCTGCGGTAAATTGTAGAAGTTTATTTGCGTCATCGCTCAGAGCCTTTTGTTGCGCTCAACTAGGCGGCTTTGCGGCGTAGATACTCTAGAAGTAGAGATACTGGACGACCAGTTGCGCCTTTTGCTGCCCCGCTGTTCCATGCACTACCGGCTATGTCGAGGTGCGCCCATTTGAATTTCTTAGTGAAGCGCGACAGGAAGCAGGCAGCGGTAATCGTGCCCGCGCGCGGACCGCCGATGTTAGCGATGTCAGCGAAGTTGCTGTCGAGCAGGTGCTGGTACTCGTCGTGAAGGGGTAGCTGCCATACTTGATCGAGGCTTGCATTTCCGCAGTCTGTCAGCTCTGCCGCCAACGCGTCGTCGTTGCTCAGCATCGCGCTTACGTGCGAGCCGAAGGTCGCTACCGCTGCGCCCGTGAGCGTTGCTACGTCGATGACGCTTGCTGGCTTGTACCGCTCGCCATAGGTAAGCGCGTCGCAGAGCACGAGGCGACCTTCGGCGTCGGTATTGAGAATTTCGATAGTAAGGCCAGACATACTGGTGACGACGTCGCCCGGCTTGGTCGCTTTTCCACTCGGCATGTTTTCCGCCGCAGCGACAATGGCGACAACGTCGATTGGCAAGGCCATTTCGACAACCGCGGCCATTGTGCCGATGACGCTTGCAGCGCCACACATATCAAATTTCATTTCGTCCATCGCTTGACCCGCTTTTAGGCTGATGCCGCCGGTATCGAAAGTAATGCCTTTGCCGACAAGCATATGCGGAGCGGGGCGGTTGGCTTTGGGTTTTACTTTAGCGCCTTTGTATTCCATGACGATCAGCTGCGCTTCCTGAGACGATCCAGCCGACACCGACAAGAGTGAACCCATGCCAAGCCGAGCCATCTGCTTCTCCGAAAGCACTTTAACGCTCAGATTACGCTTACCCTTCGCGAGTTCGACAGCCTGCTTTGCAAGGTAGGTCGGTGTGCAGATATTGCCGGGTAGATTCCCCAATTCGCGCGCGCGGTTGATGCCGCGGCCCGTGGCGACACCGCGTGCGAAGGCTGTGTCGATTTTCGCTTTGGACGTGCCTTTTGGTGCCGCGAGGCTCACAGACTTGAGAGACGTTGGCTTTGCCTTCGTGCTTTTCGTTGTGCTGTAGGAGTAACTCGCCTCTACGAGCTCCTGTGCTGCTCGCTCGGCAAGCCAATAATGATCTGCGTCTGCGAGTGTAAGGCTCGCGAGCGCCAGATGCGCATCCTTCGCTTGGCTAGCAAGCAAGGCTTTTGCACCACCTGCGAGGAGTTTTTTAGCCTCCTTTAAAGAGAGTTTGGTGCGCTCGCCGCAGCCGACGAGTAAAACGCGCTTCGCTTTTATGCCCGCAAGCCCGTGCAGGAAAAGCGTTGAGCCTAAGCTGCCATCGAAGTCGCCATTCGACAGAATGCCTGAGAGCCGCTTGCCGCTGGCTTTGTCGATTTCACTGGCCTCTTCGCTTAGTTTGCTCTTAGCGCCAACGGCAATAACGAGGCAATCAGTAGCAAGGCGAACGGGGTTACTAGTCTTGAGAGCAGTTTTCATTGGTAGTCCTATTGGGAATCTGGAGTGGGGCTCGTTCTAGGTCGATAATCCTAGGGAGTTTCAGGGGCTTATGCAAATTTTCAGGCTGCTTTTAAGCGAATTTTGTCGAATCTTATTGTGAACGTTTCGTGCTGGTATCACGGTCTACTTTTTGCAAACTGTGAAGTCACGTAAATGCATTTAATTGGGAACTCTCGCGATGGTCACAGGTCTAAGCTAATAGTGTTGAATTAAGGAGAGTTTAGATGCCGAGAATTAAGGTAAGTACTCCCGATAATCCGCGATTTCGCATGGAGCGAAAAGTGGGGATTAGCGATTTAAACTACGCGAAGCATTTAGACAGCACAGCAATGGTCGCGATCTTACACGAAGCAAGACTGCAAATGCTGGGTGATCTCGGCTTCACTGAAGGCAATATTTACGGTCTGGGCCTTGTCGTTACCGACTTCGCGATCGAATATCGAGCGGAGTCGTTTGCGAATGACACTCTCGTCATCGATGTCTCCGTGGGTGAGTTTACCCGCTATGGCTGCGATATTGGCTTTGTCGTCACCAACGCAGCGCTCGATCAAATCGTGTGCAAGGCGAAGGTAGGCGTTGTTTTCATGGACTTCGATAAGCACCAACTCGCCGATGTTCCCGCTGCTTTCAAGACACGAGTCGAAATGCCGCAGGTAAGGGTGGCCTAGCGAGACTAACGTCCCTGCGTTAAATCGATTAGACTTGTCTCTGAGCCTTTCCAACCTGCGGAGCAAGTCCGATTGATCGTATTTCGCTATCTTAGCCGGCAGCTTTTGCAAGCAATGGCAGCCGTCACGCTTGTGCTCTTAATAGTGGCGCTTACTGGACGGTTCATTCAGTACTTGGGTCAAGCGGTCGCGGGCGAGCTTGCCACAGACGCGCTGCTCCTGCTGATAGTCTTCCGGCTTCCCGATTTCCTCCTCGTCATCGTCCCTCTCGCGTTTTTTCTGTCAATCCTGCTCGTATATGGGCGGATGTACGCTGAGAACGAAATGGTGGTGCTAATAGCCAGCGGTTTTAGTGAGAAGAGACTCGTTTCTATGAGTCTAGGTTTTGCTGCGCTGGTAGTGGTTCTCGTCGGTTCCCTTTCATTGGTGCTCGCACCTTGGGGCGTGCGCAAGACAGAGGAGGTTTTGCAGGCGCAGAAAAATCTAACCGAGGTCGATCTAATTGTTGCAGGTCAGTTTCAGAGCTTTGGCGGCGGTGCGCGCGTCACACACGCAGAGCGGGTACTGACCTCGGCTGCCGGTCAGCGGCAGCTGCAAGGCGTGTTTGTCGCGACGGGCGCCGATGCCACACCAAGAATTCTGATCGCCGAAAGCGCGAGACCCGTGGTCGAGGCAGATGGCTCGCGATTTATGCTATTGAGTAACGTCGCGCAGTATGAGGGGCTCGCAGGTGCTGCAGATTTTACGGTTAGCCGCTCTCAGACCCAATCAATCAGGCTCCCCGATGCGCGCGAACGTGAGCTGATTTTAGAGGAAGAAACGCTAACGACTCTTGAGCTACTCGGTAGCGCCGACCTCGCTAGAGTTGCCGAATTACAGTGGCGCATTGCGACGCTTCTGCTTGTCCCAATACTCACGCTTATTGCCGTGCCGCTGAGTCGAGTGGGGCCAAGGCAGGGACGCTATTCGCGCCTAGTCCCAGCGGCTCTACTGTATGCGACGTACTTCGTGCTGCTGCAGTACTGCCGCGACGCGATATCCGCTGGCGAATTATCTCCGGCTCTCGGTATGTGGTGGGTTCATGGTGCGTTCCTATTCATTGCACTTGCTGCAAATGGATTTCTGACGCCATCCAAGCGCAGCCTAGCGAGAGCGACCTAATGACGAGCAAACCAATGACGCTTATCGATGTCTACATCCGCAAACGCGTGTTGCTCGCGATGCTAGTGGTCATCTCGCTCGTGCTCAGCATCGATGTGGTGTTCGCATTGGTGGAGGAGCTTGGCGACAGTGAAAATGCCTACACGTCTTCGCAGGCGTTGTTGTACGTGCTGAAGACGCTTCCTTCGCGGATTTTCCAGTTGCTCCCATTCACCGCCCTCGGTGGCAGTTTGATTGGCCTCGGGATCATGGCATCGCACAATGAACTCATCGTGATTCAGTCCGCGGGTGTGAGCACTTGGCGGTTGGTGTGGGCTGTCATGAAACCGGCGTTTATCGTGATGTTTGCAGGTCTCATCCTTGGCGAATACGTTGCCCCGTCGCTGCAACAGTCTGCTCAGAGTTCTAAGGCGGTGCTGCGCAGCGGTGTTCAGACTATCGACGCGGGGCAAGGAAGCTGGCGCCGCATAGGTGATGAATTCATCCATATTAATGCGATCGCCCCCGGAGGTGAGACGCTCTATGGCGTCTCGCGTTATCGCCTTACAACCGATAAGACCGACACCGTGGAGTCGAAATCAGCGTCAAGGATAGGCCTTTCGCACATCAGTTTCGCGCAACGCGCTGCTTACATCACCGAAGAGGGAGGCTACTGGCAGCTCGAGAATGTTTCTGAGACGCGTTTTCTGCCCGATTCGGTAGAAACGGCGCAGCGTGCAAGTGAGAGTTGGCGGGTTGATCTCTCCCCAGAACTGCTCGCGGTTCTGCTTGTAGCGCCCGACAGGCAGTCGATCAGCGGGCTTTATAATTTTGCGCGCTTCTTCGAGTCTCAGGGGCTGGATGCAGATCGCTACATGCTGAATTTTTGGGGGAAACTACTGCAGCCGCTCGCGACGCTAGCGCTCGTACTTCTGGCCGTGTCTTTTGTTTTTGGCCCGCTGCGCGAAGCGACAATGGGCTTTAGAGTCTTCGTCGCGATCAGCGTTGGCCTGCTTTTCACGATACTACAGCAGCTTTTGGAGCCGGCGAGTCTGCTGCTTGGTATTGATCCGCTGTTTGCCGTATTGCTGCCCATTGTGAGCTGCGCGGCGCTGGGCGTGGCGTCGATGTTGCGGGTGCGATAGCGGAAGCTACGTAGCGCTTTTCTCGAAGGGTTTGTAGCCTTTTGGCATGAGAACAACTTTGGTTGCACTCAGTTTGTCATGCAGCGCATCGTTGTTTTTGTCGAAGTAGAGCCAGAGGTAGCCGAGTCCGGCGAGCCAGAATGCAGGCCATGCTGAGAAAAATCGGATAATGCCTTGACGCACGCTCATCGGTCGATCATCGAGTGAGACCGCCTTGAGGCGCCAAGAAATCATCCCCAGAGTCTGCCCGCTTCGAGTCCAGAACCAGAGATAGAACCCCGAGCTACTCGCAACCATCAAAAGGAACGTGAGCGTGCTAACCACAGAGTCTGTCTGAACCACGCCGTCCACGACCTGATTGCTGTCGGTTCCAAAAATACCCAGCATGGCATAGCCAATGAACATCCACATCGCAAACACCAGAAAGCCATCGTACAGCAACGCCGCGAGGCGTCTGGGAAGACCTGCGCGCGGGTAAGTGGATTCGTCGGTACGGGTAGTGATGCCGGCTTCGTTGTTGGGCTGCGTATTTTCAGCGGTCAATTGGGTTGCTCTCAGGCTAGGTTAGTGAATCTTGTGGCCTCTATTCTACGTTATTACATGCGCTGATTGGTAAGAGCCTGCATAAAAAACAGGTAAGTTGCGTACCCCCGCGAATTCTCACACTACCTAAAACCCGCGGTACCGAAAATTTGCAGAGCGATTAACACAGGCTATCGACTTTGCTAGACTCAGCGAGCCTTNACGAACAGGACCGCCACACATTAGAGACAGCGCTATGAATTCTAAACCCAATGCTCGCCGCATTCAGTTACTAGACACTACGCTCCGCGACGGCGAGCAGACTCAGGGTGTATCCTTCTCCGGCAGCGAGAAAGTGAGCATCGCGCGTGCGTTGCTGCAGTCGCTGAAAGTCGATCGCATTGAAGTCGCCTCGGCGTGTGTTTCCGACGGGGAAAAGCAGGCGGTGGCGCAGATTACCGAGTGGGCGGCGGAACATGGCCTCGTTGATCGTGTCGAGGTGCTCGGCTTTGTCGANCGNAAGCGCAGTGTNGATTGGATTGTTAGTGCCGGTGGAAAGGTAATAAATTTGCTCGCCAAAGGCAGCGAAAAGCACTGCCGCGAACAGTTAAGCAAAACCCTCGAACAGCACGTTGCCGATATTGAGGCAACTATCGCCTACGCGCATGAGAAAGGGCTGCGCGTGAATATGTATCTAGAAGACTGGTCGAATGGTTACGCCGACAGCCCAGACTATGTTTTCGGCCTTATCGAGGCCACTAAGTCTCTGGGGATCGGTCATTATTTGCTGCCAGATACGCTGGGCTTACTCTCGCCCGAGGAAGTCCGTGAGTCGCTTACCGATATGATGGCACGCTTTCCTGATCAGACCTTCGATTTCCACCCGCATAACGACTACGGCCTCGCAACCGCGAATGCATTAGCGGCGGTTGAAGTGGGTATCAACACGATTCACTGCACAATTAACTGCCTGGGTGAGAGGGCGGGGAATGCCTCGCTTGCCGAGGTTGCCGTAGCGCTGCGCGATAAAATGGGTATGGAGCTTGCCATCGATGAGACGCGTATCAGCACCTTAAGCCGTATGGTAGAAAATTTTTCTGGCAAGTGGATCGCCGCTAATACGCCAATTGTGGGAGCAGATGTCTTTACGCAGACCGCGGGCATTCATGCGGATGGCGACCTAAAAGGCGATCTCTACGTCACTAATCTGAGCCCAGAACGATTCGGACGTAAGCGCGTTTACGCGTTGGGCAAGATGAGCGGCAAGGCCTCGCTCATCAATAATCTCGATGAGTTGGGCATTAGCCTAAGCAAAGAGGATCAAGCGAAGGTGCTCGAACGCGTGGTAAGGCTTGGTGATTCAAAACAGATTATCACCTCCGAAGATCTGCCATTTATCATTGCAGATGTTATGCAGAGCGGAGATTTTGATCATATTTCGCTTCTTAACTGCTACATAAACAGCGGTCTCGATGTTGAGAGTACTGCAAGCATCCGCGTAAAAATCGGAGACGAAGAGGCGCAGGGTTCCGGCTCAGGCAATGGCGGATTCGCGGCGTTCTTCGATGCGATCGAAAAAATTCTAGCGCCGACAGGTTTCGATATGCCTGCCCTGATCGACTACGAAGTGCACATCCCTCGGGGTGGAAAAATTAACGCGCTAACCGAATGTATTATCACGTGGGAATGGCAGGAGCAGGACTTCAAAACACGAGGCGTCGATTCTAATCAGGTGCTCGCCGCGGTCAAAGCGACGCTGCGCATGATTAATTTGAGAATGCACGCCGACGCCTTCGCTCCCTAGGTGGCAAAAAAAACGCCCAGTTGAGGGCGTTTTTTGTTTAAGGCAAGCTGGGATGCTCTCAGCTTAAAACGGCGGTAGATGGGGGTGCAAATTACCCTGCTCAAAATACCGCACTAGACTTTGGGGCATTTTGCAAGTTCAGCAGCAACGAGATCGCCGAAGGCGCTCGTGCTAATCATGTTTACGCCAGCGCCGGGCTTGGAAAGATCGGGGGTCGAATTGCCCTGAGCAAAGACTTCCTGCATTGCATGCCAGACATTCTTGGCCTCAGCCTCCATCCCAAAACTCATTTCGAGCATCATCGCAACTGAGCCGATCATCGAGTATGGATTGGCAATGCCTTGGCCTGCGATGTCAGGCGCGGAGCCATGTGAGGGTTCATAGTAAGCTTTTTCTGGGCCAATGCACGCCGAGGGCATGAGGCCGAGGGAGCCGAGTATGCCGCCTGCCTGGTCGCTTAAGATGTCGCCAAACATATTCTCCATCACCATCACGTCGAACTGGCCTGGATTCAAGCATAGGTAGGTCGCCGCGGCATCAACCAAAATATTCACGACCTTCACGTCGGGATAGTCTGCACCGACCTCGTCTATTATTTCGTTCCACAGCACGCTAGATTTTAAGACGTTGGACTTGTGGATGTTATGCAGCACTTTCTTGCGCTTTTGTGCGGTGTCAAATGCAACGCGTGCAATATTCGCTATCTGGTCTTCGTCGTATTCAAGATTTTCGACAACGTAGCGTTTACCCTCGGCGTTTACTCCCATCTCTTTCTTGCCAAAGTACAGCCCGCCGACGAGTTCGCGGATGATGATCATATCGATACCGTTATCACCGATGATTTCAGGCTTGAGCGGCGAGAAATGAGCAAGGCTCTGGGGCAGGTAAACTGGACGAAAATTCGCGAACGTGTTGAAGCGGCGACGCAGTGGAAGCAGGGCGCCGCGCTCTGGCTGCATATCGACGGGAATTTTTTTCGACTCCTCGTGATTGAGCCCTATCGGGCCTTTTAAGATTGCTGCTGCCTCGTCGCAGAGTTTTTTGGTTTCCTCTGGAAACGAATCCCCGTGGCTGAAGTAGGCGCTAGCGCCAAAAGCGCCATGGACAAGTTCGAAGTCGATCTCGTTGCGCTGCGCAACTAGGTCGAGAATTTTTACTGCTTCGGCCATGATCTCCGGGCCGATGCCATCGCCGTCGAG
>JGI26084J50262_1001814_pt1 | contig 11613 bp, 9 predicted proteins | sample SaaInl6LU_22_DNA_FD_50262 | JGI IMG/M metagenome (IMG submission 50262) | reverse complement strand
CAAGAACTCATCTACTATCTTGAAAAATATGACATCACCGAAGAGAAGGTTCGATTAAAAAACCATCTTTCCTATTTTCTAAAAACAGCCACTGAAAGTGAGGCCCCTGGTAAGAAACTAGGCTTTATCGCTCAAGAGATCGGACGTGAAATCAACACCATCGGTTCTAAAGCAAATGATGCCGCCATTCAACGGGAGGTGGTTCAAATGAAAGATGAACTTGAAAAAATTAAAGAACAGCTATTAAATGTCCTTTAACACCGACAAGCTTATCGTCTTTTCAGCACCCTCTGGTAGTGGCAAAACAACGATTGTTAGACACTTACTAGAACAAACAGGCTTACCTCTGGCCTTTTCAATTTCAGCTACTACAAGAGCTCCTAGAGGAAGAGAGAAAGAAGGTGAAGATTACTATTTCCTAAGTCCAGAGGCTTTTAGGAGTAAGATTGAAAAGGGCGAATTTTTAGAGTACGAAGAAGTCTATCCCGGATTATTCTATGGAACCTTAGCATCTGAAGTAAAGCGACTTTGGAATGAAAACAAGGCAGTACTCTTCGACATTGACGTTATGGGAGGTATATCGATTAAAAAGAGTTTTCCCTCTGAAACTTTAACGGTATTTGTCCAGCCCCCATCGATCAAGACTCTTGAAGATCGGTTAAGGTCAAGAAATACCGATACCGAAGAAACACTTCAAATTAGATTGAGTAAGGCCCAACAAGAATTAGATCAGGCCCAGGCCTTTGACGAGATTGTGATCAATGACGACCTATCCACGGCACTATCACAAACTGAAGAACTCGTAAGATCCTTTTTATCGAAATGAGTGAGAAAAAGAAAATAGGACTATTTTTCGGGACATTCAACCCAATGCACCGGGCACATTTACTCCTTGCCAATCATATTGCACAGAATAGTGATCTGTATCAAGTATGGTTCGTTATTACTCCTAAAAGCCCTTTCAAAAAGAAGGTAAGTCTAGCCAGTGACATTGATCGCTATCAGATGGTTTACGATGCGATTGAAGATTATCCAAAATTTAGAGCGAGTAAGATCGAATTTGGTCTTCCACAGCCCAACTACACTGCCGATACGCTCGCACACTTAGAAGAGCAGACCAATTATCAGTACGATTTCAGTCTAATTATGGGCGAAGACAATCTTGCTCATTTTCATAAGTGGAAGAATTACGAATCACTATTGGCCAATTACCGAATATTGGTGTACCCTAGAGTAAGTCCACTTAGAACTCCTCCACCTGAAGAAATCGACAAACATAAGAGTGTGCAACGTATTAAAGCACCAATTATCGAGCTTTCTTCTTCTTATGTTAGAGAACAAATTAAGCTAGGACACGAGGTGAGGCCGCTTTTACCTGAGTCGGTATTTGAGTTTATTGACTCGAAGAATCTCTACCGCTAAGCAGCTCATCTGTGCCAATATAAGACCCATCGTTATTGTAATACCAAGAACGAATCTTAGGCATCTTTATTCCTTCAACCGACTCTAGCTCTTCTAACAAGATGTACTCCCCGTCTCCGATCGCCTCATTGTGATAGAATTGGTAAGCAATTAGCGCATAATTTTCAGGGTTGAAATAGAAATACCAAGTATCTGATCCGACCGAAGGGTCATAAGTAACACGCATTCTTATCGACTCTTTCCCTTGAAAAATTACTCGTTCAGTCTTAGGATCGATTTGCGCGCCGGGATCTTTGAGTTTCATCGGCAGACCATACAAATAAGTATGGTAATCACGCAACTTCAGTGTTCTTGCCTGAGTTAACGAATCCTCAGCAGCATACACTCCCTTATCTATGCGATAGGTTTTGATATGGTCACCTCTAGTTTCGATGAGTTCAAAATATTCTTGCGGTAAATCGATGATTACCTCTCTTGTAAAAGAAGGCTTGTCTTTTGAAATTACCTCAATGGTAAAGGCTCCACTAAATTGCTCCCAATTTCCCTCAGGGTCGTGGTACCCTATTGAGGAAGCTAAAATATCCTTAGCCCATGCTTGTGCTGATAGATTTACTGGGAATAATAATACACTCCCTAGAATCATTAAAAGATTGCGCATCGTCTGTTTTATCTTAAAGGTAAGGGAATAGAAATAAGTATATTCGCTTAAAAGGAATGACTATGAACTGGGAGCACTTATTATCCTTGTCACGTGAGGGGGATACGGTCAAAAGACTAAGAAGCGATCAAGATGAAACTCGACTAGGATTCGAAGTTGATTATGATCGAATCATCTTCTCTTCGGCTTTTAGAAGTTTACAAGACAAGACCCAAGTTGTTCCCCTTCCTATTCAAGCAGCAAGTAGAAAAGGATTCGTCCATACCCGACTCACTCATAGTCTTGAAGTCTCTGTAGTCGGACGTAGTATCGGTCGTCTCGCAGGAAAAATCATTCTCGATCGCCACCCCGAATTAGTTTCAGATGGCTATCGTTTTAATGATTTTGGAGCCATTGTGGCAGCGGCAGCCTTAGCCCATGATATCGGCAACCCACCCTTTGGACACAGTGGGGAAAAAGCAATCGGAAATTTCTTNTCCAAAGGGCCCGGTAAAATTTATGCTGATAAACTCTCTGAAGGGCAATATACCGACCTTATCAAATTTGAGGGTAATGCTAATGGCTTAAGACTTTTGATCGAGAGTAGAGAAGGAGTTCCTGGAGGCCTAAGATTGAGCTATGCTACTTTAGGGGCCTTTGTAAAGTATCCAAAAGCCTCAATACCTCATCAACCAACCGCTCATGTAGCCGATAAAAAGTATGGGGTGTTTGAAGCCAACTGGGAATCTTACACTCAAATAGCCAACCAATTGGGTCTTCAAAAAGAAAAAAGTGGTTACCACAGGCACCCTTTGGTTTACCTAGTAGAAGCCGCTGACGACATTTGTTATACCCTAATTGATTTTGAGGATGCCATTAACATGGGGTATATCTCTGAAGACTATGCCTTAGAAAATCTAATCAATCTGGTTAAAAACCAAATTGATGGGGCGAAATACCGCAGTCTTACCACCACCGCTGATAGAATTAGTTATTTACGAGCATTAGCGATCGGCACCCTAGTAAGCGAGGCTGTACAACTATTCGCTGATCATGAAGAGGCTATCTTGTCAGGACAACTTGAAAAGAGTCTAATTGATTATAGTGCTCACAGCGCAGCTATAAGAGACATCATTGATCTTAGTGTAAAAAACCTATACCAAGCAGACGAGGTGATTGAAAAAGAAATTGCAGGATATCAAATCATCAGTAATCTCTTGGAACATACTTCTTCAGCCTTATGTGCCCAAGCGGCAGATCAAAAAACGGTTTACGATAAACTCATTTTAAGTCGCATACCCTCCCCTTACCAATCGGCATCCGGTCAAGATTTGTATAAGAGTTTATTGAATGCCTCGAGTTTTGTAGCAAGCCTCTCTGATTCTCAGGCGATTCAACTAAACCAGACGATCCAGGGTATCTTTTAAGACCTGTTCGACGCTAGTCAGATCTAGCCCGATATGTTTATAGAGCTCATCTACCTTCCCCTGAGGAACGAATTGGTCACTGACCCCCATGCATTTAGCATATCCTTTAAAGCCGAGTGAATGTAGCTGGCATAGTATTCCTTGACCCCAAGAGCCTTCAATCGCTCCCTCTTCAAGAGTGATTATCGCGTCGTAGTGCTTCGAAATATGATTTAATAATTCGATATCTAAGGGCTTAATAAAAGGAAAGTGATAACTGTCGACAGTGTAAGTTGAAAGCTTCTCAGCATATGCAGATAAAGTACCCGTAGACAATAACGCAATTCGAGCTTCGTTAGATTGATTTATGGAGATGGCCTTACCCCATTCTAGGGTATTATCTTTAGGAGTGAAATCAAAAATATCCGCCGAACCCCTAGGGTACCGAATTCCTACAGGGCCCGAAAGTTGACCTGACTGAAACTGTTCTACAACCGTTTTTAAACTTTGATAAAGCTCTTTTGGACCTCTTGGAGCAAGTAAAGTGAAATTAGGTATCGAACGAAGCGCTGAAATATCAAACATACCGTGATGAGTAGGGCCGTCCTCTCCTACAATTCCTGCCCGATCTATAGCAAAAATAACCGGGAGCTGCTGAAGTGCCACATCGTGAATAATCTGATCGTAGGCTCTTTGTAAAAAAGTCGAGTAAAGGTGACAAACAGGAAGAAGCCCCTCAGTTGCAAGGCCCGCAGAGAAAGTTACCGCGTGTTGTTCTGCAATCCCCACATCGAAAGTTCTTTCTGGGTACACTTGCTTAAACAAATGCAGTCCACTACCCGATAACATTGCTGGTGTGACGGCAACCAATCGCTGTTCATTCTCACCTAAACATACCATTGATTGAGCAAAAACATCTTGATATTTTAATGGCTCATTAGAGGTGATTCGTTCTCCGGTGGTTGGCTCGAATTTCCCAGGAGCATGATACGTTATCTGATCGGCCTCTGCTTGCGCTAACCCTTTACCCTTGATTGTTCGAATATGAATAAGCTGTGGACCCTTTTTTGACTTGGCGTCCTGAAAGGCCGTGATTAATTCTTCTAGGTTGTGACCATCAATTACACCCGTGTAAGCTAATCCGAGAGACTCAAAGAAGTTCGGATGGTCCAAATTCTCAATTTGATTCAAATACTGCTTTAAGGACCCAGTACTTGGATCAATACCCATGTTATTATCATTGAGTACTACAATAACATTTGCCTTCGTTTCTGCGATATGATTCAAGGCCTCAAAGGCCATCCCTCCAACAATCGAAGCATCTCCAATAACCGCAATAAAATGATTGTTCTTGTGAGCGAATTGATTAGCCACCGCCATACCCATTGCAGCAGAAATAGAAGTAGAACTGTGTCCCGTACCAAACGAATCATAAACCGACTCTTCACGCTTTGGAAAACCGCTTACCCCATTAAAAGTTCTCAAGGTATCAAAGACCTTATCCCGACCAGTAATTAATTTATGAGCATAAATCTGATGACCCACATCAAAAACGATCCCATCATCAGGGGTATCAAAAACCTTGTGCAGGGCGACAGTAAGTTCTACTACACCTAGACTGGCACCGAGGTGACCGCCGCGCTTAGCAACCACATGAATGATGCGTTCTCGCAAATAATTGGTGAGCGAAATAAGCTCTTCATTACCTAGGGAACGTAAAGTCTGTGGACTTAAATTCTGAAATCCTGTCTTCATCGAAACACAAAGGTAGTAGGTAATATTTGAATACCTTTGAGGAATCATGCAAGACCCTTTCGACGATACCTATTTTATGCGAAAAGCCCTTGATTTGGCCCATAAAGCCTATGATTTAGGAGAGGTACCAGTAGGTGCGGTGATCGTATCTGAAAATCGAGTGATTGGTAGCGGGCACAATCTCAGCGAAAGGCTCAATGACGTGACCGCACATGCTGAAATGCAAGCTATAACAGCTGCAGCAAATTATTTGGGAGCAAAATACCTGCAGAACTGTACCCTCTATGTCACCTTAGAACCTTGTCAAATGTGCGCCGGTGCCCTGTATTGGTCTCAAATATCTCGAATTGTATACGCGGCTTCAGATCTAAAACGGGGCTTCAATACCATGGGAGGCAAACTCCATCCGAAAACGGTCTTAGAAAAAGGGCCACTTGCCGAGGAAAGTGAAGCGATACTGAAGCAGTTTTTCAGTCAGCGTCGTTAACTTTAGTAGGCTCCTTCTTATCTGATTGCATCTTTCTGATATTCTCCTCGGTAAGCATGTAGTCTTTCATCTTCTTACCCGGGCTTTCTACCAGAAGAAAGAGCGGCATCACCACAAAGAAAATCATCACGGTACCTAAACCCTTCAATCGATTCGACACATCAGGTTCAAGATCGAGCAAAAATCCTGCTAAAATGGTAGCAACTGCAGCAATGAATAGAATAAGAATACCCCACCTTTTTTTCTGCAAAGCGCTCACTTTTTTAAGACTTTTTAAGGCTAAGATGTAGTTCGTCTAGTTGCTCTTGGGTAGTGCGAGCTGGCGCATCGATCATTACATCTCTACCACTATTGTTTTTAGGGAAGGCGATGAAATCACGAATCGTCTCTGCTCCACCTAAAATGGCTACTAAACGGTCTAATCCAAAGGCAATTCCACCGTGTGGGGGTGCTCCATATTCGAAGGCATCCATTAAGAATCCGAACTGTTCTTTAGCTTCTTCAGGAGTAAATCCTAGGTGTTTGAACATGAGTTGTTGAGTAACTTTATCGTGAATACGAATAGAGCCTCCACCAATTTCATTACCATTAAGAACTAAATCATAGGCATTGGCCTTAACTGATCCTGGGTCGGTGTCTAACAATTCAATTTGTTCTGGCTTAGGCGAAGTAAATGGGTGGTGCATTGCATGGTATCTTCCCGTTTCCTCATCCTTTTCTAAAAGTGGGAAATCTACAACCCATAGTGGTGCAAACTCATCAGACTTTCTAAGCCCTAATTTTTCGGCCATATACATGCGAAGCGCACTCATTTGTGTTCTTGTTGATGAAAGATCCCCAGATAACACAAGGATTAAATCTCCAGATTGAGCACCTGTTTTCTGAGCCCATATAGCTAAATCTTCGGCATCGTAAAATTTATCTACCGAAGACTTAAACGTTCCGTCTTCATTGCAGCGAACATAGACTAAACCTTTCGCTCCAATTTGCGGTCTTTTCACCCAATCAATAAGAGCATCGATTTCTTTACGTGTATAGGTATTCGCCCCAGGAACCGCAATACCAACTACATACTCGGCGCCATTGAATACCTGAAAATCTTTATGTTGTGCAACTTCATTAAGGTTAGTAAGTTCCATACCAAATCGAATATCTGGCTTGTCATTACCATAACGTTCCATCGCCTCATCATAACTCATTACCGGGAATTTACCGGTATTTACCCCATGTACCTCTTTCAATAAATGAGCTGTTAAACCTTCGAAAGTATTTAATACATCCTCTTGGGTTACAAAAGACATTTCACAATCGATCTGAGTGAACTCTGGCTGTCGATCTGCTCTTAAATCCTCATCTCTAAAACACTTAACGATCTGAAAATACTTGTCCATTCCTCCAACCATAAGCAATTGCTTAAACGTTTGAGGTGACTGTGGGAGCGCATAAAATTGCTCAGGATTCATTCGGCTCGGAACTAAGAAATCACGAGCGCCTTCAGGGGTAGACTTAATAAGATATGGCGTCTCCACCTCTATAAATCCATTTGAAGAAAGATAATTTCGAACGAGCATACTAATCTTGTGTCTAAAGATTAGGTTGTTCTTCACTGGGTTGCGACGAATATCTAGGTAGCGATACTTCATGCGAAGCTCATCACCACCATCAGTCTGATCTTCAATGGTAAATGGCGGAAGTTTTGCCGTATTTAGAACCGTTAACTCACTAACTAAAACTTCGACTGCACCAGTTGCTAGATTGGGGTTTTCTGAACTGCGCTCAATTACCGTACCCTTAGCTTGAATTACGCATTCTCTTCCTAAATCTCTAGCTTTATCTAGTAAAGCAGAATCAGTGCGTTCCTCATCTAAAACCAATTGAGTAATCCCATACCTGTCTCTCAAATCGATCCAGAGAACAAAACCTTTGTCTCTGATCTTAGAAATCCAACCTGATAAGACAACTTCTTTACTTACATCCGATACGCGAAGGGCGCCACAGTCAACAGTTCTAAACATATTCTACAAGTCCAAGGACATTTATTTAATGTAAGGCAAAAGTACGAACGCTATTTGATTTAAGTTCAAGAAAAAGCCCGACGACACGGGCCTTTTCATTTATGCTATTCTGCGGCTTTTAAAGATCGCCCATTTCATACGATAGGTAATATGATACAATACCGGCACGATGATTAATGTCAAGAAGGTAGCTACTACCAATCCGAAAATTACGGTCCAAGCTAGCGGTCCCCAGAAAATAACATTGTCTCCTCCTATGTAAACTTGAGGATCAAATCGAGTGAACATCGTGATAAAATTGATGTTTAATCCAATAGCTAGCGGTACTAGACCCAGAACCGTGGTAATTGCGGTTAACAATACGGGGCGAAGTCTCGCCTTCCCACCACTTATCACAATTGAGGTCAATGTTTCACGATCTAACAAGGTCTTTTCATCTACTCCCAATTCAGTAAGCTTTCGATCAATGAGAATCTGGGTATAATCTAGAAGTACCACCCCATTGTTTACCACAATACCTGCAAGGGCAATAATTCCCATCATCGTCATCATAATTACAAAAGGCCAACCCGTTACCATCAACCCTCCGAAAACGCCAATAAGACTTAAGAAGATTGCAATCATAATGATCAACGGTTTCGAGATCCCACTAAACTGAAAAATGAGAATAAAGAAAATCAATGCTAGACCAGTAAAGAAGGCTCCCATCAGAAAAGACTGCTGCTTATTTTGCTCCTCAATCTGTCCGGTGTAATCAATAGTCACACTGTCAGGAAGATCTCCGAACGACTGCATCTCTTTTTGAATCTGATCGACAATCTCAGTTGCATTGCCACCAGGAGTTAAGGCTGAATAAAGGGTAATTACTCGTTTCCCATTCTTATGCTTGATCGAAGAGAATCCTGAAGTGTTTCTCGCACTAGCAACCGCAGAGACTGGAACCTCTTTAATTTGCCCGGTAGCAGGATCTCTGAATATGATTCGCTGCTCAAAAAGGGCGCTTTTATCATATTTCAGCTCTTTATTGAAGCGAACATTGATATCATAGTCCTCTCCATTTTCTTTGTAAATGCCTGCCTTTTCACCAAATAACGATCGACGAAGTTGAAGACCCACTTGAGCAACAGCAACGCCTAATTCCCCAGCCTTTTTTCGATCTACATAAACTTCTAATGCTGGCTTATCTTTGGTTACGTCGAGTTTAATGCCTTCCATTCCATCAATACTCTTCTCATTGATGAAATTCTTCATCTGAGTACCTAAAGCCATTAGCTCATCATAATCATCCCCTTGAACCTCAATATTTACAGGGTATCCGGTAGGTGGACCGGTCGGATCTTTCTCAACAGAGATAATCACACCTGGATAGATACCTGCCAGTGCTTCTTGAATTCTTTTTCTAAGAGCTTCACTATCTAAACCGTGACGCTCCTTAAACTCACGCATCTGAATAACCAGTTTACCTCTATGTGGCATTTCTGCGGCAGAGCCTCCTTCAGTAAAGGGGTTTTCTGCACCCTTACCCACTTGAGCGATAGCCGTTTCAACTAGAGCGTTCTTGCCTTCGATTTGATATATCGGGTCATTAATAATATCGTAAACACGCTCCTCAATTGACTTGGTAAGCTCATTAGTCTTCTCAATATCCGTTCCTTGCGGATATTCAATATAGATAATCACCTGTTTCGGAGTATTATCCGGAAAGAATTCAATTTTGGTTCTACCCATTCCGATTGAAGCACCAAACCCCATAAACGCAACAAGAAGAAGAAGCGTAGTAGCAAGGAAGTAGTAATACACATTTCTTCCGCGAAGGGCAACCTTTAACTGTCGTTCGTAGAAGTTCTCTAGACGAACTAACGCATTATTCTGAAAGCGAAGAGTAGCCTTATAAAGGAATCCTTTGTAAGCCCACATAAGTAGAACAGTGGCGATTATTAGTGATCCAAATCCACTAACCACTCCTCCAATTAGAATGATAAACAATCCGATCGGAATAAANATGGCTGTTAATTTCAACAAAAACTTGGATGGAAGTGGCTTCTCTCCNACCACCATGAACTGAGAAACTAACATCGAGTTCATGAAGATCGCAACGAAAAGTGATGAACCCAGAACCACCGATAAAGTGATCGGGAAGAATATCATGAATTGCCCCATTACTCCTGGCCAAGTACCTAATGGTACAAAGGCTGCTACCGTGGTAGCGGTTGAAATAATAATAGGTATAGCGATTTCTCCAATTCCTTTTTTAGCTGCCTCAATACGCGACATCTTCTCGGTGTCCATTAGTCGGTAGACATTTTCTACTACCACCACACCATTATCTACTAGCATCCCAAGTCCCATGATAAGACCAAACAGGATCATCGTATTGAGCGTATAACCAAGAGCACTCAAAATCATAAACGAAATAAACATCGACATCGGTATAGCAAACCCGACGAAAAGTGCATTTCTAAACCCTAAGAAGAACATGAGCACTGCAACTACTAGAATCACCCCAAAGATGATGTTGTTGACCAAGTCATCTACTTGATTAATAGTAGTAGCAGAGGTGTCACTAGTAATGGTAACCTCTAGATCTGACGGTAGAACATTCGCTCTAGAATCATCAATAATATCGTAAATCTGCTGGGCAGCATCTACTGCATTTTGACCCGATCGCTTTTTCACATCGAGCATCACAACACGCTTTTGAGACTCTCTAGCATAGGTAGTTCGTTCCTCCTCTTTAAAGCTTATCTCTGCAATGTCTCTAAGATAAACCGAGCCATTTTCGGTCTTAACTACAAAGTTTTCAAGCTCTGAAGGATCTTCAATTTCACCTAAAATTCTGATCGTTCTTCGCTGACCACTAGAAACCATATTACCTGCAGAGAGGGTCATATTACCGTTAGCAATCGCTCCGAGAACATCATTAAAACTAACCTTCGATGCCATCATCTTATACACATCTACAGCTATTTCTACCTCTTTATCCTGAGCTCCTCGAATATCAACCTCTTTAATTTGCGGAAGATCTTCAATAGCATCTTCTAAGTACTCGGCATAAGATTTTAGCTGCTCTGTCGTATAATCTCCTTTGAGATTCACATTCATGATGGGCTGAGATTCTGCAATATTTAGGTCGAAAACATTGGGTTCAACTTTTGCTCCATTAAAAACCGGCCAATCTTCACTTGCCTTCTCAACATCTACCTCATTTTGTACACGAACCTTTGCTTCAGCTATAGTTACCGACTCTTCAAATTCTACCATAATCATCCCGTAGTCTTCTTGCGAAGTACTCGTGAATTTGGTCACGTTTGAGATATTCTTAATTCGGTCTTCTAAGGGATCGATTACTAGTCGCTCAATATCTTCAGCCGTATTACCTGGGTAAACTGTACTTACATAAATCTTGGTCTCTATAACCTCAGGAAATTCTTCCCGTGGCATAGCAAAATAAGAAGCAAGACCAACCGTAAAGAAAAGGGCAATTAATACATAGATAATCGTAGGATTATCTATCGCCCAAGAAGCTAAGCGATATTCTTTATTTGCGTTTTTCGATGCTTTATTCATCACTAACTAGTTTAACCACTTTACAGGTTGATTATCTGAAACCTTTTTTGCGCCCTCAGTTATAAGTAGCGCTCCATTTTCAACCCCATCTAACACTTCAATAAAATCCTCTGAAGTCTTTCCAGTTTCTATAATTAAGCGCTTTGCAACATATCCTTCAGCTGACTTTTCGAGAGCAAAACAATACTGTTGACCCTCCGCATTTTCTGAGACCACTGATTGAGGAATCATGATTGCTGACTGATTCGAGTAATCGTTGATTGCTACCGAAGCCATTAAATTAGGTCTAATGAAACCGCTTTTGTTTTTAAGTGGAATCTCAAC
>JGI26084J50262_1001800_pt1 | contig 11663 bp, 7 predicted proteins | sample SaaInl6LU_22_DNA_FD_50262 | JGI IMG/M metagenome (IMG submission 50262) | reverse complement strand
GGGTAGCGCTATCTTTCAGCGGGTCTATTATCGCCTTCTGCGACGTTTCTAATTTATCTCCGCAAGGCGAGATTTTATTTTTTCGCCGACGGCACGAGGCGAGAACTCGGCTTCGATAAATTCTTTTGCTCTAGCGCCGAGCGTCTGCGCTAAGTCAGGTTCATCGACGAGCCGTAGCATTGCAGCGCTAGCCTGTTCCACAGACGGATCTGCCCAACGCTGACCTTTCAGATAAGGCCCATAGTCCTGCGCTAAGGTAATCAATTCATAATCGATCGGTATACAGTGACTCGCGTCGGTGTAATCAGTCGAACCAGACCAGTTGGTCACAATGACGCTTTTTCCCAAGCTCATTGCTTCGGCAGGGCCTAGGCCGAATCCCTCGGATCGATGTAGCGAAACAAAACAGTCGACGACGTTGATGAGTGAGTCGATCTCCGATTTGCTATGGTCGTCTGTAAACACGATGATGTTGTGGCGCGTTCCGATGACTTCCCTTAGCGCAATCATCGACTCGGCTGTCGCATTATTAACTTTAAGCACGAGAGTCGCGCGCTCGTCTTCGGCCTCGAATGCGGCCATAAACGCATTGAGCGCCGCCTTCGGGTTCTTGCGCTCGGCCATGCTTCGCGTGTCGTACATCGCAAGGAAAATAAAGGAGTCTTTGGGAAGGCCAAAGTAGTCTCGATTAAGGGACGCAACAGGACTCGGTGCCACGCAGTGCGGAATGCACACGACGGGTTTCTCTGTTTCTGACGCGATCGCTTGGCGCACAAATTCCGACGGCACCCAGATCTCATCGACCTCATCGAGTGCAGGACGCCAGCCCTCCGGCATTGTCTCAAGCTCCCACGCCCAGTAGGCAATGTGATAACTTTTCTCGACTAAGAACGTTGGTATTGTCGCGCGAGCAAGGTGGAGATAGTCGGCGTTGATATGCCACAGCGTGACAGAGAAGGGCGCGTTGCTGCACTCTTTATGTTGCCATGAAAGGTCGCCCATGCGCGCGGGGTTATCGCGTTCAAAATTTATGATGCCAAAATCGATATCCGCCGCGGCGAGTGCGCGTGCGTCAGACCTAGCACCTTCACCCAAGCCCATTTCGGCGCGAATGTAGCCAATTAAATTAACACCCTGCACGGGCAATGAGTCGCCAGAGTCTACTGCGGTGTAATCCTCGGCTTCTACAGAGCCAAGCACCTCGGCTGATAGCGCTAGCTCCGCGCGGCCGTCGACGCCAGTCAAGGTCAGATTCGGATTGTAGTACTCATCGCCAGCGCGCAGCACGTCACCCCATTTTTCCCACATGCGCATTTCATCTTCCTTGGGCACGTGTGTTTTCCGAGAAATACTCTCGTGGTGAATCAGCGCGCAGCGCGGTGTCCAAATGTTGATGAGGCCGGCCTGCTTGAGCCTAAGGCATAGGTCTACGTCGTTGCTCACCACGGCGAGGCTCTCATCGAAACCGTTCACCGCATTAAACTTCTCTCGACTTACCATCAAGCATGCGCCGGTGTTAGCAGACACCTCTCTGGCGAGATTGTGCAGATTGCCGCGTAGCTCACTGCTCGGTGACATCTTGTGAAAAAGATGAAGGCCACCGCCACCTGAGTTGATAAGGAATACGCCCGCATGCTGCAACTGTCCCTCAGGGTAATAGAGCAACGCACCGACTGTCCCAACAGTGGGTCGCTGCGCCTGCTTTACCAGTTCGGTGAGCCAGCTTGCGTCGATAATTTCAACGTCGTCATTGAGGAAAAGGAGGAACTCTCCATTGGATTCGCGAGCGCCGAGATTATTTAGGCGCGGCCAATTGAAGTCGAAATCACATTCGATTACGGTCAATCCCTTATCAACGAGGTAGCGAATCCCTTCGGGATTTTTTCCGCGGCTATTGTCTAGCATGACAACTTCGAAATTAGGATAGCCTGTAAGCGAAAGCAGCGACTCTATACAAGGTTCGATTACGTCGAGCTTGGCCATAGTAGGAATAATGATGCTGACACGAGGCGTCGTAGCTAAGGGCCGGTCGACATAGCGCACCGGCTCAGAACCCTCGCTGGGGCAATGTTCTAGCAGCTTGCATCCCGGCTCTTTGTCTTCGAGAAAATTACTTGCCCATAAAGTCTCTGTGAGCTGCGCCGCGTCCGGCGTTGACGTTTGCGTCCAGAGAACCTCTGGCACTCGCGCAACTTTTTCTGCTGCGTTACCCAGTTCGAGCAAAAGGCGATAGCGCAGCGTTGCGATAGTCTGCGGGTTATTTCCGATAACCTCGGCTAGCGAGTTAAGCAATGTCTCGGTGTTGATGCGTGCGAAAAGCTCCGCGGCAAACAGATACACACCGCCGATATAATCTCGACCCAGAAGGTGCTCGGAAGACCAGCCGAATGTAAATTCGGGGTTTGTTTGAACGCCACTCGAGTCAAGGCGATCGTGGTCTGAATAGACAAGTTCTGCGCCAGTCCCCTCGCGAAGGGATGCGAAAGACTGCAGCGCATGGGGGGCGAGTCTCTCCGCTTTATCGATGAGTAGTAGTTCATCGGCTGATTCAGCCGCGTTAGACAGGCTGCGTAGGAATGCGCCCGCATAGTCTCGCGGCTCGTAATCGCTAGAAATCATACAAACGACGGCGGCGACTGCTGAGTTTTTCTGCAGTGACGCAGTATAGGCATCAAGATCATTGTCATCTTTTTCTGCCATCACCATCACGGCAATACGACTCGATGCTGCCGGATTCTTTTCGAACCGCCGTGCGGCGAGCTGTTCCCGGTCGCCAAGCCAACGCTGATAAATTGCAGAGCGGGTAAGGTTAACTACTTCACGTTCAAGCGAGACGCTGTCCGAGCCGTCGTCGAAGGTAACNGTTAAAGTGAAACGGCCCCGTGGTAAGAAGCGCTTTTCGAAGGTTTCCAAAAAACCAGAACTGCGTGCTTCGGCCGTTGCGCGGAACGAGGCGGCGACGTCGTCTCGCGGAAGGCTAGGCGCGAATGTGCGGTAAAGCCTTTCGCCAACTGAAACGGAAATCGAAACACGGTTGCCTGCAGAAAACGCCCAGCCGGCTAGAGTCAGGTCATCGTCGACCAATTGAATGTTCGGACCCGGTGAGTCTACGCTGCATTTAATCTTGCCTCGTGCTCGCTTAGTTGCCATTGGGCTTACCGAAGAGTTATTGGAAGCCTCGGCTGTGACTCTGCCAACGGGGGCCGCGGTTGAGCGTGCGACAACACTCTTCACGCTTCTTGAAATATAGCGATAGGGTTTGGTGACTCGCCACGAGAATGAATTGAGTATGGCAGTGAGATGCTGTGACAGATTTTTGTTCTCTTGCGCTAGATTTTCTAAACCGCGGCGTAGCTCATCTGTCGAAGCCTGCAAAGACTTTATTTCTCTAATAAGACTACGAGTTGACTCCTCGGTCTCAGCCCGTTCGTTCTCAAAACTTGCAAGGAGTTCGCGCCTCGCCTGTTCCGCTTCNGCGCCCAGCTGCTGCAACGCAGCCTGATACTCTTGTTGCGAGAGNCGNAGATGTTTATGCAGATCTGCAATTTCGTCCGAAGAATCAAAGGTGCCAAAAACTTCGTTGAGTTCCGCAGGGCTCCAGGTGGGCGCCCATTTGGCGAGGACTTTTTCGCGCCACCTAGCGCTCAGGCTTTCGGCCTCGTATTTTTCTCGCTCGGTCTCTACCGCCGTTTCTGAATCCCCGCCTGCTCGGTAGAAGGCCGTGACTTCGTCTACATGAGTGAAACTGCCGTGTTCGGCGACCTGCAGCCAAAAATCCCAGTCTTCATAGATATCGAGGCTCTCGTCTACGCGGCAGCCAGCGGTTAACACTCGGCGTCTAAATAGCACCGAGTGGATTGGCATAAAGTTGTCGCGCCTTAGAAACGCGAGATCGAATTCGCGGGAAAAGAATTCGTCGAGCAGCTCACCGCTGGCAGACGTGCGCTGAGTGGTACTGTAGGCCGCGACCGCGGCTGGGTTATTCTGTAGTGCGCGGACCAGATTTTCGATGTGCGTTTCAGAGATCCAGTCGTCATCATCCANAAACATGACGAACTCGCCGGTCACCGCAGCGAGTCCAGCGTTTGCTGCTTTGGGCCGACTCAGCGGAGAGCCGGTGGACACAAGCGTCTGACTTTGCCTGAGCTCAAGCGACGGCAATCCGTCCCCGCGTGCATCGACGATGAGAGTCTCAATGTTTGTGTGGCTCTGTGCAGAAAGCGATGCGAGCGCCTCGACGAGTTCAGCTCGTCCGACGGTGCGGACGACAATTGAGACGAGAGGCGGCGCGGTAGTCACGAGTTAGTTCGACTTATGCAAGATAGCCCCGACAACATGGCCTATGAAGTCGAGGAACAGGGTGTCGAGGCTAGTATTGAAATAGTCTTCGGACTCGTTGCCGAGCGCGAGAAGCGCGATTATTTCTGATTCGTGCATTATAGGGCAGAGCGCGGTCGAGCCGACGCGGCTGCTCGTTGCACCGAACAGATTCTCGATGCTGCTTCGAGGGATCGCACCGCAGTGCGTGCGCCTAAGGCGGAACACGTCTGCAAACTCTTCGGCAAGTCTTTCGGCATTCTCTGTGCGAACACCCTCGGAGACTTTGAGACCCGGGCGCGCGACGACAATAATTTCGCAGGCATCGACGCTTCCAAGCGCAGTGAGTTTGTCTTGTGTGATTTCAGCGACTTCGGTTGCATCCCTTGCACGCAATAGGGAAAGCACCAAATCTCGGGTGACATCAAAAAGCTGATCGTTATCTCGTGCATTGGCCAGCAGCGACCCTAANTTTTGTCGCGCCTCTTGTCCGCGTTCACGAAGAATCACCACCTGTCGCTCCAGAAGCGATATGGCCTTGCCACTCTCGTGCGGAAGTCTGAGATCGGCGAGTAGTTCGGTTTGGCTTTCGAAAAACTCAGGGTGGGTGCGTAAATACTCGGCAACCTGTGCGGCGCTGAGCGCCTGCGGGGAATCGCTCTTTGGCGCCATAACGTCCGTATCATTCCCGTTCTCTATGGCGCTCGATGTATCAGTCGCAATGCCCTCGGAGGAGTTTACGCCTGTCACCTTCGCTGAGTCGTTCGCCGTCGTTACTTTATCGGTCATCGCTATCTGATTCCTATTTAACTCTTACTATTTCTTCTTACTTCTTCATATTTCTGCGAGAGGCAGGCGCGAGATTATCGAGCGCTTTGGCAACGTTAATCATTAGGCAGTTCGAGCGTGCCTTCGTAGACAGTAGTAGCCGGCCCTGTCATGAGAACTGGCGTCCCGTCTCCGTGCCAAGCGATTGTCAGTCTGCCGCCGCGAACCTCTACCTCGACCGGCGACGTAAGCAGCCCCTGCCTGCAGCCGCTTACGACCGCTGCACAAGCGCCAGTGCCGCAGGCGAGCGTCTCGCCTGAACCGCGCTCGAAGACGCGAAGACGAATACGCTGCGCGTCCATCCTCTGCATAAAACCGACATTGACGCCCTTCGGAAAACTGCTGTGCGCACCGAGTGCCGCACCGAGACCCGCTACATCTACTGCGTCTAGGTCACTCACTACGATAACCGCATGTGGATTCCCCATCGACAGTGCCGAGAACTCAACGCGCTGGGTTGTTGACGCGGCCACGAGCTCGCAGGAGTAGCGCCCGTCATCCTCGCTCACCACCTGCTCTGATGCAAAAGGCAGACTCGCCGGGGCGAAGTCTGGTTCTCCCATGTCGACTGTAACCTCGCCGGCGTCTGACAGCTTGAGACTCAGCAGGCGATTGACCGTTTCAACTCTGATGGGGTTTTGCGTGGTCAGACCTTTTTCATGCACATACTTAGCGAAACAGCGCGCGCCGTTGCCGCAGTGTTCCACTTCACTGCCGTCGCGATTGAAAATGCGGTAGCGAAAATCGGCGTCGGGTCGGGTCGCAGGCTCAATCTGCAAAAGTTGATCGAAGCCGATGCCGCGCTGCCTATCGGCAAATAGCGCAATCTGCTCGGCACTTAGGCTATGCGGCTGCGAGACACAGTCGACCACGATAAAGTCGTTACCAAGGCCGTGCATTTTCGTAAAGGGAAGTCGCATCTTCTAGTTATCGGCCGGTTGCCGATTCGCTGTCGGGTTGGCTTTTGGCGCCTAATTGCAAAAGTGACTCTAGGGACAGCTGGTGGTCGATTGTCTCCCGCGCGCGGACAATCTGAAATACATCGCCGTCCACCATCACTTCAGCGACGCGGTTTCGGGTATTGTAATTGGAACTCATTACGAAGCCGTAGGCACCCGCAGAGCGCACCGCCAAAAGGTCGCCGGCTGCAATCCTGAGCGGGCGATCTTTACCCAGAAAGTCGCCAGATTCGCACACTGGCCCGACGACATCGAATTGGAGTTCTGGGCGCGATTCGTCGGCTCTCAGTTCGACCGGAATGATCTTCTGCCACGCGCCATAAAGCGCCGGTCGCAAAAGGTCATTCATCGCGCCATCGACGATGGCAAAATTCTTATGCTCATTACATTTTATGTATTCGACGCGAGTGACGAAAACGCCCGCGTTCGCCGCGATCGAGCGGCCAGGCTCGACCATGAGCGTGAGATTGCGCGAGGCGAAGCGACCGCGGACCGCAGCAATCAACTCGTCCGGCAGAGGAGGCTCCTCGCCATCATAAGGGACGCCGAGGCCGCCGCCCATATCAAAATGCTTGAGATGAATACCCTCTGCTGCCAGTGTGTCGACCATGACGAGTAGCCGATCGATAGCGTCGAGAAATGGCGCAACGCTCGTGAGCTGCGAGCCTATGTGGCAGTCGATACCGACTAATTCGAGCCCCGGCAGGGCGGCTGCGCGGCGATAAACACCGAGCGCGGCGTCGCTAGCAATGCCGAATTTATTCTCTTTGAGTCCGGTAGAGATGTAAGGGTGTGTGCCGGCATCCACGTCTGGATTCACTCGCAGCGAGATTGGCGCAACCACGCCCGCTGCGGTCGCGATGCGGCTGATGCGCTCGAGCTCTGCTTCGGATTCGACGTTAAAGCAGTGGATACCGACATCAAGCGCGAAGCGAATCTCGTCTTCAGTTTTTCCGAGGCCAGAAAAGATCGTTTTTGCTGGGTCGCCGCCCGCACGGAGGACGCGCTGAAGCTCTCCACCCGACACGATGTCGAAGCCCGCGCCGAGACGAGCGAGCACATCAAGCACCGCTAGGTTTGAGTTAGCCTTAACGGCGAAGCAGATCAGACTCGGCTGGTCGGCAAGCGCTTTTTCATACGCACGATAGTGACGTTCGAGCGTTGCGCGTGAGTAAACATAGCAAGGAGTGCCAACGGCCTCCGCGATCTCGGAGAGCGGCAGATCTTCGGCGAAGAGGCTCTCGCCACGATAGTTGAAATGATCCATTGTTTGGTCTCTGAGTCGCTTTGCTAGTAAAACTGCGCGCTGGTAGCTTGCGTTTGTTCGGGTCGCGTAAGGCCGCCTTTCTGCCCGCAGCCGCCGAGCAGGCTCGTGAACAGGCACAGAATAAGCAGCGCTCGGGTCACGCCGGCTCGCTTCGGCAGCAACCGCCGATCGTCAACTAAGCGTCCGCAAAATCTCATGGTGTTTTTTGGCCTCTCATGGACTCGTAAAANGGGCACCTTTCATAACCGTGCGNGAAAAAGAAGTATAACTGCGAGAATCGAATAAACCCAGATCAAAGTCGAAGGTACCCACCCGGAAGGCGAGCTTATGGCGACGCGTCGCAGGAATTTTCGCGCGGATCCCCTCTTCCCTTGAAAATAGTCACCCCCGCACCTATATTCCCTCGGTCTGCGTGCGAAGGCACTCTCTGCTCAACAGAAAAAGGAAGGCAAGCGATGATTGAGATCACTCATCTAAGCAAACAGTTCGAGCAATTTACCGCCGTCGATGACCTCAGCTTTAAGGTTGCAGAAGGCGAAGTGCTCGGGTTTCTCGGTCCAAATGGCGCTGGGAAATCGACAACGATGAAGATTATTACCGGCTTTCTCGCTCCAACCTCAGGCTCGGTAACGGTCGATGGCCACAATCTTGCAACAGACGCACTCGCTGCAAAGGCGCTGATGGGCTATCTGCCCGAAGGCGCGCCGTCATATGGTGATATGACGACACTCGATTTTCTCCGCTTTGTGGGTGAGGTTCGTGGCTACCGCGGCGATGAGCTCGTTAAGCGCGTCGGGCGTGTGCTCGCAGAGGTCGAGCTCGAGAAGGTCGCCTTGCAGAAAATCGAAACGCTGTCTAAGGGGTTTAAACGCAGGGTCGGCCTCGCACAGGCGATTATGCACGACCCGAAGGTGCTGATTCTTGATGAGCCAACCGATGGTTTAGACCCAAATCAGAAGCAGCATGTACGCGAACTCATAAAAAATCTTGCCCGCGATAAAATCGTGATCATCTCCACTCATATACTCGAAGAGGTATCCGCGGTTTGTACTCGCGCGGTGATCATCACCCAGGGTCGATTAGTCGCCGACGGAACGCCCGCTGAGCTCGAAGCGAGCTCCAAATATCACCAAGCCGTGAGTCTGCGCTTGGCGCAGCACATTGACGTGAGCGCCCATCTCGACTCGCTCTCGGATGTCGCAGGCATCGAGATTGACGCCGAGGATGCGCTCAGCATGCGCATATTGGCACGTCCTGGTAAGTCGATTTACGGTCAGGTCGCAACCCTCGCGCAGGAACAAAACTGGCCGGTTGCGGAAATGACAGTGGCCCGTGGACAGCTAGAGGATGTTTTCAAACAAGTAACCGCAGGAGGAGCACGCCGTGGGTAATCTCAGCGTTATCTTCAAACGCGAGCTAGCAAGCTATTTTGCGACACCGCTCGCGTACATTTTTATTGTTATTTTTCTGATTACAAATGGCATTTTCACGTTTGAACTCGGCGGATTCTATTTGCGTGGACAGGCCGATTTATTGCCGTTTTTTAGTTTTCATCCTTGGCTTTACCTGTTCATGGTTCCTGCCATCGCGATGACACTGTGGGCTGACGAGCGCAAAACCGGCACGATCGAATTGTTGCTTACGCTCCCAGTGCGCCTCAAAGATGCAGTGCTCGGAAAATTCCTCGCCGCGTGGGCACTAATGGGAATTGCGCTCGCGCTCACGTTTCCCATTTGGATTACAGTCAATTACCTCGGCGATCCTGATAACGGCGTGATAGTTGCGGCTTACCTCGGCAGTTGGTTTATGGCCGGTGGCTTTTTAGCTATNGGCTCTTGCATGTCAGCGGCGACAAAGAATTCTGTTATTGCGTTTATCTTAACCGTTAGNCTCTGNTTCGTTTTNGTAATTATGGGATCTCCTATCCTGCTTGAAGCTTTCCCCGCCTGGGTACCGCAGGTGGTGGTGGATGCCTTCGCGGCGATGGGNTTTTTNACGCATTACGACTCGATCGCCAAGGGCGTATTAGACCTTCGCGATTTGCTGTTCTTTGCCGTATTCATCAGCGCTTGGCTTGTTGCGAGCGCTATCGTTATCGAAATTAAGAAAGCAAACTAGGAGGAGACTGCAGATGACTAAAGCNAAGTTTTTATTCTCGGGNACGGGNCTNCTTTCTGTCGCGGTATCGCTACTCATTGCGGTAGGCCTCATTAGCGCATTTCCGAGCGTGCGCATCGATCTAACCGAGGACGAGTTGTTCTCGCTTGCAGATGGCACCCGCAANATCGTCTCTGGTCTTGAAGAGCCAATTGAGCTCATCTTTTTCTATAGCGAATCGGCAACGGAGGACCAGCCGCAGATACGCAGCTACGGTACACGCGTGCAGGAGTTGCTCCGCGAGATAGTTATAGCGAGTAACGGCAATCTGTCGCTTAGAATCGTGGATCCAGAGCCGTTCTCGGAAGAGGAAGACCTTGCAACACAGTATGGAGTTCAGCCTGTCCCCGTTACCCAAGGCGGGCCGGGGATCTACTTTGGTCTCGTCGCCGCGCAGCTAGACAACGACCCTGCGCTGCAAGTNTCCGAAACGATGCCGCTGATTCGTCCTGATCAAGAGCAGTTTCTAGAATACGAGTTTATGAAGCTGGTTACCCGCGTAGCGAATCCAGATCTACAGGTTATCGGCTTGCTTACGACGCTCGACATAGACGGCGGTTTCGATCCCATGACGGGGCAGGCGACACAGCAGTGGATGATTACNGATTTCATTCGTCAGCTCTATGAGCTGCGCCGCATAGAGACCGAGGCCGAGTCNATCGACGATGATGTCGACATACTGATGATTGTGCATCCAGAGGGTCTCTCCGAACAGACGCTCTACGCGATAGATCANCACGTGATGCGAGGGGGCAAAACGCTTGTCTTCTTAGACCCGACCGCNGACTCGATGGTGTCTCGTTCGGCGCGCGGCTCGATGATTCCAGCCGGAATGCGCTCCGATCTACCTGGGTTGCTCGAGGCGTGGGGCGTCGACTACTCGCCAGACAAAGTGCTTACTGACAACACACTCGCCCTGCGAGTGCAGATGGGCCAGGGTTCGCGCCCGGTTGCGCACATCGGTATGATCGGCGCGAATCGAACCGCGCTTGCCGAAGACGACATTATTACGCGACGCCTCGAAAATCTAAATCTTTCGTCAGCGGGTGCGTTAGCACCGCGTGAAGGCGCGACGACGCGTTTCGAGCCGCTCATTCAGTCGTCGAGCGACGCGATGTTAATGGACGCCTCTCTACTCGAAGATGTTTTGGACCCATCAGTCTTATTCGACGAGTTTGTTTCGGCAAACGAGCGCTATACAATCGCCGCGCGCATTAGTGGCGTGATCGCGACAGCGTTTCCTGACGGGCGGCCCGTGAGTGCGAGTGCAGAGGCTGAGGCGACCGAAGATGAAGCTGTCGCGGATGATNCCGGTAGTGAAATCGAGAGTAGCGANGAGGAGAGTACCGAGATCGATCCACTNCANGGACATCTCGCTCAGACCGACGGCGAGACAAACATTCTAGTCTTTGCCGACACCGACGTTCTGACCGACCGTCTGTGGGTACAGGTCGCGCAGTTCTTAGGGCAAAGAATTCCCCAGCCCTATGCCAATAACGGAGATTTCGTTATTAATGCGCTCGACAATCTCAGCGGCGGCGCCGACCTTGTGAGTATCCGCAGCCGAGGTCGTTATTCTCGACCCTTTGAGCGCGTTGTTAAAATGCAGCGCGAGGCTGACGATCGCCTGCGCACCGAAGAGGCAGCGCTGCTAGAGAGACTCGCTGCAACCGAAGAGCAGTTAGCTGCGCTGAACACGGGTGAGAATGGCCAACCACTGGGTCAGCTAACACCCGAAATTCAGGCTGAAATAGATCGATTCAACGCAGAGTTGCTCGACACTCGCCGTAGCCTCCGCGACGTGCAGTTTCAGCTTACAGCTGATATCGAAGAGTTAGGCTCTAACCTGAAATGGTTTAACACCGCAGCGATTCCGATGTTGCTTACCGTGTTAGCCCTGTTTATTAGTTTGACACGCGCGCAGCGTCGCCGCGCGGCGGCTCTGCGTTAATCCGACTCGCTCTGGGTTGGCCTTTGCAGCACTCGCACACTGATGCGAGTGCCCTTGCCGAGCTCGCTCTTGATCTCGAGCGAGCCGCCATGGGCCTGAGCGATAAGGCGGCAAAGATAGAGCCCAAGGCCAAAGCCGCCCGTGTTACGCTGCCTCGAACTGTCTGCGCGGTAGAACGGCTCGC
>JGI26084J50262_1001793_pt1 | contig 11698 bp, 9 predicted proteins | sample SaaInl6LU_22_DNA_FD_50262 | JGI IMG/M metagenome (IMG submission 50262) | reverse complement strand
AACAACCCTAAGTTTAAAAAAGATTTAATTATGAAAAATATTGTTATTATAGGAGGCTCTCATGGCATTGGACTTGAAACAGTAAAAATATTGTCTCAAGAACACCAAGTACATTTATTCTCAAGAACTGCTCCAGAAGTTTCATTGCCTCATGTAAACCACAGCGTTTTTGATGTACTTACAGACACCTTCCCTATAGATGAAATTAATGTGCCCATAGATGGATTTGTGTACTGTCCAGGCTCTATTAACTTAAAGCCACTTAAAATGCTCTCTAACGAAGCTTTTAGAGCAGATATGGAAATAAATTTCTTTGCTATGNTACCTATTGTTCAGGCCATTATGCCAAAAATGAGTGAGGGAAGTAGTATGGTGTTCTACAGTACTGTAGCAGTGGCAATGGGTATGCCATTTCATGCCAGTATAGCAGCGGCAAAGGGCGCTGTTGAAGGTTTTGTAAAGTCTATTGCTGCTGAAAATGCACCCAAACTTAGGGTGAATTGTATTGCACCATCGCTAACCAATACCCCATTGGCCGGACGCTTATTAAACAACGATAAGAAAAAAGAGATGATGGATGCAAGGCACCCATTAAAAAGAGTAGGTACAGCGGTTGATATTGCTGAAATGACTGTGTTTTTACTTTCAGACAAAAGCAGCTGGATGAGTGGACAAATCATTGGATTAGATGGTGGAATGGGAAGTTTAAACGTACATTAACAGGCTTAGAAAAAATATTTATTGAGTTTAAGCAGGTATTTATGAAGGAAGAAATTGTCATTTTTTGGTTTAGAAGGGATTTGAGATACAATGACAATACTGGATTGTCTAAGGCCCTTTTAAGTGGGAAAAAAGTATTGCCTATTTTTATCTTTGACACAGAAATCTTGGATATGCTTCCTGAAAAAGACCCAAGGCTTCAATTTATTGTGAACCAATTACATGAAATAAACCAGCATTTCAATACGCAGTTTCAATCAGGGGTTCAGTCTTACCACAACAGTCCATTAAATGTATTTAAATCCCTATTAGAAGCAGCAAATGATTTTAAAGTGTGTGGGGTGTACACCAATGAAGATTATGAACCCTATGCAGTACAAAGAGACTTAGAGATTAAAGCTTATTTGGCCACTAAATCAGTGGATTTTCACTCCTTTAAAGACCAGGTAGTTTTTGAAAAAGACCAGGTCACTAAAGAAGACGGCAAACCTTATGTAGTTTATACGCCTTATAAGAATAAATGGTTAAGTATTTTTGAACAGCAATACCCCAACGGATTTCAAGCAATAGATATGCCGCTTGAAAACCTATACAAAATGAATACTAGTCTTCATGATATGAAAGCCCTAGGCTTTTCTTCTGCAGAAATTGAAGTACCTCAATATTCGGTTACTTCAGCGCTCATAGAAGCATATGAGGCAAAAAGGAATTTTCCGAGTATAGAAAACGGCACCTCTAAATTAGGACCACATCTTAGGTTTGGGACAGTATCTATTAGGGCACTTGTTCAAAAAGCCAAAGGACAAAAAAACCAAGTATTCTTGAGTGAACTTATTTGGAGGGAGTTCTTCATGCAAATATTATGGCATTTTCCACATACCCCTACTAATGCATTTAAACCTGCTTACGATCGCATTGAATGGAGAAATAATGCTGCGGAGTTTGAACACTGGAAAAATGGCACAACAGGCTATCCTTTGGTAGACGCTGGAATGAGAGAACTCAATGCCACAGGAACCATGCACAATAGGGTTCGCATGCTTGTGGCTAGTTTTCTTTGCAAACACCTATTGATTGATTGGAGGTGGGGCGAAGCTTATTTTGCAGAAAAATTATTGGACTTTGAATTGGCTAGTAATGTTGGAAATTGGCAATGGGCTGCTGGATCTGGAGTAGACGCTGCACCTTATTTTAGAATTTTTAACCCTACCACCCAAATAGACAAATTTGACAAACAGCATATTTACCTTAAAAAGTGGGTCTCAGATTTAGGTGAACTTACTTATCCCAGTCCAATAGTAGATCATAAAATGGCCAGGGAAAGGTGCCTGGCTACTTATAAAAAGGCTTTGGCTTAAAATGGTTGTTGTTTGGTTTAAAAGAGATCTAAGACTAGAAGACCACGAACCCTTAACCCGGGCTTTAGCGAGTGGCGAAAAGGTGCTACTGCTCTATTCGTTTGAAAGCTTTTGGACTCAAGACCCTCATTACAGTGACTTACATATAGATTTTATACAAGAAGGATTAGAAGAAATTCAGTTAAAACTAAAAGAATACGACACTAAAATTTTAATCCTCTCCGACTATATTCCTGAAATACTTAAAAAAATTCATTCCAAAGAACCTATTAAAGCCCTGTATTCTCATATGGAAGCGGGAATGGATATCACTTACACAAGAGATAAAGCGGTAAAAAAATGGTGTACTCAAAACAGTATTCACTGGCATGAATTTGCTCAAAATGGTTTGTGGAGGGCACTGAAAAACCGACAAAAATGGCGGGACCATTGGATCAGTCAAATGAAAGCACCTATCCATATCCCCAGCTTCCTACCTACCACCTATTATACCGCATCAGAAATAGATGGTTTAAGTGCCGCGCTAAAACTAGTTCCTTTGGAATTAAACATTACCCATAAAAAAGGCATTCAAATTGGTGGAAGTTTAAATGGCTGGAAATACTTGCATAGTTTTATGACCAAAAGAATTAGTGGGTATCAAAAGTATTATTCTAAACCATTGGAATCCAGACTGCATAGTGGTCGGATTTCTCCTTATCTGGCTTGGGGAATGCTCTCTGCCAAACAAGTACTTCAATACGTTACTCGCCATCAAAAACAAGTGAGTAACAAACGAAACATCAATGGCTTTTTATCTCGATTGAGCTGGCAAGCCCATTTTATTCAGAAATTTGAAATGGAGCCTAGTATTGAGTTTGACGCTGTGAATAAGGGCTACGCAGCACTCAATAAAACTGTAATTCCAGCGCATCAGTTGGCTTGGCGACAAGGGCAAACAGGGGTTCCCATGGTAGACGCTGCTATGAGATGCTTGGTTCAAACCGGTTTTGTAAATTTTAGACTTAGGGCTATGTTGGCTTCTTTCTTCACTCATTTGCTCTGGCAACCCTGGCAAGATTGCTCACCACATTTAGCGCAACACTTTTTAGATTTTGAACCAGGGATTCATTTTCCCCAACTTCAAATGCAAGCAGGTGAAACGGGAATAAATACCATTAGAATATACAATCCAGTAAAAAATGGGTTGGACCACGATCCAAAGGGCATTTTTATAAAGAAATGGGTGCCAGAATTGGCTTTAATTCCAGAAGTCTATGTGCACGAACCTTGGAAAATGCCTCCATTAGAAGCGGCTTTTTTAAACTTCACATTGGGTAACGACTATCCTGCACCGATTATAGACCTCGAAAAAAGCAGAAAATATGCCGCAGATCAATTGTGGGGATTAAGAAAAACGAATCTGGTTAAATTAGAAGGGAAAAGAATTTTAAGCACACATGTAGTCCCTAAAAAGCCCCGTAAAAAAACACCCTAAGGGACACTTTTTCGGTAGTGTATTTTTTGTAACTTACCTTATCAAAAAATAACAACCAAACACCCATGAAAAAAATTTTTATCCTAGGACTTTTAGCCCTGACCACACAAGCGCTTTTGGCACAAAAAATGACTTCTCATAAAAAGGCTATTATAGCTTCTGTAGAAAAACACGAACAAGCATTAATTGCCGTGAGTGATTCTATTTGGGCACTAGCAGAAACTGCTTTTCAAGAAGACCAATCTGCTGAAATTTTGGCATCTTATGCAGAAAAAAATGGATTTAATGTCACTAGAGGTGTCGCTGGAATACCCACAGCATTTACAGCTACTTATGGATCTGGAAGCCCCGTAATTAGTGTTTTGGGAGAATTTGACGCATTACCTGGCATATCTCAAAAAGCANAGCCAGAGAAAGAAGCCTTGAATCAAGGGGCAGCAGGACACGGATGTGGGCACAATTTATTTGGTGCGGGTAGTCTTGGAGCAGCCATTGCCGTTAAGGAATTGATTGAAGCAGGAAAAATAAAAGGTACTGTAAAGTTTTTAGGAACGCCTTCTGAAGAAAAATTCTTTGGAAAAATCTGGATGGTCCAAGCTGGCCTTTGGGACAACGTAGACGTGAACATCAGCTGGCACCCATCTGCAGATACCAAAGCAGATGTGCAGAGCTCTTTAGCATTGATCGATTTTAAAGTAGAATTTTATGGGCAAGCGGCACATGCTTCTGCAGATCCATGGAATGGNCGTTCTGCTTCAGATGCACTGGAATTATACACTTCTGGAATAAACTACTACAGAGAACACATTAAACCTACTGTGAGAATTCACTACCACATACAAGACGGTGGTCAGGTTGTNAATGTAGTCCCTGACTATTCAAGGTTATGGGTTCGTGTGAGAGACTCTAAAAGATCTGGAATGAAACCAGTTTACGAAAGGGTTCAAGCCATGGCAGAAGGAGCTGCAATTTTGGCCAATGTAGATTATAAAATATCCCTCATTTCAGGAATATACGAAACACTTGTCAATAGAACTGGCGGTGCTGTAATGCAACAAAACTTAGAATTATTAGGTCCCTTATCTTACACTGAAGCAGAAAACGAATTTGGCAAAAAGATACAAGCAGCTACAGGAAAACCAGAAGTAGGCATGGATAGCGCTATTAGACCATTGGAGGAAACCAGAGAGAATTCTGGAGGTGGGTCTACAGATGTTGGCGATGTGAGTTGGAATGTTCCCAATATTAATTTAGGGGTTACTGTTGCGCCTAAAGACACCCCTTGGCATTCTTGGGCAGTAGTTGCCTGTGGCGGAATGAGCATTGGCCACAAAGGAATGATTCACGCTGCCAAAGCAATGGGAATGACTATGGTAGATTTATTTAACAATCCAAAACTAGTTGCTAAGGTAAAAGCAGAATACAAAACGCGTAAAGGAGATGAAGTGTACGAACCTATGATAGATGGTCCTGCGCCCATAAACCANTAAATCAAATATGGTATTATCTAAAAAAGACCTCCAATTCTTTATATGTTTTGGAGGTTTACTATTGCTAGACGCTAGCTTGAGTCATTTTAACTTTAGTAGTTACAGATATGCGACAAAGCCACTAATCATGATTAGCTTATNGGCTTATTTTATCTCCAAAAAGTCTCTTATTTCTAAAAAGTTATACCCCTGGGGTGTCTTTGCCATAATAGCTGCTTTAGCTGGAGACATCTTTTTAATGTTTCAAGAGTACAGTGGGCTCTTTTTTATAGCAGGACTGGGTGCATTCTTGTTCGCACATATTGGATACACAATAATTTTTTTAACACAAAAAGGGAGAAAAAAACACCTCTTCCAATTCATATTATTGGCTAACTACGCTTTGATTATGGGGTATCTAATACTGCCCAAAGCTGGGGACTTGAAAATACCAGTCTTAGTGTATATTATGGCTATTTCTGCCATGGCATATACGGCACAAATCAGAAAAGGAACTGTTAGCAACGCATCCTATATTACAGGGCTTATTGGGGCTAGATTGTTTTTGGCATCGGACAGCTTGCTGGCCCTATCCATGTTTTTAGACGCCTTTCCTAAAGTAGATTTCCTGATCATGCTAAGCTATGGAATAGCCCAGGCTTGTATGGTATATAGTTTGGTAAATAGTAGTAAAATTAACTCCTAACTATGTGGGCGCCTATACTTCTTAGCCGCTCATCTATATGCTCATAACCCCTGTCTATCTGTTCAATATTGTGGATGGTAGAAGTACCATTGGCGGAAAGTGCTGCTATTAAAAGCGACACTCCAGCCCTAATATCTGGAGAAACCATGGTGGTTGCTTTGAGTAAAGATTTAAAATCATGTCCCATTACAGTAGCCCTATGCGGGTCGCAGAGAATAATTTTAGCCCCCATATCTATCAGTTTGTCTACAAAAAACAACCTGCTCTCAAACATTTTTTGGTGTATAAGCACCTCTCCCCTTGCCTGTGTGGCAGTGACCAAAAGAATACTCAATAAGTCAGGAGTCATGCCTGGCCATGGAGCGTCTGAAATGGTCAGAATAGAACCGTCAATATAATTTTGAACAGCATAGCCCTCTGTATGGGCAGGAATATAAATGTCGTCTCCTCTTTGCTCAAGGCTAATGCCTAATTTTCTAAATACAGCAGGGATTTGTCCCAGCATATTCCAATTTACGTCTTTGATGGTTAACTCACTTTGTGTAATAGCCGCCATTCCAACCCAACTACCTATCTCAATCATATCTGGAAGCATAGTGTGGGAAGCCCCTTTGAGCACTTCTACCCCTTCTATGGTCAATAAATTAGAGCCAACACCACTAATTTTGGCACCCATCTTATTGAGTAGGGTGCACAATTGTTGTAAGTATGGTTCACAAGCTGCATTGTAAATAGTTGTGGTTCCTTCTGCCAGAACAGCCGCCATTAAAATATTGGCAGTTCCTGTAACAGAGGCCTCGTCCAATAGCATATAAGTCCCTTTTAATTGGGCCGCTTCTACACCATAGAAATGCTCTTCTTGGTTGTATCTAAATTGAGCCCCTAACTTAATGAAGCCTTCAAAATGGGTGTCTAACCTTCTACGGCCTATTTTATCTCCGCCTGGTTTTGGAATATATCCTTTGCCAAAGCGTGCTAATAATGGGCCTACAAGCATTATTGATCCTCTTAAACCTTTTCCGTCTTCTTTGTATTGTGGTGTTTGGAGGTAATCTAGATTAACGTCGTCTGCTTTAAAAGTATAACTNCCTTTACCTTTCTTTTGAATCTTAACCCCAAGGTCTTCTAATAAAGAAATGAGTTTGTTCACATCAATAATATCTGGGATATTATGAATAGTCACCTCTTCTGCCGTGAGTAAAACGGCACATAAAATTTGTAAGGCCTCATTTTTTGCGCCCTGTGGGCGAATACTTCCTTGGAGTTTATGTCCTCCTTCTATTTTAAAGGTACCCATTAATTAAAATTTAATAGCGTTTTTTTGACCTATTGTTGTTGTTGTTGTTGTTACTTCGCTGTTTTTTATTCCTATTATTAGGTACAGTCTTAACAATTTTATTTTGTAAAAATATATCTGTATCTGTTAGCAATTCTCCTGAGGCTTCAAGATTAATCTCCCCCTGACTCAATTCAGTAAGGTGTTTGTAGATTATACTGTCTTCTACAGTGTCCTTATTCCAGTTTAAGAAACACTTTTTCATGTGATTGGCAATNGTGTATTCTAATCCAGAGCGNTTGTCTCCCTTTTCCCAACTCATGGCTACATCTATCATCCTCTTGATGTTATTGCCGTAGAATCGGTATTTTGGAAAATTTTGAGGATAATCTAAGGGATCTGGCTTTTGCTGTAAAAGCTCTTTTGAAGTGATTGGAAAAGGAGAAGGCACATCTAATTTAAAATCAGACATGATGAATAATTGGTCCCATAGTTTGTGATTAAACTCTGGTACATCTCTTAAATGAGGCTGCAAATTGCCCATTACACTAATAATAGCGTTGGCTACTTTAATGCGTTCTTCTCTATCTTCAATAGTAATTGCATGGTCTACCATTTTCTGAAAATGTCTTCCATATTCAGGTATAATAAGCATTTCACGCTCTGTGTTGTATTCTAAATTGTAAACTAATTCCAAATTGTAAGGTATTAAGGGAAAGAATATAAAGCCACTGCTTTAAAGATTGCAAAATACTAAAAAAATAGAAAGTCTCCTATGCGGCAGAAGGAATATTTAGTATTGAAATTAATTGGTTCAAATAGCTGGCCTTAAGCAGCAGACATATTAAAGGGAAATTACCCCCTCTATGGTTGCTACGGCCCTATAATTAGCAATTACTGCCTCTGGATTCTTAATCACTAAAGAGACGGATACACTGGTGAAAGCACCCTTTGANGAAGTTCTTGAAGAAATCTTTGCAGACTGGTTTTTAAAAACTGCTTCAATTGCAGCCACCTTTTCTGCTGATGATGGCACTATAAATTTGTAGAGATAGGGTGCTGGCCATTGGGTGTTTAAAGCGAGATTGTCTTTTAATCTCTGATAAAATTCTGCGGTCTTTTTGTCTTCCAAATCAAAAACTATTTTAAGCAAATATACGTCTAAAACTTAGGTTTTTTAGCCATTTAAGTGTGTTTTATGTAACTTGCGTCCCTAAATTACAAGACCTATTTATGGCCAAAAAGATTGTGTTTGCTGGTGGACCAGCGACTGGAAAAACAACATTGATCCAAACCTTGGAACTTAGGGGATACGCATGTGCTCAAGAAGTTTCCAGACAAGTTACCCTAGAAGCACGAGAAAATGGCATTACACAGCTCTTTGTATCAGACCCGCTATTATTTAGCGAAAAGCTATTAGAAGGTCGCGTAAACCAGTTTAAGGAAGCACATAAAAACAAGGCTTCATTGGTTTTTTTAGACAGAGGAATTCCAGAAGTATTGGCCTACTTAGACAGGGGAAATACCCCCTATCCCAATCATTTTACAAAGGCCTGCGAAGACAACCAATACGACCGTGTATTTATATTTCCCCCTTGGGAAGAAATATATACCTCAGACAATGAGCGGTACGAAGACTATCAGGAAGCTTTAAAAATTTATCCCTTTTTAAAAGCAGCCTATGACCGATTTGGTTACGAAAGCATTATNTTACCTAAAGACACCATAGAAAATAGAATTTCTTTTGTGTTAGAAAATATATAGGTATGGTTAAAGACCCCCTTGAAATACTCAAAAAATTCTGGGGCTACGACACTTTCAAGCGCAATCAATTAGAGATTATTAAAGATGTTTTAGCTGGATCAGATGTACTGGCACTTCTTCCAACAGGCGGAGGTAAATCTTTGTGTTTTCAAGTTCCCGCCTTGGCCATGGACGGAGTGTGTGTGGTTATCTCACCACTGATAGCGCTTATTCAAGACCAAGTCACTAGACTTTCCAATCAAGGAATAAAAGCCATAGGCCTCACTGCTGGAATTTCCAGAGATAGACTCATAGAGTTATTAGACAATTGTGACTACGGCGGTGTCAAATTTCTTTATATGTCTCCAGAAAGGTTACAGCAACCCATGGTATTAGAGAGGCTCTCTAGAATGAAAATTTCTCTTATCGCAGTAGATGAGGCGCACTGTATCTCTAGTTGGGGACATGACTTTAGGCCTGCGTATCTTAAATGCACTTCATTAAGAGCCATTACAGACGCCCCAATGATTGCCTTGACAGCCACTGCAACAACAAAAGTACAACAAGATATAGTTGAAAATTTGTCGTTAAAAGTGGTGCAAAGGCACAAAGCATCTTTCTTAAGGCATAATATTTCCTATCATGTCACTCAAGTAGAAGACAAGCTGTATTACCTCAAAGAAATTTGTCACAAAGCCTCTCAAAGTGTCATAATCTATGTCAATAGTAGGAGAATGGTCACTTCTCTGTCCAATGAATTAAAAAAAGAAGGTTTAAGCGTGGCTATTTATCACGGTGGGCTTTCTAAAATTGAAAGGGAAGCAGCCCTAAACAATTGGCTCAAAGACCATGCTAAAATAATGATTGCCACCAATGCCTTTGGAATGGGTATAGACAAAGGCAATGTGAGTGACGTGATTCATTTTCAAATTCCTGAGAGCCTAGAAAATTACTACCAAGAATCTGGAAGGGCAGGTAGAGACGGAGATCCTGCAAATGCAATAATTCTATGGGCTACGCCCGATGTCACACAGCTTAAAAACCAATTCATAGATCCTATGGCTGCACTAAAAGAAGTGCAGTTGGTGTACCGGAAATTAAATGCTTTTTTACGAATTCCCTATGGAGAAGGAAACGACCAAACCTATCAATTTTCTTTTAATGCCTTTGTCTCTCAATACGAATTAAAGACCCTTAAAACNTATAATGCNTTAAAAACCTTAGATCAATTTGGCATTATTCGATTGGAGGAAAACTTTGACAAAAGGACTACATTAAAATACCTATGCTCCAAAGAGCGGTTGTACGATTATATGGATTCAAATGAGAAGATGAAACCTATTATTTTGAATCTTTCAAGAACCTATGGAGGCCTTTTTGAATTTGAAACAAAAATAGACCTCCATCTCTTGGCTAAAAAAATGACTAAAAATACCTCTGACATCCAGATAGACTTAGCCCAATTACACAAAGACCAGCTCATAGCACTAGATGTCTACACTACAGATCTTAAAGTAGTTTATCTACTTCCAAGAGAAGATGAAAGAACCATAGCGCCTTTTGCTAATCGCATTGAAAACATTTTTGAAGAAAGAATCAAAAAGGTCAATGCCATGATATCCTATGTGACGCAAAAGGAGCGTTGTAGGAATAAAATACTTCTGGCTTATTTTGATGAAAAATCAACTGACTGTGGCATATGTGATTACTGTATTCAAAAAAATAGCGCCCAAGACCTGGCTTTAAATGAACTAAGCCACGCCATATTATCACTTTTAGTGGCGCAAAATTACACTTCAAGACAATTAGTAAGTACCTTAGAGAAACCCAAAGAATTGGTTTTAAATTGCATTCAGTTCCTTTTAAAAGAAGGCCGCATTGAAATAAATAGTCAAAATGAATATGTTAAAAAATAATATGCCCATTGTTTTTATGGGAACACCCGGATTTGCTGCATATATTTTAGAGGCACTCGTAGAAAATGGACAAAAAATTGCAGCTGTTGTTACGGTAGCAGACAAGCCCGCAGGAAGGGGCAAAAAATTACATGAATCTGAGGTAAAAAAAACTGCTTTAAGGCACCAATTAACTGTTTTACAACCCACTAACTTAAAAGATCCTACATTCATTGAGACCCTAAAGGCCTTAAATGCAGCTGTATTTGTTGTCGTTGCTTTTAGAATGCTTCCTGAATTGGTGTGGAAAATTCCCTCCAAAGGCACTTTCAATCTACATGCTTCACTCCTGCCTCAGTACAGGGGTGCCGCTCCAATTAATTGGGCCATTATAAATGGGGAAAAGACCACTGGAGTAACGACCTTTTTTATTGATGAAAAAATAGACACAGGTGCCGTAATTGACCAAATGTCTCTATCCATAGAAGAAAGTGATACTGCAGGAAGCTTACATGATAAACTCATGGTACTTGGAGCGAATTTAATTCAAAAGACCCTTTTGGGTATAGAAAAGGGTACTGTAAATCCTAAAAACCAAACCAATGACAGCGCTTTAAAAGAAGCACCAAAAATTTTTAAAGAGGACTGCAGGATAGATTGGACCAAAGACGGAAAAATCATTGAAAATTTTATCAAGGGAATGAGTCCATATCCCACCGCTTGGACCCATTTAAACCAAGACAATGAAACTATTGTTTTGAAAGTTTTTGAGGCTGCATTTATAAAAACGAGTCATGACAGCGAAATAGGTTCAATAATAAAATCCAAAAAAGAATTAAAAATTGCGGTAAAGGACGGATTTATTGCACTTTTAAAAATTCAGCTCCCTGGTAAAAGAGCCATGCATGTTTTTGAACTGCTCAATGGGCTGCAATTGAAAGAAAATGCCTACACACTCTAAGGGCTTATTCCTACTGACTTGCGAGAAAACAGCTATAAAACAACTGGCTTTATAAACAAAACGCTAAAGTTATTAACAAAAAGTGCGATTTCA
>JGI26084J50262_1001789_pt1 | contig 11711 bp, 5 predicted proteins | sample SaaInl6LU_22_DNA_FD_50262 | JGI IMG/M metagenome (IMG submission 50262) | reverse complement strand
GGTGTTTGAAACAATTCACGTTGTAAAAACTTCATAGCGTCCCGCTGATGCCCCTTAGCTACTGGTGTATAAACAGCCCCTTCTTGCTCATAAGTTTTGTGATTTTCGTAAACCCCACCAATATTGTTAGACACATGGCCCATATAGCGGTTAAACTGAGACAGTACTTGACCGTAAAGGGTTTCTAAGTCATCGTAATTTTTACCGTCTTCTGCAGTCCACTCAATTAATTTAGGCACAATTCTCTGTAGGTTTTTGATTCCGTACATACTCGCTTTCATAGCGTTGTCTCCTAAATCTTCTGTCTGAGAACTCGGATCTACCACGTCGCCTCCTTGTTGGCTTCCAAAACGGTATAATGGGTCTCCATCATGGGCCATAATCCAGCTGTCTAGTACTGGTTTTTCTGCTTCAGCAGTTTTATCTAAGATGGGTCTATAACCCCATTCAATAGCGTATTTATCATAAACACCAATATTTGGCATTAGGGCTACCCCTTTGTCTTCTGGCTGGGCCACATAGTTAAAACGGGCATAGTCCATAATGGAAGGTGCTGTACCGTATTTACTGGTAAAGCTTGCAGACCTTAAAGAATCTACAGGATATGCAGCAGAACTACCCATATTGTGGGGAAGTCCTAAAGTATGGCCCACTTCGTGAGAAGAAACAAATTGTATTAAACGGCCCATTACTTCATCTTTAAAAGCCACGCCTTGTGCTTCTGGATTTATGGCCGCAGTTTGAACAAAGTACCAGTTGCGCAATAGACTCATTACATTGTGGTACCAGTTAATGTCAGATTCTAAGATCTCGCCACTTCTTGGATCACTTACATGGGGTCCGTTTGCATTGGGTATTGGGGAAGCTAAATAACGCACTACAGAATAGCGCACGTCTTCAGGAGACCATTCTGGGTCTTCTTCTGGCGTTGGAGGATCCATAGCTATAATAGCATTTTTAAATCCTGCGGCTTCAAAAGCTACTTGCCAGTCTTCAATTCCTTGTTTAATAAAAGGCACCCATTGTTTTGGTGTGGCCCTGTCTACGTAATAAATGATTGGTTTTTTTGGTTCTACCAATTCCCCTCGGTTGAATTTCTCTAGATCTTCTTCTTTAACTTCGAGTCTCCATCTGTCTAGAAACTTCACTGTTTTACTCTCTTGAGCATCCAATCCATAATCTACCTGATCTCTTTCGAACCAACCTACGCGCTTGTCAAAATAACGTCTTTTCATAGGTTCAGCAGGAAGTAATATCATAGAGTTATTAATCTCTACAGAGATAGATCCCAAGCTTGAATTAGAAGGAGGACTGCCCGCAAAATAAGTTTTCACATGTCTGGCCTCAATATTCATTGGGTAACTTTTAATGCCTTCAATAAAGCTTCTCTCCGAATCTAATCTGGTCGCTTTATATCTTTTTTTATACCCCTCAGGCATTCCAAGTGCGTTCACATCTTTTTCAAAAAGCGGTGTTACTTCTATGACAGTACTCGTCGCAACAGAATCTTTTCTATTAGATTTTACGGCAAAGGAATACAATACCGGCTCAAAATTTGAATTGATTACAGCTTCTTTAACAGGGAGCGAATCTGCTGCAACTACTTCGTGGCTAACCACCCTTAAATGCACTTTATCTCCCTTTTTCTCCCACCTCATGACTTGGGTGTTTATTTTTCCACCCCCAAATCCAATCCCTGAAGCAGTTTTAGAAATCCTACTCACCATGAGCATTTCTCTACCTAAAAGGCTGTCTGGTATTTCATAGAAAAATTTGTCTTTGATTTGGTGTACGTCAAAAAGACCTTTATCTGTCTTGGCCTCTTTGGTAATGACCTTAGCATAGGGCTGTGGTGCGTCTTTATCTATTTTTGGTTTTGCCTCTGTAGGCGCTTTTGCCTTAGCTTTTTTCTTGAAAAGCTGGGCTTCACTTGTGCTGACACTTCCAATCACTAGGAGTGAAAACAACAGGTACTGAAGATTTTTTTTGATCATTAGGTGGGTTTTTTATTTTATTGCTTCTCAAATAACCGAAAAATTGTCCTAATGAAATGTTAACAAAATCATAAGATGGCGCTTTTATTTGTTAGGTAGCGTTCAGCAATTTCATGATTCATCTATCCAATTCAGTCGCATTATGGCTGGTAAAATAGCTCAAGTTAAAAGAGTAAAGGAATAATATATTCAAACAGCCCAATGAGGATTAGTACGGCTACTAGGTTGAGTAATATACCTGCTTTGACCATATCTTTTACTTCTATAAAACCACTGGCAAAAACAATGGCATTTGGCGGGGTAGCCATGGGCAGCATAAAAGCACAGCTGCTCGCCATTGTCACCGGGATGAGTAGGTACACCATAGGTATTCCAAGACCAATAGCTATTCCAGCGACTACAGGTGCTAATACAGCCACTAAGGCTACATTGCTCATGAGTTCTGTCATAAATAGCATTAATAAAATCAGTAAACTGGCTGTGGCAGTAATACTGAAATTACCTGCTGCAATACTTTGAGAAACCTGATCTACAATTCCAGAAACAGACATTCCTTTGGCCAAAGCCAATCCGCCACCAAACAATATTAAGATGCCCCATGCCAGTTTTTCAGTATCTTTCCAATCCAATATGAAGTCTCCTTTTTTTAGGTTAAAAGGGACCGCAAATAGACTTATTGCTGCAAACATGCTAATCATGGTGTCTGACAATCCCAAAGAGGGAAATACACTATTGATTAAGGTCCTAAAGATCCAAAGGGATACGGTTACTGCAAAAATGCCCAACACCATCTTTTCTTTTGATCGGGTAGGGCCTAATTTTCTTAATTCTTCTTGAATCACTTCATTAGAGGCAGAGAAATTGAGNCCCTTACTCGGAAAAATGAGGTGTACAAGCGTAATATAACTCAGGCCAATCATAATGATTGAGAANGGTAGGGCAAATACCATCCATTTTAAAAAGGATATTTCTATTTGGTATTCATTTTCCAAAAGACCAATNAGNATAGAATTTGGTGGGGTNCCTATTACCGTGGCTATACCTCCTGCNTTTGCAGAAAAAGCAATTCCCAAGAGCACACTTACGGCAAAATTTCGATCTTTTTTGGTAAAACCGTCTACGTCGTCTATTAAAAGCTTAATCACTGACATGGCAATGGGCAGCATAACGACAGCTGTAGCGGTATTGCTAATCCACATACTCAAAGAAGCTGTGGCGATCATAAAACCAAGGACTACTTTGTTTGGCGTAGTGCCTGTAATGCGAATAATATTGAGTGCAATTCTTCTATGGAGATTCACCTTTTCTAAGGCAAGTGCCATAACGAAACCGCCAAAAAACAAAAAGATAATAGGACTTCCGTAATTATTTCCTACCTCTGCAATAGGCATAATATCTAATAAGGGAAACAAAAGCAGGGGAAGCAGGGCCGTCACAGAAATAGAGACTGCCTCTGTAAGCCACCAAGTGACCATCCATAGTGCAACAGCAATTACAGCATCTCCTTGGGTGCTTAATAATGGCTGTGGCCATAACAGTATTAATAGGAAAAATACAGGACCTAAAAACAGCCCCACTTTTTTGCTGTTACTCATCTTAAAAAAATTTAGCCTAAGCTAGTTTTTTTATCTGTGATATAAAAGGCGCTTTCGTTAAAACGGTGGTGAAAGTCCTCAGTTCAAGAATTCTAATGTTTGGTATTAAGAATCTATGAATCTTTGAGGGTACAAGTAAGTGCATCGGCCTCTTTGGCCACAACCACCATTTGAATTTTGGTTAAACTTTTAATGGTCTTGTCCCAAGCTTTATTACTCAAGCCGCTCGCTTCTTTTAAATCTAATAAAGGCATAGGATTGGTTTTTTTCAAAAGCTCTAGGACTATTTTTTCATTCTCTGAAAGTTCAACAGCTTTCTTTTCTGGGCGCATTTGAGGGAAAAACAATACTTCTTGTATAGAGGCATTATTGGTCATAAGCATGACCAATCTATCTATACCAATTCCAATTCCAGAAGTTGGCGGCATTCCGTATTCAAGTGCTCTCAGGAAGTCTTGGTCAATAAACATGGCCTCGTCATCTCCTTTTTCAGAGAGGGCTAGTTGGTCTTCAAAACGCGCCCTTTGGTCTATAGGGTCATTNAGCTCTGAATAGGCGTTGGCCAATTCTTTTCCATTAACCATTAATTCAAATCGCTCGGTAAGGGCTGGATTGGACCTGTGCTCTTTAGTGAGTGGACTCATTTCTTTTGGGTAATCTGTAATAAAGGTGGGTTGCACATAATGGTGTTCGCAACGTTCTCCAAATATTTCATCGATGAGTTTTCCAACACCCATACTGTCCGTGACTTCAATGTCTAGTGATTTTGCTACACCAGCTAATTCATTCCTGTTCAATCCTGCAACATCGTGACCTGTATGAATTTTAATGGCCTCAAGAATAGGAACCCTAGGGTAGGGTGCTTTAAATTCGATCGCATTCTTGCCTACAGTTATCTTTGAACTACCATTAGATTCCATGGCGATGGTTTCAAGTAATTTCTCGGTAGTGTCCATCATCCAATGGTAGTCTTTATAGGCTACATACAATTCCATTACGGTAAACTCTGGATTGTGGGTGCGGTCCATTCCTTCGTTTCTGAAATCTTTAGAGAATTCATATACCCCGTCAAAACCACCTACGATTAATCTCTTTAAATAAAGTTCATTGGCCACCCTTAGGTACAATGGCATATTAAGTGCATTGTGGTGGGTAATAAATGGTCTTGCAGACGCTCCCCCAGGAATAGGCTGCAGTATAGGAGTTTCTACTTCTAAATAGCCTTTGTCATTGAAAAATTTTCTAATACTATTGGTGATCTTTGTTCTCTTAATAAAGGTGTCTTTGACCTGCGGGTTTACAATTAAGTCTACATAACGCTGTCTGTATCTCAATTCAGGGTCATTGAATTCATCGTGCACTTTACCATCTGCGTCTACTTTAGGCAGGGGTAGTGGCCTTAAAGCTTTGCTCAGTAAGGTAAATTTTTTTACCAGGACCGTTTTTTCTCCTACTTGAGTGGTAAAGAGGGTTCCTTCTATACCAAGAATATCCCCTAAGTCAATGAGTTTTTTAAATACCTCATTGTACTGCTGGCTATCAGGAGTGGTGTCTATTTCATCTCTATTGAAATACACTTGAATGCGGCCCTCACTGTCTTGAATTTCTGCAAAAGAGGCTTTGCCTTGTACTTTTTTTCGCATCAGCCTGCCAGAAACTATCACTTGCTTTCCTTCTTTATAGTCCTTTTCTATAGCTGTAGACATGGTATTTACAGGATATAAAGCAGCTGGGTAGGGATCTATGCCTAAGGCCCTTAGTTTGACTAATTTTTCTCTTCTTACAATTTCTTGTTCTGTCAGTTGCATGGTTGCGAATTATGAAGGGCAAATATAAGTACTTCGTGCTAATTTACAGAGCATGCATGTAACATTTGAATCACTTTAACGTCATAAATAGGTAGTACCTAGGTTAAATTATAATTTTTATGAGTTTTTGGCGTGTTTTATTGGCTATTTTGTTCCCACCACTCTCTGTGATTGGAAAGGGATGTGGATCTATTTTAATTGTTTTTCTTCTAACGCTTTGTGGTTGGGTTCCAGGAGTCATTGCTGCACTGGTAATTTTGAACAATCCCAACGAATAAATACACTTTTGAAATAGTATCTTTGTCTTATGAATAAGCAGCTTATTATAAAAGACCTTGGACTTAAGGACTATAAAGAGACTTGGGATTATCAAGAGGACTTGTTTGCGAAAACAGTGGCTTTAAAAGTGCAAAATAAAAAGCAAGCCACTTATTTACCTACCCCCAATCATTTCCTTTTTGTAGAGCATCCCCATGTTTTCACATTGGGTAAGAGTGGTAATTTAGACCATTTGTTGGTCTCTGAAGCAGTGCTTAGAGAGAAAGAAGCCAGCTTTTATAAAATTAATAGGGGTGGTGACATTACCTATCATGGCCCCGGACAAATCGTAGGCTACCCCATATTGGATTTAGAGAACTTTTTCACGGACATTCATAAATATTTAAGGCTTTTAGAAGAGACGGTCATTTTAACTTTGGCTGAATACGGAATAACGGCAACAAGATCTCCTGGGGAGACTGGTGTTTGGTTGGATGTAGGCACGCCTTTCGCACGCAAAATTTGTGCCATGGGTGTTAGGGCCAGTAGGTGGGTCACCATGCACGGCTTTGCACTCAATGTAAACACAGATTTAGGTTATTTTGACCTCATGATCCCATGTGGTATAAAAGGTAAAGCGGTTACTTCTATGACCGCAGAACTCAATGGAGTTCCCCAAGATATGGCTGCGGTAAAAACCAGGCTTTTAAAGCATTTTCTGGCACTTTTTGAGGCTGAATTAAAGGCTTAATATTTTAATATAGCTTATATTTTATAGGAACATTAAGTACATGGCCTCACTTGAGGACCTACTGTGATTTATTGTTGGTCTTTGGCTCTTTAAGCCGGTATACTACAAGGCTGTTTTCTTTGTCCTTAATGACAAAATTCAATACACCATTCTCTGAAGATTCCACTAGGTCAATTTCGCCACTTCCATATACAGGGAACCCACTTAGCATTGAAAGTTCACTGTCAAATAGATACCCCTTTTTGTTTTGAGTGTCTGTAATACTAATATAGATTTGCTGGTTTATTTTAAAGGTATTAGGAGGGGTGTATATGCCGTAATCGAGCACGGCTTTTTTCCCTTTTGAATACAAAACATTGTCTTCTAGAACAACCAATTGGTTATATTTCATGACCGTTTTGTGTGCGGCATTTACTTTTAAAGGCCTTTTACTCTCTTTGCCTTCGGTGTTGATCTGAAGGAGATTTCCTTGAAGGTCTGTAAAGGAGAATTGCTGGTCCAAAAGGGCTATTTCATTGTCAGAAAAGGAATAATTTGCGGCTGTTTTCACCCTTGTTTTACCTGTTCTATTTAAAATAGCTACACTTCCGTCTATTCCTTTGAACACCAAATAGTCATCTCCTTTTATTTTAAAATGCTTAGGGACCTCTAAAAGAGAAGACTTGGTCTTTTTGTATTTAAATCCATTGACACTCTTTGCATTTCTGTCGTACATATAAATATCCTTGCCTTGGCCAAAAACAAAACGATACTCTTTGCGGTTGTCATAATCAAATACAGCCAACGGACTTAAGTTTCCGTCTTTAAAAGTTTTATTAAACGGTGGTACTTCATTCCCGTTTCTATCTAAAATGAGCCATTGATTTGTGCTAGTGAATGCCAATTGTAAGCGGCCGTTTTTATACAAATCTACCTGAGATACTTTTCCTTGGATAGCCCCTTGAAGTTGTTTTTTCCAAAGTAGCTTACCACTGTTGTCAAAAAGATACAATTGGTTTTGATTGTCTTGAACCAATATTTCCTGTTTTTTATTGATGTGATTTTTCACCCACTGAGGCCCGTAGGATATAGGGTTTTCTAGTTGCAAATTTAAAAGTGGAGAAACACCTCCTTGGTCTTTTTTTGGTTGCAGGTCTAAAAACACCAAGTGTTGGTGAAAAAAATCTTGATCTCCTACCCATTGAGAAGCAAAAACTTTGGTGTTTTTGTCTTCCTTTTTGTTTGCTGCTAAAAAATAGTCCCCCGCTTTTTTTGGATTGAAACTATTTGTTTGAGCCTCGTAAAACAACACAGTAGAAGCTTCCGCCAGAGACGCTTTGGTACTTGTAAATGAAGGGCTGTTTTCTAGGGTTGTTCCGGTATTGAGATTGCCAATTACGGTCCTTAAATCATTAACATCTTTGCTAAATAAAAGACTTTGTGCTATGGGCATTACATAGTTTACCTCTAGCTCGTCCCATAGCGAACTAAACGAATTTTCTAGAAGAGCAGCATTGTTTAGGCGGTATATTGGGTAGTCTCTGTATTCCGTTTCAGGCGTGTTATTCTCTGCTATTTTTGAAAGGTAATCGGGTTCAAATGTTGTAAAATGAATGAGCGCTAAGGCGTTTTCTTTTAATTTGAAAGTAGCTATTTCTTCTACCTTATTAAAGATAGTGTCTAAAACGAGCTCCCTATTTTTGATTTTGTTTTGAGTGCTGTTAAATTGCTCTAGGTCTTCAATGGCATACATTTTTATACTGGAAGCCACCTCTGGAATATAATTAGGCGATTTTAACACTATGGGTTTACTAGCTTTAAAAAGATTTAAAAAATAGGGTAAACTGTCATTTCTTGAATTAAAACCGTGAAACGCCATTTTTTTATTGGCCAAGTCAATACGCAAGGCGCCCCATTTTCCAAAGCTATTGGTGAAGGATGGGTAAAAATTGTTTTTCAGCAAAAAACTTCCTGCATCTAACTTAAAATAGACACTATTGTCTTTGGTTACCTTAAAGAGTTCATTCAGTGATTCTGGAGCTATTTGTTGGCTCTTATTCCTTATGGTATTTTCAATGAGTAATTGAGAAGAGCTAATTAACAGCGTCTCATTTAAAATGACGCTGTACAATATCTCTTCTTTTTGTTTTGAGGTGTAAATTCTCTTTTCTATTACAAGCTCTTGATAGGTTTTACTTGAAATTTCATCAGAGGGAGCTAAGGTGCTTTGGCTCAATTCAGTGATAATTAAAAAATCAATGTCTTCTTTTCCAATTTCTCTAATACTAATGAGCGCTTTGGCATTTACATCAATTTTTTGAAGTAGCTCAATGCGTTGTTGGGTGTTTTTAAACGCCCCCTTATTTACAAAGTTTAAAAATTGACTGTTATTGCTGAGGTTTGCTTTTAACTGGTTTAAATGCGCTGTTCTGATAATAAAATCATCTTGATTGGATAGATATGTCAAGAAAGGTTGTTCCTTGTCTGTAGTTTTGGTAGTACAATGCACCAAGAACAATGCGGTTAAAATGATGAGGTAAGATTTCATGGAATGGTATTCTGTTATAACATTTCAAAGGTACTATTTATGGGCCTAAATAATACAAAACCCTATTGGGCTAAATTATTAAAGGTCTTTGACGCCTTTAAAAGTCTTTCTATGGTGGGGTGTAATTCCATAAGTTGCTATGGCATTTCTATGTTTAGCAGTGGGGTAACCCATATTTTTATTCCATTGGTATAAAGGGAATTTTTGGTGTAGTTCCATCATATATTTATCTCTGGCTGTTTTTGCTAGAACAGATGCTGCTGCAATAGCATAAAACTTCCCATCTCCTTTGACAACAGTTTCGTGGGGTATGCTTAAATAAGGATTAAACTTATTTCCGTCAACAATAATCTTTTCAGGAATTGTTTTGAGTTTAGCGATGCTTTTGTGCATGGCTAAAATGGACGCCTGTAGTATATTAATGCGATCTATGACATGTGGGAAAACGTGGCTTACTCCATAGGAAACAGCTTCTTGTTTAATGATGGGTGCTAAAATAGCCCGTTGTTTGGCGCTTAATTTTTTTGAATCATCAAGCATGGGATGGTAAAAATTTTTAGGAAGTATCACTGCAGCTGCAGTAACAGGGCCTGAAAGACAGCCCCTGCCGGCTTCATCAGTTCCAGCAATGAGTAATTTTTGATTGTAATACCGAAGCATTATTGGGGTATTTTATGTTTAGTGTTATGGATTTCGTAATTATTTTAACATATTATCCGATTATTACAATATATTATCGATGTTTTATTGAATATAAAAAGGATTTTTCGTTTTTCCCACTACAATTCCCTAAAAATGACGATTAAGTGCATAAAACAGCTGATTAACGGCATGTTAAATTTGCGTTAACAACAAATTTTACTCATTTTTGTTGGTCAATTAACTAAAAAAACAATCAATGAAATTAAATTTAACACAGCTTTTAACATCTTTTATGATGTTATGCTTTGTTTTTTCTTTCGCTCAAGAAAAGACAGTTTCAGGAAAAGTGACGGATCAAAATGGTGCACCCTTACCAGGGGTCTCTGTATTGGTCGTAGGTACTACAACAGGTACCCAGTCAGATTTTGACGGTTTATATTCTATATCTGTTGCGCAAGGGGCTACTTTGCGTTTTAGCTATATAGGGCAAAAAACCCAAGATGTAGTGGTAGGATCTTCTAACACTATAGATGTTCAATTAGCAGAAGATGCTCAGGCATTAGAAGANGTAATTGTAACAGGATTNGGAAATGTATCTAAAACTTCCTTCGCAGGTTCTGCTAAGGTAGTATCTGGTGAAAACATTTCTAACAAGTCATTTACTAACGTATCTCAAGCTTTGGCTGGGGAAGCGGCAGGTGTGGCTGTATTTAACACTTCTGGACAGCCAGGGAGTTCTTCTACAATTCGTATTCGTGGATTTGGATCTGTAAATGGTTCTGAGGCACCTTTGTACATTGTAGATGACGCACCATTCGGAGGCTCATTAAACGACATTAACCCGAATGACATTAAGTCTGTTACTGTATTAAAAGATGCTTCTGCAACTTCTTTGTATGGTGCAAGAGGGGCTAACGGGGTAATTGTAATTACTACCAAAAGAGGTAGGGATGCTGGAAATGCTATCAATGTGTCTGTAAAAACAGGAACAAACTACCAAGGTATTGGAAGGTATGAGACCATTAAATCTCCAGAGGAGTATATTGGGATTAACTGGCAGGCGACACGTCAAAGAGGTTTATTAGAAAATGACGGTGACAATGCAGCTGCTGTTGCATTTGCTAATGCTAATTTATTTGAAAATGATGACAACACTTTCTCAGGGTCAGATATTTCCTCTATATATAATATGTGGAATGTATCAGATTCTGGTTCGCAAGGTGTTTCTGAATTAATTGATCCAGCAACTGGAATGGTTAGACCTGGTGTCACAAGAAGGTATAATCCAGAAAGATGGGAAGATTTTGCTTTTCAAAATTCTAACAGAACAGAGGCAAACTTAACGATCTCTAATTTTAGTGACAATTCTTCTTTATATACTTCAGTAGGTTTTATTGACGACATTGGATACGCTTCAAATACAGACTACAAAAGGTTAAATGCTCGTGTGGCTGCAACCAATAGCTTTGGTGATTATATAAATATGAACACATCATTGAATTATACTCAAAGTGAAACTAATAATAATGGTACTGGTTCTTCTTCTTCTTCTCAATTTTGGTGGATAGATAACCTTCCTACTATTTACCCTCTTTATAGAAGAACCGCAGCTGGTCAAAAAATAGAAGATCCTATCTACGGAGGGTTCTTATTTGACTATGGTTTGGAAGACGGTCGAGGATTTGGTTTTGCTACCAATGGTGTAGCAGATTCTCAGATCAACATCAGTAACAGTAAAGCGAATTCTGTAAACTTCAATAACGATACTAAAATTACTTTAGCAGACGGATTGACGTTTGAAAACAACTTTGCTTACCAGTATTTTATGAGTGATAATACTTCTTTAAATGAGCCATTTTATTCTCCAGCAAAAGGAGATGGAGGTAGAATTAACAGAAGCCGTGGGGAAACTAAAAACTATACCATCAGAACTGGATTAAGATATAATAAGTCTTTTAAAGACATGAATTTATCTGCATTTGTTTCGCACGTAGCAACCGCATATGAATATAACTATTTAGAAGCAGAGCGTTCTAAATTAGTAACGCCTTTTGGACCTGATATTGCCAATGGGGTTATTAATAACCCATCTGATGGATACACAGACAATGAAAGAACAGAATCTTACATTGCCAA
>JGI26084J50262_1001785_pt1 | contig 11717 bp, 9 predicted proteins | sample SaaInl6LU_22_DNA_FD_50262 | JGI IMG/M metagenome (IMG submission 50262) | reverse complement strand
AAGACGATGTCAAAGGCTGGTCCAGCGCTGGCTGGTCGCGGCCCAAGGCGCGTGGCGTCGCGGCGATAAATTTTTGACAATCCTAATGCCCCACAAGCTTCGCTATTGGCTCGAATAATGCCGCGTGGGGCAACTTCGGTTTCAACGAATAAGCAAAAACCAGCGCCGCGCGACAAAGCTTCCAACCCCAGCGCACCGGTGCCAGCGAAAAGGTCAAGCACGCGAGCATTGTCGAAATCGCAATCAGGGTGTGAGGTCAGAATAGAAAACAGCGCTTCACGCGTGCGGTCGGATGTTGGCCGTGTGCCGCGCCCTTTTGGCACAGCAAGCGGCGTGCCGCCAAACCTACCGCTGACGACGCGCATGGCTCGGCTTGCCTTTGAAGGTTTTGCCGCCAGTAGGCCGATCCGGTGAAGTGGGACGCCGGGCGCTTTGCGGCTGTCTTTTGGGGGCTATTTTCGACTGTGTTTTTGTCTCGGTTTTTGCTTCTGCTTTTGTTTCAGAACGGCCGCTCGGCGGCGCTTCTTCGTCAATTAATTCATGCCACTGCTTGCCCAATTGTTGGCGCAAAATACGCCGTGGCACTTCTTCAATCTTGCCCTCTTCCAATTGCCCCAACTGGAATGGCCCAAAGGACAAACGAATAAGCCGGTTCACTTTCAGGTTCAAATGTTCGAGAACTTTTTTAATCTCGCGGTTCTTGCCTTCGCGCAATGACATGGTAATCCACACATTGCCGCCAACCCGGCGTTCGAGACTGGCTTCAATGGATTTATAATTCACCCCATCAACGCTAATGCCGTCTTTCAGCGCCTCTAATTGGCTGATCAGACGCTTGTCGTCAACTTTGCCCTTTTGCCCGTCAAAAGCGCGCACCCGATAGCGGCGCAGCCAGCCCGTGCTGGGCAATTCGAGATAGCGTTTTAAGCCGCCATCATTGGTGAACAGCAAAAGCCCCTCAGTATTAATATCAAGACGGCCAACACTGTTGAGGCGTGGCAGTCCGGCCGGTAATTTTTGAAAGACAGTGGGGCGCCCATCTGGGTCGCGCTCAGTGGTGACCAAGCCCGCGGCCTTATAATAGCGCCACAAGCGCGGCGGATCGGCTTCACCAATCGGCTTACCATCGACGCTAATATGGTCTTTATCGGTGACGTTAAAGGCTGGCGTGTTGAGCTTGCGGCCATTAACGCTGACACGACCATCAGCAATCATTTTTTCCGCATCGCGGCGCGAGGCAACGCCCACGCGGGCCAGAACTTTTGCAATCCGCTCGCCGGCATAATCCGAGGTGCCGTCTTGCCGCTGACCCGACCTAGAGGCGGGCTTGGCTGAAGGCCGATAGGCTTTGCTCGGCGCTTTCGGGCCGCTGCGCGATGATGAATGAGATGGCGGTGTTTTAGTCATGCTCTCCTGTAGCACGTGCATGTGCCGACATGCTAGTGTTGAACGATGAGTGAGAAATTTTCGCAGCAAAAAGATTATATGCAATTGGCGCTTGCCGAGGCAGAAAAAGCCGCCGCGGCAGGCGAAGTGCCGGTTGGCGCGGTTTTAGTGGCGCCCGATGGCACGGTGCTGGCGGCTTTGGGCAATGCCATGCGGCGCGCCCATGATGCGACGGCTCATGCCGAAATGCAGGTTATTCGGGCGGCCTGTGCGGCGCTGAATAATGAACGCCTGACCGGCTGCGATCTCTATGTGACGCTCGAGCCATGCCCAATGTGTGCCGGCGCCATTGCTGAGGCCCGCATCCGGCGGGTCTATTATGGTGCCGCTGATATGAAGGGCGGTGCTGTCGATCATGGGGTGGCGCTATTTGCCCAACCGAGCTGCCACCATCGCCCAGAAGTCTATGGCGGCCTGCGCGAAAGCGATTGCGCTGCCTTGCTCACAGACTTCTTCCGACTGCGGCGAAATGGCGAGATAAATTGATAATTCATACTAGCCAAGGTCGATTAGTTGGTGCTTAATAGCGGTCGAATTTATGGAAGAATGTAAGTTGGGAGAAACACATGATTTTCGAACATAATGATAAGACCAAAGAGCTTCTGGCTCGCCTCGAGAGCTTCATGGATAAATATATTTATCCAAATGAGGCAACCTATGCCAAACAAATGGAAGATTTCGGCGAAAACCGGTGGCAAGTTCCAGCGATTTTGGAAGAGTTGAAAGTCAAAGCCCGCGAAGAAGGTTTGTGGAATCTTTTCTTGCCNGAAAGTGAGCGCGGTGGCGGCCTNTCAAATGTCGAATATGCAACTTTGTGCGAAGTCATGGGGCGCGTTGGTTTTGCCTCTGAAGTGTTCAACTGCTCAGCACCAGACACAGGCAATATGGAAGTTCTGGAACGCTATGGTAATGAGCGTCATAAAAAAGAATATATGGAGCCGCTGCTTGCTGGCGAAATCCGTTCTGCGTTTTTGATGACCGAGCCAGCCGTTGCTTCTTCTGACGCAACCAATATTGAAACCAGCATTGTTCGCGATGGCGATGACTATGTCATTAATGGTCGTAAATGGTGGTCTTCAGGGGTTGGTGATCCACGTTGTAAAATCGCCATTGTCATGGGNAAAACAAACCCAGANGCACCTTTGCACCAACAACAATCACAAATCCTCGTGCCACTCGACGCACCGGGCATTGAAATTGTCCGCATGTTGCCCGTATTTGGTTATGACGATGCCCCGCATGGTCACGCCGAAGTNGTGCTGAAAGATGTGCGCGTGCCAGCCGAAAACTTGCTTCTCGGCGAGGGCCGTGGTTTCGAAATCGCTCAAGGCCGGCTTGGCCCTGGCCGTATTCACCATTGCATGCGCACCATTGGTGTGGCTGAGCGTGCTTTGGAAAAAATGTGCGAGCGCCTGCTTACCCGTACAGCTTTTGGTAAGCGCATTGCTGACCATAGTGTGTGGGAACAACGCGTTGCTGAAGCCCGCACTAATATTGAAATGAGCCGTCTGCTGACACTGAAAGCCGCCTATATGATGGACACAGTGGGCAATAAATTTGCCAAAAGCGAGATTGCGCAAATCAAAGTGGCTGGCCCACGTATTGCTTTGCAAATCATTGACGATGCCATTCAAGCCCATGGCGGCGGCGGTGTGACCTCAGACTTTGGTCTGGCCAAAATGTATGCTGGCATTCGTACCCTGCGTTTGGCTGACGGCCCAGATGAAGTGCATAACCGCACCATCGCCCGTCTTGAGTTCAAAAAATATGCTGACTTATCACAAGCTGGCGCCGGTGAGATGAAAACCCTCGACGTGCCGCGCAGCTAANTTAAGCGCACTTAAATGNGAAAGGGCATCGGCCAGCGCCGGTGCCCTTTTTTGTTNCTGATTGAATTAGCCGCCNGTGGCGCGCTAACGGCGGCCAAATAGGCGCTCAATATCGTTTAGCTTGAGCTCAACATAAGTCGGTCGGCCATGATTGCACTGACCNGCATGTGGGGTCGCTTCCATATCGCGCAACAGGGCGTTCATTTCTTCAACGCTCAAGCGGCGGCCGGCACGTACCGACGTATGGCAGGCCAAAGTGCCGCAAATTTCTTCCAGTTTTTCTTTCAGGGCCAGACCTTGGCCCAAATGCTGCATTTCTTCAGCCATATCGCGCAGCATGGCAGCACTATCGCTGCCTTTCATCATGGCCGGTACTTCGCGCACCATAATTGCAATGCGGCCATTGGCGCCGGGGCCAAAGCGTTCGACAACAAAGCCCAAATCGGCCAATTCATCGGCCCGCGCCAAAATCGTTTCGCCGTCATCAACTTCTAATTCGACAATATCTGGCACCAGTAAAATTTGCCGCCGGATACCTTGCTCGGCAATTTGTTTTTTCATCCGCTCATAAACCAAACGCTCATGGGCGGCGTGCTGGTCGACAATGACAAAGCCGTCATGGGTCTGCGCCAAAATATAGGTCTCGTGCAATTGCGCCCGCGCCAAGCCCAGCGGCAAGCTGGCGTCGGGGGCGGCGCCCATGCTGGCGCCAAAACTATTGGGGGCGCTGAGCCATTCGGCGGCGGCTTCGGCCAAAGCATGGGTGCGGGCCTGCTGGTCGGCCGTTTGCGGCGCCTGCGGGTCAATTGGCGCTTGATATTGGGCCGCCGCCTGATACAGCGTCGGGTTCACATAAGCGCCATTTCCTGGGCGAAAAGCGGCCAGCGTTTGGTCGGCAACTGTGGTGGCAGCGCGGTGTCCGGCAGTGCCAAGGGCGGCACGCAGAGCCCCGACAATCATTGAGCGCACCAGGCCCGCATCGCGAAAGCGGACTTCGGTTTTGGCGGGATGCACATTGACGTCAAGCTGCGCCGGGTCAATATCGAGAAATAGGGCTAATGCCGGATGACGATTGCCAGCGAGAAAATCCTGATAGGCCCCGCGCACGGCACCATTGAGCAAGCGGTCGCGCACCGGACGGCCATTAACCACGAGATATTGCTTTTGCGCTGTGGCGTGATTATAGGTCGGCAATCCAGCAAAACCATATAGCCGCGCGCCTTCGCGTTCGGCCATCACCGGCACCGCATTATTGCCAAACTCACTGCCCATAATCGCCGTCAGGCGGTCGAGTTGGGCGGCGTCGCCGGTCTCCTTTGGATAGGTGAAGCTTCGGCGCCCATCGCTGATCAGGCTAAAGGCAATTTCTGGATGCGCCATGGCCAAGCGTTTGACAATGTCATTCACCGCCGTAGTTTCGGCCCGATCTGATTTCAGGAATTTCAGCCGCGCCGGTGTCGCATAGAATAAATCGCGCACCTCAACCCTCGTGCCCAATCCGCCAGCAGCTGGGGAAAGGCCAAGGTTTCGGCCGCCTTCGACACGAATTTGCTGGGCATTGGGCGCTTCCTGTGGGCGGCTGGTAATGCTCAAACGAGCAACCGCCCCAATGCTTGGCAGGGCTTCGCCACGAAACCCCAAACTGGTGATGCGGAACAAACGATCGCCCTCATCTCCGTCTGGTAATTTTGAGGTTGCATGGCGTTCAATCGCCAGTTCCAGCTCCTCGGCACTCATGCCGCAACCATTATCTTCTATTAAAATCAATGCCTTACCGCCCTCACCCAAACTAATATCAATTTGTGTGGCGCCCGCATCAATGGCGTTTTCGACTAATTCTTTCACCGCACTGGCTGGCCGCTCAACCACTTCACCCGCAGCAATGCGGTTGATGGTTTCTTCAGATAGGCGGTGTATTTTGCTCATTCGGCTGTCTTAGCTTTGCCCGCATCATTCATGGCTTGCATATAATCTCTGGCGCGCAGTTTGCCCGCTTCCACTTCCGGCTGGTCAAAAGCGTCAATCGCCATGCCATCAGCCGCTAAAATGGTCTCCAACATATAGTGCATCAACAAGCCGCCAAGCTCCAGTTCATTTATCGCCGATAGCTCAAACAAACGTACCGGACGTTTGGCCGCGGCCAATGTGTCATAGCTGGCCAAGGCTTCGGCCGACACTAAATCCCCCATGGTGCGGCCGGTCAAATTGGCGGTCGCAGGCAAGCTGGCGAATTCATCTGGCACGCCAATGCCTAGGTCGCGCGTTGGCTGAGTAAGCAGCGTGTAGAATTTGTCATCCGGCCCGCCGAGATAAAGCTGCATTTGACTGTGCTGGTCAACAGGTCCCAGCGCATTGCTCGGCAATGAACCAAGGCCATTTTTGCCCAAGCTTTCGGCCCATAATTGGCGATACCAGAACGACAATCGCTGCAAGCGGTCGGCATAGGGCATCATCACCGCTATCATCCGACCAGCCTGCATATGTGCCAAATGCATGGCAGCGCCAATTAACGGCTGATTATCGGCCGGCGCATTGCCATAAAAGCCATCGAGCACCGCTTGCGCGCCAGCGCGAATGGCCGCGACATCGCATCCGGCCCAAATCGCCGGCAATAGGCCGACATTGGTCAGGACGCTAAACCGGCCACCAATCTCTTGTTCATGCGACAGACGGCGCAGGCCATGACGTTGGGCCAAAGTCGATAGCGCATTGTCGCCATCGCCGACAATGGCCGCAATATGCTCATGCAGTGGCAGATCGGCGGCTTTGAGGGCGAGCATGACGCCGCCCAATTGCATCAATGTTTCCGCCGTATTGCCTGATTTCGAGACCACGAGAAACCGCGTCGCGGATAAATCTTGCGCCAAAATAGCGGTAAAACTATCGGCGTCTAAATTATCAACAAAGATGATTTGCGGCCGCAATGGTGCCTCAGCCGGGGTCAAATAACCGTTTATTTGCGCCAAAACTTGCGCCCCAAGGCTGGACCCGCCGGTGCCCAAAATAATCAGCCGCGACGCGCCCTCAGCAAGGCTGGCGGCCAGATCTTGCATGGGTGCCAAATCATCGGTTTTTTGCGGCAGCAGAAAATGCGGCAGCGGATTTTGCCGATAGGCCTCAATGCGCGGTGCCAGTTTTTCTACCGCCTCAGAAAAATGATTTTGGCTGGCAGGACACAGAGCATGATCAACTATTTGGCGCATATTGGTTTCCATTTCCATCAAGGCAGACGAATCTATCGCCGAAAGCCAAGTCTAAACAACCGTCGCTATGTTGAACAGTAGTTATGCTTGCACTTCAAAACCCAATTGCTAAATTAGCGCCAGTTGGGAGAGTTAAATGTCTGAGCAGATAGACAACCGCGAAACATGGGCCAATCGTGCCTTGCTTATGGGCGCTTTGGCTGGCCTTTTAATCGCCGCCCTTGCCGCCGTACCGCGCCCTGATACCGATTTAACAAGCGACGGAGCGATTGCTCGGGTCAATCATCAGCATATTGACCGCACGGCTTTTGCCAGCGCCTATCAAGCATTATTGGCCGATAAAAACAAAGCCCCCACCGCCGCCGATAGAAAAATGGCGCTCGACCGATTGATTGAAGAAGAATTATTGGTTCAGCGCGGGCTTGAAATTGGTCTGCTGGATGGCGACGCCGCCGTACGCAAAGCAGTGGCCAGCGCAGTGATTCAATTTGTGCTGGCGCAAAATAGTAATCAGCCGATCAGCGAGGATGATTTGCGNGCCTATTATCAAGAAAATAGCGCCCGATTTAGCCCCGCCGCGCGTTTGCACATCAACCGTATTTTTATTCGNCGGTCAGCTGACGGTGCGCGTGAGGGCGAGAGCGATGATGCGCGGCGNCTGGAAGCNGTGCGCCAAGCCNTGCGNGCTGGCACGCCTTTTGCCGAGGTGGCGGCGCAATTGGGCGACCGTTTATTGCCACAATTGCCGCAAGTTCTTTTGCCGCGCGCCAAAATGATTGACTATCTTGGCCCTGAACTCACCGACGCCGTAGCGGTTTTGCCGCAAGGCAGCATTACCGATGCTTTGGTCACTGATCAGGGCTGGCAGTTTCTGCAAATTATTGCCAATCAGCCCGGCCAAACGCCAGACTTTGAAACCATGCGCCCGCAATTGACACAAGCCTTGTCGCGCAGCCGCGATGATCAAGCCTTGCGCGATTATATTAATTGGTTGCGGGCCCGTGCCGACATCGACCTTGCGGCTGACGCACCACAATGATTCGATCAACGCTGATTTGGCTGGTTTTAATGATGACGCCATCTCTGGCGCATAATAAAAGCCTGAGTTTTTCTGACTGGCTGTGGCAAGACACCAGCATTTCTGTCAGTTTTACCGTGCCCTTGCGCGATGCCACCCTATTGCCTGATGTGGCCACCGCCACCTCCATTGATGAGGCGCTGGCAACGCATTTGACGCAACATATAGAGCTGCAACAATTGGACAAAAACTGCCTTTTGAGCCGCCCCTATCAACGCGCACCGGCGCATGGCGATTACATTAAAATGGTCGCCAGCTATCAGTGTTTTGATAGCGCCGCGCCACTCAAATTACGCAATCATGCGTTTTTTAACTTGGCCCGCAGTCATGTGCATTTTGCCCGTCTGCGGCTGGCCGCGCAAAGCCTTGAGACCAGCCAAGAGTTTCTCTTCACCGCCACCCAGCGCCAGCATATGATTGCCCGCAATGAACAGGGACAATTGATCAGCCAAAGCGATTTAGGCGACACGCTGAGCCATTATTTCAAACTCGGCCTGCAACATATTCTGACCGGCCTCGATCATTTGGCGTTTGTTTTATGCCTGCTGCTATTGGCGCAAAACCGACGGCAATTATTCATTCTCATCACCGGCTTTACGCTTGGTCATAGTTTGACCCTTGGCCTGGCGGCGCTTGGTTTTATCGCCCCTAATTCGGTTTTTGTTGAAGCCATGATTGGCGGCTCGATTGCCTTGGTGGCCAGTGAATATATTTTGGCGCGGCAAAACGCTATGACTAAAGTCGCCATGCTTAGCGTGATTGTCTTNTTTGTGCTGTCAGGCGTCTCGGTCATCCGAGGCGGCGAAATTGCGCTAACCGGATGGGCCGGTTTGATGCTGTTTTGCTTGTGCTATGGCTTACGCATTCGCTCCTCAGCTGACGCCAGCCAATTGGCGCCGATTATGACCTTTGGCTTTGGCCTGTTTCATGGCTTTGGATTTGCTGGCCTGCTGAGCGATATTGGCCTGCCGCAAGGGCAAGTGATTGGCGGGCTTATTGGCTTTAACCTTGGCGTGGAAGTGGGGCAAATATTATTCATTGTGCCGGTCTTATTGGCAGCCCGCTATCTGGCGCCGCGTCTACCGCAAGGCAAATTATCATGGGCCGATGCCACCGCCAGCGGGNTGACCTGTTTTGGGGTGTTTCTTTTTGTGCAACGCACCCTTTTTTAATTGATCAAAAATGATTAGGCTCTTGCCAGACATTCAGGGAGATAAAAATGAGCAATAGATTTCTAGCCCAAACCGGCGCCAAATACCCAATCGTTCAAGCGCCTATGGGCTGGATTGCCCGCTCGCAATTGGCCTCAGCCGTGTGCAAGGCTGGTGGCCTTGGCATTATTGAAACGTCTTCCGGCGAGACCGATAATTGCAAGGCTGAAATTGAGAAAATGTTCGAGCTGACCGACGCCCCATTTGGCGTCAATCTGCCAATCTTATTCCTCAAAGATGATGCCATGCTGCAATATATTTGTGATAGCGGCGTCAAATTCGTCACCACCTCAGCCGGCAGTCCAAGCAAATTTGTCGGCCCGCTGCAAGAGGCTGGGATTATTGTTTATCACGCCGTACCAACGGTTGAAGCGGCCATTCGCTGCGTCGAAGCAGGTGTGGATGGGCTGGTGGTTGAAGGCGCTGAAGGCGGCGGCTTCAAAAACCCAGAAGAAGTCTCAACCCTCGTACTTTTGCAAGCCATTCGCGCCGCCGTTGATGTGCCTTTGGTCGCCGCTGGCGGCATTTGCGATGGACGCGGCATGGCCGCAGCGTTTGCGCTCGGCGCCGAAGCGGTGCAAATGGGCACACGGTTTGTTTCATCCGCCGAAAGCCCGGTGCACAATAATTACAAAAGCGCCATTGTCGATGCCCCAACCACTGGCACTTATATGTTGAACAAAAAGGCCTCGCCGTGCATTCGCGCGTTAAAAACCGAACGCACGCATAAAATTTATGATGAAGGCCTAATGCCAGCCGATACATTTGGCAATATTCTCGACCTTTATTTCGGTGGCGATATGGAAGCCTCCGTCGGTCTCGCCGGACAAACCGCCGGGCTAATCAATGGGGTCAAGCCTGTGGCTGAGATTATTGAGGAAATGGTTGTTGAGTTTCACACCATTGCCGGGCGCATGGGGCAATTGGCATCAGCCAGTAGTTTTTAATTGGCGCTAAAGCGATAGAGCTTGGTCGGCAATTAGCACACCATCCTCATCGGCATAAAGCCAGTCGCCCGGTGCAATGGTCACGCCACCAAAGGTGAGCGGCACATCATAGGTGCCGCCATCATTTTTTTGGCTCTTTTTTGGATGACTGGCTAAGGCTTTAATGCCAACGGCTTCGGCCGCCAGTTCGGCACGGTCACGCACACAGCCGTGAATGACAATGCCAGCCCAGCCATTTTGCGCCGCCAATTGCGCCAGATTGCCGCCAAACAGAGCGCATTGCATGGAGCCGCCGCCGTCGACGACCAGAACATGACCGTCGCCCGCTTGTTCCACCGCAGCGCGCACTTTGGTGTTGTCATCTTGCGTCAGCAGGGTTTTGACCGGCCCATGAAACCGCAAGCGGCCACCATAATCTTGATAGCCCGGTGCCAAATGGCGCAGATTGCCGTCATATTTATCGGATAAATCTGTGGTTGCGTAAAAGCCTGTGTCACTCATTGCCAATTTCCCATGCAGCAGCCAAAAAAAAGGGTCCGCAAAGGTTACCCTTCGCGAACCCTAGTATAACGCAATTCGATTAGAATTGGTTCATTGTGTTGTCTTCACCAGAGGCCAAGAGTGCATTGTCGCCTGAGAAATATTCTTTGTGGTCATCACCAATGTTTGAACCAGCCAAATCTTGGTGTTTCACAGAGGCTTGATCACGGCGAATTTCCTGACGCTGAATGTCACGCACATAAGCCAACATGCCCAGATCACCGAAATAGCCTTCAGACAGAATATCTGTGCCCAAAGCTGTTTCGTGATAGGTCGGCAGGGTGATCAAATGGTGGAAAATGCCGGCATCGCGCGCCGCATCTTTCTGGAAGCTTTGAATCAGTTTGTCGGCTTCGACGGCCAATTCACTTGAGTCAAATTTCACATCCATCAAACCACGTGGTGTTGACGCTGGATCTGGATAGGCCGACACATCTTTGCCAGCAGCAACCCATTCGCCATAGACTTGTTCGCGGAAGGCCAGAGTCCAGTTGAAGCTTGGTGAGTTGTTATATACCAGCTTGGCATTTGGAATGGTTTCACGCACGCGGTTCACCATGCCGGCAATTTGCGCAACATTTGGCTTCTCGGTTTCAATCCACAATAGATCGGCACCATTTTGCAGCGAATTCACGCAGTCAAGAACAACGCGGTCTTCGCCTGAGCCGTCTTTGAAGGCATACAGACCATTTGGCAGGCGCACTGGTTTCACCAGCTTGCCACCTTGGGTCAGTGTCATTTCGCCATGGCCAATGTCGCTGATGTTTTCAACCGGCTCGACTTTCAAGAAGGCATTATATTGGTCAGCCAAATCGCCTGGTGTTTGTGACACAGGCACTTTTTGTGTCAGGCCAGCGCCGAGTGAGTCGGTACGGGCAACAATCACACCATTTTCAACGCCAAGCTCAAGGAAGGCGTAACGAACGGCATTGATTTTCGACAAAAAGTCTTCATGTGGCACAGTCACTTTACCATCTTGGTGACCGCATTGTTTGGCGTCAGAAACTTGGTTTTCGATTTGAATGCAGCATGCACCGGCTTCGATCATTTTCTTGGCCAGCAGATAAGTGGCTTCTTCATTACCAAAGCCCGCATCAATATCGGCGATGATTGGCACAACATGAGTTTCGAAATTGTCGATTTTGGCCAGCGCCGCATCAACGTCGCCACCGCTTGCGCGAGCTTCGTCGAGATCTTTGAACAAGTGACGCAATTCACGCGCATCGGCTTGTTTCAAGAAAGTGTAAATTTCTTCAATCAAATTTGGCACAGTGGTTTTTTCGTGCATTGACTGATCTGGCAGTGGGCCGAAATCAGAGCGCAAGGCGGCAACCATCCAGCCACTCAAATAGACATATGATTTGCTGGTTGTTTTTTCATGCCGTTTCACAGCCATCATCATTTGCTGCGCGGTGAAACCGTGCCAGCAGCCGAGAGATTGTGTGTAATCAGCGCTATTGGCA
>JGI26084J50262_1001780_pt1 | contig 11729 bp, 13 predicted proteins | sample SaaInl6LU_22_DNA_FD_50262 | JGI IMG/M metagenome (IMG submission 50262) | reverse complement strand
GCCCAACAAACCAATTGCTAAATCATGGAGTGCACCACTTGCCCCAAAAGTAATAATCGACGAAATTGATTTAGGTAGATATTTATTAAGTGGTAAGTAGATATATTTAGACAAATAGAACCCCCAAATTGGGTTCCAGTATTTCCAAAACAACACATTACTTTCGGCACCAAATGAGTTGCGGAGGTTTTTTAATAATGAACCTTGGGCACCAAGAGGTATCCCATTCCGCTTTAAAACGTATTCGGACAACGTCATAATTTGATTGCCCAGTTAAACCGCTTTTTGGGTACGGTTGCTTGATGCTGTCTTTTACTCTCTTGCAAGTCGCTTCTCACGTGTTCTAGTGCTCAAATCAAACCACGAACTCGTCTATGCTTGAAATCGCCTCAATCAAAGTTGTGGAGCTCGCTCCTAACAGCGAGGGCTGGGTGTCAAATTAGGATCGCGTTAAAGATTCTCATACATGTTGCAGAGACATCAAGGGGAAAGTTTTTCTTACTAAGGATATGACGAAAGGCAGCAAGGCAATCGGTGTCTATCTGTCAGAATTCGTGAAAAAAGAGATTAAGAAGTATCTTGAGAGCAACACAGAGCGTCTTGTGATTCTCAAATCACCTCTGATCTACTCGCAGCAGCGCACTGGTGGTCACTTCTCTTCACAGACTCTTCAGATACTGTTCAAGACACTCTATTCAAATGTAGGTATCAATGCTTCTAGCCACTCAGGTCGCAGGATATTCATTACTGATCTTTCTGAGAAGGGTGTGTCAGTACGAGTAATACAAGAGTTGGCGAGACATCGAGACTTGGCGACTACTCAGCGATATATTGATGTGTCAGTANATAAGCTCAGAAACGCTATGAATCTAGTCGGAATTTGAGAATTTGTAGCACAACCTGCAGTACATTGATCTTTGTTGATTTTAAGTTATTGATAGTTAAAGTGCTTATATTTCCTCTCTCTCGAAAATCCCATAGCACACTCGTAGCACACTTTTCCTCCCGATAAAGTCTGAGTAGACCGCCTTTAATGGCAAATACTACCAACATTATCCCCTGCGCTAATGCCCCGATTTCTGCACAGCTTTTAAAAACCCGTTCTACAAACTCGTGATCAGGATTTATTGTAGTTGATGTACATTAGAATTAGCGCAACGAACAGGACCGGCCTTGTATAGTAAAGCACCTGAAATACAACATCTGACTGGCTTAAATACTCGTTATAAAAATAGTACATGTCTACCGAGTAGTAACTTAACACTATTATAAGGGTTAAAAGGAAACCTCTAAATACTCTTCCATCATAGAAACTGACAACTAAGCCAATCGCGAACGCAATTATTATGAATAGCCGAACTCTTAAGAGAACACGATAGGATTGAGCAACAATGTCAGTTGGGTCTATTTCAGATACATACACGAATGGAGAGAAAACGAATACAAGGACTGCCGTGAGAGCAAGAAAAATACTAGCGCTACGGAAAACAAGATTCTGCTCAACGAATCTCGACATAAATACATTTCTTCCCGAACTTATCTTACTGAGTTCAAGAAGCTCTTCTTCTGATAAATGGTTCTGCTTTGAATCACTCAAATTTTTCACCGTATCGAACCCAATGTTCGACTAGGACATATGTGCCTAACAAAAGGTAAACGGGGCGAAAAATAACTAAATAGCCACCCGCCATTTTCGTTGCTTCCAACACACCTTCCTGAAAGGCGATGGTGTCATCAATGAATGATACCCAAGACCAAATAACAGCAAACACCAGAAATCGACCGAATATCTGGGGATAGAAGAGTGACATCGCAAAACCAGACAACAGCATGACGACTCCTATGATCCTAGCTGTAAGAACTCGCTTGCCTAAAGCAGCACCAAAAGCATCCTCAGGCACGACGATTTGATCCCATTGAGACGAAACAAGTGCATATAAGGCAAATAATCCATATAAAATTATTATAATCAATGAGATATAGAAATATATGGAGTACTTCTTTTGGAAAATCACTTTAGAACACTCTTATATAGGGATTAATGTACCGTTTATCGGTTTTTGTAAGGAAAGCTTAACTATGATCGCTGCAGCGAAATTATCGTCGCCGTTTGTCTGAATAGCCACCCCTTTCCACTCTTGTTCGTAATCCATAGCACACTCGTAGCACACTTATATTTCCAAACTTCCACGTCTGGATTGATTTTCTGTGCCCTCAGCCACTGCTACCTACTCAGTCTTGCTCTCTTTTCATGGCGCACAAAAAAAGGCGGAGTGATTAAGCCTATCACCCCGCCTTTTTTGTTTACTGACCTAGTTATCCAAGCAGCATAGCAGGATCGATCACACCTGCGTTTACCAGTCCTACTAGGTCTATGCTCGTAGATGATGAATAAACTTCACCTTCAACAACTTCTGTCCATACCTGATCGCCGTCGAGATCGCTGAATATCTTGAACTCAACTTTACCAGGGCCTTCGTATTCAGTTTCAATGATGAATGCTTCGTTACTATAAACTTGTACAGAAAGGCTCTCATCTGAATCGAGGCGATCGAACTCCCAACCTCGTCGGCCTAGTTCGTATTTAGCAACAATCTGCTCGCCAGCATCTACCAAATCACCATCTGCTAGCTCAGAGCCCTTCAACTCAAATCGATATTGGTCATTACGGTCGTCAGATATCTCAGAGTAACCGGCGCTGGATCGCACAACCGCAGAACCGCCGTAAACAACGTTTACATACTCGCTCGAGTCGTCATGGCCATTGTCGTCGTTATCGCCAACATAAACGCCATTAACATACTCGTTTGACTCGTCATGGTCGTTGTCGGCAGCGTAGACGCCGTTTACATACTCGTTCGGCTCATCGTGATCGCTGTCGTTATGGCCGACATACACACCATTAACATACTCATTTGACTCGTCATGATCGTTGTCATCGACGTAAATCCCGCTCGCATAGTCGTCTGACTCATCGTATTCACCGTCGTTATCGCCAACGTAGACCGAGGTGCTCGAAGGTGCTGTGGATTCCACGTTGGCCACTGCTGCAAATAAGATAGCCGGATCAATACCGAAGTATTTCGCTAAAAGGTTAATCATGGCTTCCATTTAATGTACTCCTCTAAATTTATTTGACCCTATGCTAGCAGCGGTTCCTTAAAGAATTCTTAAGAGACGGGAATTTCTCTTCAACTCCCAGAATCCACATAATGATTCATATCACTGAGCAAAAGCTGCGCCAAGGTCATAGAATCTGACTCTAGTCATCAGAGTCCTTCGAATCCCTAACACCGTCACTGTCCGAATCCGGATTATCGATATCACCGTCACCGTCTATATCGTCGTCGTCGGAATCATAAATTCCGTCATTGTCATCATCATAATCGAGGTCATCAGTAATTCCATCTGAGTCCGAATCTCTGGTATCTAAGAACCCGTTGCCATCGCTATCGTCATCAAGCAGGTCTGGGATTCCATCTGCATCATCGTCGTCGTCTAGATAATCAAGGGTTCCATCCAAATCAGAATCTACAATCCCTTCGAGTGCATCGGGTATGCGGTCGCTGTCCGCATCACTACCATCAATAATTCCATCTCCATCCACGTCAAAATCACGGCTATCTTGTATGCCATCATTATCATCATCGAAATCTTCTCTATCCGATATACCATCGCCATCCGTATCTAGGTCATCAGATTTCCCATCACCGTTCCAATCATGATCATCGACATCTTTTACACCATCACCATCAGAATCGAGATCAACGTAATTAGCGATGCCATCGTTGTCGTTATCCAGCACCCCTTCAGATACGTCGAAAATACCATCGCCATCGGAATCTGTGTCTAAACTATCGATGATCCCATCACGATCACTGTCACGGTCTCCCTCGATATAATCCTCTATGCCGTCGCCGTCTGAATCAGAGTCTAAGTAGTTTGCTAAACCATCACCATCGACATCATCAACGCCTTCGTCATCGTCAAATAATCCATCGCCGTCAGTATCTATTCCAGTTCGGGCACTCAAAAGAGAAAAATAGCTGCCAGTGGCATCTAATTCAAAAATCCCACGGTAATCCTGGCCATCAAAATCTACTACAGTAGTGTTTAGTCTCCCACTAATTGAGTCATAAGTGCTAAAGGTGCTCTTTGTATAAACAGCTGGGACAGCGCTAATAAGTTTTAGTCTTCCGTCATCTTCAAGACGTAACTGCACGGTGTATTTAGCGGAACCTGCTGTCACAAGATTTAGTTTTAGTACCCCAGTAGTTGAATCAAAACTATCTGCCTTGGCGGCTACAGAGCAGCCCATGGCAATTAGCAATAAAATGGGGCGTGAAAATAGTGTTGATAGTTTCATAAGCATGCCTCTTAGTTAACTCTAAAAATAGTATCGATACAGATACACTATATGAGAGCCATCAAAACATTGTTAACTTAAGGAAGTATTAACTGATGCGCATGGTTTTTATAACTATCAAATTTGATAAATCTTACTGAACCTTATTTCAGAGGTATGGAAAGGACACGCATCACACGAAGCAACAAGCGCACTGAGTACGCTTAGCTAACTCGAAGCGGGACGCCTGTTCTCTGCTTCGTCTCCCACTGCTCCGGAAGTTTTAACTCGATATTAGCAGCGGGTAATGCTGGTTTGCCCAGTATCACGTCAGCCATTTTCTCTGCAACCATAATAACCGGCGCATTGATATTGCCGTTGGGAAGCGTCGGAAATACCGAGGCATCGATTACCCGCAGATTCTCGATACCATGCACACGACACTCGGTATCAACTACGCTCATTAGATCGCTTTGCTTCCCCATTTTACACGTACCTGCGGGGTGATAGGCGCTCTCCACATTATCTTTTACCCACGCATCTATTTCTGCGTCGCTAGTAATATCGATTCCCGGCTGAATTTCATCTCCTCGATAATTGTCCATCGCAGGCTGACTGATAATCTCTCGCGTCAATCTAATGCATTGCCGCCACGCCTCTCGGTCTTCTTGCTTTTGGTAATAATTAAACAAAATACTCGGCGCGGCAGTGGCATCTGCAGAGGTGATTTTCACGCGTCCGCGACTCTTAGGCTTATTAGGACCCACATGAACCTGAAATCCATGCCCCGAAATNGACGGAGTGCCGTCATATCGCATAGCNGCAGGCAGAAAATGGTATTGAATATCGGGCGCCTTAAGACCNCTCGATGACCGAATAAATGCACAGGACTCGAAATGATTAGTCGCGCCAAGCCCTTTTTTAGTAAGGAGCCACTTAGCGCCAATAATGCCTTTGCTGATAAGTCCGAGTTTGGAATTTAGGCTTACCGGCTGCTTACACCAGAACTGGAAATAGACCTCCAAATGATCCTGTAGGTTTTTCCCAACCCCCGGTAACTCGAGCCTCTGCTCAATACCAGCGTCAGCCAAATCTTCCTGTGCCCCGATACCCGAGCGCTGCAATAGCGCTGGGGATGCGATCGCACCTGCTGCGATTAGTACCTCTTGCGCCGCACAGAAAGTTTGAGGCTTGCCGCCAATCTCGACATTGACTCCTATCGCCCTTAACCCAACGAATTCGATTGTCTTTGCGAGCGCCTTGGTGATTAGCGTGAGATTAGGGCGATTGAGCACTGGGTGTAAATAAGCACGCGACGTAGACTCACGAACCCCGTCACGAACGGTCATATGCATCGGCCCAAACCCCTCTTGATGCTCACCGTTATAATCTTTTGTCTCTGGGTATCCGGCATCGACGCCTGCATCGATAAACGCACGATAGAGCGGGTTAAGTTTCATGTCATTGCCTGCGCAAACACCGAGCGGACCGTCGCCACCTCGAAAATCATCACCGCCTTTTACCCAGGTCTCAGCTTTTTTAAAATAAGGAAGGCAATCTTTATAGCCCCAGCCTTCGGCACCAGACGCCTCCCATTCTTCGAAGTCCTGCGGATTGCCGCGCACATAAACCATGCCGTTGATGGAGGACGTGCCGCCAAGTCCCTTCCCTCGAGGGCAACTTATTCGTCTTCCGTCTAGCTCCGGCTCAGGCTCTGAGTGATAGCCCCAATTGAATCGATCGGATGCCATCGGATAAGCCAGTGCAGTGGGCATTTGCACAAAAATATTTTTGTCGCTGCCGCCTGCCTCAAGAAGCAATACTCGGTTTTCTGGATTAGCGGAGAGTCTATTGGCCAGAACACAACCAGCCGAGCCGGCACCTACGATGATGTAATCAAACTCTTTCACGCTATTTCCTCTCAAGCTTTAAAAGACGCGGCAAGGTCGTGCCTGCGTCGATAGGTTAATCCCGCAACGGCGGCGTATAAAAAGATAACTACCAATCCTATCCATTCGATCTGCAATGGCGTGAATTGATAAAGCAATATAAGACTGTAAAGAAGCGCCCAGTGGCCTAAGATGTACTTTTTCATTCCGAGTCGGCTTACCGTTAGATGCAAATTTTCCGAATACAATCGCGTCAGCGAGTCCAGCGAATTGGTCACGAAAATAGTGCCCACCAGAACCATCAGCACATTCATATAGCCAGTAATTTCTAGCCCTTGCTCATAGACGCCAAACAACACCGAAAACCACAGTGCGATCGGAATGGAAGGAATAAGCAACAGGGCAAGCAATAGTTGCCATGTACGTAGCCCACCGACAAAGCGAGATACAAACTGGCCTATCATAATGCTCCAAGCGAACCACCAGAATAAGTAGAAGGCGTGATAATCAGAAAGCGGAAATATAAAGCGATGAATATTGCTAAAATAACCCCCCAACTGAGCCATGTTAGTCGCGAGACCCGACAAACCAAGACCGCCGAACGCCCACATCGCAATAATAAGCGCAAAGAAAAGCCACGTAGAAGCTAAACTCAGTATTTTAAGATAGCGAATATCCGTACTTGAGATGACAGCAGCCAGCACTACTAATCCAACAAAAGTGAATGTATAAAAAGGAGAGATACCTAAAACATAATCAGGCAAATATTGGAGAAACAGATAGCCGGTAAATGCACACGTTGCAATTATGGTTGCGTTGTTTACTTTTTTCACCCAGGGTATTTCGAATATTTTTAAGCGCGGCTCAACTAAGCAAAAATAAAACGTAGTGAGAAAGTAAAAAAGCCAAATATAAAATCCCCAGAAACCAAATTCGATCGCTATCGGATTGGTGAATCCATAAATTTTCCTCGTTTCGTAGATCGGGAACTCAGTTAGCGGGAACATAATCAGACCAACATCGAGGCCGGACGTAAACAGAATAGCGAAGAAAGCGAAAAATCGTGTTGGAGTCCGCCCTGTCAGAATGAGGCGTCCGCAGCGGACGAGTAGGACTAGCGAGATGACTAGCACAGCGACGACAGCGCATGAGAGAATGATCTGCATCATCGGCAGAACTTGTGGGTCGAGATGATGTTCCTCATCTCGACCGAGTCTAACAGAATGAGCTAGATTGCGGGGAAAATTGTTCGAAACCACGCACAAAGTCGACTCACACTTTACTAACAGTATTGCCAAGGGGTACTTATGTGCGGAAGCGGGCTAGTTCGACTGTCTATTTGCAAAATACTGTGCGCGTCAGCTTTAGTATTTGCGCTTACAAACTGCCACCTGCTGATAGAAACCTCGACTAGAATTCCTAAAGCAATTTTCATCATCGTCGATGGAATTCCCGCAGACATTATAGAAAGCACTCAAACACCGAATCTTGACTCAATTGCAGGGAGTCATGGCTACACGCGGTCTTATGTTGGCGGTGAAATTGGGGGCGTGACTCAGAGCCCAACGGTATCAGCCGTTGGCTATAACAGCCTGCTCACGGGCACTTGGGCGAATAAGCACAATGTGTATACAAACCGAATAGAGAACCCTAATTATTCCTACTGGGATATTTTTCGCATAGCACGTCATCAGAATCCTGACATCAGCACTGCCCTTTTCTCAACTTGGCAGGACAATCGAACACGTCTTGTTGGTGACGGTTTACCCGAGGCTGGAGGCAGCAAGCTAGACTACGCCTTCGATGGGCTCGAGCTAGACGAAGCGCGCTTTCCCCATGACGAGGCGCGAGAGTTTATCCGCGCTATCGATAACGCGGTGAGCACTGAGGCTGCACACTATCTTCGCGATGTTGGCCCTGAGCTTTCTTGGGTCTATTTGGAATATACCGATGACATCGGCCATATTTACGGCGAGGGCGATGAACTCACGGCGGCGGTAGCTATTATGGATGCCAATGTCGGTAAGATATGGCAGGCGGTTCAACACAGGCAGAAGACACACGACGAAGATTGGCTAGTTGTCGTCACGACCGATCACGGAAGGGATGAAGCAACCGGTAAATCTCATGGCGGCCAGAGCCTACGCGAGCGCACAACCTGGATAGCGACTAACAGTCAGAGGCTTAATAGTAATTTTGAGAATCTGCCAGGGATTGTCGACATACTCCCGTCGATACTCGATCATTTGGCTATTGTGCCACCGCCTAGAATCGCCGCGCAGCTAGACGGAGTTTCATTTATAGATCGACAAGACAACGAGCCAGTCCGATGAGAAAACTTATTATTTCACTATTTTTAATGGCCTATAGCCTCGTTGTCAGTGCCCTCGTATCGGCACAAGAGACAATGTCGGCACAAGAGACACCTTATCTCTTCATACTTGGCGTCGCACAAGACGCCGGCTATCCGCAGGTTGGTTGTTATCAGCCACATTGCATGCCGGGCTGGGAAAACCCTTCGCAACGCCGCACTGCCACATCGCTCGCGTTACTAGATCCCGTGCAGAACCTGAGCTACTTATTCGAAGCGACGCCGCACCTCCCCGAGCAGCTTTATGCGCTCCAAAAGGAGGCTCCGACTACCCGCACTGGCCTCGATGGAGTCTTTCTAACTCATGCGCATATTGGTCACTATGCAGGATTAATGCATTTTGGCCGTGAAGCAATGAATGCGCAGGGGCTACCCGTTTATGCGATGCCATTGATGTCATCGTATCTGCGCAATAATGGCCCATGGAGCCAACTTGTCGCGCTTAATAACNTAGCGCTTATGCCGCTAGGAGATAACCAGCCCGTCGNGCTTACAACTTCCCTCAAGGTGACCCCGATGCTGGTTCCTCATCGTGATGAGTTTTCGGAGACAGTCGGTTATCGCATCGAAGGGCCCAATAAAAGCGCTCTCTTTATACCCGACATAAATAAGTGGGCCGATTGGGACACAGACATCGCCGCTTTGCTTGAGACAGTAGACTACGCGCTGCTAGACGCGACTTTCTTCGCCGACGGCGAACTAGGCAACCGTGATATGTCGCAGATCCCCCACCCTTTCGTCGCGGAGTCGATGGCGTTGTTTTCTGTTCTGCCTTCAGAGGAACGCGGCAAAGTCTGGTTTATCCACTTCAACCACACGAATCCGCTATTAGACCCTCAAAGCCCAGAGAGCCTTCGCGTGATAGGCGCAGGCTACCACATCGCGACAGAGGGCCTTCGGCTGCCGCTCTAGACGCCACGCAGCCTCTTTCCACTCAGTACCAAAACCACCCTTCCCTTCTCATTAGGCGCCCTTTCCTGTAGAGTGCGCGCCTTTTGCGTTTGCCTTAGCTTGACCTTAAACCTATGAAAAACCTATTAAACCTCTACGACCGATCTAAGCACATCAACTATCTGACCGAAATCCTGTCCGGACTCACGGTGTCATTGGCGCTGGTGCCCGAAGCGATCGCCTTTGCCCTTATCGCCGGCCTATCGCCGCTCACGGGGCTTTATGCTGCGTTTAGCATCGGACTCATCACCTCACTCTTTGGCGGTCGGCCAGGCATGATTTCAGGCGCGACGGGCGCGGTGGCAGTGGTGATAGTAAGCCTTGCCCAAAGCCATGGCGTCGAATACATCTTTGCCACAGTAGTGCTGGCAGGCATGATTCAAATGCTTGCTGGGGCGCTTAAGTTAGGCAAATTCATTCGCCTCGTGCCCCATTCGGTGATGTTTGGCTTCGTTAACGGCCTTGCTATCGTGATTTTTTTAGCGCAATTGGCGTCGTTTAAAGTAGCAGGTGAAAACGGCGAGTTGGGCTGGATGATTGGCGATCAGCTTAACGTGATGCTTGGCCTCGTTTTCCTCACTATGCTGATTATCTGGGGTCTGCCTAAGCTCACCAAGGCAGTGCCTGCGTCGCTCATGGCGATCTTGGTGGTTAGCGCTATCGTGCTGGGCCTGGATATCGACACGCGTAATGTCGGCGACATTAGCTCGATCAAAGGCGGCTTCCCGCCCTTCCATATTCCCGAAGTGCCTTTTACCCTCGAGACACTCAGCATTATTTTCCCCTATGCGTTTATCGTTGCCGGGGTTGGCCTTATCGAGAGCCTGCTCACACTAAACCTCATCGATGAGATAACCGAGACACGCGGCAAGAGTAATAAAGAGGCGATGGCGCAGGGTCTGGCTAATGTCGTTACGGGGTTCTTCTCAGGCATGGGTGGCTGCGCCATGATCGGTCAAAGCCTCATCAACATTTCTTCCGGCGCTCGCGCGCGCCTGTCAGGCATCGTCGCCTCAGTTATGCTGCTTGTGTTCATCATGTTTGGCGCCGAATACATTGAGAAAATGCCGATCGCTGCCCTAACGGGGCTAATGATTATGGTCGCCATTGGCACCTTCGAATGGGCGAGTATCAGGGCGATCGGCAGGATGCCAACTCGCGACAACCTCGTCGGCTTTTTAGTCGCTGGCATTACCGTGCTACTGCACAACCTCGCGCTTGCGGTGCTTATCGGCGTCATCATCTCGGCGCTCGTGTTCGCATGGGAAAACGCGAAGCGCATCCGCGCTCGCAAATATGTTGATGAAGACGGCACGAAACACTACGAAATCTATGGCCCGCTGTTCTTCGGTTCAGTGCAGGCTTTTGCTGAGAAGTTCGATATCGCCACTGATCCCGATGTCGTAATAATCGATTTTCGCGAAAGTCGCGTAAATGATATGTCGGGTATCGAGGCGCTTAACAAAATTACCGAGCGCTACACACGAGCAGGCAAAGAGTTACATCTTAGGCATCTAAGCCCCGATTGCCTAAAACTGCTCAAAAACGCCGAAAAGATCATCGATGTTAATATTATCGAAGATCCAACTTATAAGGTTGCGGTCGAAATTTAGGCGCTCCGGAGCAGTCTTTCCGAGCGGCTGAGATTGCGCTGAAAGAATACGAGGGTGAAGAGTGAGTCCGAGCGATATAAGCCGCGTCATCGAAATGGCGTGGGAAGACCGCACACCGTTCGAAGCGATAGAGGCGTCTTACGGTCTCAAAGAGCCGGAAGTCATCAAGCTCATGCGGCTCGAAATGAAGCCGTCTTCTTTCCGAATGTGGCGCGAGCGCGTCACGGCGCGAAAAACAAAACACGCGAAGCTACGGGGATTCAAGGTAGGCACCTTTCGCTGCGCCACTCAAAAAATGCGCTGATCACAAGCGCTCCTCTCTTGGGCATCGCTCTGCTGCTTCATCTTCCCCCCTATTCTATCAACACACGATTTCCTGTTCCGTCTTTAAATATTTCCGTATTTGGTCAATTTAGTGACTTAACTGTCACATTGTCATGAACCTGTAATATTTCGGTAATAGAGTGCTGTTATTAAGTTCGCAGGCCTTCTCTTGCGATAGGGCGCTCGACCAAAATTACTTACGCGGAGATATGCACGCAATGACACACAAGATTCGA